>PR_CR_10_Liq_2_inCRDRAFT_1000262_pt1 | contig 15047 bp, 22 predicted proteins | sample PRCRCaboRojoPR_FD_10245 | JGI IMG/M metagenome (IMG submission 10245) | reverse complement strand
AAGTATTGGTATCCCTGTCGTCAATCTCAATCCTCATCTTGCCATCGTCAATATCATCAAATGGGAACTCTCTCATGTCATCACCTCAGTGTGTGTCTGCCCAAGTCTCACCAGCCTGCACTTCACCTGCAAGCGGGCATCGTAGTTTTAGAAAGCGCGTTGCTTCTTCAAATGCTTCACCTACACTATTAGTATAACTCACTATGTCGTCGATTGCAACCTCTGCTTGCACCTCATCGTGTATGTTGCCTACAAATGTAACATCTAGTCCTTTGTCCTTTACCTTCTTGTCTAGGATGCAAAGAACAACCTTCATGGCTATGCCCCCACCTGACTGGAACAGATAGTTCAGTGCCTTGTGTTTCATTATCTGTCCCTTGTCATCTTGGCGCATCCAAATCTTACGGCCATCAAGTCCAATCAGGTATCCTCTGGACGCTGCTCTCTCGACGTTTGGTTTAAGCGTTGATATGCCCGGAAACACCGATTCCACCGCCTTAATGATGTTGTCTCCATCGGCCTGTGAAAGATTAAGAATTGACGCAACCTTGCGAGCAGAAGCACCGTAGACAGTGCTATAGACACAAGACTTTGCCTCATCTCTTGTCTCCACACCGAATGGTTGACAAGCCTGTAGAACCCGAGTGTGGGGGTCTGTTCCAAGACCCTTATCCCCGTTAATGAGGGCATCAGTAAAAGCGTCTGAGTTGATGTAGTGCGCTGCAATTCTAAGCTCCAGTCCCTCGGCATCAAAGCCTACTAGTTTATATCCTTCACCTCTGTGTGTGAATAAAGAACGCATCTCTTTACCAAAGAACACATCGTCGCTTGCTTTAGGCACGTTAGCTACGATCTTGTGTGTCATCCTACCAGTGTTAGTACCACAAGGATTGGCTATAGCTGGAACCCTGCCATCAGGTCTGCAAGCCTCGATCCAACCAATGATCTGGTTCTTTCTGTGTACCACCTTGCTGTACTTAGCAAGCTGCTGTCCTACTGTGCTGTGCATCTTCAGCAGGTTAGGGCAAGGCTCACCGTCTACCTTGATCTTTGGATGGCCTGTAGGCGTGTAAGCCGTGGGCTGCCACCCTAGCTGAACCAGTCTAGCACCTACCTTCTGGTTCTGCGTCAGCTCTATCTGGTGCCACTCTATCTTAGTGAATGGCCCACCAATATCCTGACCAATGTCTGCTCTTACAGATAGCTTCCCAGCCTTTGTGAAGGGCTTGTCAACTGTGTTCTTAGTGACGTAATAGTGGCCTAGCATCTCAGATATGGCAGGTTCTATATTTTGTGCCATTTTTTCTAGCTCTGCCACACCCTGCTTTGCTAACTGTAACCGAAACTGCCAACCCGCACGTTCCTGAGCCGCAATAATCTGTGCGACCTTGTGTTCAATACGCATTGGTAGTTTCCAGTCAGGTTTCACCCAATCTCTCCTTTGACTTTCCAAATAACTTTGTTACAAGCCTCTTGTGTTGGCCCGTCTCCAACAATTCTTGACGATTCTGCAATTTCCTCTAAAGCATTAAGCATCTCATTTTTTGCTAAGTCATTTTGTTGAATATAGCTTATTACTATCTTAGCTTGATCCGCTGATTCTAAGTCATTCTCTCGTCTTTGTGAATCTAACAGATAGGAAATAGCTTTTAGTGCTTCAGATTTTGTCGGTGTTTTCATAAAATCATTTCCTGCATGAGTGCCTTGTAAACTTCGTGTGTTACTTCAACATCTCGCTTGCAGTATTCTAGCATGTCTTCACTGAACTCTGCAAAGCTATCGCAGTCGCCTTTAGGAAAGCCTAGCCGCATACCCCAAGCCTGTAGACTGTGCGGCCCTACCCTCTGTGGCAAACCTTCAGGGCGCTCACGGTCAGGGTTCAGGAGTCGAGACATAACCAGCGTGTCAATCTCAGTCTGTGTCTGCATGTATAGCTCACCAATAAATTTGTTATCGTTCCACTCGCACCACTGCCACAGGGCAGGAATGTCAAAGTTGATGATGTTGTGTCCGATAACAATGTTGTCATCTAGCAGCCGAACAAACTGCTCAATCTCATCTGGTCTGAACTCCATCACCTCGCCTGTCTTGATGTCCTTGGCTACTGCACAGTGAACAGTGGTCATCTTATCAAGCAAGTTGTCTGTCTCAATATCAATCACTAACATTCTAGTAGTCATATTCAATTTGCTCCGTTTCTAGTCTACCAGTCTTTTGATTCCTTTTCAATATGTCACATGGCCCAGTCCAGCCATACTCACGATTCTTCTTAACAGAGATGCGAGTCCTGCCTTTAGTCTCATCCTCTGTCTGCTCTGGTTCTAGTGAAGCAATCCAAAAAGCAAGTTGTTCAAAAGCTCCTGAGCCACGAGCCATATCTGGATCAACTAGTAACCATTTTGCATTGTTAATTTCATCATTTTTGTAGACCTTTGGCCCGCTAAATCTTTTGATGTGCGCTACCATAACTACTGTGACGCCTGTTGCAGCGCAAAACGCAGCAAGTTCAGAAAGAACATTGTCAATCAACTTGCGCTCGTTAGCGTTATCATCATGGCTAAAAACAATAGAGATGTGGTCAAAGATTACACGAGTAACCCCTTGACTATGATAGAACCTAAGTATGTGCATAAGACGGTTCACATCAATACGGCCACTCGGCCCTAAATCAATAAACCATGTCCTGCCATTGTTAATCAACTTTTCATAAGAAGTTTTAGCCTTTTCGTCGCTAACAAGATCAGGATTAACCCTATATTGCTCTAAGGGCACGTTATTATCAAGAGCAATAAGTCTTTGTGTAGCCTTTTTCAAGTCTTCTTCTAAGAACAACCAAGCGACTTTCTCTTCTGTACTAGTTATCAATTCATAACCAAGTTCTGCAACCCAAGTGGACTTGCCAACTCCCGGAGGTGCCATTACAACTCCTAATTCTCCGTCTCTTAGTCCACCTAGCTTACGAGAAAATTCAGGATATGTTTTGAACTTGTATCCCGGCTTAATAGGTTCACGAACCATATCAAAGCATACGTCAGAGCCGGGGATGATCATCTCAGGTTGGTAATCTTTAGCCCGAGAGACGGCTTTGTAAATCTCGCCTTGTCTCCCTTGCTTAATGGCATCATTAGCATCCTTGATGGCCTCTGGCCACTCCCCAACCTTGAGTTTTACCTCTGTCGAGTAAAGGTCAGCGAACTTTTCAACGCCTTCACGGCCTTGGTCGTCGTTGTCAAATAGTAGGAGTAACCCCTCAAAGCTAGTGAGATAATCCCATACTTCACGCTTGTCCAGACCACCGCAAGACGAGCCATTCGGCAACGACAGAACCGTGTAATCTTTGCCCTTGTCGTGGTACGCCTGCCAGACTGCCAAAGCATCTTCTTCTCCTTCTGTGACAATTGCGAATTTGCCACCTCTCGTAAATACCGACTGACCAAATAACCCGCCATAATCGCCCACTATCTCCATGTCTTTCTTTGTGAGAGCGTTCTTGCGTTTCCAGCCGCCTCCAAGGCCAGCAGGAAAGAAGATCGCTTGCTTGTCAGGCTCACCGTCCTCTGGCCGCACCGCTTGNCGAACACCGTATCGTTTCACTGCATCTGAAACGATCCCACGATATGACAAGTCAGCAAGTCCGTAATCTCCAATCTCTTCTACGTTGTACATGCTTTTAACTCTACGCGAATGTGAACTTTTCTTAGTGTTCCCGTCCAGTTGCTTTTGTGAGATGTAGCCGCAGTTGCTAAAGCAGTAGCCGCCGTGGTCTTGGTAAAGAGCCAAGCTGTCAGAGCTGCCACACTTAGGGCAAGGTTGGCTAGTAGCTGAATACTTACCGGCCATCGAATACGTCCTCATCTGCATCGTCGAACGGATACTCATCACAGAAAAGGATTGAGTCTGCGCCATCCTGATCGACTAGATCGGCAATGTCAGGGTTCTCAACAATACCTTGGCAATTCCTGCAAAGGTCGTTAGGAATCTTCTTGTCAAACACTTGACCCATCGCAAGCTCTTGGTGTGAAAGTATTTTGTTACAAGCCGCGCAACGACTCATGGCTCTCTGTCCTTTCTGTCTTTGTTTACCTTGTGCTTGAACTCATCACACCTAGCGTGAGGACAAGCCGGGGTGTCGTGGAATACGCACCAGTGATTAGTGTAATACCTGCAATTGACACAAGCAACCCTAGTCAACCAAGAATCGGTTTGTGTACTCTTCTGCTTGTTCTTCAAGCTCATCGTAATGCTCCTTAGCCATCTTATTCAGACCGTCATCTACCATAGCACACAAGGCAGAGCCGATCTTTTCGAAGTCCTCCTTGGTGCGAAGGTTTCCGCACTTCTGAGTCATCCCAATAGCCTTGGACAACTTCTCGACACACTCGATGTCGTTGAAAACGTAGTCAAGGAACAAGTCCCAACCCTTGTTAGTCTCGGCAAGGTAAGTTGCCACCTCTTCCTCCGAGACAGGATCAACAGCCAGCTCTGGATCAAACTGTGCAATGTACATATCAAATCACCTCTTCGATTACTTTCCTAACGGTTCGAGAGCATTGTTTCACACTTCTGCCCTCGTTGCAACCCCCCGCCGCCATGTGTTCATCCCAAGCGTGGATACCTAGCCTAGCCACGGATTGCCTAACCCTATCTAGCCAGTATTCCTCTTCACCCTCTGGTTCAGCCCCAAGGTCTGAGTCCAAGCACTCACCAAATATTTCTTCAAGTCTTTCAATCATACTAATCTCCATAACATAGATATATGTTAGATAGTTGTTATAGGTATGTTAGATAGTATTATATTTATATATCTATAACAGTATCTAACAGTATCTGTTAGTATAGGGTAACACAAAATTTTTATTTGTCAACCCCTGATTCTTCAGAGGCTAGGATTACCCTTGAGATTTTGTGGCTACCTCCAATTAGGGTTGGGCAGTCAACTTTATCCTTGGCGCTCACCACCTGCTCCAATTGAGTTATAGGCATCTCTCGCACCTTTTTGGCCGCTTCGTTCAAGTTTTCAGCCTTAACCTGTACTTGATATGGCACTGTGAGCGTCACAGAGAAGCTCTGAGAGGATTTTGAAGGTGTAGTAGTGCTACCCCACTGCTTAACTGCTTTTATCGTCACCTGCGTCCTCTCCTTTGTTCTTTCCGATATATCTTTGCTCTTGGAACATGTTACAAAGTAACGCCATGTCAGTGAGCTTGCTGTGGACTAACTTGTGTTCTTGGGTCAAGATTATAAGAGCAGCACAAGAGAAGGGGTCTCCTTCCTTGGCGTGTTCCTTCAGTGTCTCCCAATACTGGCGTAGTCGAGTCTCGTTAGGGATGATCTGCTCTCCCTTACGTCCCGGTTTTCCTTTGCCGTCCTTGATCTTAGGTCTACTATTTAAGGCCATTGCTGAACTTCTCCTCAATGTGTTGCTTGATTCTGCGGATGTACTCTTCTGCCTCGTCGTCAAACCTACGCCAAGCCTCCGACATCTTCTGTGCTTGACGCTCTCCTATCTCCTTGTAAGCCCTCATAAAGAGTGCGTTGTCCATCATCATGTCAATACGCTTTCTGTCCTCCTCCTCTTGAGTCACGCTGTGTCCAAGACTGATTTGTTTCTTGCCGTAGTCTGCTTGCAGTCTTTCCAGCAACTCTAACAAATCCTCGTCTGACATCTGTTGAACTTGTACGTCTATCTCTTCAAAGCTCAAATCCGTCACTGCCCCTCTCCTTTCACTTCGTTCAAGTATCTCCCCAGCTTGGGGAGCCGACCTCCAATCAGGTTTCTACTGACGGGTACATTTAATTTTACTCCAATTGGGTTTTGGTTGTCAAGCCACACCTCCTCCCGTCGCTTTGCTCTTCCCTCCTCCTGCTAGGAGGACGTAAAGAAATCTATCTCCAATTCAATTTCACCTCCAATTAGCTTTCCCCTCCGACCTTCGGCCACCTCCCCAGCTTGGGAAGGAAAATTCAGCTCCAATTGACTTTCTGTTGAAAAATTTTATCTCCAATTAGGTTTTTGTTGAGAAAATTTTATCTCCAATTCACTTTCTACCGACAGAAAAATTATCTCCAATTGGGTTTTTGCTGCACCAAATTGGTGCGGATATAGATATAGATAAAAGATATGATTAAAGCCTGATTCATAACATATCGTTATGCAAAAATTTCTTGACAATTGCATAGCGGGTATGATATTCGCACGCGCCCGTTCATTTATTATACGCGCACCGGATAGGCGATAGCCTAAGGCTATCGGTAACGGCTTAACGATAGATAAAACAATCAAAAATTTTTTCGAAAATCGCTTGACAGATTGCAGGGCTTTGGGCATACTGAACACAACATAAACGAAAGGCACGGGAGCCGAAACAATGCACTACACAATCAAACAGTATATTAGCGAAACCGAACTAGGCTGGACAAACCCCAAAAATTGGTACGCTGTAGAGAAAGCGCCAACGCTTGAACAAGCTATTGATATTGTCTGGCGGTTTATGGATCAAGACAATCAACCCCGCGACAATTACTGGATAGAGGTCAGCGCATAACGCGCTGGCCAACCAAAGCAGGAGACTAAGGCAATGAACAACGCAAAGCATGACCTGAAAAATCACGTTAATATGATCGCTCGACAGATTGAGTACGGATTCGATGAAATAGAGGGTGGCGAGGAAAGCCCGATCATGGATTGGTTGGAAGGGGTGCTGGACTTCCAGTGGATTGTTTCCAGCGACAAGCAAACCCTTTTGGGCGCTCGCCTGCTAGTAGCATTCGGCGGCCCTAATATCTGGGTTGATACTGTCCGAGGAATTGTCGAGGGGTATTGGTGGTCTGATAGTGCCTTCGCCAGTTTTGACAATGACAGCTATAATGCCCGCGAGCTTCACGAATATCTGAACATGATCTGGGGGTGCTGAATGATTGACCTGTTACTGAAAACAGCAGCAATCGGGCTAGTATTTTTCGCAGTACACGTCCCGGTCATCCTTTTGATGTATCTTCTTGGAGTAGCGTAGCAATGCAATATAGAGAGATTACAACGCCAAACTGGACGAAAAGCGAGGTTGAGCCGTTTGATTGGCAATACTCTCCTAGAATAGGGTTTAAGGTCTCATGGTCGAGCGATTATGGGTATATTGTTATGGCAGAGAAAGTGAAGCAAAACGGGTTTGCCACCGTGTTACCTATTGACGGCAGGATGATCGAAAAGAGTATTCGCCAGATTATTAAGCAAAAGGATTGAGCAATGAACAACATTAAGAAAGCCGATGATTATTTCAGCACTCAATTCATGCAGCCCCAGTATGCTATGGGCTGCGACATAGAGACTGAATTACTTGACGCGGATATGGATTGCAGTCTCGGAGCTTATTACTGTCGCTTGAGTGCTGACGGATTCTTGGATTGCACTCATTGGCTAGGCCCTTTCGATAACTTGGAAGATTGCGCCGAAGCCTTGCTGGATAACTTTGCACAAGACTTGGAGTACATGTAATGGCACAGGAAAACATCATAGAGCGAGACGAGAATGGTCGAGTAAAGACGATTGGTTATCGTGGCGAGAATGTACGGATTAGCCGCACGGGCGGGGCTGGTCTCCGGCAGTCTGCTAAGGCTGGGGCTTTTACTTTCACGGGATCAACGTCCGAGGGTTTCCGTGCTACCGTTAACGCTGGCAAAGGAACACAGATCAGCACCCAGAATGGGCGAGCAATCATCCGAGGCCGCTATGGTGTAGGAAAGAATAGTCACGTTAACGTCAGTAAATCAGGCTTCAGCATGTCAACCAAGTTTCCAAGCGGGACAGTCAATTGGTTGAGTCCCGGCAGGTCGAGCGCAACCATTGCTGGCGTCACCATTCGAGGAACTAAAGCGATTCCTTTTGCCTTGCTTTCTTTCTTGTTCAAACCAAGCCGGAGCAAGTAAACAATGGATGGAGTATTTCTTGTTGTGGTGATTGTCGGAGGAATCCTAGCCCCTCTCGCTATAGCTTCAGCCCTCGCTGATCTGTGGTTACATATTGAAGACAAGCTATCCGATAAAGATTAACGCACAATCAATCTTTCCTCCATATTGCCCGCCTAGCTAGCGGGCTTTTTTTGCTTGTCTGTTTCATATTTTGTTATGTTATAACATTGCAGGTTTTGCGCTGTTTTTCGATTGTGAGAAAATGATTGACAATTGGAAAGATATATGGTTAAGCGTATATTCGGATATGCGTATATGAGTATGTGAGCATGTAGTGGTGTGAAAGTCTCACTCTCCCGCCACACTTTCCAAAGAAAGTCAAGCATATTTTATCTATCAATAGCAGGGGTACTGATAGACAATATCAATGAATATTTTTATTGACAAGAGCAGACCTATGCTGTACCATAGGGGCTACCCCCCAAAATGTGTTGGGGTTTTGGCGCATTCCCCCACTCCATAGTCAAGATCAATTTTCAGTTGGTTAAAGATTAACCAGTAAATTTTTGTTATAATATAACACTAAATATATCCTTCCTAGCAGGGAGGTGGCTGAGGGGGGTCATTTATATATGACTTCCCGAAGTCGGAGGGTACACCCCCTAGATTTTAAAAAATTTCCTAAAAGGGTATTGACTTTTGCTAAAATTTATGCTAAACTATTAGTGTAGAGAAAGGCAACGCTAGATACACCGCGTTGCATAGATCGGTAGATAGTAATATTTAATTAAATTTATTATCTATCTATCTAACACTATAACAACACTAACAGTTTCACTAACCAAAGGGGATAACTCTGTCTGACCTGAGCAGACGTTCTCACCTTGGAGTCCATTCCTCGTAATCCCGTAAGGGTTAAACAATATCAGTGATTGGTCTGACCAATTTGGAGTAGAGATGGTTTATTACTTGGCTAACGGTAGAAGGTACACTGGGAAGACCCACAGGATGCCCAACGGGGAGATTCACACGGGGGCAACCCACTCTCGTAAATCTCGGAAGTTGTACCGCCGACCCCCTCGGAGAAAATAATTTAGGCTAGGGGGTTGACAAAGGGTAAAAACTGTGTTAGACTATAGTAGAAGAATAGGGTAATACTTGTTATGGAATTTCTTTTAAGTCTAGCACTCGCAACCTGTATCTCGGCCCCCGAGAACTGCACCAAAGCTGAGTTGGATCAGGGCTTGGTCGTGGTAAACGTGTGCGGACTTGCTCCAGACAGGGAAGGGGCGAAGCCGATTGAGTTTATCGCAGAGTTGCCCGAAGGAATCCACCACTTTACCTTGGAACCTGCTTGTAAAGATGTCTGAAGAGAAAGGTTCCGTAGAGGATTTAGGGGAAGAGGCGCCGCTCAAGATCAAGGAAATCTTGGACGGGGACTACTTACCAGCGAAGCCCAAGAAGGCGGGCAGGCCGAAAGGGGCGACGAAGGATCAAGCCTTCTCGAAAAGAGGGCCGGGCAAGAAGCACGAACCGAACGACGTACAACGTAACACGGTTATGATGCACACTCTTCTCGGCACGCCTAAGCAACAAATTGCTAAGTTACTTGGTATTACCCTTCCTACCTTGAAGAAGTGCTACAAGGAAGAGTTGGAGCTAGGCCAGAGCAAGGCGAACGCCACGGTGGCGGGCAAGCTCTACAACAAGGCGGTTAACTCGAACGACACCACAGCCCAGATATTCTGGTTGAAGACCCAAGCGGGTTGGAACGAGCAGCAGAATATCAAGTGGGAGGCTGACCCAAACGCTAACACGCCAGTGAACAAGGTTCAGATCGAGGTTATCGGGGACGGGAAGAAGAAAGAGGACTAGCCAAAGTGGACTTGCAGATAAAGGCAACAGGCCCACAGGCTGAGTTCTTGCAGATGAAAAAGCGGTACAGACTTTTCTGTGCCGGGTACGGGGCAGGCAAGTCAGAGGCGATGATCTACGCCGCCATCATAGACGCCGCCACAGCACCCGACTCCTTGATCGCTTGCTACCAACCGTCCTACGACTTGGTTAAGCTCATCACAGCCTCTAGAATCACAGAGAAGTTGACTGAGCTGGGTGTAGCTTACAAGTACAACAAACAAGACAACATGGTCTACACCACGTCCTCGGGCTGGGGAGACTTTGTTTTTCGAAGCCTAGACAACCCGAACAGGATCGTGGGCTACGAGTCTTACACAGCACACGTTGACGAGATCGACACCTTGCCACCCGGACACGCCGAAGAGGCTTGGAACAAGGTCATCGGTCGTAACCGACAGAAACCAGAGCGCGTACCAGAGCCTTACAACCAAGCAAGTGCCTACACGACCCCGGAAGGGTTTAAGTTCGCACACTGGCGCTGGGTACAGAACGCTAACGACGATTACGGGATAGTACAGGCTCCCTCCTATTCCAACCCTTATTTGCCAGAAGGATACGTCCAGTCCCTACGAGACTCCTACCCGGAAGCTCTCGCAGAAGCCTACATCGAAGGGCGCTTTGTTAACCTATCCTCTGGCACTGTTTATTCTAACTTCCACCGACTCCACTGCCAGTCAGACGAGTCCATTGACCGAGGCGAGCGGTTATATGTGGGTATGGACTTCAACGTCGGAAAGATGGCTGCTGTCGTATTTGTTAAACGAGGCGAGGTCTACCACGCGGTTGACGAGCTCGTCGACATGTACGACACGCCCACGATGGCAGACGCGATTAAAGACCGCTACCCGGAGCATACGATTGTTGTTTACCCGGACGCCTCAGGCACCAGCAGAAAGTCAGTAGACGCTTCTAGGTCTGACTTGGCCATTCTGAGGCAAAAAGGGTTTAGCATCAGGGCGCCGAGAAGAAACCCAGCAATCAAAGACAGAATCAACGCTGCAAACGCAGCTTTTTCACAAGGCCGAGTCAAGGTACACCCGAACAAATGCTCAGAACTTGTGAAGTGTCTTGAGCAACAGGCTTACGACAAAAACGGCTATCCAGACAAGCAAGGCGGGTTTGACCACCTAAACGACGCCGCAAGCTACATGATCAGCTACGAGCTACCAGTAGTTAAGCCGGTATCGGATGTCAGAATCGCCTTTGCAATGTAAGGAATGGAGAATAAGTGAGCGTCAAGACTCTACACCCCGATTACCAGCTAAATAGTCCTAAGTGGCGGCTTGTCCGAGATGTAGTCGAGGGCGAACAGGCGCTCAAGGCTAACCCCCAGCGTTACCTGCCAGAGTTCACGCCAAAAGATGACGAACGGTACAAAAGATACGTCGAGAGAGCGTATTTTCTGAACGTCACTGGCAGAACTCGGTCAGCCCTCTCGGGCATGGTCTTTCGCAGAGACCCGATGGTAGACATGCCAAACGAAATGCGGGAGATTATCTACAACGCCGACGGGGCTGGAAACTCTTTGATGCACCTAGCCAAAGAAGGCTTGGGTTCAATCCTAGACACGGGCAGACACATCTACCTTGTGGACTACCCAGAGATTGACGACAGCATTGACTTTGAGACAGAGCAGAACATTGGCGCACGTCCAGTTATCTTGAGTTACTACGCAGAGGCGTTGATTAACTGGAAGTACGAGATTGTCAACGGACGGCGCGTTCTCACTTTGGCGGTGATCGTTGAACTTGTGCAAGACGATTTGATTGCAAACGAGTTCGATCACGATGTGGTCAAGAACTACAGGGTTCTCAGGCTACGGGACGGTGTTTACACACACCAAGTCTATGATGACGGCGGACAGCCGAAAACAGATGAGCGCATTGTGCGGATGGCAGGAGGTCAACCTTTTGACCACATTCCGCTGCACATCCCCGGCGCTAACAATAACCGTCCTGAGATTGACCACGCGCCACTCTACGATCTTGCAGTAGTGAACATTGCTCACTACAGAAACAACGCAGACTTAGAAGAGGCAGGCTTTATCACAGGCCAGCCTACTTTGCATCTGGACACTGGCGACACCAGCCCAGAAGAGTTCTCAGCCCAGAACCCTAACGGGGTTCAGCTAGGCTCAAGACAAGGCATTGTCACACAGGGCGGAAGCGTTGAGCTGGTGCAACCAGAAGAAAGAAGCCTTCTGACTCGCCTTAAAGAGCAGAAAGAACAAGAGATGATCGGCATTGGCGCTCGGATTGTACAGCGCGGAGCAGCCAACGAGACAGCAGAAGCAGCGCGTATTAACGCCTCTGCTGACGCCTCAGCATTGGATCAGGTCGTCAACAACCTCTCAGACGCACTCACAGAGGCTCTGATGGACGTTGCACTGTTCTGGGGCATCCCAGTAGACAACATCTACTATCGCTTGAACACGAGATTCTGGGAAGAAGAGCTTGACAGTCAGGAACTCATGGCTCTGATCCAGTTAGGCGACACGGGGGTCATCTCCCGTCGCGCACAAAGAGAGAGCATCCGCAGAGGACGGGTTCTCATCCCAGAGGACATGAACGACGAAGATTTGGACGCTGAGAACGCGCTACTCTAATGGCAGAGCGTTTTCTAGTCGAGGCTTACACCCGTCGGCAGGTTTTCTTACAAAGACTCGCCAACGGAATGTGGGAAGAACTAAGACCGACCCTCGGCACTATCCTTGAAGAGATTGAGACAAGGATTAGGTTGGCAGACACAGAGATTCGTCAACACAACCTATCTCAGTTGTTGCAGGATTTGCAACAGGCGATTGACGAAGGCCAAGCAGCCTTCGACGAGGGACTAAGAGAGAGGCTTGTAGAGTTTGCAGAGGAAGAGTTGGACTTTGCCCAGCAAACTTACTCACAAGTCGTCACAGAGCCTCTACAGCAGCCAGAGCAGGAAAGCATCGCTCCTTTGGTTGCTGGCGCCACAGCAGGTATTGCGATAGGTGCTGCAACACAGCAGATGACAAATTCTCAGATGTCCACCCGGCTTTTCAGCCCGATGGGTAAAGACATCAGGTCAACAGTCAGCAACGGGATCATCTCAAGAATTGCATTTGGCCAGTTGCTTACAAGAGTTCGTCAGAAGTTAGGCACGAAGTTGCCAAATCAAGCTAGAACGGTTGTAGCGACCAGCCTTAACAACGTAGCCTCAGCAGCGAGAGCTGCTTTTGTCACAGCCAACGGCGTTGTGTTCGGAGAAGAAAGATACGTTGCGGTACTGGACACTAGAACAACTCTAAGATGTGCAGGATTGGACGGAGAGATTTTCCCTGTCAACACAGGCCCAAAGCCTCCGATCCACTATAACTGTCGGTCAACGAGAGTTCCGATTCCAAGGTCTAGGTTCTTAAATCCTGAAGCAGCTAACATTGCAGCGGGCAGAAACCAGACCTTCGCACAGTTTCTTAACAGCCAACCTCAGTCATTCAGAGACGAGTTCTTCTCCAAGTTTACAAACGGGGCAGAGTTGCAAAGCCTGGCTGAACAAGGCGGGTTGAACGTAAACCAGCTCATCGACCCATCAGGAGCTCAGATGAGCCTCACCGAACTTCGTCAGAAGTATCCAATCGCTTGGGAACAAGCAAACATCTAACCGACCAGAGGTCGTAAATTCATAAGCTAGGGGCTTATAACCATGTCAGAGAGTAACAACAATGAAGTACGGGAACAAGCGGAAAGGGATGTCGCAGAAGAGATCAAGAACAGCGGCAAGACCTACACGGAAGAAGAAGTAAACAAGATGATCGAAGACCAAGTTGCTGGTCTTAAGAACAAAGTAGACGAACTTCTAGGAGAAAAGAAGTCTGCCTCACAGAGAGCCAAAGAGCTTGAAGAGTTGCAGAAACAGCAGGAAGAAGAGCGTCTCAAAGAGAAAGAGCAGTTCAGAGAGCTGTACGAGCGCGAACAGGAAGCCAAACGAGAGCTTCAGGAAAAGTACGAAGAGTTCCAGACTAAGATTCAGAAGCAGACGATTAGCTCAGAAGCAACCAAGCTGGCTTCAGAACTTACCCGCGACACAGCTCGCGGAGAACTGCTGCAAGAGAAAGTTGCACAGTACGCCAAGTATTCAGACGACGGTGTTGTCTTTGAGCTAGGCGGTGTGCCGGTAGACAAGGAGAAAATCCTTAGTCACCTGAAAGAGAAATATCCGTTTCTAGTCGATGGGAGCGGAGCAACTGGTGGCGGAGCCGCTGGTACAGATAACGGCAGGGCCGTAGCACCTCAAAAATCATTTTCCGAAATGACAGGCGCAGAACTCAGCAGCCTTCGGGCAGAAAACCCAACTGAGTACGAACGCCTAAAAAACGAGTATTACGGCCAATAATAGGAGATTCTAACCAATGGCTACTACACGTCTAAGCGACATCATTGATGTCACAGTATTCCGGGATTTGCCCCCGGTCAACGGCCCTGAGAAGACTGCTTTCTTTGATAGCGGTGTTGTCACCCGTAACGCTCTGCTTGATGAGCTTGCTGGTTCTCCCGGCAAGGTTGCCGAGCTTCCTTTCTGGAAAGACCTAGACGGCAGCGTTGAGGTCAACTATAGCTCAGACGACCCAAGCTCCACTGCTACGCCTCAGAAGGTTGTGCAGGGCGAGCAGGTCGCTCGTAAGGCTTTTGTCAACCAAGGTTGGCAGGCTGCTGATCTGGCCTCCGAGCTTGCTCTTGGCGCCCGCGCCATTGATCAGGTTCGTAACCGCACGGATCGCTACTTCGAGCGTCAGTGGCAGCGTCGTCTTATTGCTACCACGAACGGCATCATTGCCGACAACGTAGCCAACGACGGCGGCGACATGGTTGTTGACGTAGCTGCTGAAGCTATTGCTGATCAGGACGCAGGCACTCTCTTCAACCGTGACGCTTTCGTAGAGGCCACCAACACTCTTGGTGATCGTTACGACGAGCTGACTGCCATCGCTGTCCACTCTGCTGTTTACAGCCAGATGGTCAAGAACGATGACATCGACTTCATTCCTGATTCAGAGGGTAGCCTGACTATCCCAACGTACCTCGGTCTCCGGGTTATCGTTGATGACGGCATGAACGTCGAGGCTGGCAGCACTGACGGCTTCAAGTACACCTCTGTACTGTTCGGCGCTGGTGCTTTCGGTTACGGCGTAGGCAACCCAGAGGTTCCTGTCGAGATCGAGCGTTATGCAGATCAGGGCGACGGCGGCGGCATCGAGA
>PR_CR_10_Liq_2_inCRDRAFT_1000261_pt1 | contig 15185 bp, 17 predicted proteins | sample PRCRCaboRojoPR_FD_10245 | JGI IMG/M metagenome (IMG submission 10245) | reverse complement strand
TACCACTGGCTTGCCGTCGGGCCACCGCATTATCGATGAGTACCAGCAACAGAAAGCACAACAGATCGAGATCCGGGTAGGGTCCGACATCACGGTTCCACACGTAGTAGCCGTCTCCGGTGGTGGTGCGCGCGAAGTTAACGTCAACCCCTTCTCTTTGGAGTTTGTTATAGGCAGAGTTCATCGAGTAGGACAGACTGTTGAGTTGGCTGGCTTGCTCGAAGGGGGAGTACAGGGAGAATTCAGCGATATCGAATAGAATCACACCGCGGCTCTCGACAAAGCCAATGCCATAACTTGAAATCATGGCATCGGCGGCTTTTAACAGAGCCGGGTCGTCGCCCAAGGGCTCATCGAGCTTGATGAAACTGGTAGAGACACCCAGTCGCTTGGCGATACTAAAAATCTGCTCGTGACTCTTTAGCCGCGAGCCGCCAATGACTTCGCGGACAAACTCCTCATTGCTATCAGACTGATTACTATCGGCGGCAGAGAAATTGCCCAAGAAAAAATGTGGCACCACGAGGGTAAGTAATCCCCGGGGATCGGGGGCCCAACACAGCACCATGTTTTGCCCCAAACGCCAATGTTTGCGCAGCACCGCCTCCATCTGCTTGAGCTGATGCTGCCCATCGAGGCTCAGTAAATCGGCATTGGGCGTGCTTGAGTACATCTTTTGCACCTCATCGGCTTGCGGCTTTGGCATTATAGGCCAGTGATGAATAGGATTAAGTATGAATTGGGTTTTTCGCGCTTTAACCGCTGCCACATTGCTCCTGAGTGGCTGTCAGCAGTATGACATCCACTTCAATGATCGGTTGGTGCGTGCAGCACCCATCCTGTTCACGGACTACCGCATCGATGACCCGTCACTGGATCAATGTGTGCAACAAGCCATCATCGATGGTCATGTCACAGAAGCTAAGGGGCTCACCCAACTCAATTGCAGCTCTGGGGGTATCAAAACCCTGTTCGGTTTAAGCCGCTTCAAAGGCCTAAGACAGCTAAAGCTATCGGACAACAAGCTGCGAAACCTGGTGGAATTAACGCAACTTCCCGAACTTGAGTCGATTTGGCTAGATGGTAATCAGGTGGTAGACCCGGTCCCCGTACTCAAACTACCCAAGCTGGATACACTAGATTTGTCTCATAACCCCAGACTCCAATGCCCCGCACCTGAACTCACGAGGCCAATAGCGCACTTAACGCTACCAGAGCACTGTTTGCCATGATCAGCCGTGGACTGTTTACGCTACTGAGCCGTGTACCGCTGCCCGTGCTCTATAGCGCTGTGGGTGTCCTCAGTTGGCTGTTGGGATCGGTGTTCCGCTACCGCCATGCGGTCGTCACCAAAAATCTTAAAGCGGCCTTTCCCGATTGGCCAGACACTACGCTAGCCCAGGAGCGCATGAAATTTTACCGTCACCTCACCACCAATACCCTCGAAATTTTGGCCACTCGACAGCTGAGTGATGATGAGTTGCGGCAGCGGGTAAGCTTTGAAAATGCCGAGCTCATGGCGGAGATTAGCGACAATTTCAACACGTCGGTGGTCGTACTCACGCTACATCAGGGCAATTGGGAGTGGTTGCTACAGCGTGCAGCGCTGGAGTACCCCATACCGCTAGCACCGGTTTACAAAAAGCTGCATAACCCAGCAGCCGACCAGTTTATGCTCGGCTTGAGGCGTTTACGCAATGGCCAACCCATAGAAATGCGTGCCGTGGCACGGGATTTTATTCGCCACCGACGCCAACCCCGTATAGTCGCCATGCTCGCGGATCAATCACCGGGGCACCGGGAGCGGGCCCATCGAACCACGTTCCTGCACCAAGATACGGCGTTTTACTCGGGTGCGGCTCAACTAGCCCGCGCCGCCGGATTTCCCGTGGTATTCGCAGACTGCCAGCCCATCGCACGCGGTCGGTATCATTGCACCCTTATCGACATTACTCGTGAACCCAAGCAGATGGAGGAAGCGGCGATCACCGAGCGTTACGCTCGACTGACCGAGCGCGCCATACGGCAATCACCCCACAGCTGGCTGTGGACGAACCGTCGCTGGAAAATATCACCCTTGGGGGCACAGCAAAGCCACTAGGGTGTTTTAAGCACAGCGGGACTGGTTCTGCTTGGGGGCAAGTGATGACAACTCAAGCCAGTCAAAACCCTCCGACTGGCAAGCGAACACTACATTTGCCGACAAGGTCGACAGTACCGGCTGCAGGCTCTGCTGGGCATGCGCTAAAGAGTTGTTCTGCTCACTGATGTGGCCAATGACTAACTGACGCAAGCGTTCCGTATTAGCGGTTGCGAGCAACTGCGCCGCCTGCTGATTATTCAAGTGGCCAAAATCCCCCGCTACCCGTTTTTTCAACGCGGGCGGATACGGGCCCTGCAACAACAGGTCGAGGTCATGGTTACACTCCAGTAGCAAGCCTGTGCAGTTGCCGAAAGCTGCAATAACGTGGGGTGTTATGGAGCCCAGATCAGTGAGGATACCCAGCCGCTCAGCCCCGTGACTTAGGCAAAACTGGATCGGTTCCCGGGCATCGTGGGGTACGGCAATAGCTTCACACTGTATGTCGCCAACCTGAAATTGCGTATCAGCATCGATGCAGATCAATCTGTGGGCGTCGGTAATACGCCCCGACGCGGCGGTACCGTGGCTCAGAAAAACGGGTAACTGCCATTGCCGGGACGCGACAGCCACCCCAGCCGCGTGATCGCCATGTTCGTGGGTAACCAAAATGGCATCAACCTGCTCGGGACGAATGCCGAGTCGCGCTAAACGTCGCTCGGTTTCCTTTGCGGGAAAGCCACAGTCCACCAACAATAGCGTGTCATTGGTCTGAACAACGGTGGCATTGCCTTTGCTGCCACTACCAAGGGACGCAAAACGCATCACTCAGTTAATATTACCTTTCAGAATGGTCAGCAGCGCAGCCTGGTCTCGCCGTGGCGGCGGCGCACCAAAACCATCGGTCAAGGTGATCATCACAGACCCTTCACCCTGCTCACTCAGCTTGACCAAGTACTGGTTATTCGCCAGCGGATGTTGGTCCTCACCACCCCACAACCAATCAAACCAGCCCCCCGACTTTTTGCCGTCAGGTCCCCCGAACGTGACATAAAAAACACCTTCACTCCGGTTCAGATCGTCGACCACAAAACCTGATTCTGGCAGTGCTTTGTTAACCGATGCCCAGGCACGATTGAAAGGCAACTGCAGCTGCAGTCGCGCACCGACATCGGTCTCCTCAAGGGTGATGCGTCCACTCGCACTCATCGCTTGATCGGCCATCATCGAGATGGGTGCCGCCTCAGCACTATTAGCAATGAATTGGGCTACATTGCGCAACATAGTTTGCTCGAGTTCGAGATTATCGGACAGCTGAGGCCAGCTTGCGGCCTGCTCGGTAGTGCGATTTTGCTGCAATACGTGCAGTTCTGCTGTGTTGCGCTGGACGCCTGACTCGACTCGAAATCGAAATCGAACCGGCAGGGGTTGATCGGTAAGCGTGACGTACTGGGTATCGATTAGCCCCGCCTGCGCACTAGAGCTGGCAACCGCAATACCGGAACTTGCGAGGAAGGCACGTACTTGGGGCCACAATTGACCTGGCGATACGGCGACCAGGGCCCAACTCTCGTCACCGAGACGCTGAATACGCACCGCATCCTGTTGCGCACCGGACGTTAGTGGCGCAGGCCTGGGTACGTCGAATTCACTTTCGAGTTTTGCGACCGCTTGCACAGTCGGTATCGGATATATCTGGCTCAAGGCCGGCGAACCTACCCCGGCGGGCACTCGGATTTCCTGCAACTCAACGGCGTTCTGATAACGCTCGGTGTTGTCGGGAAATAAGCCATCGTCACCAAATAACCAGGAGCAACCGGATAACAAGGCCACCGGTAGCAGCCACGCACAACGCCACAGCATTACAGGTTCGCCTGCTGCAGAGCGATGCGAACCGTCTCGTGGCAGTTATCGGACAGCGCCACCAGCGGTAACCGTAGAGTGCCACCCATCATGCCCTGCTCAGCCATAGCCCACTTCACGGGAATGGGATTGGGCTCCACAAACAGGGCTTGGTTGAGCCCTTTCAGTTGATCGTCAAGACGCTGCGCAGCCTCAAAGTCACCCGCGAGGGCATATCGACACAGGTCTGCCATTGACTCAGCAGCCACGTTGGCTGTTACCGAAATATTACCTTTCGCACCGTGACGCATCAGTGCCAGCGCCGTTGGGTCGTCTCCAGAGTAAACCGCAAAGGCTTCGGATAGCTGGCGTATCAGTGCTGCGCCGCGTTCAATATCACCGGTTGCGTCCTTTAACCCGACGATATTGTCGACTTTACTCAAACGCAGCACGGTCTCGTTACTGAGATCACACGCGGTGCGNCCGGGTACGTTGTACAAAATAATGGGAATATTGACCGAGGCGGCAACCGCGCAAAAATGCTGATAAAGCCCTTCCTGTGTCGGACGATTGTAATAGGGCGTCACCAGCAAAGAGGCATCTGCACCTACCTCGGCGGCGGCGACCGTGAGCTCGATGGCTTCGTGGGTGGAGTTCGAACCGGTGCCTGCGATAATCGGAACACGACCACCGGATTGCTCCACTGAAAAGCGAATAATCTCGCAGTGCTCGGGCACCGTAAGCGTTGCACTCTCTCCGGTAGTACCGGCTATTACCAGCGCCGATGTGCCGGCTTGAATTTGATATTCAATGAGCTTCTCGAGGGCAACCCAGTCGATGGCGCCATCTTCCTGCATTGGAGTTACCAGGGCCACAATGCTTCCGGTTATCATAGGCAAACTCCAAGGCTGGCCGTGTTATAGGGGTGAAATTTCATGATCGCGCAATTATCCACTTCATGGAGCGATAGACAACTGACGATTTGTGGAAATCGTTTTGTTATCACGGTGCTCACAGGCCTCATGCTCTCAATGATCACTCTGACGCCATCCTGGGCGCAGAGTTCCAGCTGGCAGCAGCCCAGTGCAATTGAACAACGTATCGAGCCGTTGTCGGCAATTGACCGTCAGTTTATGGCCAACCAGCGCGCCGATGTGGAGCGACGCGCCAATGCCCTAGGTCGCCAATTGTCAGGCAACGCCTCCCGTGATCTGGACACCCTACAGCGACTACTCGACACCGGCTCAGTAGGCCGAGATGACCTGCTGGGTTTGCAGGCCATGGGGGTCGTGCTTGGGGATTTACTCAGTAAAGAACTCCGCATGGAATGGGTAGTGTACAGAGATCGAGCAGGTCGTTCACGGGCATTGCATTACCCCAATACCGATGTCTACCTGTTCCCGGTCACCATGATTTCCCGCAGGTACAGCGTGGGTGCCGATAAACCGGTGGCTGAGATATTCAGCGAAGTCACTGCAGACACTGCCAAGCGACTACCCGGCGGTAAGTGGCGCTAATCGTTTAACCCAACCGCCCTAGTCAGTCGCACTGATAATCAAGAATGCCGTCGACCATCATGGTGCGATGCCGTAACCCCGGTGTAGCGGGATCACCTGTCACATAGCCCGCATCCCCTTCGTATAAAAAACATAAATTCCCCTGTTGCGGGATAACCTTCGGAAAAAACCGATGGGTGGCACGGGCTGCGACATTGCCCTGGAGCTCACGCAAGGATCGATGACACGACAGGTCACAGAGGGAGACATAGGTTGGAGGTGGCATGGGGAGCTCTCCTTTTCGGTGCTGCAACAGGGCACCTTCAGGGGCAATCCACTGGTGGTCGACAATTTCACTACCACAGACGGTAATAGTGGGTTCGCCGGTTACGGCTGCGACGAAAAAAAAGGTCGAAAACCGACGACTAACCCCCTCGGGCGTGAGCCAATGGGAGAACGTTAACAGCTGATCCGAAGTAATGCGGATGCCCGCCTCTTCATGCACCTCTCGGACGGCGGCTGATCTGGCTCGCTCTTCGTCGTTATTGCCCGCGTCGTCGGCGTCGACTTTACCCCCCGGGAAGACCCAAGCGCCGGGCATAAATGCAAGCTCGTGATGGCGTTTCAATAACAACACCAAAGGTCCCGCGTCGCCGTCACGCATCACCAGTACGGTGGCTGCGGGCAATGGCTCAACGGGGGGCTTACCCTCGGTCATGGAAAACATCAGAACTGGGCGCCGCATTCAAGACAACGCACATACACATGTCCCGGGTCACGCAGGCTATCGATAGCACGTAACGGCATGGCAAGTTGTGCCGCCAATTTATCGAGAACAGAGAATCCTGACAGGGAGCTGCTACTAAAGTTTTTACCCAACTCCTGCAAGATGAGTTGTTCGGGGCTCAAAGGTATTCCCACACGGCGCACCTCGTAGTCATCAACGTCGGCAAAGGCAGCAGCAGCTGCCACCGCATCGTCCAAGCCACCTAGCTTGTCGACCAGACCGATGGCGCTGGCATCCTCGCCACTCCAGACTTTACCACCGGCAATAGCATCAACCGCATCCCAATCCATATCTCGACCGTTGGCAACGATATCAACAAAGTCTTGATAAATTCGACTGATGACGCTGTTAATGATGCGCTTACCAGTCTCGTCGACACCCGTATCAAGTCGAATAGCGGCGGCGAGTGGCGCCGTGGTTACACCATCGACATTAACCTCGGCCCAATCGTATAGGCGCTCGAGGGTTGGAAACGCCGCAAACACACCAATACTGCCGGTAATAGTACTGGGCAGCGCCCAAATTTCTTCCGCGTCAGCGGCAATATAATAGCCCCCAGAGGCTGCCACACTGCCCATTGAGACCACCACGGGAATGTCGGCGCTGCGCAGCGTGAGCAGCTTCTGCCGGATGACCTCTGCGGCAAACACACTGCCACCGGGTGAATTAACTCGCACCACTACTGCGGCTAAATGTTCGAGTTCTTGGGCTCGCTCGATTTGATCCAGAACCGTATCGGAACCCGCAAAGCCTTGGGTGCTCTCCCCAGGAATTAATTCCCCCTCGATGGGTATGACAGCTACAACGGCTTTGGCATCTTCATCGGGCTTGGCTGCAGCGCTACTTTCGGCAGAAGTCGCCTGTAAATAGCGACCAAACTCAACCGCTTCCCAATCACCCTCATCATCAGTGGCATCGACAACGTCGACAAGGTGCTCATTCATCTCATCGTAGGTCATGAGGTAGTCCACCAGCCGGTTGTACAACGCAAGCTCGCCGAGATCGCCGTTGTGATCCTCTAAGCGGTCGGGGAATTCAGCAATGAATTGATCAATGGTACCCGCTTCAAATTGGCGGCCCGTATCAACCAGGGCCGCGTACTGGGTCCAAATGTCACCCAACCAGAGACCAATGACTTCGCGCTCAGACGCCGACATATCGTCCCGAAGGTAAGGCTCTACGGCGGACTTATTATCGCCCACCCGAAACACATTCATGGTGATATAAATATTGTCGAGCAAGCGCCGCAGGTAGCTTTTATAGACCGCAAAACCCTGCAAATTCACGCCACCTTCGGTGTGCAGCAGCACTGAATCGGCTTGTGCCGCCAGAGCGTAGTGGCCTTGATCGTAATAATCCGCAAAGGCAACCACCGGCTTACCGCTGGCACGAAACGCTTCTATAGCGGGTGCTATTTCGAGTACCTGGCTGACCGTAGGGCTAGCCAACTGCTGCAAATCCATCACAAGTGCCGTGATTCGATCGTCAGTGGCGGCACGCTCAATAGACTCGATGACATCGGCCAGCAAGACTTCGCCACCGTCCCCCTCCAGGAAGGCCTCGAAAGGCTCAAGCGGTACCCGCGTCTCGACCAAAACACCCTGCGGATTCAGCAATAGTGCGGCCCGCTCAGGCAGGGGCTCGGGCTGTGCGCCGCGAATACCCACGACAAGGGCCCCAATGAAGAATGCAACGGCGAACAGTGGTACTAGTACAGTCACCACCTTGCTAAGACCCTGTAAGGCACGCCAAATGCCGCTAAAGAATCCGCGCACAAATCGCCACAACGCCATGTTCGTTACTCCTTTTAGTGTGAGGAATGAACCCTATGAGTTGGACGCCGGAGACTCAGTCGTTGACTGCTGTCGCAGCTCACGTCCACGCACCCGGATGTACAACGTCGATACCACAAACAAGAGCACCACCGCGCTAATACCGACGATGGCCAGGGTGTCGGTCGGTCGAGCAAACACAAGCTCAACCGCCGACACAAAATAAAACAGAATGACAAAACACAACCAAACCAGAGATCGGAGTTGATCCCGTGCCACACCCGGCATGAACATCAGAAGTGGTAGCGCACGCACTAGCCACAGTGGCCATGGGGCATTGTCACGGGCCAGATCTGCGATTTGCTGTACCAGAAAAACGCCCCAGCATAACCACAGACACAACCACAAACGATGGCTGGCAGAACCTCTCGTCTGGGATGTCATCGACTTTCACCGCCGGTGAGTCGCCACAGCGCGGTGCGCGCCAAACGCTGGCCCAAGGCTCGGCACAGGGCCGCCTCGGTCGGATCGAGGGCTCTATCTCCTGTCTCCCCTGCCCAGTGACTGGCACCGTAGGGTGTCCCCCCCGAGGTGGTTTGGCGCAATCCCGATTCACTATAAGGCAAACCCATAACCATCATCCCGTGATGCAACAAGGGCAGCATCATGCTCAGCAGCGTACTCTCTTGGCCGCCGTGCAGGGAACTGGTAGAGGTAAATACCCCCGCGGGTTTGTCGACCAAGGCCCCCGAGAGCCACAAGCCCGAGGTGCTATCGATAAAATATTTCAGCGGTGCCGCCATATTGCCAAAGCGGGTTGGACTGCCCAAAGCCAAGCCGGCACAGTGGCGTAAATCATCCTCATCGCCATAAAGGGGGCCGTCGTCGGGGATTGAATCGAGGCTCTGGGTAGTTTCGACGCTGACCGGTGGCACCGTGCGCAGCCTGGCGTCGATACCCGGGACCGAGACCACACCACGCACGACCTGCTCGGCCATTGAAAGGGTGGCGCCACTGCGACTGTAGTACAAGACCAAGATGTAGGGTTGGCCGGTCATAAACTGTCCATTGTCATTCGCCTTACCACAAGCGCTTCGGCCTGCACTACACTGGCTTCTTGTTGTGCGGTGTCATGAATTATAAGGTGCTGTGTCGGAGGATCCCAAGCACGATGAACGCCCGTTCCATCATACAGAACAGCCTGCGCGGTGCGCAGTACTTTATCCGGCGCTTTCAGGAAGATCGCTGTTCAGAAATTGCCGCAGCCCTCGTGTACATGAGCCTATTTGCGTTGGTACCCCTGATTACGGTGGTTTTTGCCGTGGGGTCGGCGATACCCACTAGCGGCAATATCGAACAACAAATACAACAATTTTTGGTTCAGAATCTGGTGCCCGAGGCATCGAGGGATGTGGCGGATTATCTGACCACATTTTCCGAGCAAGCCAAAAATCTCACCGGATTCGGTGTCGCCATCTTGCTGGTAACCGCAGTGCTCATGTTGCGCAACGTCGAGCGGGCCTTCAACAACATTTGGCGCACCCGAAAAAATCGCAGTCCCATCAGCAGTTTCTTGCTGTATTGGGCCGTCCTGAGCTTGGCGCCACTGCTACTGGGCATCGGCTTGGGTATTCAGGCCTATTTGTACGCGGCAGCCAACGCTATCGCGGGCTTCGACACATTGGGTATCAGTGTATTTTTGTTGTCACTGCTGCCATTCGCCATCACCGTTATCGGCTTGACCGCATTGTATATGGCGGTACCCAACTGCGCCGTGCCAGCGCGACACGCTTTCGTNGGCGGTTTGNCCACCGCCGTGGCCTTCACTTTCGCGAGAGCGNTGTTTGCCAAGGTTATCGCCAATTCCAGTTACACCTTAGTCTATGGCGCCTTTGCGGCCGTGCCCGTGTTCCTNCTTTGGTTATACGTTATCTGGATTTTGGTCTTACTGGGAGCCATATTGGTTCATAGCTTGTCCGCTTACCAAACAAAAATGCAAGCGACACGTCCTCGTTTACTCAAGGCCCTCGACGTGTTGCACCTGCTCTGGCAACGGCAACAACAGGGGGAGCCCATAGGGGAGTTAGAACTCATGCGAGACCCGGGCGTTATGGGTGGTCTCGACAGTGGCAGCTGGCAGATCATCCGCGACCGACTGATCGATACCAAATTGGTTACCGAAGACCATCAAGGGCGCTACTTACTCAGTTGCGATTTGGGCAACGTCACCCTGGTGGAACTCAAACAGTGGATCAACGATGAGCTTCCAGTGCCACCCGCCCCGGCATCGGCGAGCGACTGGCAACGGCAGGCGGTAGCGTTACTGGAAGCACAACGTCAAAGCCAAGCTGACGTTCTTCAACTGCCGATCACGGATTTGTTCAAAGGGAAAGCCCCCAGTGACACAGCTGATGCATAGCAGCGCGCACCACTTACAGTGCCGCAGCCCACTGAGCATGACGTTTTGGCTCAGCCTAATACTGGTTGTGACACTGAGTCTTTCCGGCTGCAACGAGGATAAATCACAGCCACTACCGGGTGACGGACAATGGCGGGTTATCAACTGGTGGGCTGTGTGGTGCGCTCCCTGTCGCGACGAAATCCCCGAGCTCAACCAGCTGGCAAAGGACCCCTCGATTGTTGTCCTGGGGGTCAATTTTGACGGCAAAGTCGGGGACCCTCTGCAAGTGGACAGCGAGCGCCTGGGTATTGCATTCGCGCTGCTCGAGAACGATCCGGCCACGCAGCTAGGTGTCCCCAGACCCACGGTACTCCCCACGACCCTCATCGTGAACCCAGAGGGTGTCGTTGTCGCGACGCTGGTTGGACCACAAACAGAGCGTAGTCTGCGCAGCCGCATGACCAAGGACATTAAAGGCGGCTGACAGCAGCAAAAAAACGCCGGCTTTATAGCCGGCGAAAGAAGGAGCCACTCAAAACGGGGAGAATCAAAACCACTGATTCCGACTGCCAAGACGTTTCCCATGTGCCTACCCCGTAGCGGCACCATCTCAGCAGTTGTAAGTAAGACCGAGGGTGTCGTGAAAAGTTCACCCTTTTTTAAATTTTTTTCTGTTTTTTTCTCGGCGTCCCTCTTTGAGGGATAAACACAGCCACCGAGACGCCATCAGGATCGCCATGGTCTTACTGTATGACCGAGTCATTGCAGTCAGCTTGCTTGCCAAACAGCAATGCCTGTTTGACCGGGACCCGAAGACACCCCCAGCTCTACCTCGACTAACCCTTCGTCGCCACCCTCGGCCAACAGCTGCGCCAACAAATAGTGGGCCAGCTCTTCGACCGTGACATTGGTGATGGGCAGCACTTGTGTTTCGTCCACAGGGAACCTAAGGGTACGCCCGTTAAATGTCACTTCGACGTTGTCGTCCGCCACTACAATAGTTTGATAAGGGGAATGGGCCGCCAGAAGCATGTACTCATCGAGAGCGTCACAGAGCTGCTTGAGCCGGTTTTTGTACACGTTGTAATCCGCGGAAAAGCCATTGGGCCCCATTGGCGCAACGATCCGAGCAGATACCGAATAATTGTGCCCGTGTAATCGCTCGCGCTCAGTCGCTGAAAAGATAGTGAAATGTGCAGCTGAAAATTTGTGCGCCTCCTTGTCGATAAACAAGGTCGTCAGTCGCGTCATAGGGGAGCCTCTGCTTTTACGGAAAACACTGCCTGAGCCGCAGATGGTGGGCAATCGATCGGCATAGTGCAACCACCTAGCCCCGCACACCAGCCATCCAGCAAGGACAAATTAACGTACACTGACCATACACCGCGACAATCACCCTCTGTTTTCCCCAAGGACCTTTCCATGACTCGCATTGCGATCATCACCGGCGCCAGCTCAGGTATCGGTGCCGCCACAGCGGAGCACTTCCTGCAGCAAGGCTTTTCCGTGATTAACGTGTCAAGGCGTCCTTGCCCCGTGTCGGGGGTCGAAAATCACTGTGGTGATCTGGCAACCAGCGACGCCGTCATGGCACTAGCCCAGGGGCTCGTGTCAGTGGTGAAGACCGAGCAACCCAGCGAGGTTTGCCTCATTCACAATGCCGCATTAATGCTGAAAGACAATGCAGAAAACTGTAGCGATGACAGTTTCGAGCGAGCTTTTCACATTAACGTATCGGCCATTAACACCCTCAACCGACACCTCATACCGGTGATGCCCAAGGGCTCCAGCATCCAGTTCATCGGCTCAACCCTGTCGGAAAAAGCCGTTGGTGGCGCCTTTAGCTACGTCGTCACCAAACATGCTCAGCTGGGGATGATGCGGGCCACAACCCAAGATCTTATGGGACGCGGCATCCACACCGCGCTGATTTGTCCGGGCTTTACCGATACCGAGATGCTGCGAGGCCATGTCGGTAACGACGAAACCATTCTGGCCGATATTAGTAAGATGAACAGCTTTGGACGGCTCATCGACCCCAATGAAATCGCTCGTTTGGTGATTTGGTCGCACCACAATCCGGTTATCAATGGCTCAGTATTACATGCCAATCTAGGCCAGCTGGAGCACTGATCTCTATGGTCACAGCCATTATTCGCGAACGACGGGAGCGTGTCTTTCTCGTACTGGCGGGGCTCTTCCTCTGTGCAATGACGCTGCTCAACGTCATCGGTATCACTCGCTTCATCCAGTTAGGGCCACTGGCCCTGGCGGTGGGTGTCTTACCCTACCCCCTCACTTTTCTCTGCACGGACCTGATTTGCGAGTTGTACGGCCGGGCGCGCGCCAACTTTTTAGTAAGCCTGGGCCTTGCGCTCAATGTGTTTATTTTAGCGGTCCTAACACTGGGCGATTTAGCGCCATCCGTACCCGCGGATACGATGCCCCCCTGGCAGATCCTGTCATTGGCAGGACCAGTGCCGCTACCCAACGGCGATGTCCTTGAGGGGGACGTGGGGTTCTATCAATTAATTTATGCAACGACCTCCGGCGCCGTATTCGCCTCTATGCTGGCCTACATTGCCGCTCAATACTGCGACGTGCAGTTGTTCCATTTTTGGAAGCGTTTAACCCGCGGCAAGCACCTTTGGCTGCGCAATAACTTCTCAACACTCATTAGCCAATTAGTCGATTCAGTGATGGTCGTAACCGTGACCTTTGGCGCTGTGTTCCTACGGGGCGAAATGACCGTCAACACCCTGTTGGTCTTAGTGGGTAGCAACTACGCGTTTAAAGCGTGTTCAGCACTGCTAGATACCGTCCCGCTTTACCTGCTGGTGCACTACTTACGGGGCTATTTGCAGCTGGGGCCCGACGACTACGCCGTGGTGGTCACCGATCCAACGACAGCAACTTAAGATCCTGTAGCAGAGGAATCGTGACCGGCCGCTTGTGCGTCAGGGTCGCCTCATCGATACGATCGAGCAGTTTCATCACCGCCGTCGTGGTTCGCGGTACCCTTGCCAAGATGTAACGAATCACCTCCGGGGATAAGCGAATACCCCTCAGCCCCCCTCGAAACGCCAAGAGCTGCTCTAAGGTCTGTTCGTCATGATCAGGTAATCGATAGACGGTTAAACTTGCCAAGCGCGAGCACAGGTCGGGTAACACATCGACCAGCGCTGCAGGTGCACACTGGCTGGCGTAAACCATAGGGCGCCCATGATCGCGACGCCGATTAAATAAATGAAACAGCGCCTCTTGCCAAGCTGTATGGCCCTTAAGGAAATGGACATCGTCGATAACAACCAACGGGGTAGTTTCACAAGCCTCTAGCACCGCCGCTGGCGGGTAATTCAACAACTCGCCCAATGGTAGATACAGCGACCGACCATCGCCCTCATGGCAGACCGCTTGCAATAGATGGCTTTTACCCGCACCCGGGCCACCCCAAAGGTAGGCACCTGCTGCTTGCTCGACGCTGAGTACTGAATGCAAGCATGCGAGAGCCTCTTGGTTCTGGGGCGTCCGCAAAAAATTATCGAAGGTGGCAGCATCGTCCATCACGATGGCGAGGGGGAGTTGATCTGACATCTGACGGGTTAACTTCCCTGATAGGTGCGGCTGTGGCGGTAGTAGGTCAATGCGTGGCGACCAAACACAAACACGACAGCAGCCACGGGCAGCGCCACCAGTACACCGGTAAAACCCGCCAACTGCCCGCCGGCCATGAGAACAAAGATAACCACCACGGGATGCAGGCCAATCCGGTCACCGACTAGCATTGGAGTTAACACCCAACTTTCAATGGTTTGCCCCAGGGCAAAAACAGCTGCCACCCACATCAGAGGGCTCAGGTCGCCCCCAAACTGCGCCCAGGCAACAGCGAGAGAACTGCCAATACCAATCACCGAGCCCGCGTAGGGGATGATGGCGGCGACACCGGCTAGGGTGCCCAGAATAACGGCGTAATCAATACCCACTAACCACAACAATATGCTGTACATAACAGCCTGCGCCACCATGACGAGAAATTGGCCGCGGATGAATGCGCCCAGAACATCGTCGGCCTCACCCGCCATCAACGAGACCTGCTCTTGCCAGGGGCGCGGTATAAGATCAAGCAGTGCCTCAACCATCCGGTCCCAGTCGCGCATCAAATAAAAAGCCACCACAGGGACCAGGGCCAAGTTAAAAAGAGTGATGGCCAACCCCAAACCAGAGCGAGTAACTTTCGCCACCATGTCGGCGGTCACCTTGCCCATCGACTTCCATTGAGCGGCTAACTCGGCCTCCCAGTCCACCGCGGGCAATTGCACCGGACTCAAGCTCAGCTGCCCCTGAATCCAAGGTACCGCGGTACTGGATAACCAGCGGTAGAGATCGGGAATACGGCGCAGGGCCTGGTCCGCTTGCTCCAACAGCAGCGGCAAGCCCACCGCCACAATCAGAATCAGACCCAACGTGAATAGAAGAAAAACCACACTGACACCGGCGGTCCGGCTATACCCACGATGCTCGAATCGATCAACGAGTGGATCACCCAGGTAGGCAACCAGGGCGCCCAAGGCAAAAGGGGTCAGGATAGGATGTAGCGCCCACCACAACAGCGCCAACAGGACGCTGATCGCAACCACAAATGGCCATCGGTTAACCGCCTTATCGGTCATAGCTTTGGCATCCACACCAAACGCACGTCTACCGCGTCATTCAGTGACGCATCGACCAAACGGCTGTCGGAAGCGGGCTTCAAACCGCCGTCGTCCGGTAATAAACGCAACAAAGCATCGGAGCTACCCACCCCCGC
>PR_CR_10_Liq_2_inCRDRAFT_1000260_pt1 | contig 15235 bp, 15 predicted proteins | sample PRCRCaboRojoPR_FD_10245 | JGI IMG/M metagenome (IMG submission 10245) | reverse complement strand
CTTGCGAGAGGCCGCCAGCCTGGTCAGCGCCGTCAGACCATCCCGGGCTGCAAGCANGGTTGGCCGCACCAACTGGCAGTCAGGCGTGTCCACAAGGGTATGCGTGCCACGCGCATGAAACCCGATCATCGCACCCTGCTTCGTCCTACGGGCCTTGAATCCCGCTCGACGGCGGCTTTGTGCGGGCGACACATGCAATGTCCTGAACGGGAACGGCAGACCCCGCGCCTGCATGGCTTTTTCAACGATCCCCACTTTCCAGCGGGCCACGAAAGCATCCGAGGCATGCTGCATCTGGCAGCCACCGCAAGTCTTGAAATGCCGACAGGGCGCCTTGACCCGGTCCGGCGAGGGTTCAAGCACCCGCATCTCCGACCCATTGAGCTCGATCTCTTCGCCCGGCAGCACCCGATCAACCAGGCTTCCGTCGGCCAGTTGGCCCGTCCCAAGCTGGGTCAATGCTGTTACCTTGGCCATCTGCGGCTCCGTTCAATGCGGGTCAGCGCAAAGCGTTACAGGAACACCAGCGCCGAGAAAACCGCCAGGCCGACCGCCATCACCCGCATGAAGACAATGCGGACCGAATCCCGCTGCATCAGCGTCGAAAGAAGGCTTCCGGCATAGGTCCAGAATAGGCACACGAACAAGTTCGTTCCCGAAAAGGCAGAGCCCAGCGCGAGGGCCTTTTGCCAGGGGCCGAGCGCATCCACATAGGCTGTCGCCGCAACGGCCACCGCCCAGACCTTCGGGTTGACCCACTGGAACAGCACCGCTTCGACGAACCGCATGGGGCGGGCGGTCGCGCGCTGGCGGATCGGACCGGCTTGCCAGAGCCCCCACGCCATCCAAAGGATCCACCCGGCCGCGATGACCGCAAGCACCACCCTGAGCGCCGGAAAGGTCAGCACCAGCCAGCCCAGGCCAAGCCCGGTGGCAAAGGCCGTGATGCCAACCCCCAGGACCACGCCAAACAGGTGGGGCAGGGTGGCGCGAAACCCGAACCGCGCCCCCGAGGATGTCAGAAGGATGACGTTGGGTCCGGGCGAGAACAGCCCGAAGAAAACGAACCCCAGCAGCGCCGCCATCAGACCCGCTTCAACAAGGCGTCACGGGTCAGGCGAAACCCGGAGTCGATCCAGTCCCGCTCCAGCTGACGCAAGGCGTCACCCAGTGCAGAGCCCTGAACGCCAGGCTGAAGATCGGCGGCCTTGATCGGAAAGACCTGCTCAGAGCCTGTTTCAAGCTGGATCAGTGACGATTCATCGACCGGTTGGCCAATCGCTGCCTGCCGCAGAACAAGCGCTTTGGCGCCATCCTCGCGCCCCAGCCGATAGCCCAACTCTGCCGTCGACCAATCCCCCAACGCGGCATCACGCAGCCGCTCACGGCGGCGCGCATCGACCTTGCGCAGGCGCAGCGCATCCCCGACGCCCTCGCCCCCGATGGCGGCAAGCCGCAGGATCCGGTCCGGCGTCAGCCCGACCTCGTTTTCCAGATGCACCAGAACCGGCAGGATCATTGCATCCGCGCCCGCCAGAACACGCGCCAGAATGCCCGATTGGGCCATGGCCGAGATGGAGGGCGCCGGGTCCGGGGCAGCAAGCAACCGGAGCATTTCGTGCCCGATCCGTTCCTTCGACAGCGACTCCAGCCCCTCGGCATGGGCCGCACAGGCCGCGAGACCTTCCGCGTCGAGACCCGCTGCTTCGTCCCCGAACCAGGCATGAAACCGAAAGAACCGAAGGATCCGCAGATAGTCCTCCCTGATGCGCTGACCTGGATCGTCGATAAAGCGCACATGCCCCGCCCGAAGGTCCGGAAGCCCGCCCAGCGGGTCATGAATGTGCCCGCGCGGATCGGCATAAAGCGCGTTCATCGTGAAATCCCGCCGGTGCGCGTCTGCATCAATGGTATCCGCAAAGGCCACGGTGGCGCGGCGGCCATCGGTGGCCACGTCACGCCGAAAAGTCGTAATCTCGAATGGCTGGCCGTCGATCACGATGGTCACGGTGCCATGCTCAAGCCCCGTGGGAACCGCCTTGAACCCCTCCCGCTCGGCCAGCGCCATGATCCGCTCGGGCCGGGCATCAGTCGACAGGTCGAGATCGCTTACCTCGGCCCCGATCAGGGCGTTGCGGACACAGCCACCGACGAAAAAGGCGCTGTGCCCCGCGTCTTCGAGCATCCGGCAGACCGCTTGTGCACCCGGATCGTTCAGCCACGCCGCCTTGAGAACCGTCATTCGCCTATCCTTTCGGCCAGCCCCCGCAGAATACGCGCGGTCGCGCCCCAGATGTAGTAGGGGCCGAATGGCACGGTGTAGTAATGCCGCCTTTGCCCACGCCAGAAGCGGGATTCGACCCTGAACCGCCTTGAATCTGTCACATGGGGGAAGGGGACCCGAAAGATCTCATCGACCTCACCTTCTTCGGGGCGCAGCGGCACAGTGCCATCCACAAGCGCCAGGAAGGGGGCGACACTATACCCGGTCACCGTTTCATGAACCCCCAAAGAGCCCAAGATCTCGACCCGGGAACGGGGAAGACCGATCTCTTCTTCGGTTTCCCGCAATGCGGCCTGTTCGAGGTTCGCATCGCCCGGATCCTGCCGACCGCCGGGAAATGCAATCTGGCCCGGGTGATGCTTGAGATGAGCCGACCGCTTGGTGAGGATGACCTCACCCTTCTCGGTGACCGGAACGAGGACGGCCGCCGGGCGCAGCACGCGGGTGTCTGGCAGCACGACGTTAGGGTTGAGATCGAAATCCGACGACGACCCGCCCGGCCTGTCGACCGCGCGGATCAGTCTCTGTTTCAGCTCAATCGTCACCGTTCGCCTCGAAACCGACTGTCGCTGGATCCAGTCGATAATGGGCACCGCAAAACTGGCAATCGGCCGTTACGACCCCTTCGTCGGTCGTCATCTTGGCGATGTCCTTGGCCGAATAGATGGACAGGCTGTTGCGCACCCTTTCCTCGGAACAGGGACAGCCAAATTCAACCGGCTGCGGGTCGTAGACGCGTGGCGCTTCCTCGTGAAACAGACGCACCAGCAACTCTGTCGGCTGCACATGCGGCCCGATCAGCTCCATTTCCTCGACGGAATCGAGCAGGATATTGGCGCGCGACCAGTTCTCTTCCTCGTCACCTTCGAGAATATCCTCGGCGGCCAACAAACCGTCATCTCCCGAAGCGCCTTCTTTTGCGAAAGGGCTCGCCTTGGGCATGGTTTGCAGCATCATGCCACCCGCGCGCCAGGTTTCGCCTTCGCCCGCCATCGTCGAGCGCCCGAAGCTGAGCTCGAACCGGGTCGGCAGCTGTTCGGATTGTGCGAAATAGGCTTCTGCACAGGATACGAGCGATCCGCCCGAAATCGGCGTGATACCCTGGTAAGGCAGGTTGCCCTTTCCCTGGTCGATCAGGATCGCGAAATAGCCCTTGCCGATCTGCGCGAACGGGTCGCCGCCCTCGGCCAACCTGTCGCGGTCAAAGCTGGCATAGGCCCGAATCCGGGCCGGTTCGCCCTCGGCGGCGGGGGCGTAGTAATCCGTTGCGATCAACCGTGCCGGCCCGTCGCCCCGCACCTGGAGGCTCAGTTTCCAGCGCAGCTTGATCGTCTGGCCGATCAGGGCGGTCAAGAGCGCCATTTCAGCCACCAGCGACTCGATGACTGGCGGGTAATCATGCTGTTCGAGGACGCGATCCAGAACACCGTCAAGCCGGGCAACCCGACCGCGCACGTCGGACCGGTCGAGCTGGAAGGGCAGAACGGTATCGTCCCACGCGATTTTGGAGCCGAGTGTCATGGGGTTTCCTAACCTGTCGGGGATTGGCATACCGCGTCCATATAGGGGCGACAAGACAAGGGCCAATACCGTGATCCCGCGCTACGGCGAGAGTTACAAGGCAGATATGCGCTACACGCCCCGTCCGGGGGCCTACGTGATCCTTCCGCGCGGCGACGATCTGTTGCTGACCCTGCAGGACGGCGATCCGCCCGAACTGCAACTGCCCGGCGGCGGTATCGACCCCGGCGAACACGTCCTTCCGGCACTGCACCGCGAAGTCCTGGAGGAAACCGGCTGGACCATGACTGCCCCCCGCCGGCTGGGGGCGTTCCGGCGTTTCACCTACATGCCCGAATATGACCTCTGGGCCGAGAAGATCTGTGCGATCTACATCGCGCAGCCAGCACTGCGCATCGGCCCGCCGTCTGAATCGGGACACGAGGCCGTCTGGGTTCCAGCACAGCATGCCCCGTCGCTGCTGGCGAATGCAGGCGATGCGGCCTTCGTGGCAAAACTCCGCTGAGCGGCGACCCGCCGTCCAGGCGTCTCGCCTAGAAATCGCCTTAACCTTGACACAGTCGAGTGTGACTGTGTGGCCAATCTGCTCTGACACAAGGGATCCTGAGCCATGACGACAGGCAAGACACTCATCGCCGCCGCATTGAGCTCGGCACTTTCGCTGAGCGCGTTTTCCGCCACCCTCCTCGTCGCGACCGCCGACGGGGCCGAGGCGCAGGGGAACGGCAAAGGTAACGGGAATGGAAACGGCAATGGCAATGGCCGGGACAAGGACCGGTCAAACAACGGCCGCGGCTCTGAAATGCGCGACGCACGTGGCAACAACGGTCGTGGCGCCATCGCCAGCGAGCTGCGCAACCTGAACGCCATGTGCGCCAATGGCAATGCCATGGCCAACGCATCGCCTGACAGCAATGTCGGCCAGATCAACACGTTCTACGTGGCCAAGGCCGAAGCCGACGCGATCGCAGAGACTCTGCCCGAGGAATATCGTGACCTCAGCGAGACCGAAATTGCGGCCACGATGGTCGCCATCGTCGACCTGATCGACGCCAACAATGCCACGATTACCGCTCTCGAAGCCGAACTGGCCACGGCGACCGACCAGACAACGATCGACACTCTGAACGGTCAGATTTCGACGCTTCAGGCCCAAAACGCCACGGCACAGAGCCAGTATGATGGTCTGGATGCCTACTCGGACGCAATCTCGGCTGAGAGCGAGGCTCTGACGGTGGCTACGCGCGGCCGCGAACTTTCCGAGGAAGCGCTCGCGTATTTCGAGGCTGGCTGCCAGCGCTGAAGCGGATAGCCTTTCCGAACATGAAGGGCCGTGCCGATTGGCGCGGCCCTTTCTTCTTGGCTCGGGTCAGCTTGCCCCTGCACCAAAAACCGGATACCTCCGCGCCGACCAAGAACGGAGAGCTTCATGTCCGCCCCCAAGAAAGTTGTTCTGGCCTATTCCGGTGGCCTCGATACCTCGATCATCCTCAAGTGGCTGCAAACGGAATACGGCTGCGAGGTCGTAACCTTCACCGCCGACCTGGGGCAGGGCGAAGAACTGGAACCGGCCCGCGAAAAGGCCGTGATGCTGGGGATCAAGCCCGAGAACATCTATATCGAGGACATCCGCGAAGAGTTCGTGCGCGACTTCGTCTTCCCGATGTTCCGCGCCAATGCGCTTTACGAGGGGCAATACCTGTTGGGCACCTCCATCGCACGGCCACTGATTTCCAAGCGCCTGGTCGAGATCGCCGCCGAAACGGGGGCTGATGCCGTCTCCCACGGGGCAACCGGCAAGGGCAACGACCAGGTTCGGTTCGAGCTTTCCGCCTATGCGCTGAACCCTGACATCAAGGTCATCGCGCCTTGGCGTGAATGGGACCTGTCCAGCCGGACCAAGCTGCTGGACTTCGCCGAGAAGAACCAGATTCCGATCGCCAAGGACAAGCGCGGCGAGGCGCCGTTCAGCGTGGATGCGAACCTTTTGCACACCTCGTCCGAAGGCAAGGTTCTGGAAGACCCCGCCGAAATGGCGCCCGACTACGTCTACCAGCGCACCGTGCATCCTGAAGAGGCCCCCGATACCCCCGAATTCATCGAGGTCGGGTTCGAGAAGGGCGATGCGGTCAGCATCAATGGCGAAGCGATGTCGCCGGCGACGATCCTGACCAAGCTGAACGAACTGGGCGGCAAGCACGGGATCGGGCGGCTGGACTTCGTCGAGAACCGCTTTGTCGGCATGAAGTCTCGCGGCATCTATGAAACCCCCGGCGGCACCGTCCTGCTGGAAGCGCATCGCGGGATGGAACAGATCACGCTGGACAGCGGGGCGGGGCACCTGAAAGACAGCCTGATGCCGCGCTATGCGGAACTGATCTATAACGGGTTCTGGTTCTCGCCCGAGCGCGAGATGCTGCAAGCCGCCATCGACCACAGCCAGGAACACGTGACGGGCACCGTCCGGCTCAAGCTCTACAAGGGCTCGGCCACCTGCGTCGGCCGCTGGTCCGATCACAGCCTCTATTCAGAGGCGCATGTGACCTTCGAGGACGACGCCGGGGCTTATGACCAGAAAGATGCCGCCGGGTTCATCCAGCTGAACGCGCTGCGGCTGAAACTGCTCGCGGCCCGGAACAACCGGCTGAAAGGCTGACGGGGCAGGGCACCGCATGGCGACCCTGATTCCAGCCTGGATTGATGGAAAGCTGACCCCGGTCGAAAAGCTGCAAGCCCATGTGCAAGGGCTGCGGCACAAGGCCGTGTCCGTCTTCCTGCTGGATGGCGACAACGTTCTGATACAGCGCCGGGCGCTATCGAAATATCATACGCCCGGCTTGTGGGCGAACACCTGCTGCACCCATCCGGAATGGGAGGAAGTGTCCGTCGACTGCGCAATCCGCCGACTCGACGAAGAGTTGGGGATTGCAGGGGTCGCACTCGATCATCGGGGGCAGGTCGAATACCGCGCCGATGTGGGTGGTGGCATGATCGAACACGAGGTCGTCGATGTCTTCGTCGGGCAGGCAACGACCGACCTGGCGGTCAGGCCAAATCCCGATGAAGTCATGGCACATCGCTGGATCTCTCTTTCTGCGTTGCGATCCGAGGTGGTCAGAACGCCCGAACAGTTCACGCCTTGGTTGAAAATCTACTTGGCGGATCATCAGGATCAGATTTTCAACGGCGCGACATGATGCGATTCGCGTTGCAAGGCGGGACTTTTCCAGTCTGACCGAGCTTGCGCGACAGGCCTCATTCTTTGGCAAAGCCCAATACAGAAGGGCACAACACTGGCGCGACCAAGTTGACGATACGTCAGCCCGGACAGGCGGCTTGTCTGTCCCGCGGAAATCACCTTAAGGTCAGGGATGGCAGCGCGGCCGGAACAAGGCCGCCGCTCAATCAAACCAGGGAGTAAAACATGAAATTCCAAACCGGTATTCTTACCGCGGCCCTCTTGGCATCCACAGCCATCGGCGCCTCGGCCGAAACCCTGCGCTGGGCGCGGGCGGGCGATTCCCTTACGCTCGACCCCCATGCCCAGAACGAAGGGCCGACTCACACGCTGGCCCACCAGATTTACGAACCGCTGATCATCCGCGACATGACCGGCGCGCCGCAGGCCGCGCTGGCGACCTCCTGGGCGCCCAGCGCCGACGATCCCAGCGTATGGGTGTTCGAGCTGCGCGAAGGCGTGAAATATCATGACGGCGCGGACTTCACCGCCGAGGACGTGGTGTTCTCGATCAACCGGGCGAAATCCGAGAATTCCAACATGAAGGAGCTGCTGTCCTCGGTCATCGAGGTGCGCGCGGTGGACGACTACACCGTCGAGATGGTCACCGACGGGCCGAACCCGATCCTTCCGGCGAACCTGACCAACCTGTTCATGATGGACAAGGGCTGGGCCGAAGCGAACGATGCGGTCGACGTGCAGGACGTGGAAGGCGGTGAACAGACCTTCGCAGCGACCAACGCCAACGGCACCGGCGCCTATCGGCTGGTCAGCCGCGAACCTGACGTTCGCACGGTCCTGACCCAGAACGAAGACTACTGGGGCATGGATCAGTTCCCCATGGAGGTGACCGAGATCATCTATACCCCGATCCAGAACGCCGCGACCCGCGTCGCCGCGCTGTTGTCGGGCGAGGTGGACTTCATCCAGGACGTTCCGGTGCAGGACCTTGGCCGTGTCGCCGATACCGAGGGCCTGGTCGTCAAGACCGCGCCCCAGAACCGCGTCATCTTCTTCGGCATGAACATGGGCGCCGATGACCTGGCAAATGACGACGTCGAGGGCGCCAACCCGCTGGCCGATGCCCGCGTGCGCGAAGCGATGAACATCGCCATCAACCGCGAGGCCATCCAGCAGGTTGTCATGCGTGGGCAATCCCAGCCCGCCGGCATGATCGCACCGCCATTCGTCAATGGCTGGACAGCTGAAATGGACGCGGTGGAAACCGATGTCGAAGCCGCCAAGGCCCTGATGGCCGATGCCGGTTACGGTGACGGCTTCTCGATCCAGCTGGACTGCCCGAACGATCGCTACATCAATGACGAAGCGATCTGCCAGGCGGCCGTGGGCATGATGGCGCAGATCGGCATCACCGTGAACCTCGATGCCAAGCCCAAGGCGCAGCACTTCCCGCTGATCACCAATGCCGAGACCGACTTCTACATGCTCGGCTGGGGCGTTCCGACCTACGACTCGGAATACATCTTCAACTTCCTGGTGCACACTCGCGGCGACGAGCGTGGTAGCTGGAACAACACCGGCTACTCGAACCCCGAGCTTGACGAGATGATCGTCTCGCTGGCCTCCGAGACCGATCTGGACGCCCGTAACGAGGCGATCGCGTCGATCTGGAACGTGGTTCAGGAAGAAACGCTGTACCTGCCGATCCACCACCAGGTTCTGAACTGGGGGATGACCGACGCCGTCGGCATCGAGGTCAGCCCCGAGGACGACCCGAAGTTCAAGTTCTTCGAAATGAACTGATCCGACCCAACAGGCGGGCGGCACCACGGGTGCCGCCCGTTTTCGCCCTGCATCCTGTGGATCGCGGGGCGGCTTTTTCCGGGGACCCCAGCACATGCTTGCCTACATCATCCGCCGCGTGGCGCAGTCCATACTGGTGCTTTTCGTCGTGGGGCTTGTCGCCTTTTCGATGTTCCGCTTTGTCGGTGATCCGATCGACAACATGCTGGGACAGGAACGCACACAGGCCGATATCGAGCGGCTGCGGGAACAGTTGGGCCTCGACCAACCGTTCGTCGTGCAATACTGGCGGTTCCTCGAACAGGCGGTGCAAGGCAATTTCGGGCTGAGCTATCGTCAGGGGCGCCCGGTTTCCGAGATCCTGATCGAACGGCTGCCGGCGACGCTGGAGCTGGCTTTCGTCTCGGGCCTGATGGCCCTGGCCGGGGGCATCGCCCTGGGCATCTTCACTGCCATTCGCCGGCGCGGCCTGTCGGCCAACATCATCATGACCGCCTCGCTGATCGGCGTGTCGCTGCCAACCTTCCTGATCGGCATTCTGTTGATCTATCTCTTCTCGGTCGAACTGGGCTGGTTGCCCAGTTTCGGGCGCGGCGAGGTGACGGATCTCGGCTGGTGGACCACAGGTTTCCTGACCGAAAGCGGCCTGAAAGCCCTGATCCTGCCGGCAATCACCCTGGGGCTTTACCAGATGACCCTTATCATGCGCCTGGTCCGAACCGAGATGCTGGAAGTGTTGCGAATGGACTATATCCGCTTCGCCCGCGCCCGCGGCATTCGCGAACGCGCGATCAATTTCCGGCACGCGCTCAAGAACACGCTGGTGCCCGTGATCACCATTACCGGGCTTCAGCTGGGCAGTATCATCGCCTTCGCGATCATCACCGAAACCGTGTTCCAGTGGCCTGGTGTCGGCCTGCTGTTCATCAACGCGATCCAGTTCGTCGATATTCCTGTCATGGCCGCCTACCTGATGCTGATCTCTGTCATGTTCGTGGGCATCAACCTGATCGTCGACATGCTCTATTTCGCCATTGATCCGCGCCTGCGCGCGGACCGCACGCAAGGAGGACACTAGCATGTCCGACACGCCGGCCCCCGCCCCCCAAAGCCGCCTGCGCCGCGCATGGAACAGCGATTTCGCCTGGTCCTTCCGGCACGCGCCGGTGGCGATCATTTCCTCTTTCGTCGTGCTGGTGCTGATCCTTGCGGCGGTGCTGGCCCCGCTGATTGCGCCGCATGATCCGTTCAACCCGGCCACGCTGAACCTGATGAACGGCTTTACCCCGCCGGGACAGGCGAATGCCTTTACTGGCGATACCTTCCTGCTGGGCACCGATGACCAGGGACGCGACGTGTTTTCGACCATCCTCTATGGAATGCGGATCTCTCTCTTCGTGGGCTTCGCCGCCGTCATGCTTGCCATGGTCATCGGGGTGACGCTCGGCCTTCTGGCCGGATACCTGGGCGGCTGGGTCGAGTCGATCATCATGCGGGTGGCCGATGTGCAGCTGACCTTTCCTGCGATCCTTGTCGCCATGCTGATCTTCGGCATCGCCAAGGGGATCACTCCACCGGAATACCGTGACCAGATGGCGATCTGGGTGCTGATCCTGGCCATTGGCCTTTCCGACTGGGTGCAATTCGCCCGCGTTGTGCGCGGTGCGACGTTGGTGGAAAAAAGCAAGGAATACGTGCAGGCCGCCCGCCTGATCGGCCGATCGCCCTTCGCGATCATGCTGCGCCACATCCTGCCCAACGTTCTGAACCCCGTTCTGGTCATCGCCACGATCTCGCTGGCACTGGCGATCATCGCCGAGGCGACCCTGTCCTTCCTCGGTGTCGGCGCACCGCCGACGAAGCCGTCGCTGGGCACGCTGATCCGCATCGGACAGGAATTCATGTTCTCGGGCGAGTGGTGGATCCTGTTCTTCCCGGCCCTCGCCCTTCTGGCGCTGGCACTTTCCATCAACCTGCTGGGCGACTGGCTGCGCGACGCGCTGAACCCGAGGCTGAGATGACAGACACCCCCGTTCTTTCCGTCCGCGACCTTGTCGTGGAAATCCCCACACGCCACGGCGTCCTGCGCCCCGTGGACAATGTCAGCTATGACATCCATGCGGGCGAAATCCTTGGCGTCGTCGGCGAATCCGGCGCCGGCAAGTCCATGACCGGCAATGCCGTGATCGGGTTGCTGGACCGTCCCGCCCGTATCGTGTCGGGGGAAATCCTTCTGTCGGGTCAACCCATCCAGGGCCTCAAGCGCGACGCGATCCGCAAGCTGCGCGGCAAGAAGATGGGGATGATTTTTCAGGATCCGCTGACCTCGCTCAACCCGTTGCTGACCGTGGGCGATCAGCTGACCGAAACCATCCTTGAACACCTGAAGGTGGGCCAGACCGAGGCCAGAAAACGCGCGATTGCGGCGCTGGAGGAAGTCGGCATTCCCGCTGCCGCCCAGCGCATCAACAGCTACCCGCACGAGTTTTCCGGCGGCATGCGGCAACGCGTGGTCATCGCTCTGGCGCTTTGTGCCGAGCCGGACCTGGTCATCGCGGATGAGCCGACCACCGCGCTCGATGTGAGCGTGCAGGCTCAGATCGTTGCCCTGCTGAAACGGTTGTGCCGGGAACGTGGCGTCGCCGTGATGCTGGTGACGCACGATATGGGCGTGATCGCCGAGGCCGCCGACCGGGTGGCCGTCATGTATGCCGGGCGGCTGGCCGAGCTTGGCCCGGTGCGCGAGGTTCTGACCCAGGCGCGGCACCCGTATACGGCCGGGCTGATGGCCTCGACCCCGCTTGCCAGCCAGGGGCGCAAACGGCTGCGGCAGATCCCCGGCTCCATGCCTAGGCTTGGCGCCCTTCCGACCGGCTGTGCCTTTCATCCCCGCTGCGAATTCGCACAGGACAAGTGCCGGCAGGAACCGGGGCCAACGCTTGACCGCTGCGACGGGCGCGCGGCCTGCTGGTTCCCGCTGACCGCCAAGCAAGAGGTGTCCGCATGAGCGCGCTGATCTCCGTTCGCGACCTGACCCGTGTCTTCGATGTATCGAAGCCCTGGTTGAACCGCGTGATCGAACGCCTGCCCCGTGCCCTGCTGACCGCCGTTTCGGATGTCAGCTTCGATGTTCCGGAAAACAGCGTCTATGCCCTTGTCGGGGAAAGCGGCTCGGGCAAATCCACCATCGGCAAGATCATCGTCGGTCTGGTCCCGCCCAGTGCCGGGTCGGTCGAAATCGAGGGCGTGGATCTCGCCACCGAGACCGACGCGAAGAAGATCGAGGCAGTGCGCGACGATATCCAGATGATTTTCCAGGACCCGTTCGCCTCGCTCAACCCGCGCTGGCGGGTGCGGGACATTATCGAGGAGCCAGTCGCGGCCAAGGGTGGAAAGACGAACGGCCTGGCCGAAAAACTTCTGGAACAGGTCGGTTTGTCCGCTGCCGATGCCGGAAAATACCCGCATGAATTCTCGGGCGGGCAACGGCAAAGGATCTGTATCGCCCGCGCGCTGGCCTCGGAACCGCGCATCATCGTCTGTGACGAACCGACCTCGGCGCTTGACGTGTCCGTCCAAAGCCAGGTTCTCAACCTGATGTCCGACCTGCGCGAAGACCTCGGCCTGACCTACCTGTTCATCAGCCATGACCTGACCGTTGTGCAGCACATGGCCGACGTGATCGGGGTGCTCTACCTGGGCCGGTTGGTCGAAGAGGCACCGCGCGACAAGTTGTTCAACGATCCCAAGCATCCATATACGCAGATGCTTTTCGACGCGGCCCCCAAGATGGATGCCTTCGGGCGCGAGGTCGACCCACCCAAAGGCGAGATTCCGGATGCGATCAATCCGCCGCCTGGATGCGCCTTTCATCCGCGCTGCCCGCTGGCGACAGAGCGTTGCAAGACCGAGCGGCCAGAAATGCGCCATATCGGTGATACCCGCGTCGCCTGCCATCATGCCGAATAGGCCAGTCAGGGATTGATCCTTGCCCGGTTTTAGCTCGATGCTGGACCCGCACCGAGTCGACAAAGTTACCAGCCCGAGGGGAGAGTTCATGTTCCACGCATTGATCGTTCGCAAGGACGAAGAGACAGGCAAGACCGCCGCCGCGGTCGAAGAAATCTCCGAAGACCAGCTGCCCGATGGCGACGTGACCGTCGCGGTCGATTACTCGACGGTGAATTACAAGGATGGGCTGTGCATCGGGCCCGGCGGCGGTCTTGTCCGGCACTATCCGCATGTCCCGGGTATCGACTTTGCCGGAACCGTCGAGTCCTCGGACGACGATCGCTACAAGCCCGGCGACAAGGTCGTTCTGACCGGCTGGCGCGTGGGTGAAGTGCATTGGGGCGGCTATGCCCAAAAGGCCCGCGTCAAGGCCGATTGGCTGGTGCCGCTGCCCGAGGGACTGGACACCCGGCAGGCCATGGCCGTGGGCACCGCGGGGTTGACCGCGATGCTGGCCGTGGTGGCGCTTGAGGACCAAGGCATCAAGGATGGGCCGATCCTCGTCACCGGGGCCGCCGGCGGTGTCGGGTCGGTCGCCACCGCGATCCTTGCGAAGCTGGGCCATGATGTTGCCGCCGTGACCGGGCGGCCGGAACAGGCAGACTACCTCAAGGGCCTTGGCGCCTCCGAGATCGTGGCCCGCGACGAGCTGACCGAGGTGACGCGCAAACCGCTGGAGGCGGAACGCTGGGGCGGGGCGGTCGATGCGGTTGCCGGCGCCATGCTGGGCCGGGTGCTCAAGCAGATGCAATACGGGTCGTCCGTCGCCGCCATCGGTCTTGCCGGCGGCGCGGCGATTGAAGGGGCGCTGATTACCCCCTTCATCCTGCGGGGCGTGAACCTGCTGGGGATCGACAGCGTCATGCAGCCCTATGAAAACCGGGTTCGGGCCTGGCAACGCATCGCGAGCGACCTGCCAATGGACAAGCTCGAGGCAATGGTTCAGCCCGCGACACTGGCCGATCTGCCAAGGCTTGGCGCCGATATCCTCAAGGGCCAGGTCAAAGGCCGGGTCGTCGTGGATGTGAACGCCTAGGGACGCAACGCAACCGCGGACAATGTCTCGTAATAGGGCATCGCCGCCTCTGCCAGGGCGGCGGCAGGCCCTGAAAGTTTCGGCAACGGCCCTTCAGCGCCGGCAAATCCTGTGCTGGCATGAACCGATCCATACCAGTGCGGCGCCCATGCCCCATCGCACGGTTTCGGCCCCATATCCCACGCCAGCATGGCCGGGTCGAACGCCAGGCCGACCTCGGCACACAAGGCCCTGAGTGCGTTTTCGGGGCTCTGCCGGATATCGGCACTGTCGATAACAACCGCCGATTGTCCGCGTGCGGCAAGTTGCTCATACAGCTCCACCTGCTGAACGAAGCCGATATCGGCAAGAGTCGGGTCATCATATTTCGCCGTAAAGCTCGCCACCACGCGGGCGGGATGGCGGATCAGGAACACGTTCGTCACGGTCTCGATCCAGTCCCGAGGCATTCCCGGGATCATGTGCTGCGCCATGTGCTTCTGATAGTGATGCGTCGTCTCGTCCGACTGGCCGCGTGTCAGGGCCTCGACGACCTGCGCGGGGTCTGTGGGTTGCGACGCAAGGATCTCGTTGCGCATGGGATGTGCAAGACCCGTCTTTTCCAGGTAGGCCGCATAGAAAGGCTCGTCCACGGCCGTAAAGTCAGCCCGGTTGGCGAAGGCATACATCATCGCGGTCGAAAGGTTCCGTGGGCCACTCCAGACTGCCAATTTCATGTGTTTTGGGCCTGATCAGTCTCGATCAGGTCCTTGTAGAGAGCTCTGATGCGCTCGGTCATCGGGCCCATGTCGCCGGTTCCTATGATCCGGCCATCAACTTCGGCCACGGGTGTCTGGGCGCCGAACGTCCCGGTCAGGAACGCCTCGTCCGCGCCATAGACATCAACCAGAGAGAAATTGCGCTCGAAGACGGGGATCGAATTGGCTTTGCACAGCTCGATCACCTTGGCCCGCGTGATACCGTTCATGCAGTAATCCCCGGTGCTGGTCCAGACTTCACCCTTACGAACGATGAAGAAGTTGCAGGCATTGGTCGTGTTCACGAAGCCGTGCACATCCAGCATCAACGCCTCGTCCGCGCCTGCCTTCTCGGCGGCGATACAGGCCAGGATGCAATTCAGCTTGGAATGGCTGTTCAGCTTCGGGTCCTGGGTCATCGGCAGCCCACGCATATGCGGCACCGTGGCCAGACGGATCGGGCGCGGGATCTTGGGCTTGGAATGCTCCATGATGATGACCATAGTGGGCCCCTGCCGCGAAAGCGAAGGGTGCTGGAACGGGCGGCTCTTGACCCCCCGCGTCACCATCAGCCGGGCATGGGCATCGGTGGTCATATGATTGGCATTTTGCGTCTCTAATAGGGCCGAAATCACCTCATCCCG
>PR_CR_10_Liq_2_inCRDRAFT_1000258_pt1 | contig 15260 bp, 26 predicted proteins | sample PRCRCaboRojoPR_FD_10245 | JGI IMG/M metagenome (IMG submission 10245) | reverse complement strand
CGCCTTTGCTTTGAATGTCGGTAACGCAAAAAATCAGAAATAACACGCTATAAATATATCATGTAACCAACTTGGAGTGAGCTATGTCTACATCGAATTTTCTTTCGCCGATTGAGTTTCGGTTAAGTATTGTTAGATTACCCGAAACGGTTTATTACGTTCAAGAGGCGAATATTCCTGGGCTGAGTGCATCATTCGCACAACAGCCCACGCCCTTTCTTACCCTGCCTAAAGCAGCAACAAAAATTGAGTACGAAGATCTAGAGCTATCTCTTATAGCAGACGAAGACTTAAAAGCCTATCGTGAAATAAGTGACTGGATTACGCAGCTACATTTCACAGAATCATACGATCAATATAGGGCGCTAGACGAGTCTGAGTACGGAATTGATTCCGACATGACGCTGACAATACTCAATAGCCATAAAAACGCAAACGTTAGAGTTAAATTCAAAAACGCGTTTCCTGTTTCCATCTCAAGCATTCAATTAGATACAAAGGAGAGTGACGTTATAGCACCGACATTTAATGTGTCGTTCAAATACGATTCATATGATATTGAAGTTTAATTTATTACATGGAGAAGTGAATGAAGCTCGAAGATATTATTCGCGAGTGGGAGAGCGATTGTGATATTGATATGTCAAATATTTCTGGGGAAAGCGCAAACATCCCCGCTCTTCACAACAAGTATTACAAGATCTATATGGGAGAAGGATATCTGCTGAAGAAGATGCGAGCAGACTATAAAATCCTTCACAAACTTAAAACAGAGTACTACAAAGGCGAGTTAAGCGACGAAGAACTCAAAGAGAACGGTTGGAAACCGCAGCCTCTCAAGATTTTACGTCAAGATATTCCTACCTATATTGACTCAGATAAAGACATTATTGACGCCTCTTTGAAGATTGGAGCGCAAGAGCAAAAGCTAGAGTATCTAGAGTCAATCGTGAAAATGATTAACAATCGAGGGTATCAGCTGAAAACCATTGTAGATTACGAAAAGTTTAGACAAGGCGTTACCTAATCAATGGAAAAAGTCATCGTAGAGAAAATCAACGACGTGAATGTTAGAGTCGTCGCTGAGCCAGGAATCAAAATGGAGATGTCGCAGTACTTCACCTTTGACGTTCCTGGCGCTAAGTTCATGCCTGCGTACAAGAATCGTACCTGGGATGGAAAGATACGCTTACTCAATACGATGACGGGTATTATATACACTGGGCTAGTTCCTTATATCGCTAAGTTTTGTAAGGAGAGGGATTACGAATGTGAGATAGACGAAGCGCTGATACCTGAAGGCAACGTTGATCCTCAAGAAGGATATAATATAGCAAAGCTCGTTAAAGCAAAGTTTAGCCCAAGAGATTACCAAAACGATGCTGTAGTCTACGCGTTGAATAACGATAGAGGGCTTTTACTATCGCCTACTGCTTCCGGTAAGTCTTACATCATTTACTTGCTCACTCGGTACCATATGCTAGATGATCATAAGACGTTGATTATTGTACCAACAACTTCTCTGGTAGATCAAATGGCGTCAGACTTTCTAGACTATAATAACGGTAAGCCTCTTGATATGCACAAGATCCGAGGTGGCGTTGATAAAAACGTTGACGCACAAATTGTTATATCAACTTGGCAATCGGTATACAAGCTAAAGAAAGACTGGTTTGATCGATTCGATATGATCATAGGAGACGAGGCGCATTTATTTAAGGCAAAGTCTTTGACAAAAATACTTGAAAAGATGCCGGAATGTCGTTATCGTTACGGGTTTACTGGCACGCTTGATGGGACGCAAACGCACAAGCTGGTGCTTGAAGGAGTATTCGGTAAGGTATATCAAGTCACCAAGACAAAAACGCTGATTGATGATAAGACGCTAGCAGATTTTAAAATTACGGCACTTATACTAAAGTATCCCCAAGAAGTTCGACAACTCAATAAGGGTAGAAGTTACCAAGAGGAAATCGACTGGATAGTCTCTAATGAAGCGCGTAATAAGTATATTAGGAACCTTGCCCATTCACTTAAGGGTAACACCCTAATACTATTTCAATATGTAGAGAAGCATGGTAAGGTTCTCCTACCTTTACTTGAAAGCGATCAACACAACGTCCACTTTGTCCATGGAGGAGTTGACGCCGATGAGCGAGAAGCTATACGAAAGGGTGTAGAGAATTCAGATAACAATATTATTCTTGCTTCGTATGGGACGTTTTCAGCGGGTATAAATATCAAAAAGCTAGACAATATTATTTTCGCATCACCATCCAAATCAAAAATACGAAACCTACAATCTATTGGACGAGTATTGAGAAGAGGTAACGGAAAGGAGAAAGCTGTACTATATGACATTGTTGATGATTTAAGCCACAAGAATCATTATAACTTTGCCATGCGTCATTTTGGCGAAAGAGTAAAAATATACGATGATGAAGGTTTCATTTTTAAGATATACAATATCGAAATAAAGGAGTAAACCTATGGATAACGTGTACAATGTCAAACTAAGATCTGGTGAAGAACTCATCGCGGCTGTTGTCGATGAGGTTGAAAAAGATGATAGAATGTATATCTTATTCGAGGGTCCAATACAAGTCTCTAGTACGCCTGATGGCGTGTTTGCTCGCGACTGGCTTTACTTTTCCAAGACAGATAAAATCTGGATTGCGGCTGCCGAGATTATGTTCTTGAATGAAGGAAGTGATTACGCTATAGAGTATTACACAAATTTCCAAAAGCGATTAAGAGAAAAAGACGAAGATGAGGCGTATTCTTATCTGAATTATACAGATGAAGAGATAGAAGAAGCTAATGATCTAATCTCTGCTTACCTTGATTCCTATAATATTACAAAGCATTAATAGTTGTTTTAGCGCGTTAAAACGATTATACCTGTTTAACGCTCTCTTGTCAAGAGACTTTACAAAACAATTTAAATGGTGTATAATGGTGAAAATTTAGTTGGAGTATGTTATGTCTAAAAATTATGTGAATAATGCGGAGTTCCTAAAGTCTATTATAGAGTATAAAGACAGGTGTAGGCAAGCTGAAGAAAGTGGATTGCCCAGACCTAGAATGCCCGATTATATTGGAGAGTGTTTACTACAGATATCTCAACGATTAGCTACTAAACCTAACTTTGCGGGGTACTCATATAAAGACGAAATGATTGCTGACGGCATCGAGAATGCTATAAAAGCGTTTGATAACTTTGATCCTACAAAATCGCAAACACCAAACCCATTTGCTTACTTCACTCAAATCATATGGTACGCTTTTCTGCGTAGAATCGACAAAGAGAAGAAGCAGTTATATGTCAAACATAAAGTCGCAGAAAACTCTGTTGTTTCGGATGAGATCACCGACCGTGGCGAAGATGACCAGTTTGATAGCGCTAACATAGAGTTCTCGAACGATTACATGGACACTTTTGTTAAGAACTACGAACAAAAAATGTCCGATAAAAAGAAATCTCAAGCGAAAAGTAAAACGCCAGCAGGTCTAGAATCTTTCTTTGAGGACGCCGAATGAAGATTGCTATACTTAATGACACACATTTTGGGGCGAGATCGGATAACAAGATATTTGCCGATTACTTCCACAGATTCTACAACGAAATTTTCTTTCCTTATCTGAGAGAAAACGATATCAAGACTATCTTCCACCTAGGCGACGTGTTTGATAGAAGAAAGTATATCAATTTTGTTACCGCGAAAAACTTCGAAGATAATTTCATGAAGCATTGCGTCAATGACGGCATCACTCTATATATGATTGCTGGCAACCATGACGTTTACTATAAGAACACAAACGAGGTGAATAGTATACGTCAGCTGTACGAGAATACTTCTTATCCGAACGTTCATCTTTACTGGAACGAACCAGTGACGCTGAACTTAGACGGATGTGAAATCGTCTTGTCTCCTTGGATCTGCGCTGAAAATGAAGAAGCTACCATGAAGCACTTCAAAGAAACCTCTGCACAAATCGTTATGGGTCACTTTGAGATTCAAGGTTACGAAATGCAGTTAGGTCAACTATGTGATCATGGTTTAGACAAAGACATTTTTAAGAAGTTTGACGCTGTATACTCTGGGCATTTTCATCATCCGTCAACTTACGGCAACATCACTTATCTCGGCGCTCAGTATGAGATGACTTGGGCTGACTATGATCAGACGCGAGGATTCTCCGTGTTTGATACAGCAACGCGAGACATTACTTACGTTAAGAATCCGCTGAAGATGTTTCATAAGCTGTTCTATGACGACGCGGATATGACGATAGAAGATGTAGCAAATCTTGATGTAAATCACTTGACAAATTGCTACGTAAAGATTATCATTACAAATAAGAGCAACCCTTATATCTTCGACTTGTATATGGACAGAGTCCAGAGTGCAACTCCCGCTGAAATTAAGGTTGTTGAAGATCACCAAAACTTGGATGTCATCGATGAAACTGAATTGGTAGACGAAGCGCAAGATACGCTTACTATACTGAAGAGCTATATCGATAACATCGAGTTCAACGGCGACAAGAAAAAGATCGAAGGATTTTTAAATGAACTTTACCATGAGGCAATTAGTGTAGAATGATCCGCTTTAGAACAGTTCGATGGAAGAATTTTCTTTCGACTGGAAATGCGTTTACTGAAGTCAAGCTAGATGAGCATAAATCTACTCTTATAGTCGGAGAGAATGGTGCTGGTAAGTCAACCATTCTTGACGCTATTTGCTTCGCTTTATATGGTAAACCGTTCCGAAAGATTAACAAGCCTCAGCTACTCAATAGCCTGAATAAGAAAGGGCTAGAAGTTGAAATAGAGTTTAGGTCTAACAACAAGGAGTACCTTGTTCGCAGAGGCATCAAGCCTGCGATCTTTGAAATTCATTGTAATGGTGAGTTACTCAATCAAGACGCTGCTGCTCGTGATTATCAAGAATACCTCGAAGACTCTATTCTGAAGCTGAGTTATAAGTCATTCGGTCAAGTTGTGGTGCTTGGCTCCTCAACTTTCGTCCCCTTTATGCAGTTGAGCGCTAAAGATAGGCGAGAGGTGATTGAAGACCTGCTTGACATAGAAATCTTCACGACCATGAACTCACTATTAAAAGAACACGTATCGGAAAACAAGGAGAATGTTCAAAATAGTAAATACCAGATAGAGTTGTACGAAAGTCAAATTCAATCCGCCGAAGAACACAATGAATCTATTCGACAGTTGCGGGAAGAAGAAGTCGCAAAGTTAAAGGAGAAGATTCGTGTTAAAGTCCAATATGCTGAAGAACAAAAGGCTTTGGCGGAAAGTGTTGATGCTGAAATCACTGAACTCATTAATCAGATCAGCGATAAAGCATCCGTCAAAAAGAAGCATACAGATGCACAAACGCTTGATCGAGATTTTGAAAATAAGCTCAAGGCTCTCGAAAAGGAAGTCGCATTCTATCACGATAATGATAACTGCCCTACATGTAAGCAAGAGATTGACCCAGATTTTAAACACTCTCATGTAACTGATTATGAAGAGCGAAAGGCGAAGATACTCAACGCAAAAGCTCAGCTAGCCGAAAAGCTAGAGGAGTACAGCGGTAGAATAGACGAGATATCTGATATCGAAGATGATATAGCGGCGAAAACGTTGGTTAGAGGTGAGTATAACGCAAACGTCAAGCTGACCGTTGGTTCGCTGAAGGAAATTAAGAAAGAGCTAGAAGACGCCGAGAAGGTCGCTAAAGCGGTCGACACAACGCACATTGAACAGCTACAGGCTACGCTAGCCGAAGAAAAGGAAACGTATCAGGAGCTCCTCGCACGGCGGGAGATGCTATCTGTCGTAGCTACTATGCTAAAAGACGGCGGTATTAAGACGCGAATCATTAAGCAGTATGTTCCTATTATGAATACGCTAGTGAATAAGTATCTCGCAGCTATGGACTTCTTTGTTCAGTTTGAGCTAGACGAAAATTTCAACGAAACGATTAAGAGCCGATTCCGAGATGTGTTCTCCTACGCTTCGTTCTCTGAAGGCGAAAAACTGCGTATTGACTTAGCCTTGATGTTTACTTGGCGCGCAGTATCTAAACTAAGAAACTCTGTGACGACTAATCTGTTGATTATGGACGAGATCATGGACTCGTCCCTTGATAATGCTGGTACAGAAGAGTTTCTGAGAATCATAAACGACCTGACCGAAGACTCTAATGTCTTTATTATCAGTCATAAAGGCGATCAGTTGTTGGAGAAGTTTGAAAACACTATCAAGTTTGAAAAATACAAAAACTTTAGTAGAATGGCAGCATAGTTATGAGAATCAAAGCAAACAGTTATAAAAACACCCTCGCTCTTTTTGATGACGATATTGAAGAAGAGTATATCGACCTCGAAATTCAAGAGAAGAATGGACTTAAGGCCTATGTAAGACCAGAGACTTCTGATCCATTTGTCTTGAAAGAAATTGCTTCTGGCGAATATAGAAAGTTGGTGATTACTCCAGAAGACGTGATTGTTGACTTTGGTTTGAATATAGGTATGTTTACTTCATACGCGCTTAAGCGAGGAGCAAAAGAAGTCCATGCGTATGAAGCAGAAAAAGAAAACTTCGACCTTGCGACTATGAATGTTGAGTTAAATGGAGTTGCAGATAGAGCGCACCTACATAACTTAGCGGTTATCGGTAATGACGATGAGGAGAGATTCTTCTCCATCAACGTGAAAAAGAATAAAGGAGCGCACTCTCTTATCGAAAAGAAAGGTCGAGATAGCACTACCGTCAAATGTATCAACGTAAATAAAATACTTGAAGAGATTCAGCCGACTATCATAAAAATGGATATTGAAGGCGGTGAGTACGAGGTATTGAAATCCATCAAAAACTATGATAATATACAGCAACTCATATTTGAATTTCATCATGCGCACCTTAATGATATTCCTGAGCACAAAAAATACAATGAAATTCTTGACTTACTGCGTGGACATTTTCCTAATGTTTCCGCTAGAGAAGATACTAAGGGCGCATGGGTTTGTGTAGTTTATTGTTGGAGATAAGATGACTGATATACCTAAACCTGCTGTTGAAGAAAGTGGTGAATACGACAACTATCTTGATATTCAGAAAAGAGTAGAAGATCAATATAGCGTCAGTTTAGAGAAATTTTTTGAAGAAGATGTGCCCGATGCGCTGTTTGACCAGACAAAGGCTAAGCGTAAGAATGATGCTTGGAAAGTAGTATATGTTCACTTCAGAAATCTAGATGATCTTGAGGATTTTTGTAAGCGCATCAATCAGATGTTAGATTATAAGAAAAAAGAAACGTGGTATCCTCTTACTGAAAAGCGGTCTGCTCTGTTCGACGATGAGGAAACTCCAATTTTCATCGATAGATCACTCTTATCTCCTAGAAAAAGAGAAACCGAAAAGTTACCAACTCCCGGAGAGTTGAAGTGGAAAAAATACTGGCATGGCATGCCGGAATATGTTCAAGAAACAAAAGAGACTTTTCGGACTATTCACGTAAAGTTTCGCAACGAAGAAGATTATAAAGAATTTGCGAAAGCTATTGATCAAGATTTGACTGAGAAGTCTAAAGCAATTTGGCATCCTAAGCTAGAGATTACTGCTAACCGATTGCTTCGCTGGGTAGAAGACGGTGAAAGAACGTTGCCTGAACATCCGATGTATATTATATCGAAGGGTAGACACGAGTCTATGTTTACCTCGCGATCACTCGCCCGTATGCAAATACCACACTACATCGCAATCGAACCACAAGACTATGAGAACTATGATGCAGCACTAGACAACTTTGGAATTCGGGATTATGTGACGCTTCTGGTTGCTCCGTTCAGCAATCATGGAGATGGTCCTGGTCGAGCTAGAAACTGGTGCTGGGACCATTCTATCAGCATAGGCGCAACTAGTCATTGGGTATTCGATGATAATATCTCTGACTTTTATCGCCTTCATGAGAATCAGCGCATTCGCTTTGAGAGTGGAGCTGGTTTCAAAGCTATGGAAGATTTTGTCGCCAGATTCGAAAACGTCTACATTGCTGGTCCACAGTATCGCTTCTTTATTGCTCCTGATCAGAGATATCCTGCGTTTGTAGCAAATACTCGTATCTACTCAGCACTGCTTATTCGTAATGATTGTAAGCACCGATGGCGTGGTCGTTACAATGAAGATACTGATATATGCCTACGAGTGCTTAAAGATGGCGATTGTACTGTCCAGTTCAATGCATTCTTGCAAGGTAAAGCTGCTACACAAACTGTCAAAGGCGGTAATACAGCAGAGTTCTATCACGCAGAAAACAGTGAAAAGATCGACGAAAAGACGAACTATAACGCTGAAGGTACTGTAAACAAGTCGCAGATGTTGGTTGATATGCATCCTGACGTGACCCGTCTGGTGTGGCGGTACAATCGCTGGCATCACTGGGTAGACTATGAACCCTTCAAGAAGAATGAATTGAAGTATGTTGAAGGCTTCGAGGTACCCAAAGGTGTAAATAATTACAATATGCGTCTGGAGACAAATTTTAAGGGTTGACAGACGCCCTATCTCCTTGTATAGTCGATATTGAATGTGATGACCTAATTGATGGGACTTTATGATGAAAGATGTTAATGTAATGCTTTATCCCGGCTTTGAATTCAAACAGGAGCACCTAGAGACGCTAGAGAGTCTTCGTTGCAAAGATGCTCACCCGGCTGTATACGGAGATGAAGTTCCTGGTGGGCTTAAATACCTGCGAACAGAAATCATTTCTGTAGAAGATATTGACATTAACAACAAGTATTTTGTGCAGTCTGTTCGTGCAGGCAAGAATCCTGCATACGATGAGATTTCTGAAGACATAAGAAAAAAAGGCTTTAGTCTGGCAGAGTTGCCCATTGCAGTTATGGAGAACAGCAAAGGCGGCAAAGCATACTACGGTCTAGAAGGGCGAACACGCTACGATATCACTGCCGTGTCCATAGGCGTGAAGAATCTCATTGTCGACATCTATGCCGAAGCAGATGAGGGCAGTCGCCTTGAATTTTCTTTTGGGCAAAACAACAATAAAAAGCCTGCTGGTGCTGCTACTTACGAGGACGCTCAAGTCTACATTGAAAACATGGTAAAATGCGGCGTGATTGATGTCTTTACTCTTTCGGCTGAAGAGATATACGCAGAGATTCGCTCTAAGCTGTCTGTCATGGGTCGACGACTCAAGCCAACGCAGTTGAATACGATTGTAAACGATGCCATGGGTGTTGCTTCTGGCAAGCGACTATTCACCAGCTTTCCTAAGCCAGCTTATGCTAAGGCTTGGCTAAATGATCACGGCTACTTTGATAGTGACGATGTTGTCTATGAGCCAGTTGCCTCGGATCATTACAAATTCTACGAGAGAATTTTTCGCCTTAGTAAAAAGCATCCTGGCAAAGAAGTTCGTATGGTAGTATACAGCGGTACTCTTGATGCAAAGAGACCTTCAGAAGATTGGACTTACCGCAATCTTGAAATCAAAAAGCGTTGGGACGACTATCGCACTGAAATAGGCAACTTTTCTTTCGGAGGAGCTAGCTACGAAGAAGGCAAAGTCTTTGCTTACGGCACTATTCCTCAAGCTGAAGCCCTCAAAGATAAGTATCCGCTAGATAAAGTTGTTGTGTACGGTGACTTTAATGGGTGATATGATTTACGAAACTGTAATCGATGATCTTTTAACTGAGGCAGAATACGCATTAGATAGACTGCGGCAGCAAAGAAACTTTCATCCAAAGTGGACTGAGTATGCTCCTATTGATAGCATTATGACGGGAACAAACGTACACGGAGTTTATAGAATACTTTACAAACCAGAAAATGTAGTGTATTACATAGGACAAGGTAGAGTTGGTGCCAGAAAATCTTCTCACTGTTCGGCGTTTCGTGATGAAGTAAAAAAGAATGATATAGGTAAAGTGTCTCGCAGGATGAAAGAAAAAGATCCAAACATTGATAAGTGGTATTTTTCTTTCTGTGATGCTCACGAAAAAATGATTGCTGCTTCCTATGAGGCACGTCTCATTGCTTTAGAAAGCCCAGCATTTAATAGCCAGCATATGGCAGGAGTTTCATGATGAATAAAACCAGGAAAGACTTTATCTTTGACATGGAGACAATTGGCGCTAGGGTCTCAGTGTGTCCAGTTGTCGACATGGCATATGCTACCTTTGATTGGGACAAATTCTTGACTGATCCGTATTCGTTTGAAGATGCGGTAAGTTGTGTACATACACTGAAGCTATCGATAACAGATCAGATGGAAAACTACGGATGTAAGTTTACCAAAGAAGATGTCCAGTGGTGGGAAAGTCTTCCTGCTGAAGCGAGAAACAAACTGAAACGTAGTTCTGACGATTTGACTGTGGTTCAATTTTGCGATACGCTTTTGAAATACTTTAAAGAAGAGTCTACGATAGATTACTGGTGGTCGAGGGGAAACACTTTCGATCCAGTTATTCTTGGTAGACTTATGGATGCTACAGATAATGAGTATGCATTTAAGCAGTACCTCAAATTTTACAAAGTGCGTGATGTACGAACTCACATTGATGCGAAGTTTAATTACACCACGAAGAATGGATTTGTGCCAGTAGCCGATGAGTCCTACTGGAATAGTGCCTTTATAGCACACGATAGCTCACACGATGTGGCTGCGGATATACTACGCCTACAGGCTATTCATCGGGCTGAAAATGATCTTGAGCAAGTCTTGCGATAATCAAAATTGTATGATACAATTGTTTAACTTTACAACAACTGAAAGGGTGACTTATGAAATTTACTGAAAACACAATGGCAGTACTCAAAAACTTTTCTCAGATCAATCCAAGCATTTTGTTCAAGCAAGGCAATACGCTTAGAACAATCTCACCACAAAAGACTGTGATGGCAGCGGCTAACATCGAAGAAACGATTCCGTCAGATGCTGGTGTCTATGATGTATCGCGATTCCTAGCGACCTTATCGTTGTTTGAGTCTCCAGAAGTTGAGTTTGGCTCAGATCAATTCTTAATCAAAGATGATAAGAGCGCCTTGAAATACACGTACACCGCTGAGAATATGATTGTCGCGCCTCCACAAAAAGACATTGTAGTACCTAATGCTGTGGCGACTATTGATCTTGAGTGGAAAGTAATCAAGCGCGTTCGTGATGCGGCTGGTGTACTGGGATTGCCTGAAGTTGGATTCTCTAGCGAAGGCAGTGGTGTTGTTGTTTCTGCGGTAGATGGTAAAAACTCTACTTCAGATAACTTCAGCGTAACGGTTGAAACTGAATCTGATCTACCTGATTTCGATATGGTTATTAAAACCGACTATCTGAAGCTCCTTGAAAACAACTATACTGTAGTTCTTTCAAATGGTATGGCGCATTTTCAGTCTGATCAAGTTCAGTACTGGATTGCTGTAGAATCACGATGATACGCTATAGCTTACTTTTAGTCGCCGTTTTCTTGCTGGGGTGTCAATCTCAGCAAGAGGTGGTTCCAGTTCAACCTGAACCACAAGAACAGACTCAAGAAGTAGTAGTAGAACCCGAGCGTCCTACTGCCATTGTTGAGAAGCAACCAGAACCAGAAGTTGAAGAAGAGAATCGAGCCATGCAGGGTGTACCAGTGAATCTCCGAGCAAAGGCTTATGAAGAAATGTGCGAACGAACGCCAGAAAGCGTTCTGTGTACCAAGGAGTGATGAATGACTAAACGAGAGATGTCTAAGATTCACCGCAATGTCTGGAATAAGTTTCGCTATCGATTCGACGATAAGAACTACGGTGTTATGGAAGACTGGAGAAGTCATGCCGATGCCGTAAATCGCGGCGAGATGTTTACTGACGATTGTGATGGTTTTGCGTTTACGATGGTCGAGTTGATGATTGAAGCTGGATTCCCTCGTGACAAGGTTTTGTTCATCGTTTGTGAGACTGAAACGGGAGAAGGGCATGCCGTAAGTGGTTATGAAGTAGACGGCACCACCTATATTGCTGAAAATCGTTACGAATCGGTTTACGACTGGAACGATAGCGACTATAATTGGATGTACTTTATGAGGTTTGATAACCCTGGACAATGGTATAAGGTAACTAACGACTAGGAGTTTTGATTATGGGTACGTTTCACGGTTCAATGCTGCACACCGCATCAGGTAAGAAAAAGAAGACCAACTATTGGAAGCGATCAGGAGGATATAAAGGCGAGTTCGTTCCAATGGAAGCCACCAGGTCGACTTACCGCCGTGAAACGCCCAACTATCCCTCAGCTGGGCTTGGCAAGTCTGTCACACAGTCCTCTTCACTATCAAAAGAAGAGCGCGTGGAAATTAGCTCTCAATATACGGTTGCTCCTGCTTATAATAAAGGAGCCTATCAAGTTATTCCAAAAGATAATATCAAACATATCGGACGATAACAAAATAGTCTAAAACACCTGTTGTGTTTCTCTCTCGATCCACTTACAATTGTTCTGTAACGTGATGAGAGAGATTTATGAACAACAAAGTGTCCTACTTCTTAATGGCTCCCACCAAGCGCTCTGATGAGATCTTTGGTGGGTTTGTCTATCGTACCTACGGCTTGTCAAACGACAAGATTCGCTTTGAACTGAAGCTGCTGAAGCAGTGTGAATCTGTGACAGAATATCTACGAATCAGCCGTGTGGGCGCTACATGGGCGATGAATCGCGCAATGCGATATTCTATCTGGTCGCTCTACGAGAACGCGATTCGCCATGCTAATATCGAAACTGAGATGCGCGAAGCGGGTGTTCTTTGATCGAAAAAGTCGATCGTATTCCTCGGACTAATCGAAAACATTCGCTTTACATTTTGCGCAATTTCGGCGATACTATACTTGTTGATTGAGAGGAGAGATTATGTCTGGTTATCCACTTGAAGTTATTATCACCAAGTACCACCTTAAGGGTACTCTTGAGGGTATGACTACCTCTGGTGAGCGTATGGGCTTTCTAAGCTGGGAAGATGCTTGTGAGTGGGCTTCTAGCGTAACCAAAAGCCCCAAGGTTCCCTACGTGGTCCTCGAAATGATTAATACCGAAACTAAAACTGTGGAGTATTTCTAATGGATGTTTTTACCCTGAACGCTGTTATCGCGAAACTTGAGCAGGAAGTCAAGCACTGCCAAGAAATGATTCGTTGGTCTATCAGAGAAGAGAAAGAAGAAAAAACTATTGAGATGTGGTGCAATAGTAAAGTTCAAGCTCAACATTCTTTGGACATTGTCCGCGTAATGTTAGATGATGAATTGCTTGATCGTGCTACGGAGGCTGCGTAATGCGCATAGTTGAGACCAAAGAGGTTATTCACGGGTTATATTTCTCGTGTCGTAATTTTCGTGATGTCACTGATGCTGGCGAATGGCTAGCGACACACTTTTTCACCGAGAGTGAGGAATTCAGTGATGAACAGGTTGCAGAAGCGCTTGAGTTTGTGCGAGCCGAGCAGTTAATTAGTCTAACGGCTTATGAACACCGCCAAGCTGAAAAGGTATTAGGAGAGTTAGCATGAAAATTCGAGGTCAAGACTTTGCGCAATTATTAGACATGGTACGAGGTTCGCCAGTGTTTCCCATGCTGATGGACTATCGCGAAAAGGGTTTGTCCGATCGTCGATATCGATGGGATTGTCTCTGGGCTATCAATGAGAAGGACCGAAAAGAATGGTTTGACCGAGTTTATCAGTTCGCTAATGATGACCATATCGACACGGCATTGCGCAAAATTACACAAACAAAGTAGGAGATTATATGATTGAGTATGTTTGGAATGAGTACTTGGTGGAGTTCAAGTATCGCGGTAAGCGAGTGATCAAGTCCAAGATGTATCTAGACGTAGTGGGCGAGCCTAAACGTCGTATAGGAGACGCTGTGAGTGTCACCGTGAATAAACAAAAGCGGTTGGGTATCATTATGGGAGTCGCGGCTTGAAAGTGCTGAGAGAGACTACGGAGTGGTCTGATAACACTCCTAACCACGATTATGTGGTCAACGATAGCGGTAAGTGTGTAGCCTATCGAAAATCACTAAGTGTTGGCTGGTTTGTGTTCAAAAACCCGATAGCGTTTAGTCGATCTCGCCGAAAATTCAAGACTTTGAAAGAGAGCTTTTCGTTATAAGAACCCGGTTTTTAGACCAAATCAATCTAAAAACGACCGAAATAATGCTTGTGTTTCTCCATTACCTGACTTATAATTCTTTTGTTGATTGAGAGAGAGTGTTGATTATGAGTGATTTGATTGGTCGTGAAGTTGAGGGTTTCTGGGGTTGTGAGCATCCTTCATCGTTTGGTGTGATTTACGGTCGCGAGAGCGGCGAAGTGTTGATCCGCTGGGAAAACGGCGCGAGCTACCGCTGTGAGATTGCCCGCCTTCGCGAAGGTATCCCAGGAAGAGTCGGTATCTATTTGGTCTAAGGAGTCTATATTATGAAATTCAATCTTGAATTGACTGGTGAGCAAGTTCAGATCATTCGTATGGCGCTTATGCGCGAGAGCAATCAAGCCCATCAAAATGGTAATGAGACTAAGAGTCTTAAGTTAGATGAAGTAGAGGGTTGCATCCTCAATCAAGTTTATGAACAGCGAGAACTGCGGGAGACTGTGTAATGGATATGATTTGGTACGATTCTGAAGCACTGAACGGGCGTGGAATGCCCACTGAGTACACTGAAGAGCAACTCATTGCTGGTCCTAAAAACAAGCGTGAGGCTCCCTGTGGAAGCTGTGAGCGATCTTCTGTGTGTATGGTAGAGTTTGTAGAGTGTAAAGCATTCCGAAAGTGGTGTGAGCGAGGCACTTACGAAGATTCTACGGTCGGTATTGCTCTTCGGGCGATTTAAAAAATCGATTATTGTTCCTGATTTGATCGAAAAAATTGTCTTGTGTTTTTTTACCGCTTCGGTTATAATTATCTTGTAATGTTGATTGATAGAGAGAGTTTTTGATTATGGCTTATGTATCTCAAGATGATAAGAAGCGCCTCGCCCCTGGCATCAAAGCGGTGTTGAAAAAGTACGGTATGAAAGGTACCATTTCTGTTCGTAATCACATGGCGTTGTGTGTGACTCTGAAAAGCGGTAAACTTGACCTGATTGGTTCTGCCCAGCGTCATAACGATATGATCGCCCAGCGTGAAGGGCGCGAGCCTTATCAAGTCGGTGGTTACCTTCAAGTCAACCATTTCTGGGCTGATCGCTGGGCTGAAGA
>PR_CR_10_Liq_2_inCRDRAFT_1000257_pt1 | contig 15285 bp, 10 predicted proteins | sample PRCRCaboRojoPR_FD_10245 | JGI IMG/M metagenome (IMG submission 10245) | reverse complement strand
GAAGGGAGCGTCTTCAACACCCCCGTCTGTGATAATCCAGCCATAAGTGTCTACAAGCGTTTGTCGTGCGTCAGCGGCTGCGCTGTTTGCGCTGTATTTTGTCACTCCAAAATCAATGGGAACATTAGATTGGACAGATTGTGCTGCCCAGTTTACAAGCGTTTTATCGTATTCTGCTCTTGTTAAGGGACCTAAGTTTCCAGTGTTTAAATTTCCAGTATTATTCAAAAAATTTGACGCGTCAGTTACGGAAGAAACGTCCCAGTCACTAATCTTTAAATTTTTTAAACTAAAACATTCTTGAAATAACCCAGGCATTAGCTCAAATGACGAGGTGTCCCAATTTGAGACATCCAAATTAGTAAACGAATTGCCTTTTCTGAAAATTCTTGACGCTTGTGTTACAGAACTGACATCAAGTGTAGAGATATCAATATTTTCTAAAGTTGATAGTATATGAAGCGCTTCATATAAGCTCGTAAGGGTTCCTTTGTCGCAATTTCCTGCAACAAAGGACGTCATATTAGTACATCCTTGGAATCTAAAGCCAGTGAGACCCAATGTTCCTAAATTAATAACTTCCTTCAATTTGAGTCGGTGTACTGAATCAACACCAAAAAAATTAGCGGAATTTGCTCTTCCAGAAACAGCTATTTCATATGTTCCAGCTTCCAAATATGTGTGAGAAGGATTATTAGCGGTAACGCCCGTATCAAACTCGCCATCGCCCCAATCGATGTTTATGCTGGTAATGTTTTGTATTCCCAAAACATAACTTAAATCGTCAGCGGGTATCTCAACAATAATTCTAAAACTATTGTCTTTTGGTTCAGAAGATACACCTACAGCAGAGTTTAATAATGAACTCATGAGACCCCAGAACCTCCTAATGTCGCCTCAGTCGTACTTACAAAGAATAGTGTAGCAAGCCCTCTTCCTGCTAAAGTGCGCGTCCCTGTCGTTTCTGTGCCTGCTAGACGAAGGGTTACTCCTGTACCTTGATTTACCGTAACATCAAACGCTGAATTATTATAGATGAGTACCGTGTCTCCTGGTACACCCACGTTTTGATTAACAGTAACGTCTCCCGTCACCGTCATAGAAGTATTCATATTCGCCGACGTGAGTGTTATCGTAGTTTCAGTTGTGTGTTTTGCTTTAACGGCTTCAGCGAGCAAAGGCTTTAAGTGTAATACGCGAATCTCACTGCCAGCAGATATCGCAGGGGATATTGTAAGCGTAGTATTAACGATAGAATAACTACTAGTGGGTTGTACAACACCGTCAATAGATACCAAAATATTTTCTGGGATCGATGGCGCTTCACTTAATATAAATGCTGTTGAGCTACCGTTTGTGGTGAAGACGTCCTCTACGTTAGCGGAGTTCGCAAGATCAGATGATGTTAAGATGCCTGCTTCAACAGTAGTTCCGTTTCTAAATTTATCTCCGTCATAGTATAATATTTCGCCTAGTACTGGAGAACCTATTGAAACGTCGTCTAAGTCGCCTAGCCCGATCGAATTTGTAGCACGAACAAACATCGTTCCGTTATTATTATTAGATATAACAAAAGCTGTAGCAATCTTAGTACCAATAAGCGGTTCAGTCGCAGTAAACTCTCCTACAGCCGTCGTAGAGAGCCATAGGACATCGCCTTCTTGATATGCGCTTAAGTCTATACCTCTGACTTTACCGAAGTGTGTGACCTTTCCATCGGCGTCATTCGCGATCTCTTCAGTCGTAACGCCAAGATAATACTTTGCGTTTGCGGGATTCGTTGCGTCCATCGGAGCAATCGTGATGCGACCTGAAGCGCCTAATGTTCCCGTCGCCATTACGGGCGTGCCATCGGCAATCGTTGAGCCAGTGTTGTTTCTTACGTGATAAACAACTTCTTGACCTATCTGAAGAGTAGATCCGCCTTCATTAAGATCGAGCGTCTCTTCATCTGTGTTCCAAGTTAACGTACCTTGATCGCCTGTTCCGCCCGACAATTGAACTGAAGATGCTACTATATCTGTCGTATTAACCCACTGAGACGTCGCCGAATCATACTTTAAAAGATCTTCGTTAGTAGCTGTCGTAATCGTAACATCGGCAAGATCATCGATCGCCAAAGTGTCTAAGCGCAGTTTATCGGCTGCTGACATCATACCCGCTTCAGCTTGAGTGGCGTTTACGATTGTAGTGTCAGTTCCTGTCGATGATGTGATCGTTACTGAGGAATTTGTCTTAGTATTATTAAGATTTGTTCCGACATTATAGCTTGCTTCTATCCAAGCACCGTCATAATAGATAAACAGATTAGCGACAGTACTGTCCCACCAGAGATCGTTTTGATCAGGATTAGCAGGAGGAGTGTCCGATATGACAATAAAAGCGTTACCGACTTTGTCCCAACTACTATCAGAATATTGTTCTAGATAATTGAGGTCAGTATTATATCGCACCATTCCATTGACAGGCGATACTGGTCTTTCAGCTGTGGTGCCAGAGGATACTTTGACAGCGCCTGTACCATTGATTTCTGCGTCTTGCCCTACAGCAAGACCGTGTTTTACAACAAAGTCTTTGATTGCCACGGTTCACTCTCCCCTGTAGCTTTATTTTTATTTATGATGAAAGAATCTGCTCTTCTTCGTCTTCAATACCGAAAAATTCTTTTGCGAGTTCTTCAGACTCAAAGTAATACCAGCCATCTATAGGTAGCGCATATTGATCTTTGTCTTCAATCAATAGCTCATAATTTGCGTTATATATGCGCCTACCAGGTCCGAATAAAGTTTCGCTTTCGTACTTATAGAATCCATTTGTCGTCATAATACTACCGTCCATCCTTTGTTAGTCGCAATTTCAATTTCTTGTGCTGTAAGAAGAGCAGAGTTTGGCGAAGGACTAGAACCAGAAGAAAGTAATAATGTTTGCCCCACGGCAGGAAGTAAGTTGTTAAAAATTGTCACAATACTATCCTTTGACATCGAGCCAGTGATGGCGATTGAAGTAGCAATATTAGTTATCTTGGTTGGATCAACAAAAGAATTACAGCCAACAAACATAAAAGTTGTGTCTGTAGCATTTGTTAGATCCAACGTGGGTATAGACTTCAAAGAGCCGCAAGATTGAAACATACTATGATAATTACAAGCGCCTGTAGGAGGCGTAAAATTCACCTCACTAATATTTCTTGCGGCAAAAAAAGCATCGGATAAAGTTGTTGCGCTTGAAAAATCTAAATCTGGTATACTTTCCAATGATTCACATTGATAGCACATGCTAGAGAAATTTGTTGCTCCTGTTGTATCTAAGTTGCCTTTAATTTCAGTTAGACCGTAGCAGAATCCAAAAGTATTTCTAAGAAACGAACTGACTTTTGCTACATTCGAAAAGTTCATTTCTATAGAAGGCAAAGCGCTACAAGCATAAAATGCTCGTTCTGCGTCGGTGCAAACTGGTAAATTCATGGGAGGAATGACGCTTAACGATCTACAATTATCGTAGATGCTAGAAATGTCTGTCGCCGAAGAAAAATCTAAATCTGGAGCTTTTCTGAGTGAAGCACAAGAAGAAAACATACTTACGAAAGAGCTACATAAAGAAGATTGTCCTAAAATTGTAAAATTATCTAAATTTTCGCAGCCAAAAAACATAAAGTTTGTGGTGGTCGCGGAAGAAAGATCCAACGCAACAGACAATAGCTTAGTGCACCCAGAAAACATATTACTAAAAAATTGACAAGAAGAAGTGTCGTAATCAGGTATAGTTTTTATATTTTTACAATTAGCGGCAAAATAACTTAAGTTCGTACAAGAACTTAAATCCATATATGGCAATTCTGCTATTTTAAAGCAGTTGCTAAACATATTTGTAGCGTTTTGTAAAGCAGTTGGCCAAACTATGTCTGATGGAAATCTTACTAATGAATTGCAAGATTCAAATAAATTTGTCGCGCTGGTAACTGGACTTAAGTCTAAACCATTCGGTAAAGTCAGTAGAGACCTACACAGATAAAATGTTCTAAATGCGTCGGTTATTGGAGAAGAGAATGTTAGATTAGACAGGTCAATTAAGTTATAGCATTGATCAAACATGTAGTCAATATCTACTACAGAGTCAAGTTGAATTGTAGGAGCGACTTGTAGACTATAACAAGACGCAAACATACTAGAAGCGTCTGTGATAGCAGAAAAGTCTGCGTTCAATTCAAGATCTATTAGCGAAAAAAGTCGTTGAAACGCTCTAGTGCAGGCACTAATCTGTTCGCTAGAATTGAAAACGAATTTTTTCATTTTCGTATGAAATCTTTCGTTCCGAGTTGGACCTTGAAGTACATCGTCTAAGTCTGTAACTTTAGAAGAAAGAATTTCAATCTTTTCAGCTGCGACAGCATAAGAGCTATTTTCACCGCCAGCTGAAATAGCTGTTGCTTCGGGGAAACTCATTACAATATCTAAAAATCCCATTTCATAAGGATAAATTCCACCCACTAATAAAACTGTGCTATCTATATCAACAGCAATAACGGCTCCAGTAATCGTCTGAGACGCTTGTGGAGTTACTGTAATGATTGCTTGACGATACCCTTCAGTTGTTGTAGTCGCTGCTGATATGTCGTTGTACGCATATTGATGAACTCCCACCGAGCCTTGCGTGATGTTTTCGACAGTACCGTCTCCCCAATCTACAGTATAATCACCTCCGTCTATTCGCAAAGAATACCAGTTATTATCAGCTGCCTCATAGACTGCGGCAAGAGCGACCATTTTCTGTTCTGTATTCAAAACAGTCGGAAGATCAATGAACTCTGAGTTTCTCTCATATGACCTAAGAGGAGGCGCTGGCGGATCTATCTGTAGCTCAATCGCGTCCCTTACGGCTTGCGGAAGGTCGCCAGTATATTCGGCAAACGAAGTGGATTCCCAGCGCTCTTTATCTGCGTTATAAGCAAACTGTAAATCGCCAGAAGTAAATGATTGTTCGTCTACTGGATTTGCTGGGAATACAAGTGCCATTTAGCTTAGTCCTTCTTCAGATGATGCCCACGCTTCGGTTGCCAGAATAGCTAGTATTTCAGAATGCGTATATTCGGCGCTCTTGCCTGATATTGCGGCAACACTGGCTGGCATAGCGCCTTCGTACTTTACAAACGTCTGACTTTCATCTACACTATAACGGCACGTTTGCGCTGACGTTTCTAATACTTCGTCAAAGTTAATGTTAGCAACTTCGGTTGCTGGTATGATTACATATTTGCGATTATCAAATGCCATATCTTCCTCTCATAGCGTTAAAGTTTTGTTGGACTTCTTCTGCGGTTAGTGCGCGGTTGTAGATTGATGCGTTATATATGTTTCCATTAAAGTTTCTTTCGTAAGTTGATGTATAGCCCCATTTTCCTATTTTAACATTTACATTGCCTGAAGTAGGGTATACTGGATCTGTTGACCAAGAACTCTCTGCAACCAAGACTCCATTATGATAAATTTTTCTATTGACTCCGTCGTATGTAGCAGCTATATTATGCGTTATATTATTTAAAATGGTGTTTAATCCAGTTTCTATTCTTGCGCTATTAGACTGAACAATCAACCTAACGTTTTGATTTATCCAAGAATGAGATAAAAAATATTGTACAGGCAATTGTTCACTAGACGCAACCAATACGCCTCCAAAGTCGTCGTTTCTTGCAGGAACTCCCGTCGCTTTATACCAACAAGAAAGAGTAAAATATGTTGGAGTTATTTCAGCAGATTCTGTGTAGTCATCAACACCATCAAAACTCAAATATCCTAAATTATCAGCAGAATACCCAACACCATTCACCAGCGTCGCATCATTTCCATTTCCACTCAGATCAAACCAATCTGTACCAGTACCGGAATAACTGCGCGAATTTGCTGCGTCTAAACACAGTACTAGCCCGTCTGTTACGATAGGTCTATTTCCATGCGCTAAACTCATAACCCGTAACGCTCCCTCATCGCATTAAAGTTTTGTTGGACTTCGGCTGCTGTTAATGCGCGGTTGTAGATTGATGCGTTTGAGATGTCAATAATAGAGTATCTACCTGATTGACTATCACGAGTATCAAACTGAAAAGTTCCTGTTAGCTCTGGGTGCGAAACTGTATTCGTTGCGACGGAATCAATATTATTACCTTTAAGATACGCAGTTCCCTGAGTAGGTGTAACTGTAATCGCACATAAACACCATTCGTTTAAAGGAGGTACCAGTCCAGATGCCCAACCATATGTGGTACCTGTATTATTCCAATGATATCCAATTTGATTAGTGGTATCTCTAAAATTCATACCAGTCGCGGGAACAGTCCCTCCATTTCTAGTAAAAAGTATTCCTGCAAACCGAATTGTTTGCCCCGTTCTTCTAAGCCAAAGCATTATCGTCATTTCAGAAAATGTTGAATCAAATGCTGTTCCTTGAACAAAATCGTTTACACCATCTTGTATAAAATATCCTAAATTATCGTTAGAATACCCGACGCCATTTACTAATGTACCGTCATATCCATTCCCACTCAGATCACTCCAAGTGGTACCAGTACCGGAATAACTACGAGAGTTCGCAGCATCTAAGCATAGAACCAACCCATCTGTTACGATAGGTCTATTTCCGTAGGCTGTACTCATAACCCGTAGCGACCTCTCATCGCATTAAAGTTTTGTGCGACTTCGGCTGCGGTTAGTGCGCGGTTGTAGATTTTGAAAGATGAAATGTTCCCAGGAAATAGCGATCCTGCGGGCGCCTGTGATTTACCTATTTGAAACGTTTCTGTTTGGGAAGTAAAAGGTCCTATTGTTCCAGTACCGTCTAATTCTGATTGAACATATACTTCAGTAGAAGAAGTTAACAAAACAGACGTAACATTATACCAAGTTGTATTATCCCAGGATGCAGTCGCTGAACTTAGACCTGCATCATCACCAATATCAAGATGAAAGGTTCCTTCAATAAATCTAGACTCTAAATGAGTTCCTTTACCCCAAGGTCTACCGCTTTCATTTGCTGCGCTTGATATATTATTTGCGGGTTTAAACCAAAAATCTATCGTAAGCTCAGAAAATAGATGATAGTCTCCAGGAACTTCTGCGTAATCGTTTGCTCCATCAAAAACAAATGTGCCTTTGTTATCCGAAGAGTATGTTGGATTGTTTATCAGCGTTCCATGATTCCCGTTTCCGCTCAGATCAAACCAATCTGTGCCTGTACCAGGATACGATTTAGGATTCGCTGCGTCTAGGTGTAAAACTAGCCCGTCTCTTACAATTGTTGGTCCATGCCCAAGTGCCATGATTATGCTGGTCCTCCGTCAGTGATAATCCATCCATATGTATTTACCAGAGTTGTTCGTGCTGCCTCTGCTGCGCCACCTGCTGTGTAAGTAGCATCCCCAAAGTGAATAGTGACGTTGCTCTGAACAGCCTGTGCTGCCCATGCGATAAGCACTTCGTCGTATTGGGCTGTTGTTAGGGCGTTGTTTGCGCCGAGTAGGAAGTCGGTTGCACTCAGAAAGTTATTTGGTAACAGTAAAGTGATGTCCCAACCAGCTATATCTAGGTTTTGCAGGGATGAGCAGTTTCGGAACATAAAAGCCATAAACATAAGACTAGACGTGTCAAAACCTGAAACATCTAAAGTCGGTACAACACATCCGCTGAACATTGCTAACATACTGGTAACATTAGACGTGTCAAACCCTGATACATCTATAGTCGTTAAACCAGAACACAGTTGGAACATTGCCCCCATAAAAGTAACATTAGACGTATCAAAACCTGATACATCTAAAGCTGATAAAGACTCGCACCGATCAAACATTGCCCCCATAATAGTAACGTTGGACGTATCAAAACCTGATACATCTAAAGTTGTTAGCGATGAGCATTGCATAAACATCCAGCCCATATGAGTAACATTAGACGTATCAAAACCTGATACATCTAAAGTTGTTAGCGATGAGCATTCTGCAAACATATAACTCATATTAGTAACATTTGATGTATCGCAATCTCCCGCTACAAACGATGTCATATTTGAGCAAGATTGAAACGCCTCAAGAAAGCTAGTCCAACCAAGCGCACCTAAATTAGTAACCGTCCTTAACTTGCTCTCAGAGCCGCTACTACTAAACTGAACTCTCGTCGCACTACCCGACACACTAATTGAGTGCGTCCCAGCAGTAGCATAAGTGTGAGTGGGATTATTCGTAGTTATGCCCGTATCAACCGTACCGTCACCCCAATCCACATCAATACTGGTAACTCCTGTCAATGGCAACAGGAATTCTTCACTCGCGCTGGTTGTCTCAATCGTGAATTCAAACGCATCATTTCGCTCAAGCGTTCCACCACCGTCAGTGATAATCCAGTTATATTTGTCAACCAGATACTGCCTTGCATTTGCTGCTCTACTTCCTGGTGTTACCGCAGCATCACCAAAATGAATTAAAACATCTGACTGTAATGGTTGTGATGCCCAGTTGATTAATACTTCTTCGTATTGTTCGGTTGTGAGGGCGTTGTTTGCGTTTTGTAGGAGCCCTGTCAAGTTTCTAACGGAAGTAACGTCCCACTTGGTCATGTCTAGATTTTCTAATGAGCCGCAGCTACGAAACATATACTCCATACTGTTTGCTCTAGAAGTATCAAACTTGCTCACGTCTACAGAAGTCAACGAAGAACACGTGGAGAACATAACATTAAATTTGGTAACGCTAGACGTATCAAAGGTTGATAAATCTACATTTGTTAAACTAGTACAATTCCAAAAAAACCCATCAGTATTATTTAAATTCGACGTGTCGCAGTCTCCTGATACAAAAGAGGTCATATTAACACAGTCTTTAAACATTCTATTTTCACCGCGCCAACCTAACGCGCCAAAATTAGTAACTTCCTTAACATAAGGAGCCCAAGGAGAGTCGCCAAACCGAACACTCGTCGCACTACCCGTCACACTTATCGCATGAGTGCCTGCGGTGGCATAAGTATGAGTAGGATCGTCTGTGGTAATCCCCGTATCAACCGTACCATCGCCCCAATCCACGTCTATGCTTGTGACACCGCGCATGGGCAACAAAAACGACTCATTCGCAGTAGTCGTTTCAACCGTGAGTTCAAATGCGCTGTTAAAGTTTGTGACTGGACCGCCGTCAGTAATGACCCATCCGTATGTATTCACAAGCGTGTCACGGGCTGCTTCTGCTGAACCACCAGGAGTGTATTGTGCATCGCCGAAATGAATCGCAACATTTGACTGAAGCGACTGTGCTGACCAGTTGCGTAAAACTTTGTCGTATTGAAGCGTTGTGAGCGCGTTGTTTGCGTTGAATAGGAAGGATTGTCCGCCAAATTCAGAAGTTAGAGATGTCACATTCCAACCGCCTATATCTAGGTTTTCTAGGGAAACACAATTAACGAACATAGCATTCATAGCAGTAACATTAGACGTATCAAATCCAGAAACATCTATAGTTGTTAGTGACGAGCAGCCAAAAAACATACCACTTATATAAGTAACAACACTAGACGTATCAAATCCAGAAACATCTAAAGTTGTTAAAGATGAGCAATTAACAAACACACCACTCATAGTAGTAACACTAGACGTATCAAATCCAGAAACATCCAAAGTTGTTAAAGATGAGCAATTATTGAACATACCAGCCATATCGGTAACATTAGACGTATCCGTATCACCACAGACAAAAGATGTCATGGCTGAACAGCCATCAAACGCGCCATTTAAAGAAGTCCAACCTAACGCACCCAAATTGGTGACCGTCCTTAACTTACCTTGAGAGCTAATACCACTAAAAGAAACGCTCGTCGCACTACCAGTTACACTAATTGCGTAAGTTCCTGCTGTTTCATACGTATGAGTAGGATCGTCTGAGATGATTCCTGTATCAACCGTACCGTCACCCCAGTCAATATCAATACTGGTAACGCCTTGCATAGGAAGAAGGAACGATTCATTCGCCGTTGTTGTTTCTATTGTGAGTCTAAATGCGTCATTACTTTCTCTTGTAGATTTTCCAAAAGACGCATTAAACAGATACTCACCACCAAAGTAATATCCTGTACCGTCTGTGGTTTTCGCAATATTCGGACCTTCAAAGGATAGCGTCATGGAATCTGTGTCATACAGATAACCATACAACACACGCAGCGGATACATTTCACCTGCACGAAGATATATGGTCGCAGACTTTTCTCGCAGACCAAATACACGCACACCCGAGTTGTCAATAAGCGCAGTCTCTACGCTTGTCTTATCAAACGCACCTTCGCCTAACCACATCCAACTGGAATCATTTGACTCAATATAAAACGTATACTCGCCAGACGTCGGCGCTTTAAAATAACCCAGCCACATCCAGCTATAAGGGCGACCATCAAAACTGCCCGCAAATGCATCTATTGACGTATAGGGTTTGGCAATCTCACCGTTGCTTTCATTAAAGTGTGTGAAATCATCAAAGAAATACCCTTCATAGCGTTTGCCATAAAGACCTGTACTAAAGTCTTGAATATATCGTTGAGATGTGCCGCATACGACTGCCATAAAAATTCCTATAAGAGTACATTACTTGGCGAAGTAATCGTGAGTGGGTCCAACAACTCAATGCCCATATGAGCAAGTGATTCTTCGCTGCGATTGGGAGACCCCGTTGCGCCGTTGGTCATCCAGTCCAAAATCCACTGGACCCAGTTACCGCGAGCAACCGTTTCGGGTCCCAACCAAAAATTCACGTGATACCGATTGTCCAGCACAGGCGGTGTGAGTTCATTGCCTTCTTCATCATAAGTTCCTGCCACTAATACATGCGGTCCTAATCGTGTGACTGTGTTACCAGATGTTGTCACAATTTTTGTTTCGCCTGTGGGATTACCTTCATCATCTAAAATATTTATCTCTTCTAGCAGATTCACTGACAATCCCACGGAGTTGAATGTTGCTTCGTCGGTTGCACGAATCATACAATGGAGTGTTCCGCCTGAGATTTTGGCAAACACAGGTGTATCATTTACGAAAAGTCTTCCTGTTTCTTCGTCTGTGTAGTAATTCATGGTGTTGAAGCCTCCACTCTTCCTTCTGATTCAATATCGTCTTTCCACATACGAATCAATTTTACTGACCCAGGCGAAGTTAAAATTTTCATAGGTTCATCATATACAGGTACTCCCAAAACATTAGCTTGATTAAAATTTGCAACACCATTATAGTAAGGAAGTAATCCTGCAGGTCTTATATAAGCTAAAATTCCTGCTGGAGAATCTATTTCAAAAGATGCGACAGTTGTGAATTTAACGCTTTGAACTCCGTATCCTACAGTAGCAGATCCAGCAGCTATTCTATATAAATCATTAGCGGCGGATTTATTCCAAGAAATAGTGGTTCTCTCGTCTCCACTGCCATCTATAGAAATAACATCAGTACTATTCGTATAAGCATAATCTCGTGTAATTACAGCCAAAGTTATTCCCGCAACATCATATGTGATACCTGATGCCGGAAGTTCCAAAGTTTCTGCCGCCCTCGTCGCCGAGGCACCATTTGTGGGAATATAAGAGGATGGTGTGCTGCCTTCTTCTAGTTGTGCGCCCCAGATGTAAACTCCAGAGGTTCCGTCGCCTTGATAAGAAACATTTCCGTTGAGTGTATTCGAATTGGTTATTGAAAAATATACCGCAGACCCTAAAGAGGGCGTTACTGTAGCCCAACATCGATAAATTCCGTTTCCCCAATCCTCTATACCGGCATTAGTGCAAACTGTTCCGAAATTAGTGTTTACAGTTCCGTTATCTAAGTCAAATACTGGAGCCTCAACATTAGCAGTAAGTCCAAATCCGCCAATTTGAAGATAGCGTCCTTCATTCGCCGATTTTGCAAAAACAGAGATGGTATACGTATTTTCGCTTGAAAAAGACCCAATATATGCATGATGCACTCCAGAATCTGTGCTTTCTGATAGTTTTGAAAATGTTTCATTCCCGATTGGGTCAGTTATATTCGGAACGTTCTCTGAAATTATAACACGACTTAAATTCCAATTTGTATTTAAGATAGAGTGTTCAATTAAATTAACCCTAGCCTCACTCTCAATCAGCACACCTTCGTTCACCCAGCTTGTGCCGTCATACACATGGTGCCCGATTCTGGGAAGATATACTGCGCTGCCTGAGGTTGGGACGTAAGAGTTGCCAGTATCGGGATTGTTCACCATGCCGCCGAGGTCGGCTCTGTGAATATGGTAGCCAAAAATTTCAAATTCTTCTCCAGCATATATTATAATACCATTTCCCAAATCGCTACCCGTACTAAAAATGTCGGTGGTATAAAGTGTCCATTCAGTTGTTGTTGTAAAAGTTTGCTCTGCGGAACTGTTTCCTGCTAGCGTGACTCTTGCATTTGCACTAGACCTAATCCATGCAGAAACACGAGAAGGCTTATTAAAAAAGTCGCTAACAAGCGAAAATCTAGGGTATAAAGTTTGATTAGATGAAGAAACTACACGAAGCGCAGAAGTGCCACCAAAAGGATCAGATACGTTTTGAGTAAAGGTAATATTAGAAATGTTGGCATACAACCACTTTCCAGTATTAGTTGGATCGACATTCCAGTCTTCACGCATAAAGTTATGCGGTGCCCACTTAATAAGCCCATCACTATCCACCATCGTGGCATTACTGGTACGACTGTGTGTGAGCGCATTCGCAAAGGTAGTGTCTTCGCCATTCACACGATAATAATTGTTTTCAAAATCCAATACCAAATCAGGTTCGTATCCATTCGCAGGATATGTTCGTGTGGTGGTGTTATACAGCGATTCAAACAGATAAGGACCACTCAAAAAGTACCCACGCCCATCGGTTGTCTTTGATATACTAGGACCGCTGAATGAAACTGTGATCGCTTCGCTTGCGCTGGTATTATCACCAAACAGAATCTTGACCGGATATAACTTATTGGCTCGTAGATATTTTGTGCCTGATACTTCCTGTAGAGAATGTACGCCGCTGTTATTCACGACCGCATTACCTACTGTGGTATTGCGATGAGCACCTTCTCCCACCCACATCCAGCTTGAGCCATCGCTGTTTGTATAGAATGTGTAATCGCCAGACGTAGGCGGCACAAAATAACCTAGCCACATCCAGCTATAGGTATTGGCTGAACTGCTGAAGTTATCAATTGATAGAAATACACGACCTGTGTCATACTCTTTATCGGCTGTAAAAAAGTCAAAGTCGTCATTAAAGTAACCTACATATCGCTTGCCAAATAGCCCGATACTTTGACTCTGAACAAATTCTTGTGTAACGCCGTAAGTAGTTCCCATTCTATAAATCCTTGTTATACAGGTCCGCCGTCAGTGATAACCCACTGATAAGTGTCTGTGAGTACCGCTTTCGCAGCTTCTACTGCTCCACCGCCTGTAAATTGCGTATTACCAAAGTCTATCACAACATCGTTTTGAAGTGATTGTGCTGACCAGTTAAGTAGTATTTGATCATACTGAGCAGTATCAATTGCGTTATCTGATCCGTCCATAAACCTTGCGGCGCTAGCCAGACTAGAAACATCCCACTGATCTATTTCTATTCCAGTCAGATTTGAATTGCTTCCGAACATATCGTCCATATTAGTAACGTTTGAAGTATCAAAATCAGAAACTCCTGAAATCGTTTCAAGGAATGGGTTGTTAAAAAACATACCAAATAAACTTGTTGCGCCCGAAGTATCGAATCCTGTAACGTCTATTGAAGAAATGTAAGTAAACGAAAACATGGCTTCAAATCCTGTTCCGGTAACGCTACTCGTATTGAACCCAGATAAGTCTACAGTAAGCGATCCCGATACTGAGCCAGCAGCATTAAACATGGAACTCATAGTTGTGACGCTTGTCGTGTCAAAACTGGATAGGTCTAATTCTTCTAGCGCGAATGTAGAAGAAAACATTTCAGCCATATTTGTAACGCTTGACGTGTCTAAACCCGAAACATCTATGATAGGAGATGTGTTAAAGTAGAACATACGCTCCATAGTCGTTACATTAGAGGTATCGGCATCACCAACCGAAATTGAGTCTAGCTCTACGCCTTCATACGCTGAAGAAAGGTCTGTTACTCCAAGTGCGCCTAAATTCGTTACTGAAACAGCATCATCACTCAAACCGACTTTAGTGGCAGTACCAGTAACGCTAATTGAATATGTACCAGCTGTAGCATAAGAATGACTTGGATTATCTGTTGTGATTCCCGTCTCTACAGTACCATCACCCCAGTCTATATCGATGCTCGTTACACCAGTGATTCCTAATGTGTATGTTTCTGGGTCTGTAGTTGTNGTAANTGTTACTCGGAAGGCTTCGTCAGGNACATACGTATTGTTCATTAAAACGCTGTTGACTACAAANGTCGTTGAGTTTGAAGAAGCTGGAGTNGCNANTAGTCTAAAGTTTCCAGCTAATGTTCCNTCGGTTGTTGCGCTAAATGTCGCNAGTGGAGCGTTGCCCGTATAGACTTCGCCGTACTCTGTTGTATACGCATTAATAAAGTCGTGAGTAGCCAATATTTCAGTTGTATGGAACTGCTTAGTNGCNTGATCGTTGACTTGAANNTAAAACTTTGCGCCAGAATATGTTGCTAGCGGAAACTCAGAAATGACCGCAGAAGCAGTTGACGTTGTAGTAATCGTCGTTACAGGTAAGCCAGACGCGTCAACATAGGCTTTAATGCTTTCAGATGTAGCTAAAGTCGTATCGCTAGCAGTAGCGAACGTATCGTCATCAAGAATATCTGTAACGGAAACTGCTCCAGTGCCCGTTAAATTATCAAAGTCTACAGTATTCGCTGATACATCCGCCGCAACGATATTACCAGTAAACGTTCCATCGACAGCAGAAAGATTTCCAGAAAGAACAGCATCATTCGCTGAAACAGTTCCGCTAGTGGCGACATCTCCCGTAACGGAAACATTACCCACTACTTGAAGTTTATTTGTGCCGTCGTCGATCGCAGTACCAATCAGAACATTGCCGTCAATCTCGCCAAATCGAATCGTGCCATCAGAATCAACTTCAATCGAAGGTACACCAGATATATCGTTAACGGAGAAGATTGTTCCTGTCAAAGCATCTATGATAGAAAATAGCTCGCCGCTTTCTCCGCTAAATGACAAAGAGTCACTATTGAGCATATCAATTGAAATGGTATTTGTCCCATCAGGGCTGACCATATCAACACTAGACGTTACTTGAAG
>PR_CR_10_Liq_2_inCRDRAFT_1000255_pt1 | contig 15392 bp, 18 predicted proteins | sample PRCRCaboRojoPR_FD_10245 | JGI IMG/M metagenome (IMG submission 10245) | reverse complement strand
CATAGCCCAGAACCGTGGCCAACGCCGCAAGCAGGCCGGGATCGCCGCCAGCTTCCTGCTGCAAGAGGTCGCGGGTCCAGGCCCCCCATGTTGCCTGGAAGTCGAACAGCGTGCCGTCCTTGTCGAAAAGAAGCCCCGCCACCCTCATGTCAGGTCCAATGCACCTGTTCGGCGCCGGGCAGAGCATAGCGCGCCCTTAACGGGTCTTCATACTTCAGGTTGTGCATGTCGCAGAATTCCACAACCCAGGCATCATCCATGGTGACGAATTCCAGCACCGACGCAAGGAAGGCGGGATCTTGCGCAAGCGCGCGCAAATCCTCGGCAGCCGCACCGGACGAGCCAAGAAAAACAGGGCAAAGCTCGTCATGCGACGCCAGCCAGCCCAGTGCCTGAATGGCGATTCTTTCGGCCTGTTCACGCTTCATTTGCCGTATTTACCCCGACGGAAACTGTTTCTTAACGAATAGCCCCGCAAATCTGTCGCAGGGAAGGCGAACGCCTTGAAAAAGGAAAGCAGAATGCCCGGCGACATCCTGATTGTCGACAATGTGGCCACCAACCGCATCGTTCTCAAGGTCAAACTTCTGGCCGCGCAGCATCGTGTGCGTCCTTGTGAAACGCTCGACATGGCCCGGGCCGAGATTGACCGGACGCCGCCGGACCTCGTGGTTCTGGACGTCACGGCAGATACTGCCGCCGCATTGGAGTTCTGCAACACGCTCAAGACGGACCCCGACACCGCCCTGATCCCCGTCATCGCGACGGGCAGCTTCCTCGATCCAGATGACAGGGTGCGTGCCTTGCAGGCGGGCGCCGATGACGTTCTGGGCAGGCCTCTGAACGACCAGATCCTGCAGGCCCGCATCCGGTCCTTGCTTCGAGCCCGCGACACCAACCGCGAACTCCGCCTGCGCGAGGATACCCGTCGCGCGCTTGGCTTTGCCGAGGTCCAGGCGGGGTTCGAACGCTGCGCAACGGTTTTGGCGCTGTCTTCCAGCACCCGTTTCCTGCGCTTCGCCGAACAGAATTTCGCGGATTGCGGCAATGTCCGGTTGCACGGCGAAAGGATCGCGCCCGGATCCGGCTTACCCACGCGGCTGGCGGCTGACCTGCTTTTGATCGACGGGCAGGACTTCGCCCTGCGCGAAACCGAACTCTATCGCCTTTTGTCGGAGCTGCGCAGCCGCACGGATACACGCCACGCCGCGATCCTTGTCGTCCTTCCTGCCGATATGACCAATATCCAGGCCATGGCGCTGGACCTTGGTGCGAACGACCTCGTCCTGGCCGGTGCCAGCACACAGGAGATCGTTTTGCGGGCCAGGAACCTGATCGCCGACAAGCAGCGCGCCGATCAGTTGCGCGACACGGTGCAGACCGGCCTGCAGGCGGCGGTGACAGATCCGCTGACCGGACTGTTCAACCGCCGCTATGCCTTGCCACACCTCGAAAAGATGGTTGATCGGAGCAAGGAAACAGACCGCCAGATCGCGGTCATGGTGCTGGATATCGACCACTTCAAACTGATCAACGATACCTATGGCCACGCGGCCGGAGACGAGATCCTGCAACAGGTGGCGGACAGGTTGCGCGCCAATGTTCGCGCTGTCGACCTTCTGGCACGGATCGGAGGCGAGGAATTCCTGGTCGCCATGCCGGACAGCGACACCGACCATGCCCGCAAGGCCGCTCAGCGGTTCTGCCGGCTCATTTCGGACACGCCGTTTTTCCTTGGCCACGGCGAGGCGATCAATGTCACCATGTCGATCGGGGTCAGCCTGTCCGGTCCGGATCCGAACCCGGTGATCCCCGAAGGCACCGATCACCTGGTGCGCGCTGCCGACCTTGCCCTTTACGCGGCCAAGGGGTCCGGGCGCAACACTGTCAGCCTTTCCGCCGCCTGAGCCATCAGTCCCGCCCATGCGGGCGGGGCGGCAAGGCCCGGTCCAGCTCGGCTTCGAATCGCTCGGCCAAGGCGAGACGCTCGGTCGTGGTCATGCCGGCCACATGTGCGACGAACTGATCGGCCACGGCGATCTGGACGGTCTGCAGCCGGCTGTATTGACGTTCCATGATGCCGCGCAATGCCGCGCCGTCGAATTGCTCGGCCTGCAAAACGGCAAGCATTTCGTCCATGTCGCGGCGCATGGCGATACGGGTATCGCGGTCGAACGGATGGGCACGTCGCAGGCCCGAACGAATGGCGCTGCGGTCGTCGTCCTCCAGTGCGCGCAACAGCGGACCAACCGTCAGGTCAACCCGCCCGCCCGGTCCGCCCGGCGGCGCGCCACGCAGCACCATGCCGATCACCAGCCCGAGAACCAGCAGGTTCAGCCCGAGCGATATGACCAGAAGCCAACGCCTCCAGCGTTTCTCGCGACCATTGGCGGGGGTGGTTTTTTCGCTCATAGCAAGCCCTCCAGCCCGACCAGGGTTTCGACGCCAGTCAGTGGCACCTCAACCGTGTCGCCGCCCGACCATGCCTGCGACAGCGCATTCAACCCATCCGGCTGGGCCACTCCGATCCAGATACCGAGGATCGTTGCCGTCGTCATCGAGCCAACGGCGCCCCAGCCGCCCAGGGCGGCCAGCAACACCGCTGCGGCCGAGCGACGCGCGCGGGGTGTCACGGCCCGCGGCGCCCGTATGGCCAGTTCGCGATCCGCATCCGCCATGACCCGGTCCAGCAGCGCATCATCGGGCACGGCCGTTCGTCGCCGGGCAGTTTCAACCGTCGCGCGGAACAGCTCTTCGTCGCGTTCATCCGTCATCATCATACCCCAATTCTGCCTTGCGCCCCCGCAGGCGCGCAATCAATCCTTTCTTGCCCCGTGCCACCAGGCTTTCGACCGTCCGCACGCTTTCCCCCATGATGCGTGCCACCTCCGGGTTGGGCAGTTCTTCGAGATGCCGCAGGGCCACGGCCTTGGCCTGCCGGTCGGGCAGATCGGCCAATGCCGCCCTCAAGGCCATGTGCCGGGCGCGATCCTGCAGGCCGGCAGCGACACTTGGCCCTGTATCCTCGGGCTCGGGGGCCGACTCCAGTGCCACTGCGCGACCGGACTTGCGCAGCCGGTCGGTGCACAGGTTCGCCACGACCCGGTACAGCCATGTCGTCACCTTGGCGCGATCCGCTTCCCAGTCGGGGGCGATGCGCCACAGGCGCAGCATCGCCTCTTGCGCCACGTCCTCGGCCTCGGCCCGGTCTCCGAGCATGCGATGCGCCTGGCCCAGCACACGCGGCAGAAGCCGCCGGCTGAGAATGCGCGCCGCGTCCCGTTCGCCGCGCGCATAGGCGGCCAGCAGGGTCTCGTCGCTTTGACTGTCCAACACGGGGTCCGAACTCATGTTTCAGGGGCGTAGCCACATCTTTCGCCTCCGGCAAGGCGGGCGCGCGCGACGAAGGAAAACCGGGACTGGTTGCGCGCGCCCCACACCGCCGATCAGTTGCGATGCATCCGACCGCCCATGCGATCCTGAAGGGCGGCGAATTCCTCGGCGTCGAGCGTGCCGTCGCCGTTGCGATCCAGGCGCTCGAACATGGCTCCCTCGCGCGGCCCCTTGCCGCCCATCGCCTGCATTTCCTCGATCTGCAGCAGGCCATCGCCGTTTTCATCCGCCCGGTCCAGATGACGCTCCATACGGTTTGCCATGCGGGCCTGCATCATCGCCGTCATTTCCTCGGCACTCAGCCCACCATCGCCGTCGGTGTCGGCTGCCTCGAACCGGGCCTGCATGCGGGCTTGCATGGCCGCGCGCATCTCCTCGGCTGTCAGGGCACCGTTGCCATCGAGGTCCATTTCCTCGAAGCTGGGCATCTGGGCCTTGGGCCCGTGGCCGGCGCCGAACCCGCGCGCCTCGGCGCTGACGGTCAGGGCGAAACCCGCGGTCAGGGCGGCGATCAGCAGGGGGGTCTTGCGTGTCATGGACATCTTCCTTTCGATTTCTGTTTCACGACACCGGGTTTGCAGCGCCGTCTATCCCTCTAACGGTCGAAGCGGAGGGTTCCGTCGCGGGCATGCCAACTTCCTGCCGCGCGACATCCCGACGCGGCGACATTTTCGCCCCTTCCATTCACGGCCCGCCCACGCCACCTGTAAGGTCTTCAAAGAGGCGCGCGATGACAGAACAGTCCAAGAACCTTGCCATGGAAGACGACCGACCGATGAAACGGTCCATCTTGCGCGGGCTACGCCGACGCTGCCCCAATTGCGGCGACGGGATCATGTTCGACGGCTATCTCAAGGTTGCCGATCACTGCCCGGCCTGCCAGGAGACGCTCAGCCACCACCGGGCCGACGATGGCCCGGCCTACCTGACGATCCTGATCGTCGGGCACCTGATGGCGCCGATCATCCATGTGGTCTTTACCCATTTCCGGCCAGATCCTCTGGTCATGGCCACCGCCTTTACCATTGGCTGCGTGGCGCTGTCGCTATACCTTCTGCCACGAATGAAGGGGCTGGTGGTCAATATCCAGTGGTCCCGGCGGATGCACGGGTTCGGGACCTAGCACCGGCCCGCCCCAGCCGTTCAGCGAGGGACGACGAAAATGGACAAGCGTGAGATCCGCGACGCGGCCACGGTGATCGTGCTGCGCGATCGGTCTACCGCGCCGAAGATCCTGATGGGCCAGCGCGGCGCCGGGGCGGCCTTCATGCCGTCGAAATTCGTGTTTCCGGGCGGCGCGGTCGACGCGGTGGACGAAACCGTGCCTTTCGGGCGTCCCTTGCGCCAGCCCTGCGCGGACCGGCTGGCCGAGAACAGTGATCGCAGCCCGCATGGGCTGGCCGCCGCCGCGATCCGGGAATTGTGGGAAGAAACCGGCCAACAGATCGGGGTGCCTGGCAAATGGCCCGACGCCCCCCGCGGCTGGCGCGGATTCGCCGCCAGCGGGCATTTGCCCGACGCCGCGCCGCTACAATTCGTGTTCCGGGCCATTACCCCGCCCGGGCTGCCCCGGCGGTTCGATGCGCGGTTCTTCCTGGTCGAGGCTGACGCCCTGACTACAAACCCCGACGATTTCTCGCGCGCGGAAGAAGAACTCAGCTACCTGCACTGGGTGCCACTCTCCGAGGCGCGCGCGCTCGACCTGCCCTTCATCACCGAGGTGGTGCTGGCCGAGATCGCCGCCGGGCTAAACCGCGATGGCCCGCCCGAGCAGGTGCCCTTCTTTCATCACGAGGACGAACGGCACCTGATCACGCGGCTCGCCGGGCGCTCACCGCTCGACGGCGTCTAGGCGACCAGAACCAGTGCCACGATCGAAGCGGTGAGGATGCCGATACCGGCCAGTTCCCTCGCCGTGATCTTTTCGCGGAATACCAGAGCGCCGACGGCAAGGGAAAAGATCAACTCCACCTGCCCTACGGCGTTGACATAGCCCACCGTCTGCAAGGTGAATGCGGTGAACCAGCAGATCGACCCGACAAGCGACGTGAGACCGACCAGCCCCGCAACCCGCCACGCGGCGAAGACCGCCCGCACCTGCCCACTTTCGCGCCAGACCAACCAGGCGCCCAGCAGCAAGGTCTGCAATGCCGTCACAAACGCCAGCGTCACCACGGCCCGCAGGAAGGCATCGCCGCTTTCCAATGCCAGCGACGCACCGCGATAGCCCACGCCCGAAATGCCGAAGAACACCCCCGAGGCAAGCCCCAGCCCTGCGGCCCGATTGCTGATCCGGCGGAGCCAACGCCCCTGCCCGCCCGGCGGGTCCGACAGCAGCAGAACCCCCACCAGCCCCAGCAGGATCGCGCCGAATCCCAGCCAGCTGACACCCTCGCCCAGGATCAGAAGACCCATCAGCACCGAAAGGATGACCTCGGTCTTCTTGAACGTGATGCCGACGGCGAAGTTGCGGTGCTGGAACAGCAGGACAACGCAGATCGTGGCCAGGATCTGGCTGATGCCGCCCATCAGGGCATAGGCCCAGAATGTCGATGGGATGACCGGGATCGGCTGTGCCGAGAACTGCCCGTAGCCAAGCGCGATCAATGCGGCCAACGGCGCCGCATAGACAAAACGCGCAAAGGTTGCCCCCGCCGCCGACAAGCGCCCCGTGGACAGGTGCTTTTGCAGCGTGAAGCGCAAGGTTTGCGCCAGCGCGGCGCCAAAAGTGATCCAGACCCAGGGTTCCATGGGTCCCTATAGGCCGGAAATCAATCCTGCGGCCATAGCGGATGCGGCACCGGGTCCTTGGCACGCAGGAAATGCTGTCGGAAAACCTGACCGTAGGAGCGATAGCGATAGCCCTTGTTGCGGCGCAGATAGTGGTCGCGATTGGCGCGGTAGAGGGCGGGCAAGCGATACCAGGGCACCTGCGGATGCATGTGATGAACCACGTGCAGATTGTTGTTAAGAAACAGCAGCGCCAGCGGGCCGCGATCTTCGATGATGACCGTGCGGGCGCGGGCCTTTTCATGGGCGCGGTGTTCGAGGAAGGTGCGGATTTTCAGCAGGGACAGGCCCAGATAGGCGGAAATCGCATAGGCCCAGAACGACATGGGTGATAGCGTGACCAGCCAGATCACAAGCGCCACCGCCGGGATATGTGCCAGCCAGCCCATGATCACCGGCCGGTCCCCGGCCCGAAGCGCCTGAACGTCCCCCCGGAGCCAGAACACGGTGCCGATCACCGGCCCCAGAACCAGGCGGCCCACAAGCGTGTTGTTGACCCGCAAGAGCGCCTGAACAGGCCGCGCCAGCAGGGTCCAGCGTGCCGGATCGAGGTAGTTCGATTCCGGGTCGTCATAGGGGTCGGTCAGGTGTTCGTCGCGGTGATGGGCCAGGTGCGTGTCGCGAAACCGCGCATAGGGAACGATCAAGGCCAGCGCCGGAAACATCAGCGCCTCGTTCAGCCGGTTCGACGTGAAGGGGTGGCCGTGGATCGCCTCGTGGCAAAGCGAAGAATGAAAGGCGATGGCGACCCCCAACAGCAGAACCGCCCCGACAAGCGAAACGGTCGGCAACAGGAACAGGCTCAGACCCCAAACCGCATAGCAGCCAAGCACGAGGCCAAGGGTCGGCCATTCGATCTTGAGCGCTGAAAGCCCGAATGCGGACAGCCGAGGCTCAGACATCGACGCGTCCCCAGTCGATGCGCGCCCACAGCCTTTCGTAGATCACGTAAAGGCAGAACCCCAAGACCGTATTGACGACCGCCATGGCGCCTCCGATCGCGGCCGATCCTGTCATCGCCAGCCCTACAAGCGACATGCATAGCAGTCCGATCATGTTCCAGAGGATGGCCTTGGCCAAACTGCGGCGACGGGTTTCCATCGGGTCCTCACGTGTTGCCTTTGCCTCGTTCTTTCCTGTCCCACCGGTCGGTGTCGGACCAGTTGGTTTCACGTTAACAAATGCGACTTTTGATGATATTTCGCGTCATATGATGACAAAAATAGACAAACTTGCCCGCGCTGCCCTGTTTCGCGACCGCCTTTCAGAGGCGATGGGCGAAAGGCGCATGACACAGGCCGGACTGGCAAGGCAGGCCGGGGTGGATCGCTCGACCGTGTCCCAATTGCTGGGACAGGGGGGCGCGCGACTGCCCAACGCCCAGGTCGTGGCCGAGTGCGCGGGGGCACTCGGCGTTTCAGCGGACTGGCTGCTGGGCCTGACCGACCGGCCAGAGCGCGCCGCCGATCTCGTTGCGGCGTCGATGGAAATCACCAAGGCCCCCCGCGCACTGGTCGATGAACAGATCTTCGACTGGCACCAGGAGGCCGCCGGCTACAAGGTGCGGCATGTGCCGGCCGGACTGCCTGACATGTTCAAGACACCCGAGGTTCTGAAGTGGGAATACGAGCCTTCCCTTGGGCGCAGCATCGAACAGGCGTTGGGCGCGTCACAGGACCGGCTGGACTGGATGCGTCAGGCGCGATCGGACTACGAAATCGCCGTTCCGGTCTATGAACTCACGAGTTTTGCAAAGGGCACCGGGTATTACCAGGGGTTGGCGGCCCCGCTTCGCCGGGCCCAGATCGACCGCATGGCCGAGCTGCACGATCAGCTTTATCCCACAGTGCGGTTCCACCTGTTCGATGCGCGGCAGCTGTTCTCGGCCCCAGTGACGGTGTTCGGGCCGCTCATGGCGGTTCTGTATCTGGGGCAGAATTACCTGGCGTTCCGCGATACCGACCGGGTTCAATTCATGACCCGCCATTTCGACTTGCTGGTGCGCGAGGCGCTGGTGAGTTCACGCGAATTGCCGGCGTTTCTGGACGACCTGCGAAAGGCGATCTAGGGTCTTGGAATTCCCAGTTACGGACACTCCGCCATGTTGCCCATCCGCGATCACAACCCCTCCGAGAAGGTCCCGTTTGTGACCTTCGCCCTGATCGCGATCAACATCGCGGTCTTTCTCTATGATATGGCAATCGTTCAGACACAGGCCCAGCAATGGGATTTCTATGTCGATTACGCTTTTTTTCCTCTGCTGGTCAGCGAAGGACAGGGCTACACCGGCATCCTGACTCATATGTTCCTGCATGGCGGCTGGATGCACTTGGGTGGCAACATGCTGTTCCTTTGGATCTATGGCGACAACATGGAAGAAGAATTGGGCCACGTGGGATTCCTCGTGTTCTACCTGTTGGCGGGGCTGGCCGCCGCCTGGCTGCAATACCTCCCCGACCCGGAAAGCCGCGTGCCCATGGTGGGCGCCTCGGGCGCAATTGCCGGTGTCATGGGCGGCTACCTTCTGATGTTCCCCCGGGCGCGGGTCGACGTCTTCATCTTCCTGATCGTCATCATCCGCATCATCCCGTTCCCGGCCTGGATCGTCCTCGGGCTGTGGTTCGGGCTGCAATTCTTCAACGGCCTCAGCGCCGACCTGTCGGGCGGTGGCGTGGCCTATTGGGCCCATGTCGGGGGGTTCGTAGCCGGGTTCGCCATGACCCTGCCGGTCTGGCTTCGGCGCGGTGCGCGGCGCTACTGGGTGCGCACCGAGGGGCATCCGCCCCACCCCGAGGCGCAATATGACTTCATGGACAGCTCGGTGCCGCGGGTGCGCCGGCGAAAATGACCGGCGCAGCGGTTATGCGACGTTCTGAAGCTTGACCTGGGGTTGAATGCCCAGCGCGTTGCAGACATCGCGGGTCAGTTCGGGCTTGTTGAGCGTGTAGAAATGCAGGTGCTCGACCCCGCCCTGTAGCAGGTCATCACAAAGCTCGGTTGCCAGTGCCGTGGCCAGCAGATCGGCACCCCCGTCGCGTTCCGCGTTCTCGAAGGCATCCGCAACGATCGGCGGGATCGTGGTGCCGCAGGCCTGCGCGAAGCGCCGCGTCCCGGTCCAGTTCTCCACCGGCAGGATGCCGGGGATCAGCGTCGCGTCGATCCCGGCCTTTTCACAGGCATCACGGAACCGGAAGAAGGTTTCCGCCTCGAAGAAGAACTGCGTGATCGCGGTATCAGCCCCGGCGTCGATCTTGCGTTTCAGATGCTCGATATCCGCAGCATGGTCGACCGCGTCGGGATGGCGTTCGGGATAGGCCCCGACGGTCACGTCGAAACCGCGATCAACCAGCGCGCCCACCAGCTCGACCGAGCCGGAAAACCCGTCCGGCTGTGCCACGAACCGGCCTGCCCCTCTTGGCGGGTCGCCTCGCAGGGCGACGATGCGGTTCACGCCAGCTGCGCGATATTGATCGGCGATGGCCAGCGTTTCTTCCTTGCTGGCCTCGACACAGGTCAGATGCGCGGCCACGTCCAGCCCGGTCTGCGCCCCGATCGCCTCGACCGCCTCGTGGGTCAGCTTGCGCGTCGTGCCGCCCGCACCATAGGTCACCGACACGAAGTCCGGACCCAGCGGGGCCAGGGCCGTCACGCAGTCCCAAAGGCGGAAGGATTGCGGCAACGACTTGGGCGGGAAGAATTCGAAGGACAGGGCTGGGCGGGTCATGGGGCACTCCATTGATTTCCTCGCCTTGTCCCACGACCGGACTTGTGAGACAAATTCATAACTTCGAACACCATCATGAAAACCATGCATATTGAATTTCGCCACTTGCGCACCATCAAGGCCATTCACGAAACCGGCGGGCTGGCCCGTGCCGCCGACATGCTGGGGATCACCCAGTCGGCGCTGAGTCACCAGATCAAGGGGATCGAGGACCAGGCCGGGGTCGAGCTGTTCGTGCGCCGGTCCAAGCCGCTGAAACTGTCGCCTGCGGGCAAGCGGTTGCTGGCAGCCGCCGAGCGCATCCTGCCCGAGGTCGAGGCGCTTCAGGCCGAATTCGAGGGGTTGGTCCAGGGCCGTGCCGGCCGGTTGCACATCGCCATCGAGTGCCATGCCTGTTTCGAATGGCTGTTCCCGGTGCTGGAACAGTTCCGCAAAGCCTGGCCAGACGTGGACGTGGACATTCGTGCCGGGCTGGCCTTCGATGCAATGCCGGCCCTGATCAAGGAAGAGGTGGACTTGGTCATCACCTCGGACCCGGAGGACATTCCCGGCGTCACCTACCTGCCGCTGTTCGATTACGAACCGGTCTTCGTGGCGGCTGCAAACCACCCTCTGGCGGCGAAACCCTTTGTCGAACCCGGGGATTTTCGGGGCGAAACCCTGATCACCTACCCGGTCGACCGGACCAAGCTGGACATCTTCTCGCAATTCCTGGCCCCGGCCAAGGTCGAGCCTGCTGCGATCCGGCCGGTGGAACTGACAGCGGTGATCCTGCTTCTGGTCGCCTCGGGACGCGGGGTGACCGTGCTGCCCGATTGGGTGCTGCGCCAGACGCGGTTCGGGTCGGATTACATCACCCGCCCGCTGACGGAACAGGGCATCACCCGGCGCCTGTTCGCCGCCGTCCGCACGGTCGATTCCGACCTGCCCTTCATGGCACATCTGGCGCGCCTCGCCCGGCAAGAGGCGGTGCGCCTGCAACGGGGCTGACCCCCCTTGTTCCGGCCCGCGCGATTGCCTATACGCGCGGCTTGATCCCGCCCGAAGGAGTCCCTCGATGACCGGCAGCGCCAACCTCAACGTCATGACCAGCACCGCCCGCCGCGTCGGCCGGGCCCTGCTCAAGGATTTCGGCGAGGTCGAGAACCTTCAGGTCTCGACCAAGGGACCGGGCGATTTCGTCAGCCGGGCCGACCGCAATGCCGAGGAGATGATCCGGACGGCCCTGATGGAGGCGCGGCCCACATACGGTTTCCTGGGCGAAGAGGGTCAGGAGATCGAGGGCGAGGATCCGACCCGCCGCTGGATCGTCGACCCGCTGGACGGCACCACGAACTTCCTGCACGGCATGCCGCATTGGGCGATTTCCATTGCGCTGGAACACAAGGGCAAGATCGTGGCGGGTGTGGTCCATGACCCGGTGAAGGACGAGTGCTTCTTCGCCGAGAAGGGCGAAGGCGCCTGGATGAACAATCGCCGCCTGCGCGTGTCGGGGCGCACCAAGATGATCGAATGCTGCTTTTCCACCGGCCTGCCCTTCGGGGGCCGATCGGACCTGCCCGCCACGCTGCGGGACCTGGGCCGCCTTCTGCCCGCCTGTGCCGGCGTGCGGCGCTGGGGCGCGGCATCGCTGGATTTGGCCTATGTGGCCGCCGGCCGCTACGACGGGTATTGGGAACGCCGCCTGAACGCCTGGGACATCGCCGCCGGGATCATCATCGTCAAGGAGGCGGGCGGCATCATCGAGCCGCTGAACCCCGAGGGCGATATCATGGCCGACGGCGAGTTGATCTGCGCCGCGGAACCGATCTTCGAGAAATTCGCCAAGGTCATTCGGGGCTGACACGCCCCAACACCGGACAGTAAGCCAGAGGCCGCACCCCGGACCCGTTGGGGCCCAGGGGGCTTGTCGTGTGCGGGCCGGATTCTCTTAGAAAGATGGGGCCGGTCAACCGCGCATCAATCGGGATTGACTTTCCAAAGTCTTTTTGTCAGGTATTAGGGAACCGCTGCATCCAAGGGCCTGACATGACCGATTCCACCCCCTGCCGGGGCGCGGCACCGGTCGGACAAATCGCCGACCTGCCCGCCCATGAAGCCGCCGCCGTGATGGCCCTGCGTCGCTGGTCTGGCAGCCCAACGGTGAATCGCGGCGCCGGTCGCGAGGCGGAATTCTTTCTGGGTCAGATATTCGAGACTCTGCAGCATTTTGGCCGCCGGTCACTGATGCGGCACCATGTTGGGTGCAACTGCCTCGGTGCGGACGAAGCCTGTTTTGCGCAGCTGATCGGCAGCGCCAATGACGGCGACCGCGAGGATACGATGATGATAGCCTGCCTTCTGGTCCGAGCCGACGCAGCCCCCATCGTGGCCGATTTGGCCCAGATGGCCGCCCTGCACCTGCGCCGCGAAGGTGCCTCTGCACAAGAAGCGACAAAGCAGGATGCGGCCTGCCCCGCACGCCCGGTGCTGCACTAACCTACTTTCGCCATGCCGTCGGGCAGCTGCGGGCCGTAGGTTTCCGGCCGGCCAGGCATTCAGGTCAGTTGGATGTTCGGCTATGGCTGCGCCGGGCGACCCCACGCGACCGACGCTCAGGCTTCGGATGTCTCGTGATAACCGGTCGCTTGATACCCTTGGCGTGTCGTTCTTCCCAAAGCGTGATCGTGGAAACGATCACGAAGCCGCATTCTCCGCCTCTCGCAGCATCTGCCAGACCCGGTGCGGGGTGAAGGGCATGTCAGCGCGGGTGACGCCGCGGGTTGCCAAAGCATCCAGCACCGCGTTGGCGGTGGCGGCCATGGATCCGACAGTGCCCGCCTCGCCACAGCCCTTCATCCCCATGGGATTGTAGAGCGAGGGCGTGGATTCCGTATCGAAGGAGAACATCGGCACATCATCGGCGCGAGGCATGCCATAATCCATGAACGTCGCCGTGATCAGCTGACCGGTCTCGTCGTAATGGGTGTGTTCGGTCAGAGCCTGCCCGACTCCCTGCACCACGCCACCATGCACCTGACCCTCGGCCAGCATGGGGTTGATAAGATTTCCGAAATCGTCGACCACCGTGTAACGGTCCAGTGTGACCTTGCCGGTCTCCGGGTCGATCTCGACCTCGGCGACGTGGGCCCCGTTCGGGAAGGACCGGTTTTCCAACTTGGTCGTCCGCGAATGGCTCAACAGATCCTCGCGCCCCTCGGCANGGGCCATCTCGGCCACTTCCAGCATGGTCGGCGTCAGGTTCGAACCCGGGATTCGGAAGCGTTCATCATCGAAGGCGATATCCACGGCCTCGGCGCCCTCTTTCTCGGCAAGGTAGGCGGCAAAGGCATCGGTGATGGTTTCGACCGCAGCCAGCGTCGCGGTGTTCTGGACGGTCACAGAGCGCGATCCACCGGTGCCGCCGCCCTTGGCGATCAGGTCGCTGTCGCCCTGGACCACGCTGATCCGGTCGGCGGGCATGCCCGTCTGGTCGGCCAGGAATTGCGCAAAGACGGTTTCATGGCCCTGACCGTTCGACTGGGTGCCGACGAAGATGGACACGGTCCCATCGGCATTGAAATCGACCCGCGTGGTTTCCTCGGGGTCGCCCAGGATGCTTTCGATATAATAGCAAAGCCCCATGCCGCGCAGCTTGCCCGTCGCCTCGGAGGCGTCACGCCTCGCGCCAAAGCCCGCGCGGTCGGCCTCTTGTTCGACCCGGGCCAGAACGCGGGCGAAATCACCCACGTCATAGGGTTGCCCGGTGGCCGAGGTATAGGGAAAGCTGTCGGCAGGGATGAAGTTGCGGCGGTGCAAGTCCCAGGGGTCGACACCCAGATCGCGGGCGGCGTAATCCATCGCCCGCTCCATCACATAGATCGCCTCGGGCCGGCCCGCGCCGCGATAGGCATCGACCGGCGCGGTATTGGTATAGACGCCGCGGCAACGCATGTGGAACGCCTGAAAATCGTAGACCCCCGGCGCGACCTTTGAAAACAGCTCGGTCTGGATCGGTTGGGCGTATTGCGAATTGTAGGCCCCAAGATTGGCCACGGTGTCCAGCTTGTATCCGATCAGGCGGTGGTCGTCGTCGAATGCGAGCGTTGCCGTCGTCGTCAGGTCGCGGCCGGCATTGTCGGTCAGCATCGCCTCGGTCCGCTCGGACATCCAGCGCACAGGCCGGTTAAGTGCCCTCGCCGCATGGGCAACGACGAAGGTTTCAGGATAATCCATCCCCTTCATGCCGAATCCGCCGCCGGTATCGGGGTTGGTGACGCGGATGTCGTCAGGCGCCATGTCCAGATGCCGCGCGAGGCTTTCCTTTGGCCCCCAGACCCCCTGCCCGTTCACCGCAACATGCAGCCGGCCATTGCCTTCGGGCTCGGCATAGGTGCCGCGCGGTTCCATGGAATTGACGATGACCCGGTTGTCGCCGATCTCGTAGGTCAGCACATGGGCCGCCTGTTTCATTGCCGACTCGACCGCGTCCGCATCGCCCAGCGCGAAGTCGAAGGCCAGGTTGTCAGGTGCTTCGCGGTGCAGGTCCGGCCCGCCGGTCGCCAGGCCCAGGTGCACATCCAGATCCTCGAAATCCAGCGCGATCATCTCGGCGGCGTCCTTGGCCTGTTGCAGCGTGTCGGCCACCACCATGGCGATCGGTTCGCCCACATGGCGCACCCGGTCTCGGGCCAGCAGGGGCCGTTCCGGGCGCGCGCCCTTGCTGCCATCGGCGTTGCGCACGGCGGTGGCCTTCATGGCCACGGTCATGCCCGCCGCCTCCAGATCGGCCAATGTCAGCACGATGTGCACGCCGTCTGCCTCTTGCGCCTCGGACACATCCAGCTCGGTGATCCGGGCATGGGCCACGGGCGAGCGCAGAAACCAAGCCCGTAGCGCGCCTTCGGGGGCGATATCGTCAACGTAGCGGCCGTGGCCGGTCAGGAACCGCTGATCCTCGACCCGCTTGACAGATTGGGATTTGCCGAATTTTTCCATGGTCGCCTCGCGTGATGGTCGCTGCGACCCTAGCGGCAGATCAGGCGTTGTCCACCCCGCCGCGCGCGCCGGGCTAGAGCCGGACCACGCCGTCGATCTGGCTGAGCCGTTGCGAGGTTATGCGCACGCGGTCGCCGGAATTGCCCTCGACCGTCCGCATCCGGCGCGCGCCTTCATCATAGCTGATGACAAAGCCCGTATGCCCCCCCACAACGCGGCCCTGTTCGTCCACGCGCTGCTTGGTGAAAATGTCTCCGGGCATCGGATGGGCGCGCGAGGCCGGGATGTAATGGCCGTTGTTCTGCCCCCAGCGGCGAATGGCGGACACCGAGCCGGTATGGCCGAACGGGCTGTCGCCGGCCTCGTTCACGCACCAGGACACGAAATGTGCGCACCAGTAGTGGCCACCATTGCCGCGCTGATACATCCGCACGCGCGGCCCGTCGTTCGAGCCGGGCGGTTCCTCGCGCACACCGCGCGACTCCTCGGACAGGGCCACGTCCAATGC
>PR_CR_10_Liq_2_inCRDRAFT_1000254_pt1 | contig 15397 bp, 19 predicted proteins | sample PRCRCaboRojoPR_FD_10245 | JGI IMG/M metagenome (IMG submission 10245) | reverse complement strand
GGGTGGCGGAATAGGTAGACGCGCTAGCTTGAGGTGCTAGTCCTCGAATAAGAGGGTGGGGGTTCAAGTCCCCCCTCGGACACAACATAGAATAAACAGCAATGAATCTCTCACCAGCCATTCAGTACTCAGTGGAGCATGCACGGAGTCACATTCGCAACAAAAATGTTTTGGTCATTACTGGGGCTGGAATAAGCACAGACAGTGGCATACCCGATTACAGAGGCGAAGGCCACGTAGAGCGCCATCCGATGACATTCGAAACCTTTACCGGTTCTCATGCAGCCAGGGCGCGCTATTGGGCCAGAAGCTATGTCGGATGGCAGAGAATCATTGAAGCGGTTCCCAATACCGCCCATAAGTTGATTGCAGGAAGCAGCTTTCCAATCATCACCCAAAACGTAGATGGTCTTCACCAGCAGGCCGGTTCAAAAGACGTTCTTGAATTGCACGGGACTTTATCCCGAGTAGTCTGCATGAGCTGTGGGTCAATCATCTCGAGAGACGAGATGGATCGTCTTCTTCATGAGTTGAATCCAGATGCAGAGAGAAATTTGGAAGTTGAAATAAGCCCTGATGGAGATGCCGAAATCGAGGTAAGTGAAGACTTTGTTGTACCCCCATGCTCTCATTGCGGCGGTTTCTACAAACCAGATGTAGTTTTCTTCGGTGAGAGCGTCCCTCAGGAAAGAGCTCGCAAGGCCGATCGCCTCGTCGACAACAGTGAGGCGCTTTTAGTCTTGGGTTCCTCTCTTTCGGTTAACTCAGGTCTCAGGCTGATTAAGTCTGCTCTAAAGCAAGAGAAGCCAGTCGTGGTTGTCAACAAAGGGCCAACCAAAGCAGACGGATTAGTCACGGCAAAGATCAACAGCCCAATTGTCGATTGCCTATCAGGGCTACTAAATGACTGAAACAGTTTTGGGAATGTTCCGTCACGGGCAAACTGACTGGAATATAAATATGCGACTGCAGGGCACTGCCGATATTCCATTGAACCAATCGGGAATTGAGCAGGTTGAGTTGGCCGCATCAGCGATCGGCCAATGGGATGTTTTATTGACCTCTCCCCTGGGTCGAGCTAGGCAGAGTGCGGAGATCCTCTCTCGGGCAATTGGTGTCGAGGCAGAAATTTCAGAGCGGTTGCTTGAGAGAAGTTTTGGGATTGGTGAGGGCATGACCTATGAACAGTGGCACCAAAGGTATTCCAAATTGGAGTCAATTCCCGGCGCCGAGAGCGAGTTGAGTGTTTTCAGTAGGTCGCACAAGCTACTTGATGATACTCGCGATAAATACCCAGGGAAGCGAGTGCTGGTAGTCACACACGGCGCATTGATTCGTTTTGTTTTGAACCTGGTTACCGACCACAAACTTCCACCAAAAGGTGAGCGGCTCATGAACGCATCACTGCACACTTTTAGATACGCAACCAGCTGGCAAGTCGATGGCTGGGAGCCGGCAGCACTTGGCCTAAAAAAGTAGCCTTGCCAAATTTTCCGCCGATTTATCCCAACTGAAGCTGCTTGCCCTCTCCATCAAACTAACTTTCCGCTGTTCTCTAGTTTCGGCCGCAACCTGAATCTGCTGAATTAGTTGGCGTTTGTCCCCGATGTTGAAAAATAGTCCTTCCTCGCCGGCAATTTCGCGGAAAATTGGAATATCGGAGCAAACCACCGGACACCCGACACTCATAGCCTCAATTATCGGAATCCCAAATCCCTCATCGCTCGATGCGTGCACCAAAGCGGTTGCGCTAGCGAGGTGGTCTGCATATGTTTCATCTGTTACTCCGTTCTCAAACTCAACCTTGGCATTCAATCGATCTGCCAGGGACTGCAACCTTTGCCTTTCCTTCCGGTTGATTTTTGAGAGCAACAACAATTTGTAGTCGGGTAAATTCGCAGTTGCCTCAATCAAATCCTCGACATTTTTGTAAGGCATAAAACTGCCCATATAAACGATTTTTCTCTCGGTTTGAGCATGAACTATCGGTATCTGGGAAGAAGCGTTGTAAACCACCGTCACCGGCTTTTTGGTGAGCCGTTTTTGCTTTAGTAGCTCCTTGGTCGTTTGGGAGACAGTGACTACCTCATCGGCAGAACTCAATAGCAGTTTTTGTGGCCAAAAACTGGTGTGGTACAACCTCCAGAGGATCCTAATCAGAGGATTGAAATAACCAGGTGGCTTTGGGTGTGAGTAGTAGATCAAATCATGAACAGTAAGGACCAGTCTAAATTTCTTCCCAATACTTCCAATTGTCTGCATTGGTGAAAAAACGACATCAAAACCATGTTTATTCAATCGGATCGAAGCAAGAGGCTCAATCAAAGAGGTCGGTTTATGGATTCTCACATGTTCAACACCCTCGGGTAGCGCTTCTAATTGGCGCGGGTCGCTAATGATTGCAGTCAGTTGATGGTCTTTAGAGAGTGATTTGAATAATTCACTGCTGAATCGGCTGATCCCATCTTGGCTTCCTGGCTTTATGTATCTGCAGTCAAAGCCCACTCTCTTATCGCTCAAGGAAGCTCTCAATCAGTTTTGCGACAGTGTCTGGAGCCTCGTAATGAAGAAGGTGCCCCAGCCTAGGAATGACGTGTAGCTCACTTTTGGGGAAAAGGTTTTGGAGAGCTCTTTGTTCGGCAATAGGACCAACGGAATCCTTCTCTCCTGTGACCAACAACACTGGAATGTCAATTCGCTCCGCATAGTCCGCAACACTGTGTTTTCCGGCGACCTCGAATCCTTCGATTGCAACTTTGGCGGAGGAGAAATCGCTGAAGTTCTCTTGATGTTGCTTTGCTATCCAGTTCTTCAGGTCAGGTGCCTTGGTCTTGATGAGCACCGAATTCATAAGATCAATAAAAACCTTGGATTTCAAAATCTCTGGGCGTTTTCGGGCGAGCTTGTAATAACTTCGAACCGTTCTACTTGGCAGATCTCTAGCGTAATAGTTTGCCTTAGCAATCGGGTTTATCATTACCGCCTTGTTCGGACTCAGTCCTTGACTGAGAGCTCTCGCTAATACAGTTGTACCAAATGAGTGGCCTATTGGGATTGTTGATTCTGGCATTTGTTCATATATTCCAACAAGCCACTTGCTGTATTCGTCAAGCGTTATTTGACCCAGCGATTCAGTCGCGCCGAATCCCGGCAAATCGGGAATGAAAATCTCCCAGTCCGGCAGCGCTCCAGCTATTGGCTCAAGTCCATGATGATTTCCTCTGAAACCATGAATTAGAAGTAGAACACCCTTGCTTTTTTCAACCGCTGGATACCTCCAGACAGACCCAGACGGGAAATTGAGTTTTTGCGCTCGGTTAACGGCCGCCGCAGCATAGTGGACCGGCAGGGAACTCATAAAACCAGTGTATTGCGCAAACTGTCCGTGCCCCTCATATAGGGTAGGCGCGTGCTGGAATTTGATTTCGAACCTGATTTACCTGGCTGGTCAAAGCAACTTGTGGGTTTTGACTTGGAAACCACTGGTCTGGATTTAGCTACTTCACGCATTGTTACCGCATCCGTAGTTGAGATTGATGCAGCGGGTGATGCAATGAACGCAAAAGATTGGCTGGTGAACCCAGGAATTGATATTCCTCCAGAAGCATCTGCGGTTCACGGTGTCACTAGTGATATGGCCAGGCGTGATGGCCAAGATCCAAAAGTTGCACTGGCGGAGATTTCTGAGACTCTGTCTGCTTATTTTAAAAAAGGGATTCCGGTTGTCGCTTTCAATGCTCCATATGATTTCACGATTCTTAGAAACGACCTAAGCCGGAACGGACTAAAACCAATTGAAGCTATGCCCGTCATTGACCCTTTGGTAATCGATAAGCAATTTGTGCAGTTTCGTAAGGGTAAGCGTACTTTGGGAATTCTGTGCGGTCACTATTCAATAGAACTGGCAAATGCTCATCAGTCCTCTGCAGATGCTTTGGCTGCCGTGAGATTGGCCCAGCAGCAGGCAAGGATTTTTGCCAAAGAAATTGAGCAAGATGTTTTTCTACTACATGAGCAGCAAGTCGAGTGGAGCAAGCTTCAGGATGAAAGTTTTGCCAAATTTATGGTGGATAAAAACCCTAACTTCAAGCTGGTTCCAGGATGGCCTGAGAAGAATTAGCTGAAGTTTTTGTAACGCTCGTTGAACTTCTCCACGCGTCCAGCGCTGTCCATGATGCGCTGCTTTCCGGTGTAGAAGGGGTGCGAGGCTGAAGAGATTTCAACATCGAAAACAGGGTAGGTGTTGCCATCCTCCCACTCAATCGTCTTATCGCTTGTCACTGTTGAGCGGGTTAGGAATGTTGCGCCGCTGGCAAGATCACGAAAGACAACTGTCTGGTAATCAGGATGAATGTCTGCCTTCATTTATAAACCTCTGTAAATTTCGATGATTAACAAGCCGAAAGTCTAGCACTTTTGCTTCAAAGAATGAAGCCTAGGATTTCGACCTGGCAGTGAATCTACCCTGATTACTGATAACGGTTAGTTGGTAGTTGAAGCAGGCGCTCACCCTCTCGCTGGTCAGAACCTGCTGAATGGGACCCTGGCTGTGTATTTTTCCATCGCTAATCAACAGCGCATGAGTAAAACCCTCCGGTATTTCCTCAATGTGGTGAGTGACTACCACCATTGCAGGAGCACTTGGACTCTTTGCATACTCCCCTAAAAGCTGAACGGTTTGCTCGCGGGCCGCCATGTCAAGTGATGCAACTGGTTCATCCATGAGCATCAACTCGGGGTCGGTCATCACGCTTCTCGCGATTTGGACCCGCTTTTTCTCTCCGTCGCTCAGAGTTCCAAACGCTCGATCTTCAAATTCAGAGAGCCCCCACTCCCCTAAAACTCTTCTAGCCCTCTTGATATCCAGTTCCTCATACTGCTCGTTCCAGCGTCCTGTAATTCCATAGCTTGCCGTCATTACAGCGTCTAAAACCTTTTCGCTGTTTGGAATGTGGTCAGTTAGAGCGTTTGAGGCAAATCCAATGCGGGTTCTAAGTTCAAAAACATTTACTTCCCCCATCGTTTTGCCAAGAATTCGGGCTTCACCAGAGGATGGCTGTATTTGTGCTGCGGCAACCCTCAAAAGAGTTGTCTTACCAGCACCATTAGGGCCGATAATTGCCCAGCGCTGGTTAGCCTCAACTGTCCAATTCACGTCATCAAGAATTGACTGACCATTTCGCTTGATGGTCACGGAGGAGAAATTCACTACTTCAGCCATATCTTGCCTAAGCTTAGCTTTCGAGTTTGTTTATTCGAGCGATAAACGCCCAATTATTGACCCTGGAGGTTGAAAATCTCGGTTTTAGTTGTCTTTGACGTTGACTCCACCTTGATTGCTCATGAAGCAATTGAAGAGATTGCGGATGTTTTGGGTAAGCGTGAGCTAGTTGCCTCCATTACCGATCGCGCTATGAGGGGCGAAATTGATTTTGTTGAGTCCCTGAATCAACGTGTGCAGCTTCTTGAAGGTGTCTCAGAGCAGAGGCTGATTGAGATATCCGAAAGCTTCAAAGTCAACGATGGTGCCGCTGAGCTGATTGAGCATGTGCATTCTCTGGGAGGTAAAGCCTGTGCCGTTTCGGGTGGCTTCAACAGCTTGCTTGCTCCCATCGCAGGAAAGCTTGGGTTGGATGGATACTTGGCCAACACTCTTGAACTTGAAAATGGAAAGCTGACAGGGAGGCTGATTCCGCCAATTATTGACGCCGAGGCAAAAAAATCAGCTTTACTTAGTTGGAGTGAGCAGTTTGAGATACCAATGTCAAAAACAGTTGCCATCGGTGATGGAGCAAATGATCTTCGCATGATGGAGTCCGCAGCAGTTAGCGTTGGCTTTCTGCCAAAGCCTATTGTCGCTAAATCATGTGATTACGTGATTGACTCACCGGACTTTCGCCCGGTTATCAAGCTTCTTCCCTAGGCGCCAGTTGAGTGTAATCCGCCATCAACGTGCACTATCTCCCCAGTGGTTGCTTCAAAATAATCACTGAGAAGGGCAACAATTGCTTTAGCGGCGGGTTCCGTGTTTGTGAGATCCCACCCAAGGGGTGCCCTTTCAGTCCAAAGCTCTTCCATTGTTGCAAACCCAGGAATACCCTTTGCCGCTGTTGTTCGCAGAGGTCCCGCGCTAACAAGGTTTACTCGGACCCCAGCTGGGCCCAGGTAGCGTGCGAGGTATCTCGAGGTGGATTCAAAGGCAGCCTTTGCAACGCCCATCCAGTCATAGACCGGCCAAGAAACGCTTGCGTCAAAGGTTAGCCCCACAACGCTCGAACCCTTGGATAGGTTTTTTTGAAGCGCCACAGTGATCGATTTCAGGGAATAGGCGCTTACCTCAACGGCGTTTGCAACATCGCTCCATTCAGTTTCAAGAAAGTTTCCACCCAGGGCTGATTGCGGAGCAAAAGCTATCGCGTGAACGATTCCATCCAGGGAGTCGAAGTGCTCACTCACTCTCGAGCCTAAGTTGTCTAGATCTTCCTGATTGGTGGCATCCAGTTCGATTACCTTCGCGGGTTTGGGAAGCCTGGTTGCCATTTTCTCTGTAATTGGAAGCATTCTGCCAAAGCTTGAAAGTATCACCTCAGCGCCCTGCTCCTGAGCAATTCTTGCTGCGGAGAAGGCAATAGAGGCCTCCGTCAGTACGCCCGTTACGAGTATTTTCTTTCCTTCAAGAATTCCCATTTTCTCTCCTAGTGACCCATCCCTAGACCGCCATCAATCGGGATGATAGCCCCAGAAATGTACGATGCAGACTCGCTTACCAAGAAACTTACCGTAGCCGCTACCTCCTCAGGTTCAGCGAACCGACCCGCTGGAATCCTGGATTTATATTCTTGTTGGGTTTGTTCGGGTAGAGCAGCCGTCATATCCGTGTTTATAAAGCCCGGTGCTACAACGTTGCTTGTTATGTTCTTCCCGCCAAGCTCTTGAGTGATTGATCTTGCTATTCCAACCAGACCTGATTTAGATGCTGCGTAATTGACCTGTCCAGGTGATCCAATTGAACCGACAACGCTTCCAACCATGACAATCCGTCCAAATTTGGATTTAAGCATTCCCCTGATTGACCGCTTAATCACTCGATATGTTCCGACCAAATTGGTTTGAATAACCGTTTCGAAGTCCTCATCGCTCATCCGCAGAAGAAGTTGATCATTGGTTATTCCAGCGTTTGCCACCAATATCTCAATTGGTCCCAGTTCTGCTTCCACTTTTTCAACTGCTAAATCGAGACTTGCGGCATCGTTTAGGTCTGCCTTGACCTTCAATGCCCCTTCTGGTCCTGACCCATCTCTTGAGGTAATCGCTACTTTGTATCCATCGGTGATTAGCCTCTCGGCAATCGCCTTACCGATTCCGCGATTGCCTCCTGTTACGAGAGCGGTTCTGGTCATAAATCCTCCGGGAATAACTTTGGCCCTTATGCTTTTTGATTACCCAGAGTCTAGCCACCAATACGAGAGAGCTGAGAATAATGGACAAGCCTCAGAGTGCTACGAATCTAGAGAGTAGCCCAGAAGAGGAACGCAAAGCGCGATTTGTGAAATACACCATCGCCATGAGCGTGCGCATGGTTTGTATCATTTTGGGGGTCTTTTTGGAGGGCTGGGCAATGTGGGTGGCCTTTGCGGGGGCTATCTTCTTGCCTTACTTCGCAGTTGTGATTGCAAATGCCCCCGGGCGATCCTCTGCAGCTTCCAAAGCAACTTCTCCAGCGAAATCTATTTCCGCTGACAAATTCAGAATTGTTGATGACTAACGAGCTCAAGTGCTCGCGTGCTGGCTGCACCTCTGAGGCCGATTGGTTCATTTACTGGAGAAATCCAAAAGTGCACGCCGCAGATAGGAAAAAGACTTGGCTTGCCTGTGAATCTCATAAGCAATTTTTCGTGGATTACTTATCAGTGAGAGAATTTTTCTTGGAGGCTGAGTTCATTGAATAGTTTTGCTAGGTGGAGCGGATGGTTTGCTCTTGTGTTGGTTTTTGCCACGGCCACCGTATTTCTCTCCAGCTGGCAATTTGACAGACGTGAAGAAAAGGTCGACCAGATTGAACTGGTTCAAAACAATTACAACGCTCCAGTTCAGAGTCTCGATGAGGTAATCCAAAACGGTGATCTACCGGCGGAAAACGAGTGGAAAAGAGTTGAACTCGAGGGTCGCTACCTCACTGAGCATGTTTATCTGGTTAGAAACAGACCCCTCAATGGTCAACCTGGTTTTCTTCAACTTGTCCCCTTCCAGACAAATTCGGGCCAAATAGTTGCCATTGAGCGAGGTTGGATGCCAACGGGAAATCTGCAAGATTCTCCAGATTTCATTCCCCAGGTCGAATCGGATCAAAAAACTTTGGTAGTTCGGATGCGTCATAACGAACCAGAGGTGAACCGGAGTGCTCCAGAGGGTCAAATCGAGAATATAAACCTGCCAAGGTTTGCTGAAGTTACTGGTCTTTCTCTGGAAGAAGATTTCTATGGCCGGCTGGCAAGTGAAGTGCCGGCAAGCTCTGAATATGCCACTCCAATGCCAATGCCCCGAATGGACGAGGGTAATCACCTCAGCTATGCCTTGCAGTGGATACTTTTTGGGGTGATGGCTTTCATCGCATTCGGCTGGGCTTTGAGGCAGGAGCTTAGATACAGAGCTGGCAAGGTCAAGGAGAAAAAGAAAGATTTCGACTCAAATGTCGAGGATCAGCTACTTGATTCCGCCGAAGCCGAGCAGATGCAGTAATCTTTCGAGAAAGACTTTTGAGGAGCGTTTATGACTAAGTCCGTAGCTATCGCAGACAGGGTTATAGAAAGATCCCTGGCAAAGGACGCATTGCTAATCACCGGTGCTGTGGCAATCATTGCAGTAGCTGCCCAGATTTCGATCCCGCTGTGGCCAGTGCCAGTAACGCTTTCAACCTTTGCAGTGATGGTTTTGGCAGCCACACTGGGAACAGCTCGCGGGTCACTGTCTATTGTGGGTTATCTAACTGCTGGGGCTCTGGGGTTACCTGTTTTTGCCAACGCCGCAGCACTTTCAGCAGTTAGGCCAACTTTTGGTTACTTGGTCGGCTTTGTTGTAGCAGGGGTAATCATTGGTTACTTCGCATCTCGAGGTGCTGACCGAAGCGTACTAAAAATGGCACTGCTTCTCACTGCTGCAAGCTCGGTCATTTACTTCTTTGGTGCGGGATGGTTGGTTGTCGGATTTGGAATGACCGCAACACAGGCTGTGATGGCGGGAGTCCTTCCCTTCCTCATCGGCGATGCGTTGAAAGTTGTTGCAGCCACCGCTCTAATCACCGGAGTGAGAAAACTGGTTTCCTAAATACTGAAACCAATCATTCTCATCTGTTCACGACCATCCTCGGTGATTTTTTCTGGGCCCCAGGGGGGCATCCATACCCAGTTGATCCTAAAGGCCTCAACAACCCCATCCAAGGCATCGGCCGTTTGCTCCTCTAAAACATCGGTAAGCGGGCAGCCAGCGCTTGTCAGTGTCATGTGAATAATCAGGTTGCCATCAGTGTCCTGCTTGAGTCCATAAACCAACCCCAGGTCAACAATATTGACTCCAATTTCGGGGTCAATTACTTCTTTCATTGCCTCCAGCACCTCGTCATACTTGGCTGCTGGAAGTTCTAGTTCTTCGCTCAAATTGCCGCCTTGTTGTATCGGTCGTAACCTTCCGCCTCAAGCCTTTCTGCAAGCTCTGGTCCGCCTTGCTCTGCAACCTTACCGTTGACGAAAACGTGAACAAAGTCAGGCTTGATGTAGTTCAAAATACGCGTGTAGTGAGTGATTAGCAAGACTCCAAGATCAGTGTTGCTCTTGGCGCGGTTTACGCCCTCAGAGACAACCTTTAGAGCATCGACATCCAAACCACTGTCGGTTTCATCCAAGACCGCAAACTTTGGCTTCAATAGCTCCAGCTGGAGAATCTCATGACGTTTCTTCTCTCCACCGCTGAAGCCCTCGTTTACGTTTCTCTCCGTGAAGCTTGAGTCGATTCTTAGGCCATCCATCGCTCCCCGAACTTCTCCGACCCATTCGCGAAGAGCTGGTGCTTTGCCATCAATAGCGGTCTTGGCGGTTCTCAAAAAATTGCTTACGCTCACACCAGGGACTTCAACCGGGTACTGCATTGCAAGGAACATTCCCAGTCTGGCCCTCTCGTCAGGCTCCATCTCTAGAACATCTTCGCCGTCTAGAAGAATTTCGCCATCTGTTACCTCATATCGTGGGTGACCTGCTATTGAATAAGCAAGCGTGGACTTTCCACTTCCGTTTGGACCCATTACGGCGTGAGTTTCACCGGAATTGATCGTTAGGTCCACTCCCCTGAGGATTTCCTTTTTACCTTGATCGGTGTCTACCTCAACGTGGAGGTTCTTAATTTCAAGCTTTGCCATGGTTTTTCTCTCTACTCTGTTTCGTATTCCAAATAAATTTCGTCATTTTCAATAATTACCTCGTAAACCGGAACCGGTTCAAAGGCGGGAAGCGACAGTGGCTTTCCAGTGTTTAGGTCGAATTTGGCGCCGTGTGCCCAACACTCGATGGTTGAGTCGTCCACAAAACCCTCGCTTAGTGAAATCTCACCGTGTGAACAAGTGTCACTTATGGCCTTTATTTCACCATCGGTTGTCTTCACTATGGCTATAGGGACTTCGTCGATTTTCACGCGCAACGCTTTGCCGGCGGGAACATCCTCGACCTTGCAGATCTTTATCGCCATCAGACCACCTTTTCCAAATCGGTCTCGATGGCGGCAGTCAGCCTGTCTTGAATCTCTTCAACGCCTATTTTCTGAATGACTTCGTTCAGAAAGCCCCTAACAACAAGCTTCCGGGCGGTCGTTTCATCAATTCCCCTGCTTTGCAGATAGAAAAGCTGCTCGTCATCAAAGCGGCCGCTAGCACTGGCGTGCCCCGCCCCTTCAATTTTTCCGGTCTCGATCTCAAGGTTAGGGACGCTATCGGCCCTTGCCCCATCAGTCAGCAGTAGGTTGCGGTTTAGCTCATAAGTGTCTGTTCCAACACCAGCTTCGCGGATCAGGACATCGCCAATCCAGACGGTGTGAGCACCAGCACCCTGAAGGGCACCTTTGTATGTGACTCTTGAGCGACAGTTAGTTGAATTGTGATCTACAAAAGGCCTGTGCTCAATGTACTGATGTGAATCTGCAAGGTAGACCCCGAACATCTCAACATTTGACCCTGGTGCGCTCAAGTCAGCTTGAGGAACAACGCGAATAGCTTCGCCTTCCATTGAAACCACGAAGTGTTTCAAGTAGGCATCTTTCTCAAGCTTGGCGAAATGATTGCTTACATGCACAGACTTTGAATCCCAATCTTGAATTGAGATCAAATTCAGATGTGCTCCCTGACCCACGACTATCTCAACGTTTTCAGCGAGCTTGCCATGCCCTTGGTGGTCAATCACCAACGTTGCATGGGAATTATCTTCAGCGTGGACGAAAAGATGCGCTGCGCGAGCTTTTTGATCTGCAGTGATTCTGACGTAATGAGCCTCCGAACTCTCCCCAGTCAAGGTCACCTTTAGTGTCTTTGAAGCGTTTGTCCAAGCAGCTGCCGACACCCGATCCTCTGGGGTGCCTGCAGAACCCACTGCCTGGTCTGTTGAGTCAACTAGCTCTGCAGTTGCACCGTTTTTGAGTTCAAGGGTGTAGTGCTGCTCTGAAAGCTCGTCATAGACCGCCTCGTCCAATCCGGAGAGTTTGTCCAAGGGAAAATACTTCCAGACCTCCTCCAGCTTTGAGGGCTTCTCGAAGTCTTCAACGGATGTTGATTTTGGACGGGCGTGCCTAATTTGTATTGGAGCACCAGCGCCGTGGCTGTGGGCCTCCATTCCGTGCTGGGCCATTAACCAACGGCTCCTTCCATTTGCATTTCAATCAATTTGTTGAGCTCTAGGGCATACTCCATGGGAAGCTCCTTGGCAATAGGCTCGATGAAACCACGAACGATCATCGCCATTGCCTCATCCATTTCAATGCCTCGGCTCTGCAGGTAGAAAAGCTGTTCCTCGCTTACCTGGCTAACTGTTGCCTCGTGACCCATGGTGACATCGTCTTCACGAACATCAATGGCTGGGTAGGTGTCAGAGCGAGAGATGGTGTCAACCAGAAGAGCATCACACATCACGGTGTTTTTTGAATTGCTCGCACCCGGGTGAATCTTTACCTCTCCCCTGTAGCTTGACCGACCGCCAGCGCGGGCGATCGATTTAGACACAATGGATGAGGAGGTGTTTGGTGCAGCATGGATCATCTTCGCACCTGCATCCTGATGCTGTCCCTCACCAGCAAACGCAACACTGAGTGTCTCTCCCCTTGCGTGCTCGCCAGCGAGAATAACCGAGGGATACTTCATAGTGACCTTCGAGCCAATGTTTCCATCAATCCACTCCATGGTTGCACCCTCATAGGCAATTGCTCTCTTGGTTACCAAGTTGTAGACGTTGTTTGACCAGTTTTGAATGGTGGTGTAGCGCACTCTGGCATTTTTCTTCACGATAATTTCTACTACCGCGGAGTGCAGGCTGTCAGATTTGTAGATAGGTGCTGTACAACCCTCGATGTAATGAACATAGCTGCCCTCATCGGCAATAATCAAAGTTCTCTCAAACTGCCCCATGTTTTCGGTGTTGATTCTGAAGTAAGCCTGTAGCGGGATTTCCACGTGCACACCGGGAGGCACGTAAACAAAGCTTCCTCCAGACCAGACAGCCGTGTTCAAAGCGGCGAATTTGTTGTCACCCGCTGGAATCACTGTGCCAAAGTACTCTTGGAAAATTTCAGGGTGCTCTTTTAGAGCGGTGTCGGTGTCCAAGAAGATCACACCTTGAGCCTCAAGGTCCTCACGAATCTGGTGGTAAACGACCTCGGACTCATACTGGGCCGCAACGCCGGCAACTAGTCTCTGCCTCTCGGCCTCAGGAATTCCAAGGCGCTCATAGGTGTTTCGAATGTCTTCTGGCAGATCTTCCCAGCTCTGAGCTTGCTTTTCGGTGGAGCGCACAAAGTACTTGATGTTATCGAAATCGATTTCTGATAGGTCGGCACCCCAGGATGGCATGGGCTTTTTGGTGAAGAAGTTATAACCCTTCAATCGGAAGTTCTTCATCCACTCGGGCTCATCTTTTCGCTCGGAGATGTCAGTTACAACTTCCTCATTTATCCCCCTGCGAGCACTTGCACCTGCTTCATCGCTATCTGACCAGCCAAATTCATACTGGCCAAGCGAATCAAGTTCGGGGCGGTCGATAATCTTCTCTGACACTTTGCCTCCTTATTTGTCTACCTGAGTCAACATCCAGTTTTCAGTTCTATTCCGAGAGGAATTTGAGAACCGATGTGTCAAAATAGAGGATAGTAAATCTTTATTTCTAAACAAGTAAGGCATACCTAAGGAGAGTCATGACGCTGACCGACCGGTCTCCGAGAAAATTCAGAGATGTCCTCTTTGGCTCAGCTCGTTTGAGGCTTTACGGTTGGCTGTCGCTAGCCACCCAGATAGGCATTGTTGTTACCGGTGGTGCTGTGAGGCTTACTGGAAGCGGTCTTGGCTGCCCAACTTGGCCTCGATGCACGGAAGACAGTTTTGTCTCAACCCCGGAAATGGGCTTTCACGGGGTGATCGAGTTTGGGAACAGGCTTCTAACATTCGTGTTGCTGATTGTGGCGATACTGACATTCATTACCGTTGTCAGGGCTCGTAAGCAGTACAAGGGTCTCATTCTTCCCGCAGTTGGTTTAGGACTGGGGATCATTGCACAGGCCATCATCGGCGGAATAACAGTGCTCACTGGCCTAAATAGTTGGGTTGTCGGTCTTCACTTCCTGGTAAGCGGGCTTTTGATAGCTCTTGCTTCATTGCTGGTTTGGAGGATTTACTCCCCGGCGCCAGAGCCAGTTTCTCAACTTTCCCACCTAGCACGCTGGCCGATTATCATTTCAGGATCAATTGCAATTGTTGTGGGTGTGGTGGTCACTGGGGCTGGTCCTCACGCAGGAGATGCAAACACACCTCGCAACGGTCTCGATCTGGAGATCTGGCAGCATTACCACTCCTACCCCGCCTACATCATGACTGGTTTGATGTTGGTTGCCCTTTACTCCCAATGGCAGATGCAGAAATCATGGAGCGTTAGCGTTCGCGCCTTGGCAATTGGAACACTAATTGCTGTCTTGCAAGCTGTGGTTGGAATAATCCAGTCTCGAACTGGGGTGCCAGCGTTGCTGGTTGGCGTTCACATGCTCGGGGCTGCGCTGACCTGTTCGGTGATAGCTTTTCAGGCCTTAGCGCTCAAGAGAAGGTACTGATTGCAGGCAATTTACTGGTTTAGGCGAGATAGAAGGATCTCGGATAACCAAGCTCTGTTTGAAGCCAGCGATTACGAGTTGGCTCCGGTATTCGCAACTGAAGATTTTGGTCATCTCCTTCCCAATCGTGCCCACTCACTATTTGCCTCAATACAAAGTTTGGATGAGCAACTCGGGAAAAAACTAAATGTGGTTTTAGAAAAGCCTGCCAAAGCTATTTCGGAAATGGCGATGGAGTACGGGGTAGAAACTGTCTTTGCAACCAGAGCATATGACACCACGGGCATGTTGGAACAAGCCGAGGTTGCCGATGCGCTTCAGCAAAAAGGCGTTGCACTAAAACTAATTGGAAGTTACTACGCGGTGACACCGGGTACTGTAGTGAAGCCTGACGGAGGACCATATAAGGTCTACACCCCCTTTTGGCGGGCTTGGTCGCAGATTGACACCCCTAGCCCTTTTCCCAAACCATCACTACAACTCATTGAGCCAAAGGTAAGAGATTTTCCGATCATTAAAGCTGAGCCAACAATTGCGATCAAAGCCGGAGAAGAGTATGCGACTCAGACTCTTGAGCGGTTTGCGTCCAAAGTTGAGCACTATGAGTCAAATCGGGACCTGATGGCGGTCTCTGGAACAAGTCATCTTTCGCATGCTTTGGCTCACGGTGAGATTCACCCAAGGACGATTATCCAGCGCCTAGGACAAGCGAGCGAAGTATTCACCAAGGAAATCTGCTGGAGAGAGTTTTATGCAGACGTTTTGTTCAGAAACCCGCATACCTTGAGTGATTACTACGATGAACGATTTGCACGTATGGAGTATGACTCGGGAGAGGCGGCGGAAAAGGCCCTTCAGGCCTGGAAAGATGGGACCACCGGGTATCCGATTGTCGATGCTTCGATGAGGCAACTCAGCTCTACCGGATGGATGCATAACCGCGCAAGGATGATAAGCGCAAGCTTTCTGATCAAGGATTTACATCTGGAATGGCAAACTGGCGCTGAGTGGTTTGAGTCGCAGCTTACGGATTTCGACCCCGCCAGCAACTCTC
>PR_CR_10_Liq_2_inCRDRAFT_1000250_pt1 | contig 15482 bp, 14 predicted proteins | sample PRCRCaboRojoPR_FD_10245 | JGI IMG/M metagenome (IMG submission 10245) | reverse complement strand
TTTCCAGCAGCACATTGCCCGTTTTGCCGTTGCGCTCTGCGAGGGCTTCTTCTGGACTGAGGTAGGTGTAACCCAGACTTTGCAGAAAGCGCAGGGCGGGAATTTGGGAGATGTGGTCTTCTTGAAACGATGGGGTGCGCATACTCTTAAGTATTACATTCGTATCCTTGTAAATCTTGATCTAAGCTCCATATTCTAACTGTGTAGGCACCAAAACGCGCGCATTGGCTTTCCCACTGCTTGATGATCATATAATCACCAAGTCCTACGGAACGTGCAGCTTCATTTGGGAAGTCCGGCAGCCACTGCTTCAGGAGGTCTTCCGTTGGGAATCCCAGTGGCTTCCAAGGTAATTTGCCTTCTAGTGATTTTAAAACCACCGTTGAAAATTGTATTGCAAAGTGTCGACGCTGATTGCCATTATTGATTTGCGCAATGTGATTTCCAGATTCCAAAATAGTGGTAAAGGGTAGCAAGAATGAGTCTTCTGCTTGTATACGTTGCTCAAATAATGCAAGTATTGCTGTTCTACTTTGATTAAATCCAGGCACATCAAGCACATTCAGGAATACAGAGGTGTCTACAATCCATATGTTGGGCTTTGCAGGCATAGTCTTATCCTTTTATGCTTTCCAGCCAATCCAATGCTTTCTTTTTCCGGTCGCTGCTGCTCTCCTGTTGCTTGACGAAGCGGTCGACCAACCCTCTGGTCAATAGCTCGCCGAGTGAGCCCTGTGCAATTAGCTCAGGGTAATAGGGAATGTCTTCCATCGCCACAAGTTCGCTGTAGCCCGTTTCCGGATTTCGATAGCAGAATACCACCTTAGGCACGGCATCGTCCGGCAAGGCATCAAGCAGTGCGGGGTTGTGGCTGCTCAATAGCAGCGTCAGTTGCCGCTCTTTGGCCAACTCATGCATCGTAGCCAGTAATTTGTGAGCACGGCTGGGGTGAACACCGTTATCGACCTCTTCCACAATCACGGTACTGCCTTCCTTCGCAGAAAGCAGGATAGCTCCAAAAGCCAGTATCCGTAAGGTGCCGTCAGAAAGCAGCGCCGCTTCACAAGAACGGTTTAGACCTCCAAACGACTCTGTCAATTGCAGCATCACCTCCTTCCTGGGGGTATGAATGAAGTCGATATCAGTAATGGCTTGCTCCGGCACACTCGCTATAAAATCTAGTAAAGCTTGCTTATTAGCAGCCCGATTAGGATTCTCTGATTTGAGCAAATAGTGAAGCGTACTTGACAGATTACTGCCATCGCCAAGCAGGGTGTAGTCGCTTTCAAAGCTGTAGCCTCTCATCCTTGAAGGCACTGGGTCCAGAAAAACAATATTCAGCAGGTGCTTTTCAAAAGCTTTGGCTGTGGAGGGGATAATTTGGCCGGACTTCTTATGCCCCTCTGCGAATCGGGAAGCGTTCATCAATTGCAGGAAAACGGCCGTTTGATCGGTACCGCTTAGCAGTGGCTTTTTGCCGCCACGGGCAAAGTTGTTGTATTCTATTTCTATAGCTGTCTGCCGGCCTGCGCTTGGCTTCTTGATTTGGTACAGTGGGTAAGATTTGGGGTGGTCTTCACTTGTAAGGACTTTTTCTCCATCAATATGCAGCTCTCCGCCCTCCCGGACTTCAAAGGATACTTCCAGCTGATTATACTCCCGTCCTGATATGCTCCCGCCAAGGGCAAAGCGCTGCAGGCCTGCACGAGGCAGGTCCTCTATTTTGCCCCTTACCACCTGATCGTTTTCATTGACCTTGTACTGCAAAGCGGATAGCTTCTGTCCCTGTGCCAGCCAGTTCAAGAAACGGATCGCTTCCAGGGCGTTGCTCTTGCCGGATGCGTTGGCTCCGATCAGCATCGTCAGGGGCGACAGCTTGAGCCTTGCGGATTGGTAACTTTTAAAGTCCTTGATGTGGATTTCCTGAATCATGCCCTTACGTTTGCTCCAATATAAAGAATTATTTCAGTGCTGGCACAACCCCCATACTTAATAAGCCTCCCGCCGGATACGCTTGTCCGGCATAAAATCCCAAACCATGGAGCTATAGTGCCAGTCAAACCACTGATTAAACAATATCCAGGAGCGATGCTCCGGCCAAAATTCAGGAAAAGAGCACATCCCTGCCAGCAAGTCTTCAAAGATCATTGCGTAGTTGGCTTTCAAAAAGCGCTCCAGCTCCTTTATTTCCCAGTCTTGATCGATGAGGCCGCTCCAGCATTCGTCCATGACATCTACTTCACGGCCTGCAAATACCTGGTCAACCCAATCGTAGAAGGGCTGCTTTGGTGTGACGATCAATAGTGCGCGGTTGAGGGTTTTTCTTTGGGGCATGCTGAGTTGGTTTTGTTTTGATGGTTCATGCGTGATGAATTGGCAACTTTTACTTTTTTAAAAAGACCTCATCCTTTACCTCCTTCACAACAGCCGTAAGATCGTTTACAGCTCCTCGCAAGTCTTTTGTGCTGAGCGTCAATATTCTATCTTCTGAAGGTTTGTGAATCCTGGGGCTAGTATATAGCCGGCTTATTGAGTCAAGGAGCATCTGTTGGCGAGAATTGTTTTTGGTGTCATCGCCTTCCTTTAGCATCTCAGAGTAAGCGGTAAGCGTCATTGCTACCGCCGCCCGGTAGGCATATTCCTCCTGCAAGTTCCGCTCCTTTACATATTGGCGGATGACAAACCCGGCTAGTACGAATGCAGGGAGTGTTTTGATTACATTGATAATCAGGTTAACCCATTCTGAGAAGTCGGTAGTTGCGAGCCGGTCAAAAACAATAAACACCCATCCACCAGTAGCTATAACTGCTATTAAAATAAACCACTTCCATAGCTCTAAATTTCCTTTAAGCGACTCCTGACGCTTAAAAAAGCGGTTGCCTAGTGCTCCATCTGCAGCCATGCCTGTAAGTTTCTCGATTTCCTCCTTTTTGCTGTTGATGAAATTGTAATGCGTTTCAAACTGTACAAACTTCTCTTCAGATGTATGTACTGTTTTTTCAAGCTTTTGCTTAAGCTCAGTGGAGTCTTCAGAGAACGTATTAAAAGTCTTTTTCTCTTCCTCTGTACGTTTTCTAAGGTCGTCTAACAGCTTATTCTGAGTGCTGGCAATCTCTTCTATTTTACCTTTCTCCTGTTGACTCTGTTGCAACAGTTGGTTGATCGACCTGCTCTGACTCTGTGCATTCTGTAGTTCGTTGGTGATTTGATCTAGTTCCTGCCGCTTGTTTCGGTTAAGTGCCCCTAGCTCTTTTCTTTGCTTTTCTAATTCCTGCTTGACTCTATTCGTCTCTTCTATTTGTTGTTCAAGCTTTGCTTTCAAAGTACCGATTTCTGCCTCTGCTTCTTTAAGCTTTACCGCGTCTATATCGTGTAGTTTGGCAACAGACTTGCTCCAGAAGCCGTATGCTTTCTGATAAGTTATCAACGCCATAAGATGGCTATTGACTGCCTGTAGGTTATCGCTCCTTAAGTTGCTGGCTATATGTTCAAGGTGATTATCCAAGTTAATATTTTGGCCTAGCACATTATTTACATTCGGAGGGAGGTGAATAAACTCTTGGGTCTTGAGCTCAGCTTCTAGTTGATCAATGACTCGGTACAGGGTCTGTTTAAACTCTGGCACGGTATAGCCACCTATTTTCTCTTTAGTGATATCCTCACTATTTGAAAGGGCTCTTACTGCTATTTTATCCAGATCAAGCTTCCGGATCGCTTCAATCTTTTCGAATAGCTTGTCTCTTTGCTGTACATTCATGGCGTTAGCGTTTTGTATGTTCTCTTTAATCAACCTTCACCCGCACCTTCCCCGTCAGCAGCCGCTGCATCAGCCCCTTCTTCTGCTGCCTCAATTCTTCAAGCTTACTTTCTAACAAAGAAATTTCTTTTTCAGATTCATGAATAGTTTCAGCTATCCTGTTTTGCTCTTCCAATGGAGGCAGAGGTATATGAATACGTGAAAAGGCTTTCCACCGTAAACTTCCTCGCCTATTCACTGAGGCAGAGGTTTTAGCTTGATAAATGTGAATATAAAGTGGAGTCTTGAGCAACTTGAAAAGGAAAAAGTCATTTACCCTTTCATTAGCCTTGAATGCAGTATACATTGGGCTAATCAGAGCTTTATTGTATAGATTTTGGTATCCTATCGATCCCTCCTCAATATGATTGGTAGCATAGGCAAATTGACCTTTAGAGACCACTTTATACGTTGAAGTATCTTTACTGAATATTTGCTTACCAAAATATTCTAAGGAATCAACTAACCCTTGGTGTTTGGTGCATGATAGCACTGGAAGATCAGCACCATTTGAGTTCTTAACAGAGACTACCTTAGCCACCTCTTCGATCCTAGGATAAGACCAATCTTCAGGATACTCTCCAAATTTTGTTTGAAACGTATTTTGTGTTTTTACAAACTCATGGAATCTCACCTTCCCCATCAGCAGCCGCTGCATCAGCCCTTTTTTCTGCGCTTCTTTTTCCTGCAGGAGCTGCCGGGTGAGGGTGATGGCGCGGTCCCAGGTGGAGAGGATGGCGGCTATTTTTTGTTGCTCGGGTAGGGGGGGTAGTGGGATTTTTACAGTCCCCAAATCATTCTGCCCTATGTTTGCTCTTACAGCACCTTGTCCTTTAGCCATTACTTGTTTTCTAAACAAAGAGCTCTGAAAGCAGTACTTTTTAAACTGGTCATTCATTTTGTCATTTACTGACCTTGCTCTTATTACGAAACCGCCAAAAACGACTTTTTCATCATCCAGATATACTGCCGCAAAGGCAATTTCCTCCTGTGTTTCGGATGTCCTGTTAAAAAGTACGTCCCCTCTTTTAACCGCATATTTTTCAACCACGTCTTCCGATACAGCAACACTTCCAGGGATTGCATCAGCTTGAATGCTATTGTTGTTGAATATCTCAGAAACGTTTATAAACTTGACTCCTTTGCCATAGTCCTCTTTACCTGCATTGACTCCATTTTTAAAAGAGAAAAGGCTGTCCAGTCTTTCCACCTCCCACTCACCCGGCAGCCATCCGAGTTTGGTTTTTTGGTAGCCGGGGCGTTTCTTTTTATCTCTGTTCATTTTTGTCATCTCAGCTTGCTTTGCTAGTTGGTCCACACTCATGCTCTACAATAAATTTAGCGCGTTCATACAGTTCATCGTAGGTAATGATATCAATATTTCGGGAATCCCTTCTGTATAGCTCGAAAGTTTTCTTCTTTATGGCCTGAACTCGCTTGCCTTCTCCCTCTTTCTGAAGCTGTTCCCAAGAACCGATTATCAGAATCACTTTGGGGTCATAAGCGTGCTGGGTAATCAGCTCATCCTGATCATCGTATAGCTCTTTGGTGTTTTCTATTTTGAACATGCCGCTTGCTTTTTGTTCAAGTATTTGCGACACCGCGTAGGTTAACGCTTGTGACAGTTGCCAGGACTTCGACCGGTTTTGATTTTTCTCAAACAAAGGAGTCTCAGGCTTTTTAAGTTCTACGAAAGTAGTAAATCTGCTGTCTCCAAGCAGGTAATCTGCAACGACTTGATCTTTACCAGCTGCTGTAGTGTCAGAAGCGGAAAACTCGCGCTGCAATATAGACTGGAAACGATAATCTAACCCATATCCAAATATCCACTGATTCTTTTCGAAAAAGCGCTGCCAGGCTGTTTCATCTTTAGTGTTGGGGGACTTCAGTACGTCACGCTTATACGTATTCAAGTATTCCTCGTAAAGTAATCTACGGAATACTTCCAGCTGCTGCTTTCGATAGCCGGTATTCACTATATCCTGCCCAGTCACTATTCCTTTATTTAAAAGTTCCTGAAGAAAATCACCTGCATCTTGCCCTGATAGTAGGGTAGCTACTTTTTGCCTGGTAGTCTCATCAATCAAGTCAGTCGTATTTTCTGACAGTGCTATTCTTCTCTCTGATACTCCTTTGAGGTCTATTTTGGTTATCAGATCGAGAAACATTTTGAGCTGTGCTATATTGAATTTGGAGAATTTGACTCTCTGTTTTTCTTTTTCATCGATAAGCTTGATGAGCTCGATTGCTTCAATGTCGTCTTTATCTTTGATATAGACGACTTTCATCATAGTCCTGCTCGCTACTTTGATCTGGCATTCATCCTCGTCAGCGAACACTACTTGAAAAAAGCGCCCTTGTTCAAACTGATGGTTATATAACTGCTCCAAATGAGAGTTTACAATAATATCGTCTTCGGTTGGTTGAGGTCTAAATCTACTCATAAAAAGCTGTTTGTTTTTTAGGATAAATAGAGGGAGTGCCAGCCCCCGCCAGCACCCCCTTGCTTCCCACTACGCCCGCACAGCGCAAGTGTAGTCCGGATAATCATCTCCTTTGCGGCGGTTGTTTTCCCATTGCAAAGGTTGTAAGTTGTACAAATCGTCCGGTCCATCTTTACTTACAGGTAAGATGTGATCAATTTCCCAGCCCATCGACGTAAGCTCGCCATAGCTGTACCGATAAATAAGTGCGCCGCAGGCATCCCGGCGGTACTGTGCCGGGTCTTTGCCCCACACCGTGCGCCCTTTCTCCCAAACGGCTTGAATTTCAGCGGGTGTAAAGGAACGGCCGTCCCGCTTGCTGCCCGGCCTTCTGTAATTGCTCATAGTTCAAAAAAATTAATAAAACAACAGGCCTTCGCGCTGACAACTGACGAAGTGGAAGGCCATACCTCCGGAGCAAAAAAGGCGGGAAGAGAGATTTTGAAAATGTAGAAAAATGTCTACATTTGATTTAGTTAATTGGATCAACGCAAAAGCGTTGTTCTCACTTCCCGGGCTTCATGAGGCGCTCAGTCTAATGAAGCCTTTTTTATACCAATGCAATTTGCGGCCAAAAAATCAAAAGTGCAAAGCCGGATTGTGAATAGTTTTCCACATATTGTTGGTATTTTAAGTTAACTTCTTGTTTTTTCATGCCCCCAAACCTTACTTATCTTCTTGATAATCATTTGATTTCCTAACTATATCATCAAAATCCGACTCCAGCCGCTCATCCTCTTGTTGCCGATAAATCTCGTAGGCTTTATCCGCCAGTTCACGTGCAATTTTGGCAGATACCTTGCCCGCATTCTGCAGGACATCGTATTCGTTGAATTGAAGGAAAGCGTCCAGTTTTTGCACCCAGTCGGTCATTTTCATCGGGATTTGCCGCTTGGCCTGGTTTTCGGCATAGTCCAGGTACATAGTGACGATGCGTTCCAGCCCTTGCAGCTCTTCCTCAGTCAGGTAGTTTTTGGCAATGTGGGTATCGGACTTCAGGATTTTGCCCACTGGGGCATGCTTCCAGCTGTTCAGCCCCATATTAGGCTTGGAAGTATCTACCCGTTTGGCGATGATCTCAGCGGCAGTCAGCCCGGTGATTGCCCAGTGGAGCTTGTTTTGGACCGTTTTGTAAAACTGCTGCGTGATCGGGGCTTTGGGGTCGTAGTCGATGCTGGCCTCGGCGTACAAGTCCGTAATTTTCTGGTAGAAGCGCCGCTCTGAAGCCCGTATCCTTCGGATGCGTTCCAGCAGCTCGTCAAAGTAGTCTTTGTCAAAGCGTTTGCCCTGCTTCAGTCGCTCGTCATCCATCACAAACCCCTTGATGAGGTACTCCCGCAGCACCTTGGTGGCCCAAATCCGGAATTGCGTAGCCTGATAGCTGTTGACGCGGTAGCCGACGGCGATAATGGCATCTAGGTTGTAGAAATTGGTGAGGTATTTTTTACCATCCTGAGCAGTTATTCGAATTTTTCGAATAACTGAATCCTCCTCCAATTCCCCGCTTTTGAAGATTTCCTTCAGGTGGTAGTTGATGGTCTGCACCTCCACGCCGAACAGCTCAGCCAGCTTCTTTTGCGTTAGCCAAAAGGTCTCCTCCTCAAAGCGGATTTCCACTTTCACGGCTCCGTCCGGTGTCCGGTAAAGAATGATGTCTGATTTCTGCATGGCATTAGTGTTTTAAGCCGAGCTCTTTCAAGTAAGCCGCCATCTGCTCCTGTACCTGCGACAGCTCCCTTTCCAGCCCCTCGATGCGCTGCGCTACCGCGTCCAGGTCTACTTCCGGCTCTTCCTCGAAGGTATCCACGTAGCGTGGGATATTGAGGTTGAACTCGTTCTCTTTGATCTCCTCAAAGGTGGCAACGTAGGCAAATTTGTCTTCCACCGTGCCCGGTTGTAGTTGCCCCTGCTCAAACTGAGCATGCAGGCTGACGATGTGCTCCATGTCTTTTTCGCGCAGCACATTTTGGTTTTTGCCCTGCTCGAAGCGCTGGCTCGCGTCTATGAAGAGTACATCGCGGTTGTCGCCTTTACCTTTGTTGAAAATGAGAATAGCGGCAGGAATGCCCGTACCAAAAAACAGATTCGCAGGCAGGCCAATTACCGCCTCAAGCAGGTTTTCTTCAATGGTTTTTTGCCGGATCACCCCTTCTGAGCTTCCCCGGAAGAGCACACCGTGGGGCACCACCACGCCTACTTTGCCCCGACCCTCATAGGCAGTTTCGATCATGTGGGAAATAAACGCCCAGTCGCCCTTGCTTTTGGAAGGAGCTCCCCGCCAGAAGCGGTTGTAGGTGTCATTGTCAGCTACCTCTTTTCCCCATTTGTCGAGGCTAAAAGGCGGATTGGCAACTACGGTATCGAATTTCATCAACGCATCCCCTTCCTTAAGCTTAGGATTGCGGATGGTATCTCCCCAGCGTATCGTGGCATTGTCCATGCCGTGCAGGAACATATTCATAACCGCCAGTGCCCAGGTGCTGCCGTTGGCCTCCTGCCCGTACAGCGCGAAGTTATCCGAGCCTACCTCTTTACCAGCTTTGATGAGCAAAGAGCCCGAGCCGCAGGTAGGGTCGCATATGCGTGCCCCCGGCGCGGATTTCGTCAGTTTGGCGATCAGGGTAGAAACCTGGCTGGGCGTGTAGAATTCGCCCGCTTTTTTCCCCGCATCAGAAGCAAAGAAGCCAATCAGGTACTCATAGGCATCCCCGATAATGTCCTGCCCGTCCAATGCAGATGGGCGGAGGTCAAGTCGCTTGTCGCTAAAGTCGATCAGCAGGTTTTTCAGGCGCGTATTTTTGTCTTTGACATCCCCCAGATTGCTGGAATTGAAATCAATGTTTCGGAATACGCCGGCACCGTCTTCACCGGACAGCTTTTGTGGGTTGGCCTCTTCCAGTGCCTCTAATGCCTGATTGATCAGCTCACCGATGTTGGGCTCATTGCGATGTTCATAGAGATAGCTGAAGCGGGCATGTGGAGGTACGATGAAACGCTCTTTTTGCATGGCCCAGTCTGCCCGGGCCTCGTCGCCTTTATAGCGCTCTAAATAAGCTTGCCACCGGTCCAGCCAGACATCGCCCACGTACTTGATGAATAGCATAGTCAGTACATAGTCTTTGTACTGCGAAGGGTCAATCACGCCCCGGAAGGTGTCGCAGGCTTTCCATACGACATTGAATACATCCTCTTTGGTCGTTTTATGCATTTTTTCTGTTTTTTCCATTGGCTAAAAAAAGCAATAAATGCTCGTAATACCGGTCTTTTGATTTTTTAAGATTGTCCATGAAGCGTTGTTCTATTAGCCATTGCTGCGCTACCTTGATAATTTCCTGCTGCTCCTCCATAGAAGGTATCGGTATTTGAATTGACGAAAGTGCTTTCTTGGATAAAGACTGTACTTGTGTCCCCTTAGATAGACTTTGCAGGAGCTTCTGGTAGCGTTGAGTATTCAACAGCCATAGCAAATAGTCTGGCATTAGGCTCTGCTCTTTTAATCGGATTACAAAAAAGGTGGATGAGGCCACAGCTTGGCCGATTTGCTCCTTGTAAAGACAAGCTCTATTCGCTATTCCTTTTGCAACAAGCAGTATATCCCCTTCAATCAGCAAGTGCTTATCAAGGCGCTTATCTAATTCAAGGCTTTTGGTTAAAGGGGCTTCTTGCCTGAATCTACCGTGCTCGTCGAAGTGCTTAGCTTGCAGATAGTAAATCTCCCCGCCAGAGCCTTCTTTTTGGTAGACGCCGGTTGTGATTTGAGCGATTTGATGAAGGGGTTTTTTCATTTTTGTATATAGCTTATGCGTTTTTTAATGCTATTTATTTGATTTAAATTAAAATAATAGCAATACAAATTTAGGAAAGAAGTATCAAAAGGGCAAGTCTTTTCACAGATTTATTTCTTTGTAATCGTTGTACAAAATATAAAAATATGGTGCTAAATAAGAGGTGAAACCTTGCTTGCCGAACGAAACATGCTACTATTGCGCATTTCAAGTGCTGATTTTTTTGCTTCAGCCAGGCTTGCCAAATACTACTATGCAGCAATTAAAAACCGCTCTATTTCTCTTCTTGATTTCATCAGCTTCAGCTAAAGCTCTCTGGCTATGCCTGATTCCGCTGATCGGCAGGAAACACAAAAAAAAGACCTCGAACGTTTTTTGCATAGTAGCGTTAAGCGCACCGTAAGTCTTTAGAGTCTCATTACTAATTTACCTACTACCCCTGCCCACCACGGGCCCGCTCAATCATAATCGCCTCAAGGATATTCTCGGTATTCAGCACGCCGAGGAGGTCGCCTTCGGGGCTGTAGACGGGGCAGATGCTGAGGTTGCGCTGGTTCATCAGGTCGTAGGCTTCATTGAGCTCCATGTCCGGCGCGAGCCTGACCCAATCGGTGTTGACGATGCGTTTGATGCGTTCTGCCGGGCCCATTTCCTGTAGCCCGCGCAGGATGTCATCCCGGGAGATGGTGCCGATGAGGTCGCCCTGCTCGGTGACGATGAAGTCCTTTTCCTGTCCGTCCAGCAGGGTGTCGATGGCTTCGCTGATGGGCGACCAGGCATCCATTTCGGTGAATTGGTGCATGAGTACGTCTGAGACCTTGAGGTCGGTGAGGAGGTGGCGGGTGGTTTCGTAACGCGATTCTCCGCTGGCACCCAGGAAGATGAACAGCCCGATAAAGATCAGCCAGAAGTCGTACATAAAGCCCAGGAAGACGAAGCCAATGGCCAGAAATTGCCCGATCTGAGCGGCTATGGCGGTGGCTTTGGCCCGGTCGTACTTCATCGACAGCAGTGCCCGCAGTACCCGTCCGCCATCCATGGGGAAGGCCGGGATGAGGTTGAAGAGCACCAGGATGATGTTGACGGCCAGCAGGTTGGGGATGAAGGCATTGCCCAGGCTGATCTGACTGGGGTCTTCCAGTTGTTCGGTGGGGAAGGTAATGCCTGCTACCTGCATTACGATAAAGAGCAGCAGGGCAATCACGACATTTACAGCGGGCCCGGCAATGGCTACGAGCAGTTCCTCCCGGGGCTTCTCCGGCATTTTCTCCAAACTTGCCACCCCACCAATTGGCAGCAGGGTAATGCGGCGGGTGGGAACGCCGAAGCGGCGGGCGGTCAGGGCGTGCCCGTACTCGTGCAGCACCACACAGGCGAAGAGGGTAAGGATAAAGACCACGCCCAGCAGGGCTTCCTGCATGTTTTGCCCGGAGCCCAGGCTTGAGAGGAAAATCCACCCCAGCAGAATGAGGAACGTCCAGTGGATGTAGACATTGATGCCGAAGAGGCGGGCAATCTTTAGCGACCAGCTCATGGTAGGTTTTATTAATTAAACCGTCTGATGCCTCGATTTTGTTCGGCAAAAAAGAAAAGGCTGCCTCCTGTTACCGGAAACAGCCCTGCTTAATATGCTTTAATATACCTTACTGGCAGCCCATGCTGGCCAGTTGCTCTTCCAGGTTTTTGACCTTGGCCTGGCCGTCAGCCAGTTTCATGCGCTCGCGCTCCACTACCGGTGCGGGGGCATTATTGACGAAGCGCTCGTTGCTCAGCTTTTTCTCCACGCTGGCTACGAACCCTTTTTGGTATTCCAGGTCTTCCTTAAGTTTTTTGCACTCGGCTTCCGTGTCAATTTCCTGATTCAGCTCCAGGAAAAACTGGGTCTTGCCGGACAGGAAGGATACGCTGTTGGGGACCTCTTCGCTGCTGAAGTCCAGCCCGGACAGGTTCGCCATCTTGATGATCATCTCGCGCAAGCCCACAAGTTCGAACAACGCGCGGCTGTTGGCTTCGTCCTGAACGAAAAGGGCGAGCTCATCTTTCATCTTCACGCCTTTGCTGTTGCGGGTTTCCCGTACACTGGCTACGATGTTCTTGGCCTGCTCGATGCGGTCGATCAGCGCCTGATCGTAAGCTTCAGCGGTTGGGTACTTGCTCATCACACAGTCATCCCCATCTGCCCGCTCCCGCAGGTTGTGCCAGATTTCTTCGGTGATGAAGGGCATGAACGGGTGCAGTAGGGTCATCAGCCGCTCGTAAATGCTGAGGGAAGCCTCCAGGGTTTCGGCATCAATCGGCGCGCCATAGTCGGGCTTGATCATCTCCAAATACCAGCTGCAAAAGTCGTCCCAGATGAGCTTGTACAGCATCATGAGGGCATCTGAAAGGCGGTACTGCTCGTACTGCTGCCCCAGCTTTTCGATGGTCTCGTTCAGCCGCTGCTCCATCCACTGTACAGCCAGGCGGTTGATGGCATCGCCTTCGCCGGCTTTGACCTCCCAGCCCTTCATGAGGCGGAGGGCATTCCACATTTTATTGCAGAAGTTGCGGCCCTGCTCGCAGAGCTTGCTTTCGTTCAGGACCTCTTTGGTTTCCGGATCGAAGGGGGCATCAAATACAATATCGTTGCCGGCTGCTGCACTGGAGAGCATCGCAAAGCGTACGCCATCCGCACCGTAGTTCTCGATGAGCTGCAGGGCATCCGGTGAGTTGCCGAGCGACTTGCTCATCTTGCGGCGGTCTTTGTCGCGGACCATGCCGGTGAAGTACACATCGTTGAAAGGTTGAATACCTTTTTCCTTTTTGGCGGCTTCACCAAGCAGCCCCGGGGCGTACTCGTATCCCATCATGATCATCCGGGCTACCCAGAAGAAAATGATGTCCCAGCCCGTTACCAGCACATTGGTCGGGTAGTAGTAATTCAGCTCTTCATTGGTTTCGAAGCCATCAAAGACGGAAATCGGCCAAAGCTGGGAGGAGAACCAGGTGTCCAGCACGTCTTCGTCCTGATGCAGGTCGTCCAGTTGCAGGTCCGGTTTGCCCAGTTCTGTCCGGGCTTTGTCCAGGGCTTCGGCAGCTGTTTCGGCCACGAAGATTTTGTCCTCATAGTACCAGGCCGGGATGCGCTGCCCCCACCACAGCTGACGGGAGATGCACCAGTCGCGGATGTTGTCTTCCTTCAGCCAGCTGTTGAACATATTGTAGAAGTGCTCCGGGAAGAAGCTCACTTCGTCCGTTTCCACTGCCTTTAGCGCCGTTTGGGCAAAGTCCTTCATTTCGAGGAACCACTGCAGCGTCAGGCGGGGCTCTACGATGGCATCGGTCCGCTCAGAACGGCCGACTTTATTGCGGTAGTCTTCGTCCTTCACCAGGTGCCCGCCGGCTTTGAGGTCTTTAACGATCAGCTTGCGGGCTTTGAAGCGGTCTTCGCCTACGTAAAGCTGCGCTGCTTCGCTCATGGTGCCATCGGCATTCAGGACGTCGATGACTTCCAGCCCGTGGCGCTCGCCGATTTCGTTATCGTTCATGTCGTGCGCAGGGGTGATTTTGAGGGCACCCGTACCAAACTCCATGTCCACATAGCGGTCTTCAATAATGGGGATGGCGCGGCCGATCAGTGGTACAATCGCTTTTTTGCCCTTGAGGTGGGTAAAGCGCTCATCGTCCGGGTTGACGGCAATTGCGGTATCGCCCAGGATAGTCTCGGGGCGTACGGTAGCAATCGTGATGTACTCGTCTTCCGTGCCCTCGATTTTGTAGCGGAGGTAGTACAGTTTGGAGTTTTCGTCTTTGTAGATGACCTCCTCGTTGGACAGTACGGTCTGCGCTTCCGGGTCCCAGTTGGTCATGCGCAGCCCGCGGTAGACTTTGCCTTTGTTGTAGAGGTCTACGAATACCTTGAGGACGGCTTCGGAAAGCTTGTCCTCCATCGTGAAGCGGGTACGTTCCCAGTCGCAGGAGGCGCCCAGCTTTTTGAGCTGATCGAGGATGATGCCGCCGTATTTGTCTTTCCATTCAAAGGCGTACTTCATGAACTCGTCGCGGCTCAGGTCGGACTTTTTGATGCCCCGCTCGCGCAGCATTTTCACCACTTTGGCCTCCGTTGCGATAGAGGCGTGGTCCATACCGGGCACCCAGCAGGCATTTTTGCCCTCCAGGCGGGCCTTGCGGATGAGGATGTCCTGAATGGTATTGTTGAGCATGTGCCCCATGTGGAGTACGCCGGTTACGTTGGGCGGCGGGATCACGATACTGTAAGGCTCGCGCTCGTCGGGCTCAGAGTGGAAGTAGTTTTTGGACAGCCAGTGGTCGTACCATTTGGCTTCGGTATCCTGTGGGTTATAGCGGGTGGAAAGCTCCATATTTTACTATCTGGGAATGATCAGTTTGAAATGCTGCAAATATATATTTTTATTCGGTTCCTTCAGTTGCAGGACGTACAATCCCGAAGATAAATCGGGGAGTTGCAGTTCGTGCCTGCCAGGGCTCAGCCCGGCCTAGGACCGGATAGGCTGGTCGAGGGCAGAAACAAGCGTGGCGGACAGTACCTGACTGCTGGTATTGGCCACCCAAACCCGTCCATCGGAGGGCAGGGTAGAGAAGACCTGTACCTGACCCAGCTGTTCCATCGCGGTAGCGCTGACCATGACCGGGCAGTCAAAACTGAAGGTGCACTGTGCATCGTCTACCGAAGAATAAGCAAGCGTATCAGCCAGGCGGAAGCACTGCAGCTCGGCGTATTCGCTCGGGTTGAGCAGCCCCAGGTAGAGGGGCCCGGCGAGGCTGCCCACACCGCTAATCCAGGTTTCCTGCAGCCCGTTGGTGGGCACAAAGTTGATTACGGTCCGGAGCTGTCCACCTGAGCCTACGGTAGTGACGGAAGCCACTTTCAGCTGGGTGCTGCCGGAGAATTCAACGTACTCCAGCATGATCTCATCGCCGGCTTGCAAGCTGAAATCGTACAGTAGGTATTCCTGCGTCTCTCCGGGGCGTACAAAGAAGCTGCGCACGCCGGTTGACCGGACTGCAGCGAGGTAGGTGGTGTCACCACTATCCGGGCTGATACTGAGCATTGGCGTGTAGTGGCGCCCGTCGATCAGGGTGTCCCCACAGGCGACTTGCCGAAAGGTGTCAAGCCCGGCAATATTGCTACGGAAGCCCTGCCAGGCAGCGTCCTGTACCGGAAAAGACTGCCCGGTTGCCGGGCGGGCTGACAGCAGGGCAATCCATAGGAATAAAGCAATGCGTTGTGGCATAAATGCGGTTTTATTAGAGTTTATTAAAGTAAATTTTGTAGGCCCCTGAATTGCCTTTTTCACCAGCTCTGCATCACGTCCTCACCTTCGTAGCTAAGGCTACGAGGTTCCGGGCGTTCTTTGATCTGGCAAAAAATCCTAATCCATGGTCTATACAAAACCT
>PR_CR_10_Liq_2_inCRDRAFT_1000249_pt1 | contig 15506 bp, 11 predicted proteins | sample PRCRCaboRojoPR_FD_10245 | JGI IMG/M metagenome (IMG submission 10245) | reverse complement strand
TGGAGCCTAAGCTGTATACCCTGTTCCGCGGCAGTTTATCGGATGCCAACGATGTGGCGGTTGCATCAACCAATGCGTCCTTGTTTGCTTATGTGGCCGATGGGGCGGGTGGTCTTAAAATTATTCAACTCACGTCACCCAGTACACAGCCCAATTTCTACGGCTTCAGCCCAGAACCAAAACCTGAGCTCATAGCGAGCTATCCCACCGCGTCACCGGCCTTAGCCCTTAACGATCCGCTAGAGCGTGATCGCGGCGTGGATGAAACAGGGGGGCAGGTTGCGGTCTTTGGTCGTATTGGCTCACGTCCCTTCAATCTTGAAGAAATGCGAAAATTATTCCTGAAGGAGGATGGCACTCCATGGTTTGTAGAAAACTCGCCGCCTGCTTCGCCCTGACCACTGGACTGGCAGTGGCTCAGCCACTGCCAGAGTTCGATGAGCGGGTTCATGAGGGTGTGGCAAGTTGTGCGTCCAGCGTTTGCCATGGCAAGACCAGCCAGGCGGAGGACAGTCCAGTTTGGTTGAATGAATACCGGTTTTGGTTGCGCCGGGATTATCACAGCCGTGCTTACAAGACCTTAGAGACGGATCAAAGCCGGCGCATCGCCGAGAAACTGGGCTTGCCCAGTGCCACGTCTGCGAAAATTTGTCTCGATTGCCACGCCGATAACGTCGCCAGTGACCAGCGTGGCCGACGCTTTCAAATTAGTGATGGTGTAGGATGTGAGGCCTGTCACGGTGGCTCACAAGATTGGCTTGAGTCCCATGCCGAGGCGGGTACCAGTCACACCGATAATATATTGCGTGGGCTTTATCCGACCGATCAACCGGTGGCTCGCGCCAAGCTCTGTCTGTCCTGTCATCTGGGCACCCAAGACAAGTTTGCCAGTCACGAGATTATGGGTGCGGGTCATCCTAGGCTCAGCTTTGATCTGCTGACGTTCACCGCTAACCAGCCCGCGCACTACACGGTGGACGACGACTATCTGCGTCGCGGCAAAATTGTTTATCCAGCCACCAGCTTGATGTTGGCGGGTCTGGTACTGCAAAGTCAGCAGAGCTTGGCATTGTTAAATAGCCCTTTGTATCCAGGGCATCCGGTCATGCCCGAGTTGGCCTTCTATCAGTGCCATGACTGCCATCACAGTATGGCGTCGCTGCGTTGGCAGCCCGAGGGCCAGCCGGACCCATTACCCCCCGGCACGGTTCGGTTAAACGATGGTCCTTTGACCGTGCTGATGACCGCTGTTGACGCCCTTGGCTGGGCTTCAGCGAAGGAGCTTGAGAATGGTTGGCAACGCTTACATCAAGCATCACAAACCAGTGTCGCTGTCTTGCAAGCCGAGGCTGAAAACCTTGTGGCTACCCTTGAGCCTATGGTTGATGTAGCGCTAGATACGCGCGTCAGTGCTGACGAACAACGGGTTTTAAGACGGCAGTTACTCGATGCCGCAGCTAGTGGCCGCTACCGACATTTTACCGCCGCCGAACTGGCGTTTTTAGCCGTGGAATCGATCAGTATTAGCCTGGGTGATGAGGGGGGCTTCAAGCAATCGATGGACAATTGGTATGAAACCCTCGCCAATGAAGATGCGTTCTCGCCACAGCAATTTGCAGTAAGTGCGCGCATGGTCAGGACCGCATTGTGAGCTCTTTGGCGCTCGTTACCGGCGCATCGACTCACGTTGGTAAGCGCAGTCACAACGAGGACAGCCTATTGGTATTGCCAACACATCAGTTATTGGTGGTAGCCGATGGTGTTGGCGGGCGCGATGCGGGGGAGGTCGCCAGTCGACTCACTGTCGAGACCCTAGAGCAGCACGTTGTCGACGAGCAGAGTCTCGCCAGTGCTATTCGTACGGCCAATGATGTTGTCAGAGGGCAAAGCTCAAGTCATCAAGGCATGGGTTCGACCGTGGTGGCCGCGCGTTTCCAAGGCCAGCGAGTCCATTTGGCTTGGGTTGGTGACAGCCGCGCTTACCGATTTGATGGTGATCTGCATTTACTTACCCGAGATCACTCGGTCACGGAGCGATTGATTCAGCAGGGCCAGCTCACCGATGAGGAAGAGGCCAGCCACCCAGATCGCCACACCATATGGCAGGCCATCGGCTTGAGCGATCCGGCTCAACTACAGGTTGAGGAGTCAGTGGGTGATTTGACCGCGGGCGATATCCTTCTGTTATGCAGCGATGGTTTGAGCGACGTCGTCGATAACCGAAGCCTTTGCCAAATCCTCTCAAGTGAGCACTCGCTACCAGAGAAGGCTGAGTTATTGGTTCGGGCTGCTGTTGAAGGTGGAGGTTCCGATAACATTACCGTGGTACTGGGTTGTCTCGAAGGCCAGGGGGATGACGTCGAGAGGCCATTTACACCCCTGTGGACCTATCATGTTGACGATAATCGGTTGGAGCGAGCTCAGCGTGTTGTCCAACGACGTAAAGTAGCTCCTCGTAAATCCACTGATGCAACGACATCGAACGATAACCAGACCCAATTTGGTGCAATGCCCCCTGCGGCAACCCCTGTCGTACCCGAGCCACGCTCAGCAAAAGCTGCTTGGCTCAAAGGGTTGCTGCTTGTGGCTTTGTTGGGCTTGGGCGTAGTAATGGCCTATTTTTTTGAGATTGGCGTATTGGCCCGTGACATAATCGGCGCGCTCTAATTTTATCGGTACTCTGGTACCCAGCGATTAAACAGGATGCAAAAACAATGGTGACACAGGTTCAGCTCTTGGCAGAGGATGGGGTGGCCGTGGATGTGGTGGGCACAGTGACAGTTGGTCGCTCCCCCGAGCGAGACATCACCATTGAATCTACGGGAGTGTCACGTAATCACGCGACGCTAGCGGTGACTGACGAGGGTGCCACCGTCACCGATAATGGTTCAGCGAATGGCACTACCGTGAATGGTGTGGCCACAAAAGAGACCGTGGCGTTAGGGCACGGGGACCATATCTGCTTTGATACCCACTGTTACCGGGTTGTATTCGATGGGCAACCCCTACCCAGTGGCGATAACGCCGAAAGTGTACCCGACGACGCCACGCAAATTCGTATACCTGAACCCGTACCCCAAGCGTCGCCAACACACCCAACACCCGATCTATCGCAGGTGCCGGGTGCCTGGACCGATACCGGTACCAGTGAGGGTACCCAGTTCATGTCGGGATCCAGCGATGTATCGCCTCAGGATATTCCTCGAACGCGACGCTCGGATATTGCCCACTTAGTCGTATTCAGTCAGCGCTTAACCACCGGTGACGATGTCATTGAGCTAGAGTTGGGCGATGGGACAGCACCCGATACCTGGGAAATCGGACGCCATGATGACTGCGAGATTTACCTCGATGAGCCAAGCCTGTCCAACCGGCATGCTCAGTTAGTTCACGATGCCGGCCAATGGCGGGTAGTGAACCTAGTATCGACCAACGGCATTTTTATTAACGGTGAACGCCGGCTGTCTGCTTACCTAGGGGCGGGGGATCTGCTGGAGTTAGGGGATGTTCGGATGGTATTTCATCCCCAGCCCGGTGCATCAGGGAAAACAGCGTCCTCAGTGGCCACTCAATCGTCAGGTAACAAAACAGTGTTATGGGCATCGGTCATTGCTGTTGTTGTTATTGCGGCTGCCGCAGCTTGGTGGTTTTTGAAGTAGCTAAGTAGACGCACGTTGCTCATGCCGAGCTTAACTTCGCCCGCACTTAGGCATTGGTTGCTACATCTCTCTGCACGACTCGAATAATCACGTCGTGCAGACGGACCTCATCCCCAGCCTCTAGGCGCTGTGGTGCTGTTATACGACGGCCGTTGACATGGGTGCCGTTGCGGGATGCCAAGTCACTTACCATTGGTGCGCCATTTTCAATGCTAAAACGAGCATGTTCTCGGGAGATTCGGTTGGACTGCAGTAGTAGGTCTGCATAGGGCGCGCGACCGGCGAGCATGGCTTCTTTTAAGGGGAACTGACTGCCGGCCTCGGGCCCCGTTTCGATCACAAGTCGCCAGCGGGCGATGTTGGCAGAATCAATAAGGGGCCTAGTCACGTCATCATGACTATTGGGTGCTACGGCGCCAAGGCTTGACGATAGGTGTGCCGGTTGGGGCATGTCCCCGGGAGCTGATGCCGCTACCGGTTGCTGAGAGTCCTGTTGCGATGGTGTGGACGAGCGCCAATTTTGCTCAATGACTGAGCTTGGTGCGCGGTTTACTGACTCTTGCGCTTCTACCTGGTCGTCTCGAATCAATCCTTTGGAGGTGAGTACCAAAAACCACGCCGCGATACTGCTGATTGGAACAACCACAGCCGCCAATGCCAGCAATACTATTTGAGCAATTTGTTCGTGCTTACCGAGGTGCAGCCAATCTATGACTTGTAGCAGTGCCAAGGTCGATAGGCAGCCAACAATGAACACTTTTGCCGTTCTCACTGGGCGACTGGACGGGCTGGACATGCATGATACCTCCGCTGCAGTAGCGCTAACGTCTCGGGGCTAACTGATGACCGGCGCGCTTTGTGGTATCGACGCTGGCCTGCCGAACAGATACCCCTGTATCAGTTCAAAGCCTAGATCTTGGCAAGCGAGGAACTCATCGTGATGCTCTACACCCTCGGCTAAGGCACAGCTTCCCACTTCTCGTACCAGTTTCACAAGTGCTGCCACCATGTGTTGCTTTGTTTGGGGCGCAGAATGAATGTTGCGAATTAAGCCAATGTCGAATTTCACGACCGCCGGCGGTACTTCCACCATCTCTAATAAACGGGCGCGCCCCGCGCCGAAATCGTCATAGGCCAACTCCATATTTAAATGCGCCAAACCCGCTTGGAAATCCCTTAGTAGTTTGAGATCCGCTATGCCATCTTCATGGATTTCGATGCGGATGGGCGTGTTGGGACAGACCCCTCGAAGGGATTTCAGACTATCCAGTAAGTTATCGGGTCGATCGAGCTCTTGGGGATGAATATTCAGGTAAAGGTATCCGCCAGCCCTTTGTTCATTGAAGGCACGTGTGGCCACTTCCCGAAATAATTGGCTGAGGGGAACTGCCAGATCACCACTTTCCGCAATTTGGAATAAGGGCCACGGGGCCTCGGGCAGATCTGCAGCGGCACCACGACCCAGTGCTTCATGACCATGTAATTGCCGATTGAGATCGAAGATGCCATGAAAGTGTGTGGTTACCTGTTTAAGCTCAAGCAGCTGCTCGAGCTGGCGCACACCGGCGAGCAAACGTTGGTCATCGGCATTGTGGATGACCACCTTTGTCGCTGTAATTTGCGGGCTGCTGTCGTGATCCTGGATGATGCGGATGTCGGTATTGGCAACGCTGAGAATGTCCCCATGCAACAGCTCTTGCTCATCGGAAACCTGTAGGCCGTTAATAAAGCTTCCATTGGTGCTTTGATTGTCGACCACATACAAATGGCCTTCGCGCTCCGTTAGGTGGCAGTGGAGGCGAGACACATCCTGTCGATTTAAGACCAAATCACAGCTTTGGCTGCGGCCAATGGTGAAGTAGTCGCCTTCCACAGGTAAGCGATGCATGCGCTCTTGTTGGTACAGATAGCCTTCTAGGTACCAGTTGCCAGTTGCCATAGGCTTAATCCCGTCCTCAGCCTCAGCATTATGGTACAAAATGGCGCTTCAGTCCCAACTCTTGCCATATCCAACCGAAATCATAGTTTTCGTTGGGCGAGCGGGCGTCGCTGTTTTCCAGATGCTTCAACCAGGTGATCACTAGATGCTGCAATCGTGGGTCTGCAGCACATTCTCGTGGACTGTAACCCTCCAGCATAGGAATGGGCTCATCGAGGGTTTGCCGGTAATGGCTATCGAGATGAGCATTTAACGCCTCTAGGATTTCGGGTGTCATCTCCGGTCGGTCATCGAGGTCGCTTGGGGTGCTGTCTATGGCATCAAGGTTTTTGTATACCGCTATTGCTCTGCCTACATGGCTACCGAGGAGTTCCCCAATCATTGTCTTGCAGGTTTCGGCACGTTCTCGAGAGTTGGTCTCGATGGTCAAGTAGTTATCGTCAAGTTGTACGAGACCTTGAATGGCTACCGACAGGTCGGACCTGTCTTGTCCGTTAGTGCAAAGCCATACCCAGGCTAACGACGCCTGATCATCCCGTTCAAAGATCGGGGCGTGATCGAGTTGTTCGGCGATCTTATCTTTCGATGTCTCAAGCTGAAATTTGAGTTCAATCAGTTCTAGGTCGTCGCCATCATGGTTGTGGATGCTGGGCTGTGGTCGATCGCTATGAATGATGATCTGTGTGATCCATACATCAATGGCAATATCAACCAGTTGCTCCCGTTGGAACTGATAGATTTGCTGCTCTATGTCATCAGGGTAAGCCGACAGCTCACCTTCCGCGATGAGCTCATCAAATGACTCCATTATGTCCCCTGGAATTTCTTCCATCAGCTCATGGACTCGTGCAGCCACCTCGGGTTCGAAGTGCAAGATACCGCCAGTCAGACCGCGTTTACCGCCAACTTTAATAATGCGCCCGAGAATAGCGTCCCAAGGTTTAATCGTTTCGCTACCGGATTTCTCGAATACTCGGACTGACTTTTTCTGGCTGCAATAGGGCTTAAGTTCTATCCAAATACCGGGTTCGACATCGGTGACTTCCAGTAATTGAAGGTTGGATGCGGCGAGTTCGCGCAGGTACTCTCGACCTGCCGGACCTTCGCGCCAGCCGCGATGTTTAAGATAAGCGTCAACCAAGCTATGGGGCATGCTATCCCAGTAGGCGGTGGCAAATTCCTCGAATACGGTGCCGAATAGCATGGGTTCATAGAGGCCGTCGCACACCCTTTCATAGACGTCGTCGATGCTGTATCCCAACACCTTTGCCGGCCTGGAAAGCATCTCGTCATAAAATGGCTGAAATAAACCTTCCCATTCGCCGTTGGGACCGGTGTACTGCAGGAGATGTTTGATGGCATTGTCGATTTCTCGACGCTTTTTCCGCTCACTCATGGGTCAAGGCTTCAACTGACGTGACTGTTAGCGCCTCCATGGTACTAGGGACAAGCCACTTCTTGTCCCAGCTGCAATGCTTTATTTTATGTTTGGATGATAATGACTCCACACCAAGTACTTAACCAGGTTTTCGGCTACCAGCACTTTCGGCCGTTGCAAAATGACATTGTGGATGCGGTGATCGCCGGTGAGCACGTGTTGGCGCTGATGCCAACCGGGGGTGGTAAAAGCCTGTGTTATCAGGTGCCAGCACTTATTCGCTCAGGTTGTGGTGTGGTTGTATCACCCCTCATAGCGTTGATGCAGGATCAAGTGGAAACCCTCAAAGGGCTGGGGGTGCGGGCTGCCTTTCTCAATTCCACTATAGAGTACGCTACCGTCATGGAAACTGAACAGGCCTTGCAGCGTGGCGAGCTCGATTTGTTATACATAGCCCCAGAGCGATTGCTGCAGTCCCGTACCCTTGAGCTGTTACAACAGGTGCCCGTTGCGCTATTTGCCATCGATGAGGCCCACTGTGTGTCCCAATGGGGGCACGACTTCCGCGCAGATTACTTACGACTAGAGGTGCTGGCCACTTTATTTCCTCATGTGCCACGCATTGCTCTGACGGCAACGGCTGATCCCAGCACCCGTCAAGAAATTATCGATCGGCTACACCTTGGCGATGGCCATCAATTTGTCAGTAGCTTTGACAGACCGAATATCGTTTACAACATCATCGAGAAGAAAGATGCGCGCAAGCAGCTGCACGGCTTCATTCGTCGCTCTTATCTGGGCAGTTCCGGCATTGTTTATTGCGCTAGCCGCAAGCGTGTTGATGAGACCGCCGCCTGGCTTTCTGATCACGGTGTTAATGCACTGCCTTATCACGCTGGCATGTCCACCGATGAGCGCCAGAAAAATCAGCGCCGATTTCTAGAAGAAGATGGTTTGGTCATGGTGGCCACAATTGCTTTTGGAATGGGTATCGACAAGCCAGATGTCCGGTTTGTGGCTCATCTCGATATGCCGAAAAGCATCGAATCCTACTATCAGGAGACTGGGCGGGCGGGCCGCGATGGGCTGCCCAGTGAGGCCTGGATGGTATATGGCTTTCAGGACGTGGCCTGGATTCGTCAGCGTCTCATGGAGTCGGAGGCAAATGACGCGTTCAAGCGGGTCGAATGGCGACGTCTGAATGCCATGTTGGGTTTGTGTGAGGTGAGCTCATGCCGGCGCAATGTGATTCTCGATTATTTCGGTGAGGTCGTTACCGAGCCCTGTGGGCGCTGCGATAACTGTTTGTCACCCCCAGAGACCTGGGATGGCACCCAGGCCGCACAAATGGCGCTATCGGCGGTATACCGCACTGGCCAGAGTTTTGGCGCCAACTATGTGATTGATGTACTGATAGGCAAGGTGACCGATCGAGTCGTTCAATACGACCATCACCTCTTGCCTACCTTTGGTGTCGGTGTTGAATTGTCTGTGTTGGACTGGCGCTCGGTATTGCGGCAGTTAGTGGCGAAAGGGGTGCTGCGAGTCGATATGAACGCTCACGGCGCGCTAAAGCTCACCGAAGACTCCCGGGCCGTATTGCGGGGGGAAGTAACCGTTGCCTTGCGTAGAGATCGCGAATTGGCAGAGGGTTCTCGCGCACGTAAGCCCAGTTCTCGCCTTGTTGAGACCCCCGCTGCCGTATCGCCCCAGGATAAGACCCTATGGGATGCGCTAAAAGCGCTCAGAAAATCCCTTGCCGATGCCAAGAAAGTACCGGCATTTGTGGTGTTCAACGATCGGGCGCTGCTGGCCATGTGCCGAGAGCGGCCTGTTACCGTGGCGCAGTTTATGGCCATTGACGGTGTTGGTCCGAAGAAATGCGATGAGTATTCGGCTGCATTCATCGATGTCATAGCAGCGCATTAGTGAGTTGATGCGCTGTTGCCTCGTCTAACTGGTTTCATTCAACGTTGGCGATTACTTCCATTTCAATCATGGATTCGGGCAAAGCCAGAAGAGATGCGAAATGGATTTAGTGGGCGGGCTTGAAACGTTACACTCATAGATTAACGCTGCGCCTATACTAGATGGTTAATCGCCTCAGGAGCTACCTACAGTGATACCCGCTAACCGGCGCAGAGTTGGTCCCGTTTCAATTCCGGCTGCGTCAATCGACCATGATCAAACGCTTACCTTTGCAGCCGGAGCAGATGTAGACCGCGTTTGGCAACTGGGGATTTTTTACCTTGAGGTACCCGAAGCCCTGAACCTGGAAACGGCCAGGACCTTTGGCACAGCACTCCTAGATCCTACCAATCCCTACAGAGATGTGCCTCACTTTGGCGAGCTTGAAGGGTTTATCGCGCTTGATAACAACCAGCAAACCAAGTTGGCACTTCGTCGGCACCGTTGGGATCAATACTATCCTCCACAGGTAGCTGAATTTGGCCGTCAGCTAGATGCTATTGGTGTCAGCGTTATGCAGCATGTGTTGTCGGAGTCCGGTATTCCCAAGCCGATGTGGCAGCGGGCGTCGGGTGGTTATAGCAGCGGCGGTGGAACCGCGTTCTTGAATTTTGTGCACTACGATACGCGACACAGTTATTGGGGCCTGCGTCCACACACCGATTACGGCTTTGTCACCATTCTTGATGCCACTGCACCGGGCCTTCAAGTCGATATCGATGGCGTTTTCGTTGATGTGCCGGTTCGTCCGGGGTACTTGGCGATTCACTTTGGTGAGGCCTTAAGCTACATAACCGCTTACGGCGAACGCCAAGCGACTGCGGTTCGGCACCGGGTACTTAGTCAGCGTGACTGCGATCCTATTCGCCATGGCATTGTGTATTTCGCCAACCCGGATCTCGATGGCATGGTTTGCCAGGTCGATGCGCATGGCCATGAGCGGGGCAGTTCATCGGTGGTTTCTCTGTTTGAGAGGTTGGAGAGAGATCTGACCGAGTTGGCCTAACGTGCTTGACGGCTTGTTACCCGCGACTTCAAGGGAGTGATGCCATGTTGGCCCATTTTTCAGCAAGCGCCCTGACGGGAGTCGTGGTGTCAATGCTACTTCTCGTAGCCCCCCAACAGGCGCATGCAAGTACATTAGAAGCTGCCGTTAACGCAGCACTGAGCCGAGCAGGAACCCTCGACAATAGTGAACAAATGGACCCTAGTGATTGGCTGTCAGGGGTCCCCAGCCTGTCATTGAGTCATGTCGAGTCAGATCAGGTATTGGGCACCGACGAGACCGAGGTCATACTGAATTTTCCGATTAAAGGCGCCCAGTGGCGTCGTCTCGATGACACCTTGGCACGCCTTGATAGCCAGCAAACACGGGCAAGTGCGGTCTATCGCCGCTGGCTCTATACCGGTCGAGTGCGCGAGGCAGCTTGGGCCGTTGAGCTCGCCGATATTGATGTTCAAGGTGCCTTGGCGGAATTGGCCTTGTTAACATCCCTACAGCAACAGCATCAATCCTTGGCCGATGCAGGTGTGCTGCCGTTATACACGGCGTTAATCACCCAGCGCGCTCTGATTAAGGCCGAGCTGACCCTCGATGAAGCGCGACAAGCAAAGAACACGGCATTGCAGGCGTTTACCTTACTCACCGGCATGGGGTCTGTGCCCTCGAACTTAACTGAGTCACAGCCTGTGCCCACCGAACCTGATTGGCAGGCGCACCCTGCGCTCAAACAACTGCAGCTGGCGCGTGAGCAACAGGAAGCCTTACTTGCGCTGTCTTCCCCGACGACAACCAGCTGGAATCTATCGCTGCTTGCGCGCAATTTTGAAAGCCCCGGTTTCAGCGAGGCTCAGTATGGCCTTGCTGTGCAAGCGCCTTTGACAATGTTTGAACGTCCCTCCCGCGCAAATCAAAGCGAGCGACGCAGTGCAGCCCGTGATTATCTGCTGCAGAAGGATCAGGTATGGCTTGAGTTAAATGATCAGTGGCAAGCACTCGATCAAGAAGCTACACGATTGGCGCATCGACAGGAGCTGCTACAGCAAGCGGTTGCTTTGGGTGATGACATTCAGACGCAAATTGAGGCCTTAAACGTGAGCAATGAAATTGATAGCGAGATCCATCTGAAGCGGTTAGTGGATATTCAACAGACGCGCACCGAGCTCAAGCGTACTAGCGCATTGATGGGGCGTAATCACGCCCGACGACTACAAGCCGCCGGGAGGAGCCTTTAATGCGGATTTTTCTCAGTGTCATGTTACTTATNTCCGCCCAAGCTCTGGCAGCGCAAGAGTTACCGCTAGCAGCATTGGGTGATCTGACCTTGGGTTATTCCACTGTTACCACCACCGACCAACTACCGGGACCAGCGCTCACCGCGGTCGTGCGCGCGAGAGGCGGCGATGACTTTCGCGTGCTGCTGCCCAGTAGCCCACAGCGTGTGGTTTATCAGGTGACCCCCGGTGAGCAGGTAGATGCCGGCCAAGTGATCGCACGGGTGGCAGGGGCAGAGATTCATCACTGGTTGCTGGAATATGACGCGTTAAAAGAGCGCCATGGTGTCGCCGAAGCGCGCTACAAAAAGAATGCCCCGCTGTATCGCAATGGCACGTTGTCCGCAGAACAGTGGTCGAGTATTCAAGACGGCTATTTAGCACTCACGCTGGAACTAGAGCACATGGCGCACTTTGCCGAACTTCTAGTAACGGTTGAATCTGACTCAGAGGTGCTGCAGGTGGTTGCCCCTGAGTCGGGGGTTGTCATGTTTGACCCAAACAATCCACCGCAACACGAGGGTGAGCTGCTGTTCGCGGTTATTCCCCGAACGGCTATCCGGCTGATGGTGGCGGCACCCTCAAACAAGGCCGACACACTGCTGGCTGTGATTGCAGACGACTGCTCGCTGGCGATCGAGCAGGTTGAGCAGGTGGCTGTTGGCTATCGACGTCACGCATGGACAGAAACACTGCCCGCAAGCTGTCGCTGGCCCCTGGGATCTACCCTCAGCGTGCGGCCCCAGTATCAAGGTTCTGCCATGTTGCTGAGCCGCACTGCTGTTTTTCAATGGCAACAGCAGCCCCATGTCTTTATCAAGCGCCAGAATAGCCTCGAGCTACATCCTGTGGCGTTACTGGCAGATTTACCTGACCAATACGCCGTTGTCATTGATGCCACATTGTCCGACCAACAGGTATTGAGCGCATCGGTCAGTGCCGCTCAGGGCATGCTAATGGGCATGGGAGGCGAGTAAATGCTGGCCGCCCTCATTCGACTGTCGCTTACGCAGCGACTGTTTATTCTCCTTGCAACATTGTTGGTGGCAGCTGCGGGATTTAACGCTTGGCAGCAGTTACCTATCGATGCTTTCCCCGATATAGCGCCCACTCAAGTCAAAATTATTATGAAAGCGCCGGGCATGACTGCTGAGGAGATCGAGCGCAGGGTTACCTATCCCATAGAGACTGAGCTTTTGGGTATTCCCCGACAAGTGATGCTGCGCTCTACCACTAAGTACGCCATCACCAGCATTACGCTCGATTTTGAAGAGGGCACTGATATCTATTGGGCGCGGCAGCAAGTCAATGAACGCTTGGCTGCCGTTCGCACAGATTTACCCGCCACGGCGGAGGGCGGTGTCGCTGCCATGAGCACACCTTTGTCCGAGATGTTCATGTTTACCCTTGAGAACCCCCGCCTGACGCCGCTACAGAAACGTCAGCTGTTAGAGTGGACAGTGCGACCTGCGCTGAGAGCGGTTCCCGGCGTGGCCGACGTTAATGTGCTGGGTGGGTATGCGCGCACGTATCAGGTGACGCCGCGTATCGAGCGACTTGAGGCTCTTGGACTCGATATTGAGACACTGCGGGCTGCGATTGTTTCCAATAATTTGAATACTGGCTTGGGCCGACTGCAGCAGGGAAACGATGTTTTTACAGTGCGAGCCGAGGGTCGATTGACGGGCATCGCTGATTTGGCCGCGATTCCTGTCCCCAATCCCCAAGGTGTTGTTTATCGGCTTGATGAACTCGCTGACATTAATGTCGGGCATCTCGCCCGATACGGCGCGGTTTCTCGTAACGGCGAAGAAACCGCCGAGGCGCTGATTATTGCCCTCAAAGACAGTAACACCGGCGCTGTTATAACTGCTGTCAAACAACAAATGGCACAGTTAGAGAGCAGTTTGCCCCCGGGCAGTGAGCTGAACGTGTTCTATGACAGATCACGACTTATTGATACCGCCATTAACACCATCTCGTCCGCCCTTGCTCAAGCCGTCCTGTTGGTGATCGTGTTGCTAGCCTTATTTCTCGGCAATTTCCGAGCGGCGTTAGTCGTCTCTCTGTCGTTGCCACTGGCCGCGCTCGCGACGTTTTTACTCATGGATAACGCAGGGTTGTCGGCAAATCTGATGAGCTTGGGCGGCCTTGTGATTGCCATCGGCATGATTGTCGATTCATCGGTTGTAGTGGTTGAGAATGTCGTCAGCCGTATGGCTTCAAATAGTGGGTTGCCCCGCCTTCACATTATCTATCGCGCCGCTAAAGAGGTGGCGACTCCGGTTATATCTGGCACGTTGGTCGTCATTATTGTCTTTTCTCCGCTCCTGACCCTCAGTGGTTTGGAGGGCAAGTTATTCACGCCGGTTGCGGTGACCATTGTGTTTGCCATGGTATCTGCCCTGGTGATTTCGGTAACCGTTATTCCGGTCCTGGCGTCATTACTGTTATCGACCAACGCTGCCAAGGTGCCTGGGTTTATCCTGCGATTACAGGGCCACTATCAGGGAAGTTTACAGCAGGTTTTGGCACGTCCGGGTCCGTTTGTTGTTCTATTACTGGGGTTGCTTTTCGGCAGTGGTGTGCTGTTCACCCAAGTCGGTAAAACCTTTATGCCGGTCATGGATGAGGGCGATATCATCGTTCAGCTGGAAAAATCGCCCACGATTTCACTCGCCGCCTCGGTAGCGCTGGATCATCAGGTGGAGCAGGCACTGTTAAAGGCCATACCCGAGATACAGCAGGTGGTCTCCAGAACCGGCTCTGACGAGCTGGGCCTTGACCCTATGAGTCTCAATGAAACCGATGTATTTATGGAGTTGGCACCCCGGGATCAATGGCGTGTTGCCAATAAACGTGAACTTGAAAATGAGATACGCAAAGTCCTTGAGGGCTTTCCGGGCATCAATATTACCTTCACCCAGCCCATCCAAATGCGTGTTTCCGAAATGCTCACCGGCTCAAGTGGCGACGTTTCAATCAAGATTTTTGGCGACGACTTGGCGGAACTGGCTTTACTGATTCATCGAGCGGCAGCCATTGCACGGGATATCCCCGGCGCGGTTGATGTAAATGCACAGATTACCGAGGGTGGTAAGTTTGTCGCTATTCGTCCAAAGCCTGCGCTGGCGGCTGGGCATGGACTGACCAATGCGGCCCTTGGTGATCGATTGAAAATGCAGCTCGAGGGCGTTGTGATCTCTGAAATTATAGAGGGGAAACAGCGCACGCCGGTTATGTTTGCAGTGGACGACAGCCATCCATTACGACCGGGCAGCGTGGCCGCATTGGCCAATCAAACTGTGTTGCTACCCGATGGCAGCATGGCGCCCCTCAGTAGTGTTGCCGACATCAGCTATCGAGAGGGACCAATTCTGATTGAGCGGGAGCAGGCCAATCGTTTTGGCGCAATCACGCTCAATGTATCGGGACGGGATATTGTGGGCTTGGTAACCACCTTAAAAAACGAGCTAGCCACGAATTTGCCACTGCCACCTGGTTACCGCATCGATTTTGGTGGTGAGTTCGAAAATCAGCAACGAGCTACTAGGAACTTGCTAACCGTCATTCCAGTTGCGCTGTTACTCATTGTTATTGTGCTGTTCGCCACTTTTCGCTCCTTGCGCCAGTCTGCACTTATTCTCTGCAATATTCCGTTCGCCCTAATGGGCGGTATTGCTGCACTTGCGGTTAGTGGTGAATATCTATCGGTGCCCGCATCGGTGGGTCTCATCGCTTTGTTAGGTATAGCGGTATTGAATGGTGTTGTAATGCTTGATGTTTTCGAGCAACTCAAGAGTGACGCGCTTTCTCTGAAGGAGCGTGTTGTATTGGGAGCCAATCAACGTCTACGCCCGGTACTCATGACTGCCACAACGGCCATGTTTGGTTTGGCGCCACTGGTGTTTGCATCTGGCCCTGGCGCTGAAATTCAAAGGCCATTGGCTATTGTTGTCATCGGCGGTCTGTTGACCTCGACTATCACTACCCTTTATTTCATGCCCGTGCTCTACCAGAAAATGGAGTCAGCTAACCATGACTGACCAATTGTTGCTGACGCTTATGGCGCCCACACACCGCCGTGATGAATGGGTCGATGCCCTGATGGCACAAGAGGATCTGTCAGGATTCACACTGTTACCTGCCTTGGGATACAGCCGGGAACATGCGACTTTTAATGTGGCAGAGCAGGTGCGCGGTTACCGGGATATGGACCGCTTCGAGATTCTACTCAGCGAGCAGCAGCTACCCGAGGTGCTGTCTCAGTTAAAGGCAGTGGCAGGTG
>PR_CR_10_Liq_2_inCRDRAFT_1000248_pt1 | contig 15577 bp, 13 predicted proteins | sample PRCRCaboRojoPR_FD_10245 | JGI IMG/M metagenome (IMG submission 10245) | reverse complement strand
GGGGCTATTTAGCACGCTCAGGCCTTTTTTTAGAGCCAGGCCACTGCGGGGGCGCACCTGAGCTTCATACCCCGCGGGTAAGGCAATAAGCAAGCCGGTTTTTACCAGACTACGCTCTAGCGGTTTTAAAATCAAGGGCTCCGTTAAAACTGCTTGCAAATCTAAACCCGCAGAAAGGTCCGTCTTATACTGCGGTAGTTCAAACTCTGATTGATTAATAACTGGGATTTCGATCATTTTACAAATGCGTTTTTAAGGTTTTTGCCTTCGGCCAAAGCCAAATAAGCCAGGTAGAAAATGAAAATTATAAGCCCCCAAAGCCATTGAGACTCTAATACGTAAAAGCTAAGGTAGGCTAAGACCAGTGCAAGACCCAAATGAGCGCCTATTGCTTTAAGCGGATAGGCAATGCGGTAGTGTTTTTGGTTTAAATAAAAGGAATAGCCGGTGAGCCCGGCATAGGTTATAAGCGTGGCCCAAGCCGAACCCACATAACCATACAAAGGCACCAACCAAAGATTAGCCAGCACGGTTATAGCCAAGCCGAAAAAGGAGATGTAAGCGCCAAAATGCGTTTTCCCTTCCAGCTTGTACCAAATGTTTAGGTTGAAGTTAATGCCCAACAACAAATTGGCAAACACTAATATGGGCACAATATGCCAAGCCTCGTAATATTTTTGGTCAATAAATTGGGTCCACTGCAACAGCGGGGTGAAGCACACCAAGGCCAGGAAAATAAGGGACTGCACTACCACAAAATAGCGCATCACGCGCGCCATCTTATCAGAAAAAGCTCCTTCTCCGCTAAAGAAAAACGGTTCTGCCGCAAAGCGGAATGCCTGAATAAAAAGCACCATAAAGGTGGCTATTTTCATCATAGCGCCAAAAGTACCCAAGGCCTCCAGCGCTTCGCCCTCTGGCGATAAAAATTTTAAAAACTGACGGTTGGCCATTTCATTGGCAATACCGGCCAGCCCGGCAATAACCAAAGGAGCGGCATAGCGCACCATTTTTTGCAGCAAGCTTTTGGGCCATTGCCAAGTAAAGGATTTAAATTCTGGTAGAAAAAGCAACAGCATTATGGTATTACCCACCAGGTTACTGATAAAAATATAGGCCACTCCTAAATTGGGGTTGTACACCCAAGGAAGCCAAGCCTGGGCCAGCTGGTTTTCATGCAAATAAGGACACAACAGATAAAAAAACAAGTTGAGTAGAATAAAAACACCAATGGTACTTAGGCGTATGAGCAGGAAACGCGTGGGTCTGTTTTGGGCACGCAAGCGCGCAAAAGGTACTGCTGCTATGGAATCGGCAGAAACTATTAATACCATCCAGAGCAAAAATTGCGGCTGGCCCTCATACCGCAACAAACCCGCCAGAGGCTCCAAAAAAATGGTAGTGGCCACTACCAAAACCAGACAAAGAAGCAATACCCAAGAAATGGCCGCGCTAAAAACCTCTTGGGCCTTTTGGCTTTTATCATTAAAAAACTTAAAAAAAGCGGTTTCCATGCCAAAGGTGAGCAGCACCATTAGCACGGCAATATAACTGTAAATGTCTATGTTTATGCCATAGCTCTCCTTGTCTAACACACTGGTATGCAGGGGCGTAAGCGCAAAATTGAGCAAACGCCCCAAAATGCTGCTCACCCCATAAATGGCGGTTTGGGAAGCCAATTGTTTTAGTGATGCCATGCGCGCATAAATATAGTATACCCGCAACCTAAGCCAACCCGCTAAAAGAGCTAATTCTTAACCCTTGCTTTTTAACAAAAATGAGGTCTGCTTAAAACAGTAGAAAGGCCTAAAGCAATGGTTATATTTGCGGGAAATTTTTTGACACATGTACAAATCGCTCAGTATACTATTCATTGTTTTTGCTTTAAACCTCAAGGCTCAGTATTGCCAAATACTAGGTGAGGAAACCACGCGCCAATTGAATGAGCATGTTATGTATTTAGCCTCAGAAGAGCTGGAGGGCCGTAAGCCCGGCACCAAAGGCCATCTCTTGGCGCAAAATTTTTTAGAGCAGTACTTCAAAGCCAAAGGTTTGCAACCCGCTTTTGACGCTAACTTTCTTCAAGAATTGCAGGTGCCCTTTAAAGTGCGTCTGGATAGCACCAACAACTATTTTCGCTATCGCGGAGATGAACTCCCCTTAAACTTGGGATACTACCCCACCGAATACAGCGCCAATGGGAAGGTTTCGGGCAAAACAGAATTTGTGAGTTATGGCATTGAAAGCGAAGCGCTAGAGCGCGATGACGTAGACGATGAAGACATTAAAGGGGCCATTGCTGTAATGGAAATTGGCTCGCCAGACGGTATTCATCCGCACAGCGCCTTTAAAGAGTACCATGACCTATACGGTAGAATTGAAAACCTTAAGAATAAAGGTGCTATAGCCGTAATTCTTATTGACATTGAAAGCAAGGTCAGCAACCCCAGTCGTGATTTTAAGAGCTTGAACAGCACGGGAATTCCGGTGGTTTTTATAGAAGATGCTGATGTTGCCGAAAAACTGGACCGCAGCCGCAAAGTAGCCTTTTCAGTTAGCCAAACAGAGCTTAAACACACGGTAGCCAACGTGGGGGCCTTTGTAAATAATGGCCGCCCTAAAACCGTGGTTATAGGGGCGCATTATGATCACTTAGGCCGCGGTAAAGAAAACTCGCGCTACCAGGGAGACGCTGACCCCATACACTATGGCGCTGATGACAACGCAAGCGGCACTGCTGGCTTACTCGCTTTGGCCAACTACTTGCAAACCACGCAAGAGCCGGTTTTTAAAAGCAACAATTATCTCCTTATGGCTTTTACAGCCGAGGAGATGGGGCTTTTAGGCAGCCAATACCTGGTAAATAACCTTTCTGGTGAATACGAAATTGCCTACATGCTTAATATGGACATGATTGGGCGCATGACTGAAAATCAGCTGCAAGTGAATGGTACGGGTACCTCGCCTGTATGGCCGGCAATTTTTGATCAAATTGAATGCAAGCCTCAGCTAATTTTTAGTGAAAGTGGTGTGGGTCCCAGTGATCATACCAGCTTTTATTATCAAAATATTCCGGTATTGCATTTTTTCACCGGCACCCATCCAGACTATCACAAACCAAGCGACATTGCCGAAAAAATTAACGAAGAAGGAATTACCAAGGTGCTAAACTTGATGCTTGGCGTAATTGCCAGCAGCGCAGACCAGGAAATTGAATTTACCCCTACCAAAAATGAGAGCACCAAAGCTCCGCGCTTCTCAGTAACACTAGGCGTTATGCCCAATTACATGTATTCAAAAGGGGGCTTAAAACTAGACGGTGTTTCTATGAATAAACCCGCTTTTAAGGCTGGCCTTAAAGCCGGAGACGTTATCACAAAATTAGGAGACTATAAAATTTCAGATATTCAAAGTTACATGCGTGCTTTAAGTGCCTTTAAAGAAGGCCAGGAGGTAATTATCCAATATCAGCGTGATGGCGCTTCCTTGGAAACCACGGTAAAATTTTAAATCATGCAAATTGCGGTATTAGGGGGCGGTAGCTGGGCTACTGCCTTGGTTAAAATTTTGAGCGAAAAGAATGATTACGTGGGCTGGTGGATGCGTGATGAAGAAAATGTAGAATACATTAAAAAGTACCATCACAACCGAAAATATTTAAGCTCTACGGAGCTGGCCACTGAGAAGATTGCCATTACCACCAACCTTAACCACATAGTTGATGAAGCTGATTGCCTTATAGTGGCCATACCCAGCGCCTTTTTAAAAGATGCCTTAAAAAATCTGCAGGGTTCTTTAGAAGACAAATATGTCTTTAGCGCCATTAAAGGCATTGTTCCTGACGAGAATCTTATTGTAGGGGAGTTTTTTCACCAGCACTACCAAGTACCGCTTATGCACATTGGGGTAATTACCGGCCCTTGCCACGCAGAAGAGGTTGCTTTGGAGCGACTCTCTTACCTTACCGTGGCCAGTCAAAACCAAGATGTGGCTCAAAAACTGGGCACCATGCTAGATTGCAGCTTTATAAAAACCAATGTGAGTGATGACATCTATGGTACCGAGTACGCAGCTGTGCTTAAAAACATTTACGCACTGGCTTCCGGTATTTGCCACGGTTTGGGTTATGGCGATAACTTTCAGGCCGTGCTAGTGAGCAATGCAATACGGGAAATGAAGAAGTTCATAAAAGCCGTACACCCCATAAAGCGTGATATAAATGACTCAGCCTACCTGGGCGATTTACTGGTAACCGCTTATTCTCAGTTTTCCAGAAACCGCATGTTCGGCAACATGATTGGCAAAGGCTACACCATACGCAGCGCTCAGTTAGAAATGAACATGATTGCCGAAGGCTACTATGCGGCCAAGCTAATTAGAGAGGTCCGCAAAGAAAATGACGTTAAAATGCCCATCGCCAATGCGGTATACAAGATTTTGTATGCTAATAAAAACCCTAAAAAGGTGATGGCTAAATTGGCCAACAAATTGGATTAAAAATTAGGGGCACAAGAAATCCGTCACTTTTGAGGAATGCTTAAGCGAAAGGTTTAAGAAGCCTTCAAAAATTACAAACTGCTCATTGGTAATACCCCAGTTTTTCCAACTGCTTTACCTTAGGCCAGCATAAAATTGAGTGTGCCTAAAACTATCTTCATATTACTGGTAGCCATTTGTTCACACCTGGAACTATGGGCGGCAGACACTTTAAAGGTCTATGGCAAGTAAGATAGCCTGGCTTTTACCCAAAGCATGTTGGAAAGCTATCAGCCATCAGCCGAAAGGCTAAGTGAATTACTACAACCCACAAGCTTGAAAGCGCGAGGACCGGTTTTAAGCTTCCCGTTTTGGTTGCAAAACCCAACCGATTAAGACCTTAACTACTGGATATGGTTACCCTACAATGATTTTTGGATTTTAGAAGAGCAATACCAATACGGCCTTTACTACGGAGGTCATAAGGTGGGCAAAAGTCTCAATGACTTTTTTTACCGGCTTGATTTCCTGGAGCTAACTCTGCCTGCCCATAGCACCCTGCATTTTAAGGCCATTACCTGTAGCTCTATAGGGCGGCAAAGTGTAAATTACCCCATTTACCTTTTTAAGCCCGCTTATCTTTTAAAATACCAATCGGAGCTACTGCATGAGGGAAAAACAGATTTAATTATCACCTTTTTCTTTTTTTGTGCTTTAGTGATTATGATGTTGTACATGGGGATTTTGTTCTTTCATAATCAACAGGAGAAGATGTACCTGTTTTATGCCTTGTACATGTTTTTCACCCTCATGTACATGCTGCCCAAAGTGCCCCTTTTTTATGAATTTCTTGATCTCATTAGCGAACACTGGCTCATTTTCAGCTACACCAATAAGTCCAGTCAAATGGCCTTATTCATTTTTACAATTTATTTTGTGTCCAATTTTTGAGTCTCAAAGAACGAGCGCCCCAATTATATCGTGCATTTATTGGTGTGAGTACTGTGTATTTGGCCTACCTCCTTTTTTGCGTCATTAACTTTATCGTTACGGGAGAAATTACCTTGATTGACCGGCTTTTTGCGCCCTCCCGTTTAGGAGTTTTTGTTTTAGGCCAAGTACTATTAATATGGGTATAGGTTAGTTTAAACACCCTCTTGAATATTATATCATTTCCGGTAGCCTTTGCTTTACCCTAGGTTCTATGCTAGCCATAATCCGAAGGCTTTTGTTATTTCAAACTCTAAATTCGTCTCATGAAAGCCATTGTCATTGATGACGAAAAACACTGCAGTGAGTCGCTCAGATTTCTAATTAAAGAATTTGCCCCGGAAGTTGAAGTTTTATCATAAGCCAATGATCCGTTCAGAGAGCTGGTGCTTATCACAGGCCCATCAACCCAATCTGCTTTTTTTAGCCATTGAAATGCCACACATGAATGGTTTTAAGCTTTTAAGTAAAGTGAAAGACCTGCGCTTTGAAACCATCTTTACCACCGCCTATGACGAGTTTGCGATTAAGGCTTTTAAGCACAATGCTATTGATTACCTTTTAAAACCTATAGATGAGAACGATTTATTGCAGGCCTTAGGTAAAGCGCGGGAGAGATTGCAAACCAACGATCTGCACTTTAAGTTTCACGCCTTGCTTAATCAAATTGGCAAAAACACAGAAATTGACGGTAAAATCTCCTTGCCCACCATGGAGGGGCTGGAGTTTGTAAAATTGAAAGACATCATCCGCTGACAAAGCGATAGTAATTACACTGAAGTAGTTTTGAACAACCAAAAAACCGTAGTGGTCTCTAAAACACTTAAGGAAATTGAAGAGCTGTTACCTAATAGCATTTTTGTGCGCATGCACCACAGCCACGTGGTAAACTTAAACCATGTAGAGCGCTACCAGCGCGGGGCCGGAGGTGTTTTGGTGCTGGATAACGGAGACCATGTAAATGTGAGCCGCAGCAAAAAAAATGACTTTTTAAACAGCATCTAAAATAGGTAGGGCGGTCGCTATCAGATTCTCATTTCCTTTGGGCTGGAGTTATTTTCTCGTAAACCCGTTCCCTATTAGCTCCACCTTGCCCTTCCCGGTTTATGAATTTTTCCCGTTCCGCCACTACTCGCTCCAAAGCCCGGCCCTGCTTATTCTTTAAAAAGGGTTAAACCCGATGGCCCATCATGCTGGTTTGGCGTATTTAAATTCTCAAGAAGCTTGTACCTTGTAGGTGCCAATTTAAAAAACAATCTTTTTGAGTACCAATCATTCCTTTATTCCCTTTAAACTAGACCCCCTAACGCCCCAAGAATTAGAGCAGCAAGCAGTAGAACTCAACCAGCAACTGCAGAAAAGGCGCTCTTGCCGGGCGTTTTCAGATAAGCCTGTACCGCGCTCGGTTATCGAAAACCTACTTAAACTAGCGGGTTCTGCCCCCAGTGGAGCCCACAAACAACCCTGGCGTTTTGTAGCCATTAGTAACCCCGCCTTAAAAGCAAAAATTAGGGCAGCGGCAGAGCAGGAAGAAAAGGCCTTTTACCAGGAGCGGGCACCTCAAGAATGGCTAAAAGACTTAGAGCCCTTAGGAACCCAATGGCAAAAACCTTTTTTAGAAACCGCCCCCTGGCTAATTGTGATTTTTAAAAAACTCTATGGCCGTTCATCATCAGGCAAAGAAAAATATTACTACGTAAATGAATCGGTGGGCATAGCCTGCGGCTTCTTAATAAGAGCTTTACACCAGTGTGGTTTGGCCACGCTAACCCATACCCCCAGCCCCCTAAACTTTCTGTCAGATATTTTAGAACGCCCTCAAAATGAAAAACCCTTTTTGCTTTTGCCGGTGGGCTTTCCAGCCAATGACGCACAGGTGCCTAACTTAAGTCGTAAAACATTAGATGAAACCAGCCTATTTTTCACCTAATTTGCCTGTACTAAACAGATACCCAAAAACTTGAGGGCTTTTGCTGAAAAATACCCGCTCCTTCTTATCATTCCTTGTGTGGCAGTGGCCAGCATAGCGGGTATTAACCAGTACCAGTATGGTATGTGTAATCAGTTTATCTCCATTCCCTGGCTCCAGGATTTAATGGAGCCCCAGTTATACCCCCATGACTTTTTAGTAGACCAAAGGGAGAATTCGCCTACGGTTTTTTTGATGGTTTTAAAAGCGCTACTGCCCGTTTTTCAAACATTACCCTGGTTATTTTTCATCCTCTATTCCTTCAATCACCTGCTTCTATTCTTTGCTATTTATAAGCTGTTTTTCAGTTTATTTAGAGATACCCGTGTGGCTATTTTGGGCATAGTAGCTTGCTCTTTTGCCTTTCCGGTTTTAGGAGACATACACCTTTGGAGCACCTCATTAATGGAAAGAACCCTGGCCCTACCGCTGCTGCTACTTTCTATTAGTTCTCAGTTACGCAAAAATTTTTGGTGGGCTGTTTTTTTGCAAGGCATAGCATTTAATATTCATCCACTTTCAGGTTTTTATGTGGTAATTATTAGTTGGCTGGCCATTGTTGTGGCTCAAGGCTTTAAAAAAGAATACCTGGCTTATGCAGTGTTATTTCTGGTAATTGCCAGCCCTGTACTTTATTTAAAGTTTAGCACTCCTAGCCTTAACCCAACTGCATGGCAAGAAGCCGTTTGGTTAAAGGTGATGCGAGTCCGCAATGCGCATCACGCATTTCCCAGTGCCTATTCTTTAGAAGTTCTGGTAAAATCTGCGGCCATAGCCGTAGTTTTTGGAGGTATGGTAAGCACTTTAAAGCTGCACTCATACTTAAAAAAATACTTGGTAGGTTTTGCCTGCGCCACCGCTCTGCTGCTGCTGATAGGCCTGGTTTTCACAGAAATCTACCCCGTTAAATTGATCCTGCAGTTGCAGTTTTTCAGAGCTTACCGCTTTTTTATTTTTCTTACGCTGGCCTTGTGGGTGGGCGGCTTAATCCTGCAACCCAAACCTCTTTACTACCTTCTTGCTCTTTTAGTACTAAGCCAATACTTTGCGCAAGATTTGGGGAAAAGCGCAGCGGCTGTGGTCTTAATTTTCCTTGGCTGGCTGTGGTTTAAAAAAACCCTCAAAGGATCTAATGTCCTGTACCTATGCGGGCTCTACCTCTTTTTGGGCCTGGCTGCTTTTACCCAACGCGATCACCGTGCTTATTTTAAAGGATTACAAGACCCAGAATGGTACAACCTGCAAGGGTGGTTTGCGCAAAACACATCGGCTGAAAGCCTGGTAATTGTGCCCCCGCAGCAATTGGGCTTTAGGGTGTACAGCCAACGCAGCAGCTATGGCGATTGGTACGATGGAACCAAAGCCTTTTTCAGCGAGACCTATGCGGCCTATTGGTGGGAGCACATGTCTAAGCTGAACTGCACCAACCCTGATTCACTGGTGCAAGACTACCGGAAAAATAAGGCGGACGTTTTTCTTAAGATTGCCCGAGAAGAGCAAAAGCGCTTTAAAAATGTGTACGTCATTCAATACCAAGAAAGCCCGCTAGCCCTGCCTAAAGTGAATGAATTTGGCCGTTTTGTAGTATACCGCATTCCTTCTTTTTTAGATTAGTCTAAATATATTTTTAAGGCTTGGGGGCTTTCCCTAATTTTGTCGTTATGAACGCTTTAAGTTTTACGGAAGAGAATTACCTTAAGAGTATTTTTTTTCTCAGCCGTCCGGGTACCAAAATGGTGAGCACCAATGCTTTGGCAGAAAGACTGCAAACGCGAGCCGCCACCGTTACAGATATGCTACGCAGGCTTTCTGATAAAGATCTCATTGAATATAAGCCCTACAAAGGCGCTCAACTCACTGAGGCTGGCCAGCAAAGGGCGGTGGCCATTTTGCGCAAGCACCGTCTTTGGGAAACCTTCTTAGTAGAAAAACTGGCCTTTGGTTGGGAAGAGGTGCACGAAATTGCCGAGCAGTTAGAACATATTCAATCCACTGCGCTCACCGAAAGGTTAGCGACTTTTTTAGGGCACCCCAATTACGATCCGCATGGCGATCCGATTCCTGATGCGCAGGGCGTATTCCCCAAGCGTGCTAACCTTACACTAGATCAGGTAAAAGCCGGTCAGCGCCTGGTCGTAAAAGGGGTGAAAGACAGCAGCACTGAGTTTTTACGCTACATCCGCAAAGCCGGTATTGGCTTAGGCGATGAACTGACCGTAAAAGATATTGAGCGATTTGATGGCAGCTTACAGGTAATGCACCACGGTAAATCCCTAATGCTAAGTGCTATTGCCGCTTCAAACATTTACGTAAAAGAATTATGAAAAAGCTTTTTCCCGTCTTCACACTTGCCTTGATTCAATTTTTATGCAGTTGCCAAAATCAAGAAAGCTCTGAAAAAGAGATGCCCACCGTAGTAGCCACCACCAGCATTTTAGGAGACGCTGTTTCCGTACTGCTGGAAGGGGTAGACAGCGTGCAAACCTTGGCCCTTATGGGTCCGGGCGTAGACCCACATTTATATAAGCCCTCTCAGGGAGATATCACACAGCTAAGTAATGCTAATCTAATTGTTTACAATGGCTTACGCCTTGAGGGCAAAATGCAAGGCGTATTGGAAAAACTTAAAAATAAACCCGTTTTTGCAGCTGGTAAGGCCTTAAATGAGGGAGACCTTATCAATGCTACCGAATTTGGCGGTGCTTATGACCCCCATATTTGGTTTGATCCTTTGCTCTGGAAACAAGTAATTAAAGGACTTTCGGAAAAACTTAAAAAGCAATTTCCCCAATATTTGGCTCAAATTGAGAAAAATGAGCAAACCTATCAGCAAAAGCTAGACATATTACACCGTAACACCATTCTTTTATTGGATAACATACAAGAAGACCAGCGCATTTTAGTAACTGCCCATGATGCTTTTAAATATTTTGGTAGGGTTTATCAAATTCAGGTAGAAGGCCTCCAGGGAATATCTACCACCGCAGAATATGGCATTAAAGATGTTGGCCTGCTGGCCGACCTTATTGCCGAAAATAGCATCAAAGCTATTTTTGTAGAAAGCTCTGTACCTAAGCGTTCCATTGAGGCCGTTTTAAACGCCTGTGAGAGCCGAGGCGCTCAAGTAGTTTTAGGAGGAGAACTTTACAGCGATGCTTTGGGTGGCCCCGATAGCAACGCAGACACCTACCTCAAAATGTTTCAACATAACGTTGAAACCATAACCACCGCCCTGCAATGATAGCAGAGACGCAAGAGGTCATCCCCGCCTTAGAAGTGCACAACTTAAGCGCCAGCTATCAGCGCAAGCCGGTGCTTTGGGATGTAGATTTTCAGTTGCCTCAGGGTAAGTTGATTGGCGTAGTTGGGCCCAATGGCTCAGGTAAAACCACCTTGCTCAAAAATATAATGGGCCTTATGGAGCCCGACAGCGGTTACGTAAAACTCTTTGGAGAAGATCTGGAGAAAGTTCGGCACCGCATTAGCTACGTACCCCAGCGCGAGTCGGTTGATTGGAACTTCCCCGCTAGCGTACGCGATGTAGTAGAAATGGGCCGATACCGGAAAAACCGCCTCTTTAAAAGACTAAAAGCACAAGATCACCAACTGGTTACCGAAGCCCTGGAGCGCGTTAATTTATTGGAGCTTTCCCAAAGGCAAATTAGCCAACTTTCTGGCGGACAGCAGCAACGCGTTTTTATTGCCCGGGCCCTGGCACAGCAAGCCGACCTCTACTTGATGGATGAGCCTTTTGTAGGAGTAGATGCCGCCACGGAAGAGGCCCTTTTGGAATTACTTACGGAAATGAAGAATGCGGGCAAAACCGTGGTTATTGTGCACCACGACTTACAAACTGCCTATGAATATTTTGACTGGACTGTGCTGCTGAATACGCGCCTAGTAGCTGCTGGTCCGCAGGAAAGCATTTTTAAAAAAGAGCTTTTACAGGAGGCCTATGGTGGCCGTTTAACGGTGTTGTCAAAAATTGGTGATCTCATGGCGCGCAAAGACTTTCCGGCCAGGGAAACGGGCTTTAAAGAAAAAGAGGGGCTAGGAGATGGATAGCTTGTGGACCTTTTTGCAGTTTAAAGATGCCACATTGCAGCTGGTAACCGCTGGAACTGTACTCATTGCCATGGGTGCCTCAGTGGTGGGCTGCTTTGCCTTTTTAAGAAAGCGTGCCTTGGTAGGCGATGCGGTGGCGCATGCCATTCTACCTGGCATTGCCGTTGCCTTTATGCTTACCGCAGCTAAAAATCCGCTTATTCTACTAAGCGGTGCATTAGTGAGTGGCTGGCTGGCCTTGTACTGCATTGAAATAATTCAAAAAACTTCTAAGCTTAGCGCTGACACGGCCATCGCTGCCGTACTAGGCGTTTTTTTTGGCATTGGCATTCTTTTACTTACTCATATTCAACATAGTGACTTAGAAAACCAGTCTGGTTTAGACCGATTTCTATTTGGCAGTGCGGCCAGTATGAGCACCGCTGATTTACTCACCTACGCGGGAGTAGCCCTCTTTCTGCTTCTAGCCATTGCCGGGCTTTACAAAGAGCTAAAGTTGTTTAGCTTTAACCCTGAGTATGCGCAGGTACTGGGTTTACCGGTAAAAACCATTAGGCGTCTCATTAATAGCCTTACTGTAATGGCCATAGCCATTGGTATTCAATCAGTTGGTGTAGTTCTTATGGCCGCTTTACTAATCACACCGGCCGCTGCTGCTCGCGCCTGGACCGATCGGCTTTTGGTGATGATTTTTTTGGCGGCCGGCTTTGCTGCTTTCTCAGCCTTAGTAGGCTCTTATGTCAGCTTCTCTGCTACCGCTATGCCCACCGGGCCATGGATTGTGATGAGTCTTTCTTTTCTGGCTTTGATTTCATTGTTCATCGCGCCCCAGCGAGGATTATTAGCGCGTTTGAACCGCCAACGCCTTAACCGCATAAAAATACTAACTGAAAATATGCTGAAGGCGTTCTACAACCTGGGAGAGCGCGCAGGCACCTATCAAAAGTGGCTTACTGCCGAAGATTTGGCAAGAGTGCGCGATTTCACCCATGCCGAATTGACCCAGGGTTTGAGAATCTTGCGTAAAAAGCACTTGGTAATTCCAAAACAAAGTGGATACCGGCTCAGCAGGCAAGGGTTAGACGAAGCGCGCAGAGTGGTGCGCTTGCATCGTTTGTGGGAAATGTACCTGACACAGCGCATGCGCATGAAGTCAGATCACATTCACCCCAACGCAGAAACCATTGAGCACATCATTACCCCTGAAATTGAAGAACAACTTTTACGGGAGCTGGACTTTCCCGAAAAAGACCCTCACAGCTCACCTATACCCTACCCCCAATGAGCAGTGCCGGATTTTACATAATGGCTACCGGTGCAGTAATTGCCGCAGCCTGCGCACTTTTGGGCAGCTTTTTAGTGCTACGCAAAATGGCCATGGTGGGCGATGCCGTTTCACACGCAGTACTACCCGGCATTGTGCTGGCCTTTCTAATTTCAGGAAGCCGCGGCAATCTCATCATGTTGGTGGGCGCAGCCATCACCGGGGTGCTTACCACTGTGCTTATTGAGCTTTTACACAAAAAAGCCCGGCTGCAAGAAGATGCTTCCATTGGCATCACCTTTACCTGGCTTTTTGCCATAGGCGTAATCCTCATCAGCAGTTTTACCGGACAAGTAGATTTAGACCAAGACTGCGTGTTGTATGGCGAGATTGCCTACGTGCCACTTGACCTGCTCTACACCAGCAGTGGCACTGTATTGGGTCCACGCGCTTTGTGGGTGGGGGGCGGCCTGCTGTTGCTAGTGGTCATCTTCGTTCTGGTAGGCTTTAGAGGCTTGAAAATTTCCACCTTTAATCCGGAGTACGCCAAGGCGCTCGGCATTAGCACCGCTTTTTGGCACTTTAGTTTTATGGGCTTGGTATCCCTTACCACTGTAGTTTCTTTTGAGTCGGTTGGCGCTATATTAATTGTGGCTTTGTTGGTAGTACCAGCCGCCACGGCCTACCTGTTAACCCATCGGCTTAAAGCCATGCTACTACTAGCTGTTCTTTTTGGGGTGTTAGCCTCAGTGGGAGGTTATTACCTGGCGGCAGCGCTCAACGGCAGTATTGCGGGAGCCATGGTTACGGTAGCCGGTATTCTTTTTCTTTTGGCCTTTGGCTACAGCCGATGGGAGAATAGCCGCAAGGCTTAAGCCTAAAAGATCCTTCTGTTTGCCAGGATTTTCACCTCCTAAAATGCTACCTTTAAAACTAAAGCCATTATAGCCCTTGGTACAGAAATACTGGTACAATGCATTTGGCCTCAATCACTTTGAGATTATAGATCTAAGGTTATTGCTTATGGATTACCCCTCGCAGCCTAATGCCGAAAAAGTATGGGACACATGGAAGCAAAAACACCGCATTCTCAATTTCCACAAGGGTTTCCCAGATTATTTCAGGCAATCGCAAAAGCTTTTTGACCAGACGCTTCCTTTAAAAAATCACGGGCTGTAGAAATAGTCGAGAGTGTCGCGGAAAGGAATACTAAAAGTTAAAGTATCGCTTTTGTATACTTCTGGATACTTGTATAAAGTAAAAACCAACTGATACTCTACGTTAGCCGGCACGGTAAAGTAATAGGCATAGTGCCCCGAAGACTTTCCAGGCAGGGTAATGTGTTGCGTGTGTCTGAATCTAAGTGGTGTTGCTTAGTGAAAATAAAACCTACCCCGCCCCGCAAGCTTGCGGGACACCCCTTCCCACGGAAGGGGAAGAATTGCGGATAAATAGCAGGGCTAGGCCGAACTTCCCAAAGAAGGGGAAGGATTGCGGATAAAAAAAGCCGCCCCGAAAGTCTTCGGGGCGGCTTGGGTTCTAATCAATAAAGCGTTGCGCCCGGTTTGGGCATCGGCCGTAAGGCTTAGCGCTTTAAAATTTGCAAGCTGGTTTCAGCATCTACCTTTAAGGTATAAACCCCGGTGGGTAAACCGCTGAGGTCTATTTGTTGACCGCTTACTTCTAATACCTTCTGCCCTTGTAGGTTAAAAAGTACTGCGTTGTTCACGGCTTGGTTTAGCCTCACTATACCGTTGGTGGGGTTGGGGTACACCTGTAAGGTTTCTGCACGCTCTTCTTCGGTTAAACCGATGGTACCACTAATGGCATAAAGCGAAAGTGTACCGGAAACCTCATTAGCCACTGCTAGCATAGGGCTACCGTTAGGGCTCTCGGCTGCGGAAATAAATTTGATGTCTTCAGGACCTAAATCACCGGCATTAGGGTCATCAGCGGCCACGCTAAAATCTCTATTCAGATAGTAGCTCACAAAAGTGGGCGCAGTTGGGTCGGTTACATCGTACACCATTACACCACCCATGCGCTCCAGGCCTACAAAGGCAATTACTTTACCGTTTATCTCGGCAATTTCAATCGCTTCGGGCTCTGAGCCTTTATCGTCACTGCGGCTTTTCTGCGAGCTGTTATCATCATTGTTGGAGTTAAACTCGTTAGGGTAATCGCTTGCTAAAACCTGCGCAAACTCGTCTTCACTATCCCATACCAAAGCTCCGGTGCTGGCATTCCAAATGCTGAAAGAGCGGGCGCCATAGGAGTACAATTCATCGTAGTCGCCATCGCCATCGGTATCGCCTAAAGAGGTGGTAATTAAAAGGCGGCCCAGGCTGTCTTCCATTTGCAGGTTAGCTGCGTTGGGGAAAGCGGTAGGGTCTAGGGTAAGATCCTCTATTCTTTCCTCTTCGCTGTAGGCATCGTAATCGCGGGCGTCACCCTCATTGGCAGTAGCTAAGTACACGTTGCCCCCTACTTCAAAAGCTTTCATGGCATCGGGTTGGTACATGCCAAACACAGGCCAGTTTCTAATGTCTATGCCCGAAGAGCGGTTGCTGGCATCCATACGGTTATTGCCCGTGCTCCAGTCTTTAAAGCCTAAGGGAATTAAAGCGGTGATGCTGTTGGCGGTAAGGTCTACCACTGCCACCGTATTGTTTTCCTGACACACTACGTAAGCAGTAGAATTATCAGGAGAAACAGCTACGTACTCAGGCTCNANGTTTTGCGATAGGCGGGGTTGGGTNCCNTCAAAACGGATGTCGTCTATTTGCCAAAGGGTAGAGTTACCGCCCCCGGGG
>PR_CR_10_Liq_2_inCRDRAFT_1000247_pt1 | contig 15585 bp, 5 predicted proteins | sample PRCRCaboRojoPR_FD_10245 | JGI IMG/M metagenome (IMG submission 10245) | reverse complement strand
CAGTATACGCAGGCAGTAAAGGATATTCAGGACCTTATTGCAACCCTGGAGTCTGGTGCAGCTGGTGACCAAACGATGCTGGGCATGGCTCGCATCTGGCGTACGGTGATTTTCCACCGCCTTACGGATATTTACGGTGACATCCCTTACTCTGAAGCTGGAAAAGGCTTTATCGAAGGTATTGATTTCCCGGTATTCGACTCTCAGGAGTTTATCTACAAGGATATGCTCAAGGAACTGGAAGAAGGTATTGCTCAAATCAGCGACGAAGGTGGTTTTGGCTCTGCAGATTTCCTCTACGGAGGTGACCCTGCTAAATGGCGCCGCTTTGGCTACTCTATGATGCTCCGCCTCGGTATGCGGATGTCTGAAGTTGACCCTGCGGAAGCACAGAAGTGGGTAGAGAAAGCCATTCAGGGCGGCACACTGCAGCCTGGTGAAGATGCTTTCATTGAGCACACCAACGGACCGGAAGGTATTAACCGCAACGGTATCGGTGAAGTCCTTGACCTGACTAACGGTTCTGCCGGTGAGGGTTGCCCACGCCTGAGCGCAACTTTCGTCAACTGGATGAAAGACCACAACGACCCTCGTCTGGACATTATCGGCACACTGCCTGTAAATGGTACCGAGCACAATGGTATGCCTAACGGACTGGACACCGAGACGCTGTTGGACAACCCAACCGGAACTTCTGCAGATGATTTCAGTACGGTCAATCAGGCTATCGTTAAGGTTTCTTCTCCTATGATGTTCCTTACTGTTGCCGAGTCTGAACTGTTGCTGGCGGAAGCTGCCGTACGTGGCTGGCACTCCGGAAGCGCACAACAGCATTACGAAAATGGTATTCGTGCTGCCATGAAGAACTGGGAGCGTTTCGATGCTTCTATCGTAGTAGAGGATGCTGTAATCGATCAGTACCTTGCTGATAACCCATTTGATGAAGCTAATGCCATGCAGCAAATCGGTGAGCAGTACTGGGCCGCTACCTTCCTGAATGAGTATGAGACCTTCTCTAACTGGCGTCGTACAGGGTATCCTGAACTGACTCCGGTTGACTACCCGAACAACGTTACAGGGGGTACTATACCGGTACGTCTTGTACTGCCTCAGGGTGAGCTGGGCGTTAATCCTAATATGCAGGAGGCACTGAACCGGCAAAGTCTGGGAACAAGCTTCCCTGATCACTTCACCGTACCGGTTTGGTGGGACAAGTAAATTTGATGATGAATTAAGGAGTTATACCAGCCTGTCTTCAGGCTGAACGAGGGCCCTGCTGTTCGAATGAGCGGCAGGGCTTTTTGTTAGACCCAACGCATCAAGTCTATTGATTACAGCTCACCTACAATCTTCCGCCCGTGGTATTCGCTGCCGCCTAAGGCTTGGTGGAATTGCTGAAGATTGGTATTCGTAACGCTGCCTGCCGCGATGACAGTTATTTCTGGCGCAGCACACTCCAACAGCCTGTGGAGCTGACTCAGCCCTGCCTGTGCCGTAGGGGCACCACCTGAGGTCAGGATGTACTTCAGATTTGGAATAGCTTTGAGCTGCCCGACAGCGGCTTCCATGTCGGGTACCTCATCAATGGCTTTGTGGAAGGTGACAGGCCGGCCCTCCATTGCTTCGCACAGGGTGGTGAGCAAGGGGAGGTCTATCTGATGCTGAGGCGTAAGGGTGCCAATAACGAACTCCGGTACGCCCAAATCGAGAAACCGGGCAATGCTGGCTTTCATTTGTGCCACTTCAGTTCCGGTGTAGACGAAGTGGCCGCCCCGGGGCCGGATCATAACTTTTACGGGTATTTGCACCTGCTTCAATACCTCCTTTACCAGCTGCCAGTCGGGCGTGGTCCCGCCGAGGTCCAACCGGGCACAAAGTTCTAACCGGTCGGCACCCAGCGCCTCAGCGCGGCGGCACTGCTCCAGGGTTTCTACACAGGCTTCACGGATGATTCCTTCCATGTTTCGTCATTTTATCCTGCAAAGAACGAAAATCCCTTCCCCTTTTGCCAACCAATCCGGATATTACAGCCTTACTTGTAGTAAACAAAATACAACATGAAAGTAGAACTGACCCGCCTGGATGATGATTTCCACCTGCAAGCCGCCAATGAAGATGGCCTAACCGTCGAAACCGATGGCTCTCCTTCCATCGGCGGGCACAACAAAGCGCTCCGGCCCATGCAGATGCTACTGGCTTCCCTGGGCAGCTGCAGCGCCATTGATGTCATCCATTTACTGCGCAAGCAGCGGCAGGAATTGCGGGACATCAAAGTGACCGTGACTGGCGAGCGGGATACCACTAAAACGCCTTCGCCTTTCACAGCCATCCATGTGCACTATATACTTTACGGAAATATTGCCGATAATAAAGCAGAACGGGCGGTCAGTATGTCCATGGAGAAATTGTGCTCTGTCAAAATCATGCTGGAAAAGGCTGCCGAGATCACCTGGAGCTGGGAAAAGGCGGACTAACCCTGAATCCCTACCTGAGAAAAACCGCCATCAATACGCACATTCAACCCCGTCAGATAAGAAGAGGCAGGCATAGCTAGAAAAGCGATCGTCCGCGCGACTTCCTCCGGATCCCCTACCCTGCCCAGTGGCGTGGCGTCATTAATGCGCTGGACTTTCTCCGGGATTTTCAACACCCGGTCCACTCTTGCCGTGGCAATAAACCAGGGGTCTACTGAATTCACCCGGATACCATCCTTGCCCCAGTCCACGGCCAGGTACTTGGTCATCCGGTCCATCGCAGCNTTTGACATCGCATAGATNCCTGTGGTCCACATGACGCCGGTTTTGCCGGCTATGGAGGCTACGTTTACGATACTNGGCCCCTCTCCCTTCAACAAAAGCGGGTGCAGCCGGACACTGAGGTCGAAGGCCGTGCCCACGTTGATGTCCATTACATGCTGCAGGTCCTCAAAGGTGGCTTCCAGGGTGGGCTTGCGGACNTTGGTGCCCACGTTGTTGACCAGGATGTCCAGTTTGCCCCAGAGTGANTTCGCNCGCTCCACAATNGCNATGCGCTCTTTTTCTTCGCCTATATCCGCNACCATACCGAATGCTTTGTAGCCTTTCTGCTGGTAGTCTTCTTCNGCTTCGCGGATCAGGTCTTCGGAGCGGGCCAGGAACANCACCTCNGCGCCCAGGGCGAGGAACTCTTCTGTAGTGGCTTTCCCAATGCCCTTGCTGGCTCCGGTAACAATTGCGGTTTTCCCTTTGAGTGTCCAATGTTTCATGTTCTTGGTTGGTATTTGCGTCCGTTTTGAGAACAGCAAAAGCCCGCAGTAGTTTGTTGCCCATCAAAAAAGCCGCTCCCTGCTGTAAGGAACGGCCACTTTTGATAAACTCGGTAAAGGGTAAGGTTGAATTAAGCACCGGGCACAATGCCTGCACCCGGTGCCTAATCCCGGCTTCCGTTATTCCTTGACGACCCGCTTGTGGACAATACTCCGCCCGGTAGTGATTCGGACCAGGTAAACACCTGATGGCAGGTTCGCCAGCGACAGGCGCCGGTTGTCTTCCACCTGCACCGGCAGCTCCTGCCCGTTCATATTGAGCAGCTGTATCTGATCGGCTTCAAATCCGTGGGGGCTGACGATGTTGACCCAATCGGTTGCCGGGTTCGGGAAGAGGGTGAATACGCCGCTTCCGGAGTCTGCCTCTTCATTGGAAACAACCTTAAAGATGGTTTCCTGCCCCTGAATTGGCAGGCGGTTCTCTTCCAGGTCGATACAGTAGGTTTTCTCTACAGATACTTCCGATTCCGTAAGCCCGGCAATATCATCGATTATTCCAATGATGTAGGCGACCTGCCCGTGCCCGGAGACGTTGTTCCGGTCAATCCGGGTCATGGCAATCTCAATACGGCCATCCGGGTAGACTTCATCAACGGTGAGGGTATTGACCCCGGGCTCGCCAAACCAGCTTGTGGGGTACACCACCTCAATCTCATCGGGGTTGATGACTTCGGGGTCAAACTGCACGGTAAAGGCTACACCGTAGGCATTCTGTACCGGTGCATTGGCTTCACCGATTAAAATTGGTGCCTGAAATGTTGCCCCATTCGGCTGGTTTACGGGGAAATCAATAAAAGCGGGTGGGTCCAAATCCGTACCTGGCAGCTCTGTGAAGGGCTGTGGAACCCCATGTGACAGACCGTAGTTATCGATAAGTACCAGCCGGTCAAGCTCATCAATCAGGCCATCGCCATTGCAATCGGCATGCTTGTAGTTGGTGCCATCTGCAAAAGTGCTGTCCCAATTCATGGATACGGTGGGGCTCCAGGAGTTATCCTGATCCACTCTCGCCGGGCCGGATACGCCATAGCCCAGTCCAATCGAAAGCAGGTCAATATGGTGGGCCAGGTTGTCGGCATTGGCATCGCCGGGCCAGACTTCTTCTGTAGCCGGAGACCAGCAGAGGTTATCAAGGAAGCCGGTGCCCAGGATTCTCATGACCGTCACTTCACCAGTGATCACAATCCGGGAAGCCTCCGAGAAATTATTATTATTGGTGTAGGGAATGCGCTTAATGGTATTGCCGTTTGGCAAGGTGACGAGGGTGTTTTCCGTCAGGGTATCAAGCAGGGTAAGGGCGTTGAAGTTGTCCTCCGTCAGGTAAACCTCCGTTTCCTGTGTGGAATAATCAAAGGAGACCTCACCTGCGGGTTCCGGGAATTCAAAGTACAGCTCTGCATCTGCAAACTCGACGACCTGCCCCTCTGCCGGATCGAAGAAGTTCAAGTCTTCTGAATCGATGACTTCCATAGAGCACAGGCAGAAATCACCCAGGGAGTAGCCGAAGAATACGCCTCCCTGTGTGCCCACCTCCTGTAGCTCACCGGTCCCGTCACCGGGCGGGCTCTGGAAACCTGCAAAGGGTTCGAAGTCTAAGCACGAAGAGGTATCCGGCGGGCAGTCAAAGGCGACAAACTCGGTAAAGCCACTGCAGTCTCCTCCGCTCAGGTCTTCCACGATCAATTCATAAATATTGTCCGTAAACGGGTCAAACGGGCCCACCACTACCGGGCGCTCATCGCCGTAGCTGAGGGTGTCATAGATTTCGCCATTGCCGAAGATCTTGTAGAGCCCGTTTTCCGGTTGATTGCCAGACACGAAATCGAGCTCCATATAAAAGCCTTCTTCATCGCAAAAAGCAAAATCAGCCGTTACATCCCCGATCAAACAGGCATCGCCCTGGCATTCCGGTTGAGCATAAACGAACTCCTTGCAGCAATCCGGCTGATCAAAAATGCAGGCTTTGAAAGTGACTTCTTCTGTATTGACCAGCTCCAGGTTAATCAATTCTCCGGGCAGTGCGGCAAGCGTGCTTTGCCCGATATAGTCGCCGTTGAGGTAGAACCAAAACAGCAAATCGTTCTGCGGTTCTTCGACCGCAATATCTACCAGTAAATCATAAGTGCCATCCCCATTGCAATCCTGGGGCATTGCAGCAAGCTCAAGGATTTGGCAATCACCACCGTTATCACAGGACTTTGGACCGACCTCCACATAACCAAAGCAGGTGGGATTGGCGAAGTCGAGGATGAGAAAGTCATAGACCGTCACACCGTCTCCTGCAAAGGGCCCGAGGGTCACAAAAGGCTCGCTGTAGTCAAATGGACCAAAAATTTCCCCGTCCGCGAATATGAAGTAGCCCAGGTCACCGGGATCATTAACCTGCACTTCGATGTCGACGAGGAAGGTGCCGTCTTCGCAGGGATGAGTCTCAGCGATGACGTTGTTGAAGATGCAGCCTACATCACATGCCGGCGCATCGAAAAGCTTTTCTGTGAAGGCGTTGCAGTCCGTCGCCCCGATATTCACCTGATAGGTTGCTCCATCGCCGGGCAGCCCCGGGATGATCACCGGGAAGTCGTTAAGCCCGTACACCTCGCTGTAGCCCAGTCCGGGAATGGAGACTTCAAAGCTGGTCGGTACGCCACTGTATTCCAGATTGAGTACCAGGTTGTATTCTCCATCGTCATTACAGTCTGTTGCATCGGCAAATACGGCTTGGATGTCGCAGCCTGGAATGCACACCGGCGTTTCTATCGAGGTTTCCGCAGGCTGACACTGCCCATCCGGATAAGCAAACAGGTTCAAGGGTGCTCCGTTGCCTTCAAATGGCCCTATGGTCAGTGGCAATTCTGAAAAAGTATAGGATCCGTAAAACGCACCGTCTACTTCAAGAATAAAAATATCTCCAAAATCAGAGGCGACTAAATCAAGCTCCACATAGTAGCTGTCCCCGTCACAAGGCGTAGCCTCCGCCACAATATTCAGGATATCTGAGCAGTAGCAGGGAATAGCGTCCACTCCTTTGGAAATACAGCACTCCGGATTTTCGGAATAACAAATAGAAATCACATCCTGCACATCTCCCGGATTAATCGCCCAGATATCAAGGCTGAGGTCTCCTCCGGTGTATTCGCTCCAGCGAAGGTCTCCGTTGACATAAATATCTATGGGGGCTCCATTAAGCGCGGCTTCGTCCAGGTCTACAAATGCTAAATAGCTGCCAAAAATGCCGGTACAGCCTTCCGCGATGACATCGAAAGCAGGAATATCACAGTCGGGATTACAATCGCTCACATCAACCGGGACTTCGACCTCACAGACCACACTATTAGGAGACTGATTGCCCCATTGCTCAACCAACACGGTAATCTGCTCTGCGCCGGGATTGATAACAGGCCCTACTTCTACTGTGGAATTAACACCCACAAGACCATACTGGAAACCCCCAATATTGATCATCACGAAGGGCCCTAAATTCGGGGTGCCGCTAGAGGTTGTCACGGACAGGGTCAAAACGCCGTTAGGCTGACAGTCAATCACTTCTACAGTTGCTTCCAAACCACAGCCCACAGGGTCACAGGGCACTTCAAAGTCAACATAGGCGCAGCAGTCCGGCTGATTGGCAAAACAGATGGACAAGCTATCCAATCCGGATGGTGGCGAAGGCCAGTTGGAGAGCTGTAAGTTGAGCCCTATAGATGATCCATAGACCTTGGTTTCAGAATAGCCCGTCAACAATGAGGTAACGGTTAAGGTATCTCCATTTTGCGCATTCCCTACCGTCATTGGGATATTGTAGGTCCCATCATTATTGCAGCCCGCTGCCGGAATAAGCAGGTTCACATCTTCCAGCACACAGCCGTCAGCACAGTCCGGCGTAATGATCGTTTGGGAAGCACCGCAGTCGCCTTCCGTATCGTAAGCCCAAACCGTCACAGGCTCACCGTACCCCGGTACCGGGCCTACGGTCACGGGCAGGTCGGCGTAAGCGTACGTTTCCAGATAACCGTTGGAAGTTTCCACTTTGAAGGATTCACTTGGTAGATTACCCAGTGCATCAAAGTTGAGCTCGAAGTAAAAGAGGGAGTCCCCATCACAAGGTAAAAGGTCGATACTAAGGTTTTCAAAAGCGCAGTCTGCACAGCCTACATCGTAGCTGACTTCCTTACAGCAATCAGCGTTGGCATTGAAGTCGCAAATCTGCAATACCTCAAACTGTGCGGCAGGCAGGGGCAGATCAAGCACCAATTGCTGCCCATTGTAGATCAGAGTTTCCAGATAGTTGGTTTCCTGAGCTGAAACGGTCAGGGTATCCCCCTCCTGCGCCCCTTCGACTACCAGGATGATCGTGTAAATATCTTCGCCGGGGAAACACTGAACGCCGCCCTCCATCACAATGCCTTCCAGCGTGCAATCCGCACCGCAATCTTGTGCAGGCAGCACCTTCGTCAGAAAGCAATCAGGCTGACCGAAAGCCGAGACCTTGAACTCGATATCATCAGTTGGGGCTATAAACGGGCTTAGGGTCACCGGAAAATCACCTGCGGCATACAGCTGGTAATTGCCATTGGTAAACAGCTGAAGCGTGTCTGTGGGCAGCCCATCGTATTCGATATCAATGGAGACTTCAAAAACACCGTTGGGGTTACAATCTCCGGCTTCCACAATGAGCTCCTGCAAGTCACAGGGCGGCGGTGGATTAATGCAGACATTATCCATATGCAGCCCGGAAACGCCACCGATGAGCAAACTTTGGATATTGCCTTCGAAGATCAATTGTCCTGAGCTATTGATATTGTTATCAGGTATGACTTCCAGCGTAACGCCGGGCGCAAGCGGGTAAAAGCCAGGTTGCAGAAGAAACTGTATTAAAAACGGTGTGCCATTGGCTGCAAAATTGATTGTACCATCACCGTTAGGTAAATAGTAGTAATCAACTGTTATTTTTTCGACTGCCTCCGGGTAGGCCGTAAGGTCGTACACGGTATTGATGCTCGAAAACTCAAGGAACTGTCCGGAAGCCTGAGCAAAATCTGGCAGGCTGGACTCCTGCCGAACCAGTAAGTCTCCATAAAGGCTCGCCCAGAATAAGGTCTGTACAGGCGCAAGGCGCATCTCTACGCCTTGCTCAGTGTAAAAAACAGTACCCGGTGGCGTACCAGCCTGAGCCCCGTAACCTATCGTATCCATCATTTCGAATTCCAGGCAATCCCCCGAATTGGTGGTATCAAAAGGAGTGGCGCAGACATTATCTACCCCAAATTCCTGCCCACCCACGAGCAGGCTAAAGACCTCGCCAGTGATACAAACCGTCCCCGCTGAAAGGAAGGTATTGTTGCTGCTACTGTCGAGGGTAACGGTGACATCTACTCCCGGAAAATCCATCCCGGCAATATCCGGGAAGCCAGTGAGCACCACCACATTGCTGCCGTTGACGGAAAAGTTCTCTTCTCCTCCTCCATCAAAGAAATCAAAGCAGACTTGATGCACGCCATCTGGGTATTGCAGCTCCAGCGCATTATTGCCCATAAACAGGAAATTCCCGTCCAGCCAGCTTACATTAGCTCCTTCAATGGCGGCATTGCCGAAGCCGGTGTTGCCATTGGGATACTCAATTTCACGGGCAATGGCGATCAGACCGTCTTGTTCAAAGAGTGTATCGCCGGGGAGGTTATTTAAAATCGGGCCAAAGGCAGGGCCCGTGGGGAAGTCTTCAAAATCTAGACAAGCCTGTTGTGCATGCAGGCTGAGTGCGCTAAACAGCAGCGGTAACAGGTAAAAGTACTTTGCGTTCATGGATTGAAGGATTCGGTTCATCTTAAATAAGTTTCGCTGAGGTCCGTTGATTGGATTCGATCACCATACAAAAATGATAAACCTCTTGCCGGGCAACAAGTACATTTTTGGTCTTTTTTTGGATTTTTTTATCTGTAAAANACTCGAANNTGTCACTAAACGCCNTAAAATATTGATTTTAGACTTAAANAAAGGGTTCTAATTTTTGGATTTTTTATTTTTGATCTATGCATCAACACAAACTCATACAGCTGCTACGGAGCCTGTCCCGGCGGGAAATGACCCGTTTCCGGGAATTCGCGGAATCGCCTTATCATAACAAACACGATGGTGTGCGCCTGCTCGTACAGTACCTCAGCGCGTTATACCCTGACTTCACGGAAGAACGATGTGAGCGCGAAAAGCTTTTCCAGGCACTCTTCCCGGGCACGCCCCACGATCAGCCTAAGTTAGCGGTAATTTTCACCTATACGGTACGGCTGCTGGAGTTATTCCTGGAAATTGAGGGCTTTATGGAAAGACCGGATGCCCGCACCCCTTACTTACTTGGCCAGCTACGGCAACGGCAGCAACTCAAATGGTTTGAAAAGGCGCTATCAAAAGCAGAATCTAATACCCGGCAACAGCGGGAGCACGATGCAGACTGGTATTATCATCGGTTTCAGTTGGCGACAGAATCGGATTATTTTTTCACGACCGTTGCAGAACGTCGCCGGGATAGCAGCCTGCAGGACAAACAGTTCTACCTGAATCACTTTTTTTTGTCCGTAAAACTGAGAGATGCCTGTGAAATGGCCGTCCGGGAACGGATCCTCAAGGTCGCCTATCAAGACGCGATGGTTGCAGTAGCGCTGCAACAGGTCGCAGAAGATCCGGAAAGATATCAGTCTGTACCCGCCATAAATATTTACTACCAGCTTTACCAAATGATCACCAAAGCCGGAGAGGACAACTACTACAGCGTGCTCCACCACCTAAAAGCTCAACAGGAAGACCTGCCGGACGAAGAGCTGAAGAACATTTATAACTACCTGCAGAATTACTGTATCCAAAAAATCAATGCGGGGGAGGCTAAGTTTTTGCAGGAAATTTTCCAACTGTACCAGGTGCAGTTGGACAAAGGGCTTTTACTGGAGGACGGGCAGCTGTCAGAATGGCATTACAAAAACATCGTCACTACAGCCCTGCGGCTCAACGCTCTGGATTGGGTGTACCCATTCATTGAGGGCTACCGGGCGCAGTTGCCGGAAGGGGCACGCGATAATGCCTACCGCTTCAACCTGGCTTCCTACCATTACGCTGCAGAGGAATACGATCAGGTGCTGGCCCTGCTCACCCAGGTGGAATACAGCGACCTGAGGTACAGCCTTGGTGCTAAGGCACTGCTGCTTCGGACTTACTACGACCTTGAAGAATATAGCGCGCTGTACGCACTCGTTGACTCTTTCCGGCAGTACCTCGTCCGCAACAAGCTGATGGCAGACGGGCGGCGGCAGGGGTATTACAACCTCTTCAAACTGACGCGGCGGGCAGCGGTCCTTCGTGAAAATAAAGGTTATTACAACCACAGGCGCTACCACAAGGAATGGCAGCGCCTGCAGAAAGATACCCGGGAGGCAGGGGCGGTCTTCAACAAGGCGTGGCTGCAGCAAAAAATAGCTGAACTGGAGCCCTGAAAACCGTATTACCGCATCAGGACCACATCGCCCTGGAACAGCTCCACCACGCCATCAACGTACTCGACTTTGGCAAACCAGGTGAAGACCGCTCCATTCATAAGCTCTCCCCGGTAATGCCCGTCCCATCCGTAGACCGGATTGTTCGGCGGAGCATTGAAAACGGTGAAGACGGGCTCTCCCCAGCGGCTGTACACCTCGAAGGCTTCAATCTTAACCACTTCCGGTCCGGTCTGCACAAAGAAGATGTCATTGGCGCCATCGCCGTTGGGCGAAAAGACGTTGGGCAGATATACCCGCCGCTGCTTATTCAGGATGAGCTGTATCTGGTCAGTCGCGGTGCAGCCATTCAGGTCGGTGATTTGGACCTGGTACAAGCCGGAAGCTGAAGGGGTAACAAAGGTTACCGGGCAGTCATAGCAGGAAAGGCTGTCGGCCCCTTGCCACAGGTAGCGGGTGATTTCGTCCTCCGGGATATTGACATCCGCCGTAAGCCGCACTTCCTCGCCCAGGCCAACCTGGATTTGCCCGTTGATATCCTGCTCAATGATTTCCACATCGAGGTCATTGCCTTCTTCCAGCACAATTTCGGTCTCGTACTCACACCCAATCGCATCCTGAACGATAAGGGTGTACACCCCTCCGTCCAAATTGGTAAATGTAGCCTGCTGATCGAAGGCTTCCCCGTTGAAGCTGTAAAGATATGGGCCTGTGCCTCCTTCCACGCCACTGATGAGAATACTGCCATTGCCCTGCCCGAAGCAGGTGGGGCCGTTTGTGGTCGTCAGAAGCGCCGTAGGAGCAGTAGCGATTTCGGAAACCTCTACTGTGGCCACGCTTTGGCAACTATTGTCTTCGTCCGTTACGATCAGGAAGTATAGGCCAGCGCTGTCCACGGAGAGGCTCAGTTCGCCACCGATTACGTTGCTTTGCTGACCAAAGGCCCACTGATGCGTGATATCCGGTCCGGTTTGTGACCCGGTGCCGTTCAGGGTGGCGGTGGGATTAAGGCAGTCGATTTGCTGTGGCTGCCCGGCATCAGCTACCGGTGCTTCGATATCCTGGGTAATGACCACCTCATCCTCGCTCTGGCAACTGTTGCGGGTATTGAGAACAACCAGGGTGTAGGTACCCGGTGTATTGACCATGACGGAGTCAGCGGCACCTACTGTCTGCCCGTTTTCGTTCTGCCATATGTATTCAATCGTGCCGCCCTGTGTGGAGCCATTAGCACTGAGGGACACACTTGTGATGGCGCAATCCAGCCGCTGAGTGGGACCGGCTTCGGCATTTGGCGTTTCGATATCCTGAATGACCTGTACCGTATCTCTTTCCGCACAGCCCGTTTCCAAATCCTCCAGCAGCAGGACGTAGAACCCCGGATCTTCGGTAGGAAGCTGATCCGTGTTCGTAGCCAGCAAGGTGCCGCTCAGGTCCTCCCACTGATAGATCAGCGCCGGCCAGGAAGATGATGCACTTCCGTCAATGACCAGACTGGTAGTGGCACAATCGAGCGTATCATTTACGGCCAGGCTGACCACGGGCACGTCATTGGAAAGCGGCACCTCAGCCAGACCGGGCTCAGACACGCACCCATGGATGGTATCGGTCACAATTAATTCATAGGTGCCGGCAGTGTTTACGGTTGGAGAAGGCACTACCGCGGTTTGAGCATTAATGCCGGGCCCCGTCCACTCGTATACAAAAGCCGGCCCTGTACTGGTCCCGTTGCCACCTATGGCCACGGACTCGACGGTGCAGGTCAGGGTATCCGGCATACCAGGATCGGCAACCGGTAGCGGGATAGCATCTACCTGCAAACTGGCTTGGTTCTGACAGCCATTGGTATCAACCACTTCAAGGACAAACAGACCGGCAGTGCTGACAGTCAGTGTGGAATTTCCGGCACTTCCATTCCATTCGTAAGCGGCAAAAGGGGCCGAAGCTTGCAGCACGGTGCTTGATCCGGCACAGAAGTAAGGTGTTCCTTCCACCTCAAAATCGGGCAGCGGGAAGGTAATGATGTCGTAGGAAGCCGTATCCATACAGCCATTAACGTCTGTGGCAAATACAGTGTAGGTGCCGGCTTCGGTGACGGTACGCTCGGGGTCAAAACTCCCGTCTTCCCATTCAAAGGAAGACAGGCTGGCTCCGTTCGCGGTAAGGGTGGCGGACTCATCCACGCAAAATCCCTGGGGCGCATCAATACTGACCACTGGTTCCGGAAAGAGGCTGACGTCCACACTGGCGGTACCGGCGCAGCCCGACGCATCTTCTACGTAAACGGAATAAGAGCCAGGCTCCGTAACCGTAATCCCCGCAGTCTGCGCTCCGTCCTGCCATTCGTAGACTGTATAGCCGGCTCCGGCACTAAGCTGAGTCTCGGTGCCCGGGCAAAACTGCAATGGCCCCGAGATCACCGGGCTTAATTCTTCCTGCTGCGACACCTGAAGGCTGGCGGTATTGGTGCAGCCGTTGTCGTCGGTAACGGTCAGGGTATACAAGCCTTCCTGATCCACCTCAATGGAGGAAGCGCCACTACCTGTCGACCATTCGTAAGCAGCATAATCAGCTCCGGCATTCAGGGTAGCAAAACCGCCCGGGCAAAAAGAGGCAGAGCCTCCGATGGCTACNGCGGGCAAATTGTATTCCANAAGCTGGTAGTTATCCTGGCTAATACAGCCGTTCACATCGGTGACCGTTACCCGGTAAACGCCTCCGCTGTCAATNGTGATGCTTTCTGCGCTGCTGCCGGTAGACCAGGCATACGCCGCATATCCTGCTCCTGCGGACAGAGTAGNGGTTGTATCGGTGCAGAAACCCGCNGGNCCCTGAATATCNGGTGCCAAAACCGAATACACCCCTACCTCAATGCTATTGGAGGTTATACATCCGTTGGCATCAGTGACGGTGACTTCAATCGTACCGGGTNCTGTAACTTCCACTTCGGGCGTGCCGGTATTATTGCTCCACTGGTAATTTTCGAAACCGGCTTCTGCGGTCAGTGTGGTCGAAGTGCCGGGGCAGAAGTTGGGCGCTCCGTCAATCTGAGGGATAGAGGTGGCGTATTCACTGGTTTCTATTGTAGTCGTCCCCACGCACCCCTGAGCATTCGTTACGGTCAGGGTCACATTGCCAGGATCAGCGACCATAGTTGTGCCGGTCGTATCTCCAGTGCTCCAGGTATAGGAAGCGAATATAGAAGAAGCCGATAGCGTGGTGGATTCGCCCGGGCAAAAAGCAGGCACTCCGTTAATTTGGGGAGCAGGCAGGCTGATCTCATCCACAAAAAAGGAGGCTTCACCCTGGCAACCGTTGGCATCGGTGACGGTAACGGTGGACGGACCTTGTGTGGATACGATCAACGTATCATTGGCAGACCCATCGTTCCAGAGGTAGCTCTCAAAACCAGCAGTGGCCTGAAGGGCAACACTATCGCCGGCACAGAAAAAGATTTCACCGGTTATTTCGGGCACAGGCAGTGCGTTTTCAGTAAGACTAACCGAATTGGTACTGCTGCAACCATTGGCATCTGTCACGGTGAGGCTGACTTCCCCGGGCTCAGATACGGTCGTACTATCTGTTGTGGCTCCGGTGCTCCACTGATAAGACTCGAAGGTGCTATCCACACCAAGCACTACGGCTTCTCCATCACAGAAGGTAAGGGTTCCGGTAATATTGAATTCGGGCAGGGGCTGCGCAGTGACTGTTTGTGAGGTACTGCTTACACAACCGTTGCTATCGGTAACCGTTACGGAGACCACATCGGAACCCGCTACCGTTACCAACGAGTCCGTGCTGCCGGTTGACCATTCGTAACTTTCGTAAGCCTCTGAGAGGGCGAGCATGCTTGATGTGTCTGCGCAAAAAGCCAGTTCGCCGATGATTTCAGGCGCAGGCAGAGGATTTTCAGTTACCGTCACGGAAGCGGTATTCTGGCAACCGTTATTGTCCGTGACCATCAGGCTATAGTTGCCGGGAGCCGTAACGTCCAAAATTTGCCCGGATTCATTTCCCGTCCATTCGTAATCGGCCATACCTCCCGGCCCGCTCAGGCTGGTGGATGCACCTTCGCAGAAAGACAGTTCTCCTGTGATGGGAACTTCTGGCAATGGGTTTTCTGTAACAACATAGGAAGCCGTCCCTGTACATCCGTTTGCGTCAGTGACCGTGAGCGTGTAGGTGCCTCCTGCAGTTACTTCCAATTCCTGAGTGGGTGAATTATCAGACCACTCATAAGCTGCGAAGCCTCCCTGCCCAACCAGGAAAACAGACTCCCCTTCGCAAAACGCTGTGGGACCGGTAATTTCCGGGGACAGTTCTGTGACCTCAGTAACGCCAATCGAGGCCACGCTCTGACAGCCCGAGGCGTTGGTGACCGTCACGAAAACGGTGCCGGGGGTGGTGATTTCAGCAGTTTGAGTAGTGGCGCCATTAGACCACTCGTACGAGAGGTCTGCCGGACTGGCCGTAAGTGTCGTACTGGTACCGGTGCAATAACTCGTCACGCCCGAAATGGAAGCATCGGGCAAGGCCACCTCTTCCACCTCGAAGGAGGCGGTACCTGTACATCCGTTCCCATCAGTGGCGGTAACGCTGTAGGTTCCGGCACTACTAACGGCTATTGTGGCGTCCGTTTCTGTATTATTCCAAACGATATCGGTATACGCGGAGCCGTTAACGACATTGAGCACTCCGAACGCCTCCTCGCAAATAACATCGTCGCCAGTGATTTGCACATTCGGCAGTGGGTTTTCGACCACGATTGCGCTGATCGCGGCAACACAGCCGTTGGCATCCGTAACC
>PR_CR_10_Liq_2_inCRDRAFT_1000246_pt1 | contig 15617 bp, 4 predicted proteins | sample PRCRCaboRojoPR_FD_10245 | JGI IMG/M metagenome (IMG submission 10245) | reverse complement strand
GGCGAGCGCGCCCGCGACAGGCGGGGCGAGCTGCAACGGGTCGGCCTGCAGAAGGCCCTGTTCTCCAGCCCCGCCGCTGCGGCCGCCTACGCGCGCAACCGCATGGGCATGCTCGGCCGCAAAACCGCCCCCACCGACGCCGAGCGCACCGAAGTCCATGCCCTCGGGGCATTGCTGCGAACGCTGGCGGCCATCACGCCGGCGCACTTCAGCAAATACCAGTGCCTGCTGACCGCGCTCACGGAGCCCGACACCCGCTGGACCGGGGCCGACGGCAAAGACCGGCTGGTGATCTTCTCCGAGCGCATCGAGACCCTGAAGTGGCTCCTGGCGCAGCTGCCGCAGGACCTTGGCCTGCGAGCGCAAGCCTTTACGGTGCTCCACGGCGGCCTCTCAGACATCGAGCAGCAGGAGATTGTCGAGCGCTTTGGCCAGGAGCACGACGCCCTGCGCGTGCTGCTGTGCTCCGACGTCGCCGCCGAGGGACTCAACCTGCACTACCTCTGCCACCGGCTGGTGCACTTCGACCTGCCTTGGTCGCCGATGGTGTTCCAGCAGCGCAACGGCCGGGTGGACCGCTTTGGCCAGACCCACACCCCGCGCATCGACTACCTGCTGACAGCCTCCGACATCGAACGCATCAAGGGCGACCTGCGCGTCATCGAGGTGCTGGTGCAAAAAGACGAGCAGATCAGCCGCAACATCGGCGACCCCGCGTCCATTCTGCGCAAGCACAGCATCGAAGCAGAAGAGCAAGTGGTCGCCGACGCCCTGGCCAGCGGCATGAGCGCCGAACAGTTCGAGCGCGCATGCATCGACGAGGCCCCACCACCGGACGACGATGACGACTGGGAGGCCGCCTTCTTCGGCGCGGCGGAGCAAGCAGCACCCGCCGCCCCACCGCCGCCGCCGCACCGCTTCTTCGAGAACATTTACGCCTTCGCCAAACAGGCCATCCGCACGGTGCCGGAAGCGCACGGCTACCGCATCGACGACGACGCTCGCATGCTGCGCCTCGACCCGCCCGCGGACCTGCGCCGACGGCTGCGCCGCCAACTCCCCGCCGAGGTGCTGCGCGAGACCGACCAATATGTGCTCTCGGCCCGTCGCGATATCGTCGAAGCATCCATCCAGCGCGCCCGCGAGGCCGACCGCCAGGGCGCCGCCTGGCCCGACATCCAGTTTCTCTGGCCGCAGCATCCCATCTGCCAGTGGCTCATGGACCGGGTCATCGGCGCCGTGGGCCGCCGGCGCGCGCCGGTCATTGCGAGCAGCCAGCTGGCGGCGGACGAGCACGCCTTCCTGATGCTCGGGCTGATCCCGAACCGCAAGGGCCAGCCCCTCATCGCCGAGTGGAAGGCCGTAAGCCGCCGCGGCGACGCTGACCACGCCATCGAAGACTTCGACGCCTTCTGCGCCCGCGCCGGTATCGGTGAGCGCAAGCTCCCCAACGCCAAGCACCCCATGGATTTGCCGACGCTGCAAGGCTCCCTCGGCGATGCGGTCGCCACGATGCAGCTGTTTGTCGAAGACCAGGTCAGGCACTTCAGCGCCGTCCGCGACGCGGAGGTCCGGCGCAAGCTCGCCGAGCTCGATGACCTGCGCGGCGCCCAGGAGCGCCAGCTGGAACTGCGCCTGGCGCAATCGGACCAGCCCGAGCAGCTCAAGCAAGGCAAGCGGGCGCAGCGTCTGAAGGACATCGAGCACGTCTTCACCGAGTACGGCCGGTGGGTCAAAGACAGCCTGGAGGTGCAGTCTGTACCCTTTGTCCAGGTGCTCGCGGGCGTCACCGGCGCCGGTCGGTGAGCCCACTGGTACAGAGGATGATGGACGCCTAAACTAGACCAGTCTATAGACCAGTTGTTAAGGGGTTACATGTACGTCGAAGTCGGTTCCTATGACGCTAAGACCAAGCTGCCCGAATTGCTCCGCGAGGTGCAGGGCGGCCGTCGCTACACGATCACGCTACGCGGCGAGCCGGTCGCGGACTTGGTGCCCAGCACGCATGGCAAATTCACAGACCCGCGCGCGGCCATCGCCGCAATGCGCGCGTTGCCGAAAGTGCGAGGCGTCGATTCGGCCACCATCGAGACCTGGATCGAGGAAGGGCGCCGTTGAGCCTGGTACTGGACGCCTCCCTGGCGCTGGCGTGGATCTTCGAGCGCGCCCATCCCGATGAACGCCTGTTGGCGGATCGCGTGCTGGACACGCTGGCCGAACAGCCGGTCCTGGTGCCGGCGCTTTGGCATATCGAGATCGCCAATGCGCTACTGGTGGCAGAGCGCCGTATGGTGGTCCGGGAGGCCCAAGTCATCGACTACCTGAATCGTCTGTCCCGCTTGCCCATCCAAACCGACGATGTGCCCGCCGCGAACCGTCAGGAAATGGTGATGGCCCTCGGGCGGGCCCATCGGCTCTCGGCCTATGACGCGACCTACCTCGAGCTGGCATTGCGCACCGGCTCCGCATTGGCCTCTTTCGATGCCAAGCTACTGGCCGCCACCGAGGCCGCTGGCGCCGCCATTGTCGTTGCCCCGGCGCCCGACGCCGGCGCTCAGGGGTAGCCAGGCCGAGTCCAGTTCCGCCAAAGACCAGAGCAGACCGATCCTTCAGCAATGGGCGCAGAAGAACGCTTCGATGTCTTCCCCGGCATCGACAACGAAAACGAGTTCTACAGCCACCATTTCTTTGCGCACGTCTTCCAGTCCCGCCTCAAGGACTGGCTGCAAGCGCAGACGCCAACCACCGCCGACCCCGACGAGCCGGCGGCGGAGCCCGTCCACAAGCAGCTGCGCCGCCTCGCCGCCCCCTTCTTCCAGCGGTACGCGGACTACCCGCAGAATGCCGACTTCGACACCCGCCTGCGCTGGCACCAAGACCTGCACCGCGATCTGCTCGCCGCCCTCGGCTACCGCATCACGCCGCAGGAGCACGACTGGACCGGCGGCCAACCGCTGCCCCTCTGGTGCGCCCTCGACCGGCGCACCCAGGGCGGCGACGGCGGCAGCACCCCGCCGGAGCTGGTGGTCCTCCCCGCCTTCAACCCGGAGCAAAAGCTCAAGCCCGGCGCCCCGGCCACCGATCCCCTCGAGGTCACCCTCTCACCCCGTCACTTCGACATCGAACAGATCCCCGCCGCCTACCTCGGCAAGGGCAAAAGGACCCCACGCCCGCTCGCCGAGCTGCTCACCGATGCCGTCTTCGGCGCCGACCACCCGCCCCGCTACGTGCTGCTGGTGGGCGAACTGCAATGGCTGCTCATCGATCGCTTCAAGTGGCCCGCCAACCGCTGCCTGCGCTTCGACCTGGCAGAGATCCTGGGCAAGAAGCCGCCGACGACCCTCAGCGCCTGCCAGGCCCTGCTGCACCGCGATGCCCTGTGCCCGACGGAGGGCGAAGGCCTGCTGGACACCCTGGACGCCGAGTCCCACAAGCACGACGCCGGCGTCAGCGAGGACCTCAAATACGCCCTGCGCGACGCCATCGAGCTGCTCGGCAACGAGGCCGCCCGCCAGCTCATCGCCGACCACGGCTTCACCTACACCGGCACCGTCAAGCCCCTGGATGCGGGCCGGCTCAGCACCGAGTGCGTGCGCCTGGTCTACCGGCTGATCTTCCTGTTCTATATCGAGGCTCGCCCCGAGCTGGGCTATGTGCCCATCAACAAGAGCGAGGTCTACACCCGCGGCTACAGCCTTGAGCATCTGCGCGATCTGACGCTGACGGACCTGCACACCACCGCGGCCCAGCAGGGCAGCTACTTCCACCAGACCCTGTGCAAGCTCTTCACCATGGTGGCCGACGGCACCGCCGCCGGCGGCCGGCCCATGCAGCAGAGCCTGGGCGCCACCATCAACGCCTTCGAGCTGCCACCGCTCGACAGCAAGCTGTTCGACCCCGCCAGCACACCGCTGCTCAACCGCGTCCGCTTCCCCAACCACATCTGGCAGCGGGTGCTGCGCGGGCTGTCCTTCGCCAAAGACCCGAAGACCCGCCGCACCCGCCGGGTCAGCTACCAGGCGCTGTCCATCAATCAGCTCGGCGCCGTCTACGAGTCTCTACTGTCCTATCGCGGGTTCTTCGCCAGCGAAGACCTCTACGAGGTCATGCCGGCGGCGAAGAAGAGGCAGCAAGCGCCCCGCAGCGGCGGCGACGGCAACGGCGACCGTATCGATGGTGACGGCCAGTGCGAGGCGGCCGCCGGCGACGAGGATTACGGCGGCAGCACCGACCTGCTCGCCAACGGCTGGTTCGTCACCAAAGACAAGATCGGCAACTATCACAACAGCGAGAAGGTCACCTTCATCAACGCCGAAGGGCGCCGGCAGCTTCGGGTCTACCCCAAGGGCACCTTCATCTACCGCCTCGCTGGGCGCGACCGGCAGAAGAGCGCGAGCTACTACACGCCCCAGTCCCTGACGCAGTGCCTGGTCAAGTACGCGCTGAAGGAGCTGCTTCAGGACAAGAGCGCCGACGACATCCTGCGCCTGCGGGTGCTGGAGCCCGCCATGGGCAGCGCCGCCTTCCTCAACGAGGCCGTCAACCAACTCGCCGAGGCCTATCTCACGCGCAAGCAGCGGGCGCTCAAGCGCCGTATCCCCCACGACCAATACCCCCAGGAGCTGCAGAAGGTGCGCATGCGGCTCGCGGACGCCAACGTCTTCGGCGTCGACCTCAACCCCATTGCCACCGAGCTGGCCGAGATCAGTCTGTGGCTCAACGCCATCTACGGCGAGACCGACAGCCAAGGCCGCCCGCTGCCGGCGTGGGTGCCCTGGTTTGGCTACCAGCTCTTCACCGGCAACTCGCTGGTGGGCGCCCGGGCGCAGGTGTTCAGCACCGAGCAGGTGGCCGCACCGCGGCGCATCAACCACTACGCCAGCGACTATTACGGCAAGACCAAATCCGAGCCCAACCCGGCTTGCTACCTCTACGCCACGCCGCGGCGCGTCACGCCCCAGGAGCCCCGCCGCGACGACGAGATCTACCACTTTCTCCTGCCCGACGAGGGCATGTGCGACTACGCCAACAAGGTGGTCAGGCAATCCTGCGGCGTTGAGCTGAGGCAGCTCAAGGACTGGAAGCGGCGGCTGATCGGCAAATACTCCGATATCGAGATCCGCCGCCTGCAACAGCTCAGCGCCCGCATCGACGTCCTGTGGCGGGAGCACGCCGGGCAGCTGGCCCGCGACCGCGCCCTCACCGAAGACCCGCTGCCGGTCTGGCCAGAAACCGAACCAGAACAGGCGCCAACAATCGCCCGCGAACCGCAGCCGGACACCGGCCAGGCCAGCCTCACCAGCCGCGCCAGCAAAGAGGCTACCCGCAAGGCCGGCATGCTGAACGAGGACGGCGACAAGGCAACGCCCTACCGCCGCCTCAAGCTGGTGATGGACTACTGGTGCGCGCTCTGGTTCTGGCCCCTGAACCAGACCGCCACCCTGCCGTCCCGCACCCAGTGGATCACCGAGGTCGGCGCCATCCTGGACGGCAATGTCATGGAGATCCCAACGGCGGATCAAGCGCAGACGGAGCTGGACCTGGGCCCGGCGAGCGCCCCGGCACCGAACGGTACCGAGCAACAGGTGCTGGTGCCGGAGGTGCAGGGCTCGCTGTTCGACGACCTGCCCGGCCAGCGCAGCCTTACCACCGCCGCCAACACCTCGACCCTGCACGATCGCTATGGCGACCTGCGCATCAAGCGCCTGCGCGAGAACTTCCCCCGCGTCGTGCAGGTGGAGCGCCTCGCCGAGCGCTACCGCTTCTTCCACTGGGAGCTGGCCTTCGCCGACATCTTCCGCTGGCACTGCTCCTCCCCCGCCGGCACAGTGGCGGAGGCCGAGGGCGGCGGCTTCGACCTCATCCTCGGCAACCCGCCCTGGATCAAGGTGGAATGGGAAGAGAAAGGCGTCCTCGGCGAGGCCGACCCGAAGATCGCCATCCGCAAAATGAGCGCCTCGGCGCTGGCGAAGCGTCGCGCGGTGCTGTTCGAACAATGGCCCGACATGCAGGCGGCTTGGCTGGATGAACTGTGCGAGCAGGAGGGGATGCAGGCGTTCCTGAACGCCCGGCAGAACTATCCCTTGCTGCGGGGGGTGCAGACAAATCTGTACAAGTGCTTTTTGCCGCAGGCTTGGATGTTGAGTAATGCGCGGGGGGTGTCAGGATTCTTGCATCCTGAGGGAATCTACGATGATCCGAAGGGGGGCGCATTTCGGGCGCAGGCATATCCACGCCTGCGGGCACACTACCAATTCGCCAACGAACTAATGCTCTTCAGCGACGTCGATCACCACACCAAATTCAGTATCAACGTCTATGGCCATGCACAGAAAGCACCACGTTTCGCACACCTGGCCAACCTCTTCCTGCCGCAAACCATCACCGCCTGCTTCAGCCACAACGGCGGCGGCCCCGTGCCCGGCATCAAGCAAGAAGGCGATGGCGGGCGCTCGAGTTGGACCATCCAGGGCCATCGGGACCGACTGATCCCGGTTGGCGAGCACGAGCTGGCCCTGTTCGCGCAGCTCTACGACGAGACCGGCACCCCGCCGCTGCAAGCCCGCCTGCCCGCGCTGCATGCCCGGCAGCTGATTGCGGTGTTGGCGAAGTTTGCGGCCCAGCCACGGCGCCTCGGCGACCTCAAGGGGGAGTATCTATCGCTAGAGATGTGGCACGAGACCAACCAGCAAAAGGACGGCACCATCCGCCGCGAGACCCGTTTCCCGGACGATGCCGGCCAATGGGTACTCTCGGGCCCGCATTTCTTCGTCGGCACGCCGTTGTACAAGACGCCGCGGGCCGTCTGCACCGCCAACAGCCATTACGACTGTCTCGATCTGACCCACATCCCCGACGACTATCTCCCCCGCACCAATTACGTGCCCGCCTGCTCGCCGGCGGCTTATGCGGAGCGGACGCCGCGGGTGCCTTGGGTTGAACTGCAGCCGGAAATCGGCCCACCAAATCCCAAGCGTACCCATCTTCCTGTGACCTCTTATTATCGTCATGTGAATCGGGAGATGACCGACCCGTTTTCTGAACGAACACTCATTCCGACAATAGTGCCTCAATATGTTGCCCATGTGCATACAACACTGGGTACTGCATTCAAGAGCAACAAAGTGCTGATGGACTACTTCTGCATGTGCCTTGCTCTACCAGTCGATTATCGAGTCAAGAGCACAGGAATGGGTCATGCTAATACCACGCTCATCAATCAACTACCAGTCCTAGCGAATGCTTGCGATCGTCTAACGGTACATTCACGGGCCCTGGCAGTATCCTGCCTCACCACCCACTACACCGACCTCTGGCAATCCTGCTACCAAGCCGACTTCCCCAACCAACGCTGGTCCATCGACCCGGACGCCCCCAACAGCCCGCCCTGGTCCGCATGCCTACGCGATGACAAGGACTTCTTCGCCAACCTCACCCCCATCTGGCAACGCCACTGTGCCCTGCGCACCGACTATGCCCGCCGCCAGGCGCTGCTGGAGATCGACGTGCTGGTGTCCCAGGCCCTGGGCCTGACGCTGGAAGAACTGTTGACCATCTATCGGGTCCAGTTCCCGGTGATGCGCCAGTACGAGGCCGACACCTGGTACGACCAGACCGGACGCATCGTCTTCACCCCGAGCAAGGGCCTCGTCGGTGTCGGCCTGCCGCGCAAGGCCCGCAAGGCCGACCGCGATGCCGATATCAGCTACGGCCTCAAGGCCGCGCGCCGTGAGGAAACCGACACCCTGCTTGGATGGGAGGATATTCGCGACCTCCCCGCCGGCAGCACGGTCACCAAGACGTTCTGGGACGATACCCTCCCCGGCGGTCCGCGCCAGCGCACCATCGCATACCAGGCGCCCTTCCTCCGCCCCGACCGGGAGGAGGACTACCGCATCGCCTGGGCCTTCTTCGCCGAGCGGGGCGATTGACGCGTAACGCCCGTGCTCACCAACGACGACCCCGGTATCAAGACACGGAGCCTCGATGACCACCTTCGACAGCACCAAGCGCCTGCTCCCGGAGATGCTCAAGGACATCACCGCCGGAACGATCCAACTGCCGGACTTCCAGCGTGGCTGGGTCTGGGACGACGACCACGTCAGCAGCCTGCTGGTCAGCATCGCCCGGTCCTTTCCCGTCGGCGCTGTGATGCTGATGGAGACCGGGGGCGAGGTCAGTTTCGAGACCCGGCCGGTAGAGGGAGTATCGCCGGGCGACGCCACGAAACACCCGGATCTGCTCGTGCTCGACGGCCAGCAACGCCTCACCAGCCTGACCCAGGCCGTGGGACTGTCCACGCCGGTGGATACCCGCACCGCCAAGGGCAAGGCCATCAAGCGCTACTACTATTTCGATATCCGTATCGCCCTGGAAGGCGAAGACCGGCTCGAGGATGCCGTGATCGCGGTCGATGAAACGCGACAGAAGCGTAGCAACTTCGGCCGCGATCTCGACCTTGACCTGTCCACACGGCAACTCGAATGCGAACAGCTCTATTTTCCCTGCAACAGGCTGCTGACGCCGAACGACTGGGCAGGCGATTTGTTCAAGTACAACAAGGATCAGATCGGCGTCTACTTCGAGTTCCAGGAACGGGTCATCAGCGCCTTTGCGGCGTACCAGCTGCCGGTGATCGAGCTGAAGAAGGAGACCTCCAAGGAGGCGGTCTGCCTGGTCTTCGAGAAGGTCAACACCGGCGGCGTACAGCTCTCGGTGTTCGAGCTGATCACGGCGAGCTATGCCGCCGCAGGCTATAACCTGCGCGATGACTGGTTCGGTTCCGACCTTCGCGACGTGCCGTCGCGCAAGGCGCGCCTGGAAACCCATGAATTGCTCGGGGATGTGGAGAGCACCGACCTGCTCCAGGCCATCACGTTGTTGCACACGCGGGCGCGCAAGCAGCAGGACATCCAGGACGGCAAGACCGGTAAACAAGTGCGGCCGGTGAGCGCAAAACGGTCTGCGGTTCTGGATCTGCCGCTGGACGCCTATCGGGACTGGGTCGACCGGGTCGAGCAGGGCTTTGTCGAGGCCGCCCATTTCCTCCAGGGAGAGTGTTTCTACCGGCGCCGGGAGCTCCCCTATGCGACCCAGCTCGTGCCACTGGCCGCAGTGATGACACTGTTGGGCGAGCGTTGGCGCGAGCCACAGGTCTACCGGAAGCTCTCACGTTGGTACTGGAGTGGCGTCCTGGGCGAGCTCTACGGCGGCGCGGTAGAGACCCGCATCGCCTTGGACCTGGAAGAGTTGATGCAGTGGTTCGAGGACGATGCCAGCGTGCCAAGGACCGTGCTGGATGCCTCGTTCGATCCCGCACGACTGGAGACCCTGCGCAGCCGTCTGAGTGCCGCCTACAAGGGGATCAACGTCCTGATCCTGCGTGAAGGCGCCGTGGACTTCTTTTGGAAGGGCAATATTCAGGCGCTGGACAATCAAGGCGTCGAGCTGGACATCCATCACATTTTCCCGCGCACCTGGTGCGAGCAGCAGCGGATCGCCGCAAAGGTTTATGACTCCATCATCAATAAGACGCCCATCTCCTATAAAGCCAACCGTATGATCGGCGGTGATGCGCCCTCGGCCTACCTGCGGCGGTTGCAGCAACACAGGCAGGTGCAGATCGACGATGCGGCGATGGACGGTATTCTCGACGGCCATTGCATCCCAAGCGAGACCCTGCGCACCGATGACTTCGAGGCCTTTTATCAACAGCGAAAGCAGCGGCTGCTGGAGATCATCGAACAAGCAATGGCTAAAAAGGTGCTGCAGTCGGGGCACCCTTCACAAGCAATCGGTGACACATAGCATGGGTACTGACCGTTTCTTGCATCTACCCCAGCAACGGAACCCTGCTGAGGAACCCCAGCCACAGCATCATTAGGAGGCGCTCGGATGCTCCCCTCCCTAGTCATCGACGAGGTCCAACACGGCGTCGCGGAGACTCTGCGCACCCAGTTCGAGCCCTCCACCGCCCACTTCAAAGACGCGGTACGCCGGCTCATCGAGACGCCCGGCTGGGTGAAGGGGCCCTATGTGCAGATCGGCATGCCGTTCGTCGCCGGCGGCAGCGGCAAAGGCTTCTTCACAGACTTCGAGACCGAGCATCCGGCCTTTCTGCACCAGGAACAGGCCTGGCGGCGCTGCGGCATCGAACAGGTGTCCACGCTGGTGGCCACCGGCACCGGCTCCGGCAAGACCGAGTGTTTTCTGTATCCGGTGCTGGACCACGTGGCGCGGGAGAAGGCGCGGGCCGAGCCGGCAGGCCTGGCGGGTGGCCGATCGGGCATTAGGGCCATCATCATCTATCCGATGAACGCGCTGGCGGACGACCAAGCCAAGCGCATCGCGGAGCTCGTGCACCGGACCCCGGCCTTCCACGGCATCCGCGCCGGACTCTTCGTCGGCTCCGGCAAGACCCGGTACAAGCCCGGCAAAGCGGGCAAAGCGCCGGAGCCCGACAGTCCGACCATGGGGCTGGACCACGTCATCACCGACAAAGACGTGCTGCGGGACGACCCGCCGGACATCCTGCTAACCAATTACAAGATGCTGGATTTCCTGCTGATCCGTCCGCAGGACCAAGGACTGTGGCGCTACAACGCCCCGCAGACGCTGCGCTTTCTGGTCGTGGACGAGCTGCACACCTTCGACGGTGCCCAGGGCACGGACCTGGCGATGCTGATCCGCCGCCTGCGCCACCGGCTGCAATGCGACCCGCAGCGCCTGATCTGCGTCGGCACCTCGGCGACGCTCGGCGACGCCAGCGACACCGGCCCGCTGCGGGAGTATGCGGGTCAGGTGTTCGCCACCGTTTTCGACCCCGCATCGGTGATCACCGAGCGGCGCCTGGGCTTCGATGCGTTCATCGGCGACCTGGTGGTGGAGCACTTGATTCCGGATGACGCGACGGTGCTGCGGGCTATTGAACAGCGCGCGTTCGCGCGGCCGCAGGAGGCTGTGGCGCAGTTTCTGCCCGCCTTCTTCAGCGATCCACCGACCCTCGCCGAGCTCACGGCGGGCCTCGACACCGCCCTCGGGCGCATCCGGCTCGGGCAGGAGCTGAAGAAGCACCTGCTGTTTCAGTCCCTGCTGCGCACGGCCACCCATGCGCCGGTGACCGTGGATGAGATCGCAGACAAGCTGAAACGTACCCTCAGCGCCCGCCTGCAGCAGCAGGCGCCCGCCCTGATCACGGCCCTGCTGACCCTGGTGGCCTGGGCGCGGGCGCCCCGGGCGGGCCAAACGCCCAACGCGCAGACATCGGTGGAGGCGCTGAACTATCTGGTGACCCTGCGCGTACAGCTCTGGCTGCAGGAGCTGCGCCGGATGCTGGCGACGGTGAGCCGCGACCCGCGGCAGATCGAGCTGACCGCCGAGGCCGCGGTGCTGAGCCAGCGCGAGCGACTGCGCCTGCCGGTGGTGCAGTGCCGCCACTGCCACACCACCGGCTGGCTGACGCTGAAGCCGCCGCAGCAGAGCCGGGTGGTGAGCAGTCCGGAGCAGATCTACACGGCCTTCTTCGCGCGGCATACCGACCCGTTCATTGCGCGCCTCTATCCGCGGGTCGCAGCCGACGGCGGCCCGCAGCCGTGTCCCCGCGAGCGACGCCCCATGGTCCCGGTGCTGCGCCAAGCGCTGTGCGGCCAATGCGGCCATATGGGCAACGAGCATGTGACCCTATGCCCGCACTGTCAGAGCGACGACATGGTGCCGGTGCATGTGGTCACCGCCACCAGAACGGTTCAGCCGCAGGCGGCCGACGGCGCTGGCCAGCAGGGCAGGCAGGTGACCGTGCATGACGACACCTGCCCGGTCTGCGGCGCGCACGGCGGGCAGCTGATCATCGGCGCCCAGACCACCAGCATCGCCGCCCACAGCGTGGAGCGGCTCTGGTCGGCGCGACTCAACGACCATAAGAAGCTCATCCTGTTTTCGGACTCGGTGCAGGACGCGGCCCACCGCGCCGGCTACATCGAGTCCAAGACCGAGACCCACCTGATGCGCGCCGGCATCGCCAAGGCCCTGGCGCTGCTTCCGCCCGCGGATGGCGCAGCACTGCCATGGGACGAGGCGCTGACGGCCCTGGGCCGCTGCTATCTGGACCCCGAAAGCCCGCTGGCGTTGTCGCCGCGGGACTTCGTCGCCCGCTTCATCCCGCCGGGCATGGAATGGTTACAAGACTGGCGCAAGCTCGTGGACACGGGCGAGCTGCCCGCGGGCTCGCGGCTGCCGCAGATGCTGGGCCAGCGCATGCAGTGGCGGGCGGCGGAGGAGTTTGCGCACCGTTGCGACCGGGGGCGGACACTGGCGAAGGTCGGCATCGCCGCGCTCTTTCCGGTCCTCGCGGACCTCCAGGCGTTGGCTGAAACCCTCACGCCCACGCTGCGCGAGGCCGGCGGCGGGCTCGAGGACCTGGCAGACGAGACGGTGCTGTTTTGGGCCCTGGGCACGGTGCTGGCATTGATCCGGGCCGGCGCCATCTTCCACCTGGAGCTGGAGCGCTATGCCGAGACCGGGAACTTCAATGCTTTTCAGTTCGCGTCCCAGCGCAAGCGCTGGCTACCGCACCGCGGACGGGCCGATGCGCCCCGCTTCATCGCGCGTGGTGCCGGCATCCAACGCTTCCTGCACCTCGAAGAACGCGACGGCAACCCGTTGCTGGGCTGGGCGCAGCTCGCACTTGTCCGGCCGCTGCACTCACCCGGTATCATCACCCTGGCCTACGAGGCGCTCCTCACGGCCCTGGCGCAGGCCGGTCTGGGGCGCTTCGTGCTGCTGGAGCACAAAGGCCGGCGCGCGCAGGTGTTCGGCCTGGAGCCGAGCCGGTTGCAGCTCCATCGCAACCTGCGCCGACTGACGACGCCGTCCGGCGCCCAAACGCTGTGGGTGCCGGCGGAGTCGGCGCAGGCGTTGGCGGGGATGCCGGCCTGGAACAGCCCCGCGGAGACCCTGTGCCCCGAGCCGGAGCACGCCCGCAGCTGGTGGCATGTGCGCATGCAGCGGGGCGACATTCACCGGGTGATCGCCCACGAGCACACGGGCCTTTTGGAGCGCGACGAGCGCGTGGCGCTGCAGGACAGGTTCATGGCACCGGCGGATGCCTGCGAGCCCTGGTACGAAAACCTGCTCTCCGCCACGCCGACGCTGGAGATGGGCATCAACATCGGCAACCTGTCCAGCGTCATGCTGGGCGGCGTGCCGCCGAACCAGGCCAACTACGTTCAGCGCGTCGGCCGCGCCGGCCGGCGCGACGGCAACGCGGCGATCTTCGCCATCGCCGACGCCTCGCCGGACGGACACGACCAGTACCACTTCGCGAATCCGCTGGAAATGCTGCACGCGGACGTGGAGCCGCCGGCGGTCTACCTGAATGCGGCGGAAGTGCTGCGGCGGCAGATCTACGCCTTCTTCTTCGACCATTGGGTCGCCGAGGAGAGCCCAAGCCTGCCGGACAAGCTGAGCGAGGCCCTGGACCAGGTGGCCACGCGAGAGCACGACAGTACGCGCTTTCCATTCGACTTTCTGGATTTCTTCAACCGCAACGAGCCCACCCTGTTCGATGCCTTCTGCCGGCTGCTGGGGGAAGCCCTGAAGTCGAAGACGCGGCAGAAACTGGAAGACTTCATCACCGGCACCGAACAGCACAAAAGCCTGCGCGCCGCGTTCCTGGCCTTCTTCGAGGAGACCCACGCCGAGCGCGAGTCCTGGAAGCTACGGCGCAAGGCCATTAATGCCGAGCTGGGACGGCTGCGCAAGCGCCCCGAAGACCCGCAGACTGCAGCCGAGATCGACCTGTTGGAGAAGGAGCGCACGGGCCTGACCGAGCGCATTCGCCAGCTCAACAACGAATACCTGCTGGAGGCCCTGACCAACGCCGGGCTGCTGCCGAACTACGCCTTTCCCGAAGAAGGCGTCGCCCTCACCACCATCATCCACGGCAGCCGGCAGACGGGCGAGGAATACGCCGTGCCGGTGCACCGCTACAGCCGGCCCGCCCATGCGGCGCTGGCGGAGTTCGCCCCGCGCAATACCTTCTATGCGCACAAGAGCAAGGTGCAGATCGACCAGATCGACATGGACGCGGAGCCACCCGCGGAACATCGCTTCTGCCCCACCTGCCACTTTCTGACGCCCGTCGCGGCGCCCGTGGGCCAGATGCCTGCCTGCCCGCACTGCGGCGACACCCATTGGGCAGACGGCAGCCAAGTCCGTCCGGTGCTGCGCTTGAAGCGCGCGGTGGCGAATATCCGGCGCCCGGATAAGACCCGCATCACCGAGACGGACGAGGCGCGCAAACCGTGCTACTACGAGCGCAGACTGTTGATGAACTTCGACAGCGCCCATATCCGCGGCGCCTGGACGCTGGAGTCCAGCGACGCGATCTATGGCTTCGAGTCCATCAGCAAGGCAACCTTTCACGACCTCAACCTGGGGCAGCCGACGCCGGTGGCGGCCATGGACAACACCACGCTGATCGCCGGCGACGACAGCCCGAAGGCCGGGTTCTCTTTGTGCAAGAGCTGCGGCATGGTGCAGCCCGCGGACACCAGCAACCGCGATGACGAGCGGACCCAGACGCACACGCCCGATTGCCCGTATCGGCATGCCACGGGCAGCGAACACCTGGTGGAGCGGCTGTTTCTGTACCGGCAGTTCGACTCCGAGTGCCTGCGCATCATGGTGCCCAGGGGCTTCGGCGCCGGCGAGCGGACCACCTTTTCTTTCATGTCTGCGCTGCAGCTGGGGCTGCGCAAGCGCTTCGGCGGCAAGGTGGACCACCTGCGCTTCGAGACCATGGCCGAAGCCGGTGCGGGCGACGGCGCCGGCAAGACCTACATCCTGATCTATGACTCGGTGCCCGGTGGCACCGGTTACCTGCACGACCTGTTAGCCGACAAGGCCGATGCCCTGGCGGAGGTGCTGGCCGCGGCCCATGCGGTGATCCGCGACTGCGGGTGTCAGTTCGAGGAAAACGTCGATGGCTGTTATCGGTGCGTCTTCCACTATCGCCAGGGCCGCAACCGCAAGCACATCTCCCGCGCCACGGCGCTGGAGCTTTTGGACGCGCTGGTGGCGGGCGACTTCAAGCGCAGACAGGTGCACTGCCTGTCGGAGATCTACATCAATCCAGATTTCGGCTCGGAGCTGGAGCGGCGCTTTCTGCCGGCGCTGAAGGCCCTGGGCGGGCAGATGGCCGCCGACGGCAATCCGTTTCCGCCGGTACGGATCACCCAGGACATCAAGGCGGGCAAGACCGCGTATCTGCTGACAGCGGGCCCGAACAAGTATTGGGTGGACACCCAGGTGCCCATCGAAGACGATGTCTCCGGACAGGTGCTGTGCCAGCCGGATTTCGTGATCTCGGCTACCAGGACGGCGAGCCCGATGCGGCCGATCGCCGTGTTCGTGGATGGCTGGGAGTATCACAAGCAGTCGCTGCCAGACGATGCCCGCAAGCGCGCCTGGCTGATGCTCCGTGGCGCGTACCGGGTGTGGTCCGTAACCTTCGAGGACATCGAGGCTGCGACCAAGCAGCAGGGCGGCACCGACCTGGAGAGCCCGCTGGCGGTGCTGATGACAGCGTCGGGGGAACGGATTCCACCGCAGCGACTCCC
>PR_CR_10_Liq_2_inCRDRAFT_1000244_pt1 | contig 15685 bp, 19 predicted proteins | sample PRCRCaboRojoPR_FD_10245 | JGI IMG/M metagenome (IMG submission 10245) | reverse complement strand
TACTGGGCAGAATTTAATCACGACGACATAGTGAGACGAACCGTTGGGTCAAAAACCAAACCTACTAAGTGAAAAATATCTTAAAGAACTAGAATTAGTTCATACAGATAAGACTAGACCTAGTGGTTTTGGCGGTAAGATCAAGCCTTTAGGTTCTTTTAAAAGATTTATGAACATCTGGACTCCAAATACCGTACTAGATTATGGTTGTGGTAAAGGAGTAATGTTATCTTACCTAAAAGAATTATACCCCCAAACTCAGTTTGACGGATACGACCCTGCAGTTCATATGTTTAGAGAAAGAACTAATAAAAAATACGATTGTGTATATTGCAATGATGTTTTAGAGCATGTAGAACCAAATTGTATAGACAATGTCCTTTATGATATCGATAATAGTTCACAAAAATATATATGGTTAAGAATTGATACAAAACCTGCAAGAAAACGTTTATCAAATGGTGAGAATGCACATTTAATCATTGAAGATAAAATCTGGTGGTTAAAGAGGATTAAAGAAACCGTAAAAGGAAATATAGTTTTTAATAAAATTAATTCTAAAGGTAAATTAGATATAGCAATAGAGAAATAGTATGGGAAATCTAAAACCAGGTAAATCTATCATCTACGAAAGAGACGACAAAGGCAGAGTGTGGGGACGCTATCACGGTGAAACAGAGCGCTGGCAGGTAGGCGGTCCGGCTGATTGTAACAATTTTCTTGACTACGCAGAATGGCGAGATATGTGGGAACTATCAAAGCATAATTCTACTCTACACTCACTGATAGAAAAAACTGTTAACACATATAGGTTGATAAAACAATGATCGGCGCAATAGTAGCAGCACTGGCAATAGTGTTCTTTCTTCTTTGGCAGCACTCTGTTAAAAAATGTTATGGAGAATGCTGGGACTGCGATACACTCACAATAGTTTACGGAACTCTTATTATTGTTCTTGTGACTGGCTTGATTTACTTAACGCAATAGCATATAATAACGGTATGGCAGAAAAACTACAACTGAAAGAAATACTGGAATGGATTGACGGTGGTTATAGAGACATCTGGAATCACCTTGAAGATGAACACAAAAAGCAAATCAGTTTTTGGCTCCTCAACAGATACATGAGTTCTCTCGCAGGAAACAGAGACGCACAAGAACTTCAGATATTCAAGACAAACGAATACTACAACAAACACTTCAATACCATAGGTGTAGGCAAGGAAAATGGACATCAACAGTTGATGTGGCAGTTGTTGTGTATGTGCGGGTCCTCTGGCAAAAGAGAATTTCATCCTTGGATCGGATTTAAAAAGAAAACCGGCAACAACAAAGCAGTGAATTTTCTCGCAGAAATCTACCCCAACATGAAGCAAGAGGAGGTTGAACTACTTGCTGAACTATCTACAAAACAGGAACTCAAACGACTGGCTGAAGAACATGGTATCGAAAAGCCAAACCTCTAAACCATATGTGTGTGAATACTGCGGCACAGGATATACTAGAGAAAAAACTCTCGCAGTTCACATGTGCGAGAAAAAGCGTCGTGCTCTTCAAAGAAAAGAAAAGCGAGTTCAGATGGGGTTCTATGCGTTTAATAGATTTTATAGATTGAGTGCTGGTGCGAAAAAAGACAAAACCTATGAAGAGTTCTGCGCTTCTCCCTACTACAACGCATTTGTCAAGTTTGGTAGCTTTATTACAAATGTAAAGCCTCTCTATCCTGAAAAATATATTGACTATGTTGTGACATCGGGTGTAAAACTGGACCACTGGTGTAGAGAAGCAATGTATGAAAAATACGCTCTTGAACTTATTCTAAACGAAAATGTAGAGACTGCGCTTGAACGCAGCATTATGACTATGACAGAATGGGCAGATGAAAATGATGCCCAATGGAATCACTACTTTCGCTATGTAAGCCTCAACAGAGCGGTATGGCACATCAAGGACGGAAAGATATCTCCTTGGTTGATCCTAAACTGCGAAACAGGCAAGAAAATGTTAAATACATTTACAGACGAACACCTTGAGATGGTGTATCATGTCATGAACCCTCAGCACTGGGCAAAGCGTTTCAAGCGTCAACCCACCGATGTTCAACTTGTAAAAGACGTGGCTAGAGAGAGCAATTTGTAATGCCAGATATCGATATCGATTTCGCAAACAGAGAAGATATTTTAGAAAAGATACCTCACAGAATAGCACGCCTTGACAACGGCAAGAAACACAACACAGGCATATACGCCACAGAAATACCTCACAATCCTCTAGACAATCTCGCAACTGTAGATTACAAGTCTGCGGAAGAACGAGGTTATTTCAAGCTGGATTTTCTCAATGTATCAATCTATCAGGGTGTTCGCGACGAAGAACACCTACAGCAACTAATGACTAAGGAGCCAATATGGGAACTGCTAGAGCAAGACGAGTTTGTGGATCAACTCTTTCATTTGAACGGGCATGGGGAACTACTGAGAAAGACCTGCCCTACTTCCGTGGAACAATTAGCTGCCGTCCTAAGTATGATAAGACCGTCGAAGAAGCACTTGCAAAACAAGGACTGGAAGACTATTTTACAGGAAGTATGGAAGAAGCCAGAGGACGGTAGTTACTACTACAAGAAAAGCCATGCAGTAAGTTATGCAATGGCTGTGATTGTCCATATGAATTTGCTGTGTGAACAAATGTTAGAAGAAGATGATTAACGCTTGTTCCTTCTTACAAGTTGAACGTTCTTCCTTTTCACCCTCTTTACAGAAAGATTGTGTAGATTAACGCAAGGCCCTAGCGTAATCTTTACATCTTTGGAATTCATTGTCATAAGAGCATAATGAAACTGCTCCATTTCCTGTGCAAGAAATATATTGATAGGGATTAACCTATTAGATTCCCACCACCATACTTCTCCCATTTCTAAAAACTGCTGTTTTTCTTCTTCAGTTTTGAGATCGGTATACACATACATTGTTGTAACCTGTTGATCCTGATTGACAACAATGCCCACATATTCCTGACCCCCGTATACAACAACTGAAATAAAGGGAAAATTTTCTTCGATATCTTTTAGTAGCATATAACAATAAATATAAGATGCAACTCGTGCCAAGATATTTAGTCTCAAACAGAACGTTTCTTATTGCGGATGAAACCGGGTTCATAGTGGAGTATAATCCTGTGTATAAAAGACAACTACAAGTTTACAAAGGTATAGAAAACAAATTAGAATTCAAAGTATTAAATGCAGATCAAAAACCCATTGATCTTACACGATACACTATAGGTGATTCTACTGATACTCCTAAAATTGTTTTTACAGCATTCGACGAACAGCATAGACAGATTATAGAAAGAGAAGGCGAGTTGATTATCGCAGATGATTCTGCTGTAAATAGAGGATTATTTTCTGTTACAATTACAGAAAATGATTTGCTGAATGTCAAAGATCAGTATCTTTCATATACTGTATATCTTCAAAATGCACAAGGCAGACAGACTATTACCTATGCAGATGCTTACTTTGGTATGGAAGGCACAATCTATGTAAGTTCGCAGGCATTCCCTGGACCTGCTCCTACATATTCTGTCTCACAGTTTCAAGCCTATCAAAACGACATCAATAATACAGAATGGTATTCAGAGTGGATCTCTGCAGAGCCTGCTCTTAATGGCAACGAAGCACTTCATACTGCTGTGATCTATTCCGAAGGTTTTGCGGGAGATGTTACTGTTCAAGGCACACTGGAAAATCAGATAGACGGCAACTCTGAATCTGTCGAATGGGCAGATATTGCCACAGTATCACTTGACGGTTCTTCAGAAACAGAACCTGTGCCTGTAAATTTCAACGGTGTGTTTTCATTCTTACGCTTTAAAACAGACGCAGATCCTGCTGACAAAATAAACAAAATTCTAGTCAGAAATTAATATTTTAAAGAATAGATACATAAACGTATGTATAACTTATTATTAGTTCAACCAGTAGATAGCTATGGACCAAATAAATTTTTACCTTTAGCTATAAGTTATCAGTGGATGTATGCTTCTACCGATGAATGGATTGCTAAAAATTGGTCTGTTGTTGATGTTCTTATAGATAAACAAAATATAAAAAAATTTGTACAGAGCTTGCCTAGGATTGATCTAGCTGCTTTTAGTTGTTATGTATGGAATTGGTCCTACAATCTTCAATTAGCTAAGGAAATCAAGAAAAAATATCCGTTATGTAAAATTGTAATCGGCGGACCTAATGTAGATAAAAGAAATAGAAATTTTTTCGACGAACATCCACAGGTTGACTATGCGATTACAGGCGAAGGAGAATTAGCCTTTAAGTCGTTGCTGAAATCCTTTAAAGGAACTCCGATAAAAGAAAAAAACTTTTTCGATAAATTTTCTACAATGTCTGATTTGCCGCTAAGACTAAATGAGTTAGACGAAATACCTAGTCCTATTTTGTCTGGTTTTTACGATACAATCTTTGATCTGCATAAAAAAAGGTTCCCTCCAGATACGCTATGGCAAGTTACTTTTGAAACATTAAGAGGATGTCCTTATCATTGTGCATTTTGCGACATAGGGGATTTCTATTGGAACAAAGTAAAAACTTTCGACATCGATCGAGTAAAAAAAGAAATAGACTGGATGTCAGATAGAAAAATAGAATACGTAAGTGTATGCGATTCTAACTGGGGAATGCTAGAAAGAGATAAAGAAATCACAGAATACGTGATTAAAAAGAAAAAAGAAACCGGATATCCTAAATTTTGGGATGTTACTTGGGCCAAAAATAATTCTGATAGAATTTTTGAAATTGCCAAAAACGAAAACGACGCTGGTACTAAGCTGTTCAAAGGCGTAACATTTGCAATGCAATCTTTTAATAAAGAAACTTTACAGGCTACTGACAGATTTAACATAAATGAAGATATTGCTAACATGTATCTTAAAAAATATAAAGAAGAAAACATACCAACATATTCCGAATTAATATGGCCGATGCCGAATGAGACTAAACATTCATTAATGACAGGAATACAGAAGCTTATAGATTTAGGACAAAAAGACTTTCTTATGGTTCACCCTTTAGTATTAACTCCTAATGCTCCAATGGGGCAACAATCTTATAGAAAAAAGTGGGAGCTAGATGTAAGAAATGTTCCTTTAGATACGTTTTATCTAAAAGTAGAAGATCCTGAAAATTATGTTGTTGAGTACACTGAAGCAGTAATTTCTACAAACACAGCTAGTTATGAAGATGTTATAGAAGGACATTTACAAGCCTATATCTTAATAACATTTTTTTATTATGGATGGGCGTATTGTATAATGGAATACCTGTACGAAAATAAAAACATCAATCATATAGATATTACTGCGGCAATGTTGAAATACTTTGAAACAAGTAACACACTTATTGGTAGAGAAATACAAGAAACTAAGGAAAGCTTAAAGAGCGTGTTTGAAGAAAAAAATTTTTGGGGTAGATCACCTACAGAGAAGATAGATGTTTTGTGGGATTACAAAGGAGCGTCAAGTATTGTTTTTGATTTGAATAGAAAGGAATTAAAAAAAGATCTAAAGCAATTTTTGTATGATGTTTATGATATAGATAACAGCGATTTATTAAAAATAAATGAATTATTATGTTTTGATTATAGAAAAAATTATCCTATTGAAATAACCATAGATAAAGATATAATAAAAAGCATTTTTGGTCTAAATACGGATAGTATTAGATTAGATCACTGGGACAAAAATACCTTTTTTAAAAATGAAACAGATTTTCACTACAAAGCATATCATTTTCAAAGAAAAAATCGATATTGGAAATGCAACGTAAAGGAGTTGTAAATTGGAAATTATAGAAAATATTATAGATAACAAAGAACTTACTGAATTATTAGAATATAACGAGATATATGATGATAGAACAGATGCTAGGCCAGACGTAATAAGTAAACATCCCCGTTGGGACATTGATGTATGGCCACAGAGCATTATAGAAAAAATACTAGACGATATTTTGGATTATAATTATGAAGTAGAAGAAGTAATATTCAATACAAGTAAAATTTCTTTTAGAATACATGCAGACAGCGGACAATCAAGCAAAGATAGACAAGGACATGCTGTATTAATACCTCTAAAAACAGAAGGGCCTTCTCATACTGTATTCTTTGACAACTATTGGCATTACAACAGCACAAAATTTAGCAAAGTTGATATTTCGCCTTATCAGTACAAATTGCCAAACAAAAACAATGAATGGGTTTTAATCGAAGACATACGAAATTTTTTAAATGATCTAGAAAGTCGCCCTGAGTCAATTAAGGATTTTGATGTTACCAAAGAATTTATAGAAGAAATACGTAACTTAGTAAAAGTTAGATCAAATAAAGGTATATCAAAAGTAGACGACAGATGTTATGACTACACTAAAATAGAAAATTACGATCCGCAATATGCAATAGATCAAGACACTTACAACATGTACTTATCTCATGTTGATTTTGAATCCGTTAAAGGATTAAAAATAGACGGCATAGCAGAATGGATTTTAGGATGTGCTATTAAATTTCCTAGAACGCAATTACATTGTGCAGGGTCAGGGCACACCCAAAAAACTGGAATAACAATATTCACTAGACCAAAATAGTATTGACATTTAGCTCAAACTACACTAAAATATAACAATGAGTGTAGTAGCCGATGTGATACAGAGATACCTTCCTGCTAAACGCAAGACTACTCCCTCTGGGTGGACATCATTCAATGCAGTATGCTGTCATCACAACGGTACTTCACAGGATCGTAGACAGAGAGGCGGCCTAATCTCAAACGCAGACGGCGGTGTCTCCTACCACTGCTTCAACTGCGGCTTCAAAGCATCGTGGCAGCCAGGCAGAAATCTTTCATACAAGATGCGTAAACTGCTTCAGTGGATGAATGTACCTGACTCTGAGATATCTCAGGTATCACTTGAAGTATTGCGAGAAAACGAAGGGGTCGAAACCCAAACACCTCGATTTGTTCTACCCGAGTTTTCAGAAGTACCCTTGCCGGAAGATTCTGTTAATCTTGCTACCTGCGATATTACTTCGAAGCATCAAGTAGAAGTAATAGAATACATGGCTAACCGTAATCTATTCTTTGAAGATGCTGACTTTTACTGGAGCCCCAGTCTTGCATACAGAGATAGACTGATACTGCCCTTTACTTACAAAGGTAAGACAGTAGGTTGGACTGCAAGAAAAATTCGAGAAGGTAAGCCCAAGTATCTATCAGAACAACAGCCTGGCTTTGTGTATGGTATGGATGCACAGACAGAATCAAAGATATTTGGAATTGTGTGCGAAGGTCCTCTAGACGCTGTTCAGATAGAAGGTATGGCACTGCTTGGTTCTGAAATCAAGGATCAACAGGCCTACTTTATTAACTCGTTAAATAGAGATATCATAGTCGTGCCTGACAGAGACAACGCAGGATCTAAACTCGTAGAGCAGGCAATTGATTATGAATGGTCCGTGTCAATGCCAGACTGGCACGAAGACATAAATGACATAGGAGACGCTGTGGCAAGATATGGAAGAATATACACACTGTATTCTATTGTAACCGCAGCGGAATCTTCTCCTCTCAAAATAAGATTAAGGAAGAAACAATGGTTTGGTTAAAAAAATTATGGTGGTATATCACCTGGCCCTATAGACGCTGGAAACAGCATAGAAAATTTAAAAAACGTCTAAAAGAGTTACGCAAAAGAGATCCTTTCATATACAAATGATAGAATGGGGTATTTCTGCTAACAGTCATGACGCTGCTCTTGCAGTTGTAAAAAACAACGGCATTGTCTTTGCAAGTCACGCCGAGCGTTTTAGTGGTGTAAAAAACGATGCACATCTAAATCAAACGTTAGTTTATTATGCATTAAAGTTTGGCAAGCCTGACAAGGTATATTGGTACGAGAAGCCTGTTCTAAAAACTCTTAGGCAAGTTAGAGCAGGGCAAGGATTGAGACTGCAAGAAAACAACATCAAGCAGTATCTGTCTCAGTTTGGAATATCTGCTCCCGATGTTTATCGCGAACATCATAGAAGTCATGCGGCTGGATCGTACTATACATCACAGTTTCGCAGTGCTGCTATTGTATGTATAGATGCTATAGGCGAATGGCAGACACTGTCTATATGGCAAGGGAAAAGACGAGATCTTACCGAACTGTTTTCTCAAAGCTATCCTCACTCTGTAGGATTATGGTATTCGGCTATGACGCAGCGAGTAGGTCTAAAGCCCAACGAGGATGAATACATTCTCATGGGCATGGCAGCATATGGCGATCCTGATAGATTACGAGAAGATATTAAACATTCATTTTTTAAATCATTTCCTACAGTAGACAACCTTTCCGTTAAATTTAAACACAATCTACACAGAGGCTGTTTATGGTGGCGAGAAGATCTTTCAAATAAGCAGGACCTGTTCGACATTGCTGCTGCTACACAGGCAGTCTATGAAGAACTGTTTGACAGTCTGTTACACAGTGTAAAAAGTTTTATGCCTCAAGAACAGAACCTTGTTCTTACAGGAGGCTGTGCTTTAAATTGTGCTGCTAACCAGATTGCTTATCGCTATTTTGATCAAGTGTGGATCATGCCGAATCCTGGAGATGCTGGCAATGCTCTAGGAGCAATACTTGATGACTTTACAGAATGGCCCGGACCGTATCTCGGCTACGAGATACCAGGCAAATACCCTGTTCGAGAACTGTTAGCAGAACTAGAAAACACAGGTATAGCAGGTGTAGCAAATGGGAAAGCAGAATATGGTCCTCGAGCATTAGGGAATAGAAGTCTGCTCGCCGATCCAAGAGGCAGCAACATAAAAGATCGAGTAAATGAAATCAAGCATCGACAGAAGTTTCGACCTTTTGCTCCTGCAATACTAGAAGAACATGCTGAAGAATATTTTGAAGGTCCAGTTGGTCCCTACATGCAGTTTACAGCACGATGTCGATATCCGCATAAGTATCCAGCGATTGTGCATAAAGACGGTACGTCAAGAGTGCAAACCGTTGGCAAGAACGATAATCCTGGTTTTAGACAGTTACTGGAAGAGTGGTATGCAAGAACAGGTTGTCCTATGCTGCTAAACACCAGCCTAAATATTAAAGGCAAGCCAATGGTTAATACCGAACAAGATGCACGAGCATTTGAAAATACATATGGAGTAAAAGTATGGTAACAGAAGAAATAGTTAGAGATCACCTGAAAAATGTGTATGATCCTGAAATATCAATTAATGTAAACGATTTAGGACTAATCTATGAAGTAAATGTAGACGGATCTCATGTTCATGTCAAACATACACTTACTTCTATGATGTGTCCGTTTGCGGACGAAATCTGCGAAGATATCTACTATACTACAATGGGCATAGAAGGCGTAGAATCCGTAGAGCGAGAATTGGTTTTTGATCCACCGTTTGGCATAGAACAGATACCGGAAGAAACTCGCTTACTGCTTGATTTATATTAGTTTTTTAGTTATAATAATTGTATGGCAACAAGACAAAACACAGACTACGGCTACGAAATACAGAAAGTCTATCTTGAAATGATGATGACCGACGCAGAATCATTTGTGCGCTGTCAAACAGTGTTTGATGATTCTGCTTTTGATAGACGCTTGCAACCAGCAGCAAAGTTTCTCAACGAATATGTAACCGAACATAATGCCATGCCTACATTTGACATGGTAACTGCTGCTACTGGTGTAAATCTAAAGGACCCTGGGCCTTTACAGGAAAATCACTATGATTGGCTGTTAGAAGAGTTTGAAACATTCTCTCGTCACAAGGCACTTGAAAGTGCTATCCTAAAAAGTGCTGATTTGCTTGAGCAGGGAGAATATGGTCCTGTAGAGGATTTGGTTAAGAAAGCAGTGCAGATAGGCCTGCAGAAAGATTTGGGCACAGATTACTTCCAAGATCCAAGAGCAAGGCTAGAAGCAATTAAAGACAAGAACGGTCAGGTCACTACAGGTTGGGACAGCCTAGACAAAAAACTGTTTGGCGGATTTAACAGAGGCGAACTGAATATCTTCGCAGGTGGCTCTGGTGCAGGTAAAAGTTTATTCCTTGCTAACCTTGGCGTCAACTGGGCTCTTGCAGGAATGAATGTGCTTTATCTTACTCTAGAGTTGAGTGAGAATCTTGTATCCATGCGTGTTGACTCTATGGTCACAGATATTCCTACGAGAGACATATTCAAGAGCCTTGAAGATGTAGAAATGAAAGTCAAGATGATTGGCAAGAAGTCAGGTGCGTTTCAAGTCAAGTATATGCCCTCAGGCAAGACGCCCAATGACATTCGCTCTTATGTAAAGGAGTATGAAATCAAAACAGGTAGGACTGTGGATGTTCTGCTTATTGACTATCTCGACTTGCTTATGCCAAACGGCGCAAAGGTATCCGCAGAAAATCTCTTTATCAAAGATAAGTATGTGTCTGAAGAACTGCGTAATCTCGCAATGGAATTGAACACTGTGTTTGTCACAGCAGCACAGTTAAACAGAGGCGCGGTAGAAGAGATTGAGTTTGATCATTCTCATATATCAGGCGGTTTGAGTAAGATACAGACTGCTGACAATGTTATTGGTATTTTTACTTCTCGTGCTATGAGAGAACGAGGTAGGTATCAGATACAGCTAATGAAGACACGTTCGAGTTCAGGTGTTGGTGCAAAAGTAGATCTTGAGTTTGATGTGGATTCTCTAAGGATAAGAGACCTTGCAGACGACGAAGACTATCAGGAGTTCTCAAAGCGGAAATCTACTGTATATGAGAACCTCAAGAGAACAACAGGAACCCCAGGTGACACTGCGCCTTCAGAAACTCGCGAGGATCCGAGTGAAGGTGACACAGTAGGCAAAATAAGAGCAGAAACAGACAGTACCAAACTGCGAGAGTTCTTAAACAACCTAGGCGGAGACGAATGAAGATTAATGAAATTACAGAATCAGGAGGCCTTGATACAAAATGGCAGAGCGAGGACGGTTCTGTAACAATTACTCTTCAAGAACTTTTAAACGATATAAAAACAGTTTCTGTTAAAAAAATAGAGATAGAAAAATTAAAAAAGAGATTGTTAAACTGGAGAAACGATCCTAAAGAATGGGAGAAAGTAAAATCTGTGGATATGACTTATCCTCCTATTATTCTTATGGACGGCTCTGAAGTTAATATGATTGTAGACGGAAATCATAGAGTGCAAAAAGCCATTCAATTAGGCTATGAGACTATAGACGCAAAATTGATTTCGTTAGACGATTTGCCAGAAAAATACAAACTGGTTTTTTCCTAGGAGAAAGAGTTGGATTCTAAAATATATGACATACTAAAAAGAGAACGAGGCAGACAGTTTAAAACTGTAGAACTAATCGCATCAGAAAATTTTGCGTCAGAAGATGTAAGATATCTCTGCGGCACGATTTTTACAAACAAATACGCAGAAGGTTATCCAGGCGCTCGTTACTACAACGGGTGCGAGCACATGGACGAGATAGAACTCCTAGCACAAGACCTCGTTGAGGCCCTGTACGGCGTAAAACACTCCAATGTTCAACCTCACTCTGGTGCTAACGCAAACACTGCTGTGTATCAGGCATTTCTCAAACCTGGCGACACTATTCTGGGAATGGACTTAGCGTCAGGCGGGCATCTATCTCATGGAGCTAAAGTCAATCTGTCAGGCAAGGTTTACAATGCTGAACACTATGGTGTAGATGAAAACGGCTTGATAGATTATGACCAAGTTGCAGATCTAGCAGAGCAGACACAGCCTTCTATGATTGTAGCTGGCGCCTCGGCCTACCCTAGGCAGATTGATTGGGCTGCTTTTAGAGAGATAGCAGATAGAGTAGGTGCATACCTGCTCGTAGACATGGCACACTACTCAGGATTGATAGCAGGCGGTGCCTATGATTCTCCTGTAGACTATGCAGATGTCATTACTTCTACTACACATAAAACACTGCGCGGTCCTAGAGGCGGCATGATATTGTGGAACAACGACGATTACACTAAGCGAATTAACTCTGCTGTGTTTCCTGGCACGCAAGGCGGACCTCTGATGAATATCATTGCTGCTAAAGCACAATGCTATTCAGAAGCACTTGATTTGAGTTTTTCTACCTATGCAAAGAGAGTAGTAGAAAACGCTCGAGCAATGTGTGCTGTCTTTGAACAACAGGGAATAAAAACACTCACAGGCGGAACAGATAGTCATATTATACTCATCGACCTAAGCGATACCGACATGAGCGGCCGAGAAGCCGCAGACAAATTAGAAGAACACGGTATTACCGTTAACAAGAACGGCATACCAAACGATCCTAGATCATTCAAAGAAACTTCAGGCATTAGGATAGGCACAGCAGCAGAAACCACGAGAGGAAAAAACACGGCTTGGTTTGAAAATCTCGCAGAACGAATCAGTCACATTATACGCTAATGCTTAAAAAGTTAATTAATTTTTTTAAGCCTAAGAAAGCAACGCCTCGGCCTCCAAGGGGGCAAGCTGCTTATATTGAATGGTTAGGAAAACATCATCCTGACTATCAAAAACCTGCGCAAGCAGATGAACTAGGCGGTCCACGAGGTCCAGAGCCTACAAGATACCGCACCTGGGAAAGAGGAGGCATCGACGTAGATTTTTAACACACGCTTCTGCCTCTGTCTATAAATAAAATCAGTATTAGGCACAACAACAACAGATAGAGGCTAACACAATGGCATACACTGACCTTGAAAATATTCAAAGGCTGCTTGATCGTTTTAAAAGGCCCGTTCCTCAAACAGAAGAATACCAAACGAGACTCGCAGAAGAATTTGAACTCATACTACACCAACGCTTTACAGATTACTTTCTTCAAATCTGTGACATCATAGATCTAACAGACGACCTATATCATATGACAAGAGGATCAGCAGGTTCGTCGCTTGTGTGTTATCTGCTTGGCATTACAGACGTAGATCCCATCAAGTGGCAGATACCTGTTGCTCGTTTTATGAACCCCATGCGAGATGATCTTCCTGATGTTGACATAGACTTTGAGCATCATCGCCAAGGGGAAGTAATGAATAGGATATTTCGTAAGTGGCCTGGCAAGACTGCTCGCTTATCAAACTATGTGATGTATCAGGAGAAGTCGGCAAGGAGAGAAGCAGCAAAACGACTGGGCGCGGAAGGCAATCTACCCCGTAACTTTACCTATGAAAGTGTAGGTGTAGATCCTGTAGAAGCACGACGCATAGAAAGAAAACTCCTAGGCAAGAAGCGAGCAATATCCAAACACTGCGGCGGCATTGTGATGTTTACTAGAAAGCTGCCTAAGAGTCTCATATCAGAAGACAATCAGATACTGTTAGACAAACACGAAGTGGAAGACCTTGAACACCTCAAAGTTGATGTTCTTGCGAACAGAGGCTTGTCGCAGTTGCTTGAAATAGATCCTAATAGAACACTCACAGAGTATCCTGAACGAGACGAAAAAACCGCGGCACTGCTGTCAAGAGGAGATGTTCTTGGTGTTACTCAGGGAGAATCTCCCGCAATGCGAAGACTGTTCAGAGCAATACAGCCCAAGAGCGTGCAGGACTGTGTGTTTGCAACTGCGCTTGTAAGACCTGTTGCGATGAGCGGTAGACAGAAAGCCGCAGTGTTTCAAGACTGGTCGCAAGAAGCAGTTCAGGACTCGGTAGTGTTTGAAGATGACGCAATAGAAATAATCGCAGATATTATTGACGTAGACTACTACGAAGCAGACATGTATCGTCGAGCATTTGCGAAAAAGAACGACGAAGTCATAATGGAGTTTGTGAAACGTCTAGGCGAGCATCCTCGCAAGCAGGAAGCAATGGCAGCACTACAGCAGTTGTCAGGCTTTGGTTTGTGTAGGGCTCACGCAGTTAATCTAGGCAGACTGATCTGGGCACTTGCCTATCAAAAAGCACACAACACGGACAAATTTTGGCAAGCCTGTCTAACACACTGTCAAGGATCGTATCGTCGCTGGGTCTATCAAACAGAAGCACATCGCAGAGGCTTACCCTCCTTACAGGGTTGGTGGCACAAGGGCTTTCCTGGCACCTTTGTAAAGCAGCAGTGGCTGGACAGAGTAGAGTTTGCGGGAGTAATCGCAAACGGTCGCTGCTTTAGAGGCCGAGGAGGAAAATGGGTGACTTTTCTTACACTGGGCATTGACTATGGGGTATACATAGATGTTACAATACAGCGTGGCATCAATCACAGAGACGGTGACATTGTGCATGGAACAGGCAGAATTCGTCATTCCAACAACTCCGACTTTATACAGTCATCTGATGCGAAACTATATACATTTGACAAATGGAGATCTCAATCTTGAGTGAAAAAGAAAACTATTCCCAAATCCGCAAGCAGCTAGAAGAGAAAGAATTGAATGTAAGAGATGAACTGAAACACTTATCACACGAAGAACATCTCCTCATGCACGATGAAAGTCGCCTGCCCTATGCTGTTGCCTGTATCAATTTGACAGGTGACCTCAATGTAGGATCTATTATTCGTTCTGCTGCTATGCTAGGTTGCGAAACTGTGTTTATCTATGGTAGAAAGAAGTTTGACAAGAGAGGACTAGTAGGCGCTCACAACTATCAGCGAGTGGAATATATCACAATAGATCTTCCTGACGAAGTAGGAGACTTTCCTCCTGACATTAACTACGAGATTCTCCTGCAGGTTCTTGAAGGGCAGGGCTATACTCCGTTTGGGTTAGAAACAGGCGGTGCAAGAATCGATCAGATGGACTTTACTCAGGTTCAAAGTCCTTGCATAGTTGTAGGCAATGAAAACATGGGCTTACCTAACTATTTGAGAAACAAGATTCCGCTTGTATCAATTCCCCAAACAGGTGTAATGCGAAGTCTCAATGTGGGAGTTGCTGCTGCGATTGCAATGAGTGAAATTCAGAAACAGTATGTGCCTCCGCAGTCTATTCTGGGAGATACAAACGCATAGTTACAGAACGAATATACACAGTGTCCGAACAGGGGATTTCTGTATGAGGCTGCAGGTCTATCACAACGCCAAAATCAGGTGAATCCGTAGGTATATGATAGTCACTTTTTAAACCCCAACGATCAAAGTCCCCGCCATACACTTGATCGTTTTCTGCTTCTAGATTCTGTTTATTCTCGCCTACGGTCTGTGTGCCATCCCATAGCTGTATGACCTTGTCCTGTATTCTAGCAAGACGCTGTGTGACCAACCTAACTTCAATGCCTAGAGGTACGACATCAGGCATGCCAAACCCTGTGAAGACAAGCGAGTTCGATTCTTCTCTAGTAAACGTGCCAAACGACGTTGATATGCTTCTAACAGGAAAAACACTTTGAAAAGCAGTAATGCCCTGTGTGCCATACGACAGCATCTGAATCTCGTCAGACTCAAGCTGTCTTACTTGGGAAGGTGAATACCATTTAGTCCATGCCATATGCCTATTTAGCCGCGAAGCGGCCCGCGCACACCCCAAAGCCGCGAAGCGGCTCAAGCTTGTAAAGCTTGTAGCTTAAAGCAGATTTTCGTACCATTAAAACCCTAGTTAATTCGAAACCCAGTACCAACATACTAGACCCGCCCAATAC
>PR_CR_10_Liq_2_inCRDRAFT_1000243_pt1 | contig 15700 bp, 14 predicted proteins | sample PRCRCaboRojoPR_FD_10245 | JGI IMG/M metagenome (IMG submission 10245) | reverse complement strand
TCGCCGCTTGCTATGGTTTGTGTGCCACTGCTTTCTCCACTGCACCCTGCCACCGTTACAAATGGTTTGCGGTCTAAATAAAGAAACTCGTAAATCGTTGCCCATTGGCAGGGTGAAATAGCCTTGGCTACTGAAAATGAAGACATGATATTATTACTTCCAGGGCTACAGCCGTCATTTGTATCATTCCCGCAGGAGGATGCACAGCCTACACCGGGATTGTTACATTCTGCTACTTCGTTGATGTCAGGGCAGCCATTATTACAGGCAAAAGAATGGCATAGGCCAGCAAGATGGCCCAACTCATGCAGGAACACCCTGACTTTATAATCATATTCGTTGTCTTGCAGTATCGAAGCCTCTCTATGCCAGTCATAAATTATTACGCCATTAGTCCCAGAGATACTACCACTTATTGGGCTGCTGCCATTGGTTTTCACGATTATATTCATCACCTCCCCTTCGTAGGGGAACTGCTCTGGCTCAGCATCCCAATACCAGATACCGCCATGCTGATCCGCCGTGTTATTTGGGTCACTATAGAGCTCAATTCTTATCCTGCTATCTCCCAGAAAGTCGGCAAGCCCAATTGGGTTAGGCTCAAAGCCTTAAAACGGTCATTGTTCGCAAATTCAATAAACCTGCGACCGTAGTAATTCCCGTTTTCCCAATGGGTATCGGTCTCAGGGCCAGGCACAAAGTTAACCAGGTTCCCGTTATCATCGTTATAGGCAATGTAATGGATATTGGCTTTGATGGTAACTAAAGGCAGCGTTTCGTCGGCCCGTTCCAGGGCACTTAGGCAGCTTATCAAGCTTGAATTGCTTTGATCCTGGCTTTTGATCAAAGTTTCTTCCTGTTCAGGAGTCAGGCATTGCATTTGCTGAGCTTTTGCAATAAAGCTGGCGCTAACAAGCAAAAATATTACCCCCCCCATTTGGGAAAGAATAAAAATCTGAAACCGGTAAATCTAAATGATGTTTTCATAATATAATATGGTGTTTAGTTGCAGAAGGCGCATTCGAGCGAGCAGCTGGAACGCGTTATAGTTACAATGTAGCTAAAAAACGGGATAGTGCCAATTCCGGCGGAACATGTTTAGGTTAATTAACGTATGGCTCAGCTTTGTTTGGGGTTGTAAAAAATACCGGACGCGCTGCTTTTACCGATCAAATATAGCGTGACGTATTTTTTTAGGGAAGAGAGCGCTCCCAAAAAAATGTGCAGGAAGAGCAGCTGTGCACGGAGCCTGGCTCAATGTCCGCATCAATGCCGGCGATATCGAGGACAAGGCCTGGGTGGAAGCCAAACTGTCAGCGGCTCAATCCATAGCTGCCAAAGCGGATGCCCTGGAGCAGGAAGTGATAGGGCTGGTGGAGCGGCATGTGGGGTAGTGGGAAGAGTGCTACATCTTCACCACCTTCTCCAAAGCTGTCCCGCCCTCCCAAGTGATCTGCAGCCAGTACAACCCCGGCGGCAAATGGGAGATGTTGTAAGCATACCTGTACCGCCCTGCCTCTTCAGGTGCAGGGAGGCTATGCTTGGGAAGCCCAATCCGCTGCCCTCCGGCAGACCATAACTGAAGCCGGGCATTGGGTGAAGGGCCTTCCGCCCAGAGGAGGCCCCGGGCAGGGTTAGGGTAACAACGCCAGGGGGAAGGCTGGGCGGCAGCTCTGGTATTGGAGATGATCTCTATGTGGATGGTGGTGAGGCTGTCACAACCATTAGAAGCCGGGTGCAACTGCGTTAAAGTAGTGTCTGTATAGAAGGTGCTGCCCATAAAAACAACTCCTGGCACAAGAGCAGTGTCCAGCTCAACATAGCTATTGTTCCGGGCTTGGAGCGTGACTTGCAGGGTGCTGTCACAACCCTCTGCGGAGCGGTAGGCGAGGGTGTGCAGGCCCTGGCCAGGCAGTAGGGTATCGCCCCACCAAAAGGCTTCCCCTTCGCAAAAGAAGGTGTCTATGGCGCTGAAGCTGCTGTTGGCGAGGGCTAGTGAAACCTGTACAGTACTGTCACAGCCCTGTGCATTGAGGTAGGCAAAAGTGTATGCCCCTGGCTGTGGCAANAGGCTGTCCCCCCAGAGCAGCCCATCGCTGCNACTNCAGAAAAAAGTATCGATTAAGCTGGTATCCGGGGCNTAGGCTTCTACTTTGAGCACGGTGGTGCTGTCGCANCCCGTCAGCGCCTGTGCAGGGAAGGTATAGGTGCCGGGCGCATTGATGAGGCTGTCCCCCCACAGCAATGNACTGCCTGCGCAGTAGCCGGTATCGATGACGANAGGGGCTGGAGGGCAGTCCGGGGTTAGGAAANNGGTAGACTCGCAGCTTNGTGCNGGCCCAAATTGGTGGTTATAGGGGCGCACAGTGGCGTATGCGGTGGTGTTTTCAGGGAGCGGTGCCGTAGCGTGGAAAAAGGTGTCGAGCCCGACATCAGTTGGAGGCAGGAGGTCATCCTCCCCTGGGCTGCTGCCTATTTGGAAATAGTACCCATCGAAGCAGCCTTCGGCGGCAGCCCAGGAGAAACTGGGGGACAAGGTGTTAGTGCCGAGTAATACGGGGTCAGGCCCGCATTCGGCAGCGCGCCCGCGGTAGCGGTAGATACGCCTTCTGCCTGATATAGCGTAACCCAGTGTGTCGTTGACCATTTGGAGTTCTCTTATTCTATTGTCGTTTTCATAGTCAAAAACATAAGACGTATCAATTGATAAATGTTGCCTTGCCCAGGTTTCGCCCCCGTCGCCGCTGTACGCAATAAACGGGATTAAAAAATTGGGAGAATCAGCTATCCATCCTCCTACCCAGCCTATACTATTGCTAGTAAATTGGGTTGTGAAACCGTAAGTTTCAGAGTTGTCTGTAACTGTATATTCTGACCAAGTATCCCCTCCATCCATTGTTTTACAGATTGTGTTGTTTTGGCATGGAATCCATCCAGTGTTTTGATCTAGAAAGAAGAAATCCAGTTCACTTGTAGGTAGTCCTAAATTCAAAGTATTCCATGTATCCCCCTTGTTGATAGTTTTCCATATTCGGGCTGAATTAGCGCTGCTGAATGCATGCCAGCCATAAAAATAGAGGACACTATCCGTTACAGCCTGAAAACCTCTGAAAGAAGGAATTCCATATTCTACATTGTTTCCTTTTTCTACCCAATTTGCCCCTCCATCTTGAGTATGAAAAATAGAGCCTTTGTCAACAGTTAGCCACCCCTCGTTTTCGTTGTTAAAAACAATGTAACGGATTACAGTCCCCCCTCCCTCTTGGGGGAGGTCTACGTCATCCCATGACCAGCCCTTGTCTTCTGTTTTATATACGCTATTTTTAAAGGACCCAATAAAAGCGGAGTTCTGATTAATGAGTTCAATGGAATATGGGTGAGAAATGGAGCTTGGCCAAGTCACGATGCTCCAAGAGTCCCCTTTGTCTTCTGTTCTTAGCCCTAGGCTTTGCCCTTGTTCTACAAGTGTGGCAACTACCCAAAATGCGGAGTCATTTAAGACTTCAAGGTTTGTAAAAACAATATTATTACCTCCATCGTAAATGATTTCCCAGCATTGGCTTTTGCCCTTGTTTATGCTGGCCATTATCAGTAAAGTGAGGAATATGGTACGCATAATAAAAGGATATATACCCAGCCCCGCATGTGCCGTGGGGCTGGGCAATTAAATTATATTAAAGTTTTATTGGCCTTTAATAACCTTGCCAGAAGTCAAGTCTTCACCTATCTTTACCTGATAGTAGTACACGCCATCCGGCCAGGTTGTAGTGGAAGCCTCTAGTGCTCCATCTGCTGAGCCCTGCCATTGCCAGACCTGCTGGCCAATACTGTTGAAAATAGTAACTGAGGCTTGTGCGCCTGAAGGAGTACTCCCAAGGTCGATCAGCAGCTTTTGACTGAAGGGGTTAGGGGCAACCAACACTTGTGCACCTAATGCTGATTTCTGTTCGTTGCTTTCTTCCAGCGGAGTGTTATCCGATTGCTGCAAGAAACCGTTGCCCAGCTTCCCCCCGGAACGGATGGAAAGCGTGATCTTTTGCTTCGTCCCATCTGCCATGTAAGCAATGGGCTGTAGTGCAGCAGTATCAAGGCTAAACCCGGATAAATCTACGCTGCCACTTACAAGTTTATCAAAGGATAAGGCAATAATACTTAACGCGGGGGGACAGATGGGAAATAGGTTTTTCATAATATAATACGGTGTTTAGTTACAGAAGGCGCATTCGAGCAAGCAGCTGGAACGCGTTATGGTTACAATGTAGCTAAAAAACGAGATAGTGCCAATTTCGGCGGAATAAATTTAGGTGAATTAACATTTGGCTTTGCTTGGTTTTAGGTTGCAAAAAGAGCTGGGATAATCGGTTTTGCCCATTGAATATAGCGCGGTCTGTCTTTTTGGGTATGGAGGAGTTACTGCTGAACCATCTGATGGCAATCCTTGCATACCGGCAAAAGAGCACCACAAAAAATCCCCTGCCCAAATACATCGGACAGGGGATTGCTTGACCAGGTAACCAGTTATGCCCTACCGCGCATAAGCCACCGCCCGCTTCTCGCGGATGACAGTCACTTTGATTTGCCCGGGGTACTGCATATCGTCCTGTATTTTCTGAGAAATCTGGAACGACAGCTCGTCAGCCCGCTGATCGGTTACTTTTTCGGATTCTACGATGACGCGCAGCTCACGGCCGGCCTGCATCGCATAGGCTTTTTGTACGCCTTCGTGCTCCATCGCCAGTTCTTCCAGCTCGCCAATACGCTTGAGGTAGCTTTCGAGGATTTCGCGCCGCGCACCGGGGCGGGCACCGGAAATAGCATCACAAGCCTGAATGATAGGGGAGAGGATGTTGTTCATCTCTACCTCATCGTGGTGGGCGCCTACGGCATTGCAAACCACAGGGTGCTCGCCGTACTTTTCGCAAAGCTTCATGCCCAGCAGGGCGTGGGACAGTTCCGTTTCCTCCTCGGCAACTTTGCCAATATCGTGGAGCAGGCCGGCCCGCTTGGCCATTTTGGCTTGCTTGCGGCTCAGGCCGAGCTCGGCAGCCATGATGGCGCAGAGGTTGGCCGTCTCAATGGAGTGCTTGAGCAGGTTCTGCCCGTAGGAAGAGCGGAAGCGCATGCGGCCGACCATCTTCACGAGGTAAGGGTCAAGCCCGTGGAGGTCCAGGTCGATAACGGTGCGCTCACCGATTTCCACAATCTGCTCATCGAGCTGTTTGCGGACTTTGGCTACCACTTCCTCGATGCGTGCCGGGTGGATACGCCCATCGGCTACAAGGCGCTTGAGTGCGAGCCGGGCCACTTCCCGGCGGATGGGGTCAAAGCTGGAGATTACGATGGCTTCCGGCGTGTCGTCCACAACGATTTCCGCTCCGGTAGCGGCTTCCAGCGCCCGGATATTCCGGCCTTCCCGACCAATGATCTGCCCTTTCAGGTCGTCGGAGTCGAGGTTGAAGACCGAAACGGTATTCTCAATCGTGTACTCCGCGCACATGCGCTGAATGGACTGAATGATGATTTTCTTGGCTTCCTTGTTGGCGGTGATCTTTGCCTGTTCCACGGAGTTTTTCACCAAGGCCATGGCATCGGTCTCCGCCTTGGCTTTCACCGCTTCGAGCAGCTGCTCTTTGGCTTCGGCTTCGCTCAGGTTGGCCACTTTTTCCAGTTCCTTGATGTGGCGCTCGCTTGCGGTCTCCAGTTCCTCGCGCTTGCGGTTCATGACTTTGATCTGCTTCTCGAGATTTTCCCGCAGGGCGATGGCGTCTGCTTCGCGCTGTTCCAGTTCTGCCCGCTGATTGTCCAGGGCTTTGACTTTATCGCCGAAGCTCTTTTCCTTTTGGCGCAGGTCAGACTCTAGTTCCTTGATTTCCATTTTGCGCTCCTTCAGCTCCACCATCTGATCGGCTTTGCTGCTTTCAAATTCAGACTTGAGGCGGCTGAATTTTTCCTTGGCCTCCTGAATTTTGCGCTGCTTGATCTTCTCGTTCTTATTTTCGGCCTGAGAGGTGATCTTTTCTGCTTTGATCTCTGCCTCGTCAATCAGGCGTTTGGCCGTGAGCCGGGCTTCCTTGACCTCTTGGTCCACGGTGGAGTTGATTTCGTCGATGCGTTTCTGTTTGGCACTTTTAAGGGCCATCTGAACGCCTATGTAGCCAATAATGGCTCCAACGACCAACCCAATAATGATTCCTATTCCTATATCCATAATTGGTGTTGATTTTGTGATGCGGTGGTTTTGATACTTTGCCTGTAGGATAACAGGGGTACTCCGGGCCACCGAATTGCATTTGGTGTATAAATAACCTGGCTGGCGAAGCTCATGTGCACCTAATTCAGGAGTAGCGGGCTTACGCCAAAACAGGGGTATTCCAATATTTCAGGAAAAACGGGCGGCAGGATACCGCACATCGGGAAAGTTTAGTCAAGCACCTGATCAAGCAAGGCTTCCAATTGAAAGAGTTTACCGGAAAGGGCAGGGTCATTGCCCCCGGAGGTTTTAGCTTTGTGCAAGTCGACCGCGTAGGTCAGGAGCGCCATCGAGAGGCAGTCCTGTTTGTCCTTATTGGTATAGGTCAACTGAAAACGGTTGATTTTCTCGTTGACCTCCTTGACGATCTTGCGGATGGCAGGTTCATCTGCCACATCTATTTTGAGTGGGTACGGCCGGCCGGCAATCAGCACGGTAATATGTTTCATCTCCTTGTCTTGCCCTCTGCTCATTCCTATTGCTTATGTAGCCACTCAATACAAGCGTTGATCTCTTCAATGTATGTTTCCAGCTGTTGCTTCAGCTGATCTGATTGCTCAGGTTGTCCTTCCCGCTGCGTGTCCAGGGACCGCTGCGTTTGTTCCAACTTATGGGTTAAGGCACTCACTGCACCGCGTTGGCGGTCCAGGTCGGCCTTGAGTTTCTGGTTTTCTTCCTTAAGCCCGGCATTTTCCTGCTTCAGGCGCGCCATGCGCTGCACGAGCTGCCGGACTTTCAGTTCAACATTGTCAATGCGCTCTAAAAAGTTCATTTTGGGACTTTGGGTCATCATACTACCCTGCCTTTACTGACGGATCGTAGCACCAAGTTTGGACTCATAGTCGGCAATCAACTTATTGACCACCTTGTCCACTTCCTTGTCCTTGAGCGTTTTCTCAGGGTTTTCAAATGTGAAGCTGACAGCGTAGGACTTTTTCCCGGCGCCGAGCTGCTCCTCGTTTTCGTACACGTCAAAAAGGTTGATATCCTTAATGAGCTTCTTGCCCACCTTACGGGCAATCGCCACAATATCACTAAATTTTACAGAATTATCAATAACCAGGGCCAAATCCCTCCGGCTGCTTGGGAATTTGTTCAGCTCCTCGTAGGATAATTTATACTTTTTTCGGGCTTTCATGAGGTTGTCCCAGCTGAAATCGGCGTAAAAGACCTCCCCGCGGATGTCCATCGCCTTGACCAGCTTAGGGTTGACTTTGCCGAAGCGGACCAGGGTCTGCGGGCCGCGGTGGTATTCCAGCCCGAAGGCCAGGCTGTTGTCCCGCAGCGCTGTCTCCTGATAGCCCTGCAGCCCGAAGCGGGCGAGGATGTTTTCCACAAAAGCCTTCAGGGCGTAGTAATCCGCATCGCCTTCGCGTACGCCCAGCCAGGTTTCCGGGTGGCGCTCGCCGGTCATGAAGAGGCTCAGGTGCTGCTGCTCGTCGATCTTGTTGTCTCCGTGCTGATAAGTACGGCCAAATTCAAACAGCTTCAGGCGCGACTGCTGCCGGTTCTGATTGTGCAGAATGGCTTCGAGCCCGCTGAAAAGCATATCCGGGCGCATAATATCGAGCTGCACGGTAGAGGTGTTGTTGATGTACACCAGCTTGTTGTCGGCCAGCCCTTCGAAAATTTCCTTGTAGTACTGCGAGCGGGACAGGGACAGGGCCATCATTTCGTTGAAACCATTGGCTGCCAGGTAGTCGCCGATCTTGTCGCGCAGCAGGTTGGGGTCGGGCTGAGGGGCGATGTTGAGCCCGGTCTTGACCTGCTCAGGGATAGGCACCTCGTTGTAACCGTAGATGCGCAGGATTTCCTCGATGACATCGGCTTCCCGCGTTACGTCCGACTTATTGGTAGGCACTGCAACGGTGAACGTCTCCCCATCGTCTGCCAGGATTTTCATCTCCAGGGCCTCCAGGATGCTGTGGATTTTTTCTTTGGGAATGTCGATACCAATCAGGCGGTTGGTGTGGGCATAGCTGACCTTCACTTCCACCGGTTTGACCGGGTTGGGGTAGAGGTCGGTGATGTCGCTTGAGATGGTACCGCCAGCCAGTTCCTTGATCAGCAGGGCGGCCCGCTTCAGGGCGTAGGCCACGATGTTGGGGTCGCTGCCTTTTTCGAAAACCTTGGCGGCATCGGTACGAAGGTTGTGCCCCATGCTTGTGCGGCGTACCCATTTGGCGTTGAAATGTGCGGATTCCAGGAAGACATCCGTGGTATTTTCCGTCACACCGGAACCTATGCCCCCGAACACGCCAGCGATGCACATGCCTTCGCCGGCGCCATTGCAGATCATAAGGTCTTCACCTGTCAGCTCGCGCTCCGTTTCATCGAGGGTAGTGAACTTGGTGCCTTTCGGCAAAGCCTTTACGACGATCTTGTGGTCTTTGACTTTTGCCAGGTCGAAGGCGTGGAGGGGCTGACCGAGCTCGTGCAGTACGAAGTTGGTCACGTCCACCACATTATTGATGGGCCGCAGCCCGATGGAGAGCAGGCGGTTTTTGAGCCAGTTGGGCGACTCCTTAACAGTAATGCCCTTTATCGTCAGGCCAGCATAGCGTGGGCAGGCTTCGGCATCTTCCACCTCAATGCTGACCGGCAGGCTTTGGTCATCCGCCTTGAAGCCATCGACGGAGGGCAGGTGTACGCCGTCGTTGTGGCTATGGTTGACTTTGAGGTAGGCCGCCAGGTCTTTGGCTACGCCCAGGTGGTTGGTGGCATCCGAGCGGTTGGGGGTTAGCCCGATCTCGTAAACGTGGTCGATTTCGATATTGAAGTACTCCCGTGCGGGGGTGCCCACTGCGGTATCTTCCGGCAGCACCAGGATGCCATCGTGGCTCGTGCCGGTGCCCAGTTCGTCCTCCGCGCAGATCATGCCTTCGGATACCTGCCCGCGGATCTTGCCTTTTTTGAGAGTGAGGGGTTCTTCGCTGCCAACGGGGTACAAAGTCGTCCCCACCGTAGCCACCATCACTTTTTGTCCCTTCGCTACATTTGGCGCACCGCAGACGATCTGCAGGGGCGCTTCCCCACCTACGTCCACTTTGGTCAGGGACAGGCGGTCGGCATCAGGGTGTTGGCCACATTCGAGGACATGCCCCACGACCACGCCTTCCAGCCCGCCGCGGATGCTTTCCACCCGCTCCATGCCTTCTTCTTCCAGTCCAATACCTGTGAGCATAGCCGAGACTTCCTCAGGGCTATGGTCTATATCGATATACTCTTTCAGCCAGTTCAGAGATACTTTCATTGCTGTAGTTTTGTAAGGGCACAAATATACTGACGAATGGGGGATTTACAACCTATATGGAGGGGGAGTCCTCACAAATCTGGTTCTTTGAGCTGATTTTGGCGATGGTCTGCCTCTTCACAACGTTAAAAAAGGGTTAACCCGTTCCGGCAAGCAAGCGGGAGGGCCTTTCTCAACGTTTTCGTGGAGATTTCAGCCCGTTTTTCGCAGGGAAGTGCGGGGAAAGTCGGAAGTTTGCACCTCATGGAAGAAGCTATGCCATTATTGAACCCGAAAATATACTGGATTGCACTGCTGCTGCTAGTGGCTGCCCCGGTATTTGGGCAACAGCCCGCCGCTCCGGCACAGGANACGGCCAAGCAGGAAGTGGAAGTCGACCANGCCGACCTGTTTGAATACATTCAGTCGGGAGANACGGTCATTCAGAAGCTCAATGGCAACGTCGANCTGCGGCAGGATAGCGTGTACATGTACTGNGATACCGCNCGTNTTGAGAACCAAACCCGCGTGTATGCCAATGGCGATGTGATCATTCAGCAGGGGGATTCCCTCAATGTTTTCTCAGACTCTGCCGTTTACGACGGGGCGACCCGCATAGCCGAACTCTACGGGGATGTCATTCTGGAAAAGGGCGATCAGCGCCTCTTCACCGACCGCCTGACCTACGACCTCAACCTCAAGCTGGCGACTTACGATAATGGTGCCACCCTTACCCTTGACAGCACGCAGCTGACCAGCAAAAAGGGCTATTACTACGTAGATGAGCGGCAAATCTACTTTAAAGACAGCGTCGTGGTGATCGATTCGGCTTTTACACTGCTTTCGGACACCCTGGGCTTCAATACGGAGACCAAAGTGGTGGACTTTCTGGGACCCACCCTGATCGACAGCGATACCACCAAGCTGTACTGCGAAGATGGTTTTTACGATACCGAGAACAACGTAGCGGAATTCACCAAAAACGCACAGTATCAAAAGGGCGACCAACTGGCACTGGCCGACACCATCCGCTACGATGGCAGCCGGGAGGTGTACATCCTGCGCGGCAATGCCATTTTCAAAGAAAACGAACGGGAAGCCACCGCCGATGTGATCGAGTACAGTCAGGAAGCCGACCGCACGGTACTCGTGGGCAATGCCCGCTACAAAGATGACAAACAGGACATCGCCGCCGATGAGATCGTCTACGATGCCAAACAGGAGACCTATTCCACCCGCGGCCGCTCCCGCATTAGCGATCCGCCGCAGCTGCTGGAAGCCGATCAGGTGGACTACAGCGAGGAACGGGGCATTGGCATCGCCACCGGCTCCGTGATTTGGCGGGACACCTCCGAAGACCTAACCATTATGTGCGATACGGCCGACTATGACCGTAAAGCGGATTATCTCAAAGCCTTCGGGGGGCGCAATGGCCGGCCGCTGCTCATCACGATTGTGGATGGCGACTCCTTATTTATGGCATCCGATACCCTGCTGGCGCTGCAAGACGTATTTGATACCCTGATTGTGGAGACCGTTATCACCGTTGATACGCTCTTTTCGGATTCCCTGGTTACGGATACCTTGGTCATAGACTCCCTCATTGCCGACACCCTCATCACGGAAACCCTTGTCACCGACAGTGCCCGTCTGCTGCGGGCCTATCCTGATGTGCGCATTTTCAAAACGGATATGCAGGCCATCTGCGACTCCCTGTCGTACAGTACCCGGGACTCCACCTTCCGGCTGTTCCGGGAGCCTATCGTCTGGGCGGATACCTCGCAGTTCAATGCCGATACCGTTAATATTTTGCTCAACAAGGGTAGTATTGACCGTATTTTCCTCCGCAATAACGCCCTGATTGTCAATTCTCCGGATGAGATTATGTTCAATCAGGTCAAAGGCAAGCACGTGACCGCCTTTTTCAAAGCAGAAGAACTCCGGCGGATGGCAGTGAACGGCAACGCGGAATCCGTGTACTACGCTTTGGATGACGATGGCGGCTACGTAGGCGTCAATAAAACCGTCTGCAGCGAGATGATGCTGTACTTCGGGAACAATGAGGTGGAGAAGATCACCTTCTTCAATCAGCCCAAGGCCGAGATGCTACCGATGGGGCAGACCAACCACAGTACGCTTAAGCTGGACGGCTTCTTTTGGGAAACCCAATACCGGCCCGACAGCCTGCCGGATTTGTTCAGCCCGGAGAAAAAACGAGTGCTGAAACCTTTACCTAAAGCTGCTGCCCCCGCTGCGGATTCTCTGGCGCAGGCCAGTTTAGAAGTCCCCCCTTCTGCTATGGGGCTGGATGAAGAAGCAAAAGAGGCTCCGGAAAGACCAGCTGAGGCCCCCGCTGCGCCCCCTGCGCAGGGCCTGCCCGTTCCCCCCGATCCTGCCAAAGGACAGGGCCTGCCCGTTCCCCCAGCCAACTCTCCGGAACAGGGCCTGCCCGTTCCCCCCGATCCTGCCAAAGGACAGGGATTACCCGGCACTCCTCCCGCCGCCACCACGGAGCAACCAACAACACCAGAAAAACAAAACGACGAGCAATAATGAAGAAGAAGTGGATGGTATTCATTGCATGGTTTGGAATGGGCATTGGGCTGCTGGCCGCACCGTCTTCACCAAAACAGCTGCTGCAAGCCGGCCATAATGCCTACCACGACAAAGATTACGAAACCGCCATCAGCCGGTACGAAGCCCTCCGTGCCGATGGGTACGAAAGTGTGGGGCTCTACTACAACCTCGGCAACGCCTACTACCGCAACGGCAACCTCCCCATGTCGGTCCTCAACTACGAGCGTGCCCTCCGGCTCGATCCCGCCAATGAGCAGGTACAGTCCAATCTGGCTTTAGTACAGGAAAAACTCGAAGCTTCGAATATTCAAATCCGGCAATCGGGCGTTGTCCGCACCTGGCTTTCCTTACAGCAGCTGATGCGCACCCGGGGCTGGACCGTGCTCGGCCTCCTCCTGTTTTGGCTGGGCGTAGGCGGGCTGGCCGTCTGGCAATTTGCCCCTCAGCGCCGGCAGCGCAAAGCAGGTTTCCTGGCAGGCGTTACCGCCCTGTTCCTCTGCCTGTTGCCCTTCGGCTTCGCCTACGGTCGGGCGCAGCAGGAGTTTTACCACCACAAAGCCGTCCTAATGGCAGAAGAAACGCCCCTGCACGTGGCTCCGGATGCCCAAAGTGAGCCCGTCCTGACCCTCTACGGCGGCGAGACCCTGACTATACTGGATGAAATCAGTGGCTGGTATAAAGTGGAGCTGAGTGATACGACGGTGGGGTGGCTGCCTAAGGATTTGGTGGCGGAGGTTTAGGGGTGGTGTCAAACTATTTCAGGGGATGACAGGTCTGGTGCTTTACAGCCGACTTGGCTATAGCTTTGTTATAGGCTTGGTCAACTGTTATGGTTTTGTCGTCGAAAATGGCGCGTATTTGCCTTTCCTCAATTGTTGGCATAAGTCTTTTTTGTTTTTTATGATTTTACCTCTTCGATACCTTGTTTTCAATAGGGAACAATACCGAGCGCATTAAAAGTTCCTGGCTATTTGTGTTGAGAACCTCTAGCCCCCCTGCTGCCCATAGCATGAAAACCCAAAACCAAGCCCCCAAACCCAAGCCCAACGCTGCAAGTAGTACTGACGCTGTCGGTTCTCGGAAGCTGACAACGCAGTTCGTTCTCCGGCCTGCACCGAAAGCGTCAGGCAGTGCAGTATCTAAGAACTGCGTCTACGCGCCAGCTATCCGGCCGAATTGAAAATGTCAGCAGCTCCACCTTCGCCAAGCTTCGGCAGACATCGTTTGCTGCGGCAACCCCATATCGTCCACCACCGTCACCGGAAAAATCCCTTTGCCGGTCAATATCGTAGCATATAGGAAGCACACGATCTTGTAGCTTTGGCAAATATACCAACGATTAAAGTGGTTTGCCACAGCAAAACTACTTAATGTCGGCATAAACACTGGAAAGTGGTCTGCTCCTGCCCTGACAAGCTATGGTTCGTCAGTGGCCGATGTCGCAAACCACTTTGTTAAGCGTATAACCAGCAGTAAGGAATCATTTTTAAGCATAAAATCGTTATCTTGTATAGGCATAAGCAACAATACCAAGCATTATGAGCCAAGAAGCAAAAAGAGCCCACGCCCACGAGCTGATCGACCAGATGGACAATGAGTTCTTTGATGTGGTTTATCAGCTTATGGAAACCTATGTGCGCAAACAATCTGAACAAATAATGGGCTATTCTGCTAAGGGCGACCCCATCAGCGTAGGTGAGTTTTTAGAAGAGGCAGAGGAACAGATACAGCGCGCAAAAGCAGGTGAAGGCATCAATATTGAAGAGCTCAAAAAGCGCTCTGCACAATGGCTGGAACGTTCCAAGTGATCATTTTACGGTCTCCGGATGCTGACAACGAAGTTCGTTCTCCAGTCTGCATCAAAAGCGCCCGACAGTTCAGCATCTAAGAACTGCGCCAGCTATCCGGCCAAAGTAAAAATGCTAGCAGCACCCTCCCACTGCCCGTAGTATTAAAATATATCGACCATGATAGCTTTAGATAACTCAAATTCCTTAAACTGCTTTTGCAGGGCGATGGTGAAAATATCAAACATGCCACCGTCCTCTTCCATCATTATTTTTCCTGCTGAATGAAGCCTGATGCTTGAATAGCGTACGCCGACATGCCGCTGATGAATTGGCAGACGAATTATTTGTGAAAGTCCTATATCAGAGAAACTGGAAAAATTTGCTGCTAACAATCGCTTGTATCTTTCCTTAGCAGGCGTTTTTTCCAGCAGAACTATGATGTCTTCTGCATCGCCAAACTTAGTGAATGTACCCATAGAATCATACAACGCTCGAAGAAAAGGCAGCAGTTCTTTTTCCAGAATATCTGGACGTAGCTTGCCTTCCCAGCTGCTTTCCTTGATTTTGCCTTCATAGATGTTTAGATGGATACCGTGTTCGGCGAGTGGAACTTTCACTTCTTCGATTGCCATTGTATCACAACTAACGCTGACTTCATTGACTAGCCCTATAGAGAGAAATGCACCCATGTTTTTGAGGATAAGATAACAGGTTTTCTTTAAAATTCTCAGATTTGAGCCTTGACAAACCACCTGGGCGAGCGTTACGTTTGGGGTGGCAAGCTACGGGAAGCATGGGGGGCTCTACTACAACCTCGGCAACCCCTATAATACTATGCTGCATAACCGGTAAACGCTCTCTCATTTTCCGGAATAAAGCCAAGAACGATATCCTGGCGAGCTACCCCATAGCTCATTAGTTCTTCAGCAACGTCAATATCTGTCCAGTTGCACTGAATCCATACCTTTTCTTCTTTTATATCAAAATGCATCACGCAGTCATGGACGAACTCGTTTTTGTCCCAGCCCACACGCATAAGCTGATAGTGATTGTTAGCTTTATCAGCAATTACCTGATTTTCAATATTTTCAATATTTGAAGGTTTGATTTTAGCATATTCATTTAAAACTTTTAGTATTGCTTTCTGGTATCTTGTTACTTTATCCATGCTGATATTTTTATGGCTCCAATTTGATAAACCAATAGCTTTATTTGTTTCCTTTTAACAATCTCCTTGATAAACGGCCGCTGAAAAAAGCCATCGTAAGTCCGTTTGGGTATCGCCAAATAAAGTTCGCGATTAGGGTCATCAAAGTCAAGAGCCAATGAATACATTTCGTACTGCCCAACAGCCTCGTGCATATCCTGTACGGGTGAAGGTTTGATGAAGCTCTTTATTTCTACTGCTATCTTTTGGTTGTCTTTCTGTGCTGCTATCAGTTTTTCTGCTCCAAGGTCTATCCTGAAGTCAACTTTTCCGTAGCTGAAAGCGTATGAATCGTCGGTGATGGTCCAGCCTTCCTTTTCTAACGCCTGCTTCACGACTTCGTGATATTTATCTCTTGTTGACATATCCGGTTATTTTACAATAGCATATGAAACCTGGAAAAACTTCCTAACAAAAGTTGTTGATTTTATATTTTAGGAAGGAAGTTTAGTAGAAAAAGGAACCAGAAGTTATACATTTAAATTTTGAGACTGTTTATAATAAACTCAAGTCTGAGACACCTGTAGACTTTATCTCATGCCAATAAGAAGCGGCAATAATAGCGTAAAATTATTACTTATTTATTTACCGTATAATGCTTTTCTAAAAGCATTTTATGTACTTTTTAATCATGTTATCTATAT
>PR_CR_10_Liq_2_inCRDRAFT_1000240_pt1 | contig 15736 bp, 15 predicted proteins | sample PRCRCaboRojoPR_FD_10245 | JGI IMG/M metagenome (IMG submission 10245) | reverse complement strand
GTTTACGGACAACGGGCGCGACTGGATGGGCGATGATCAGCCTTACTGCGAGCTCAACCGGGCACCGGAAGACGGGTTGCACTTTGGCTACCCTTACTGCCATCAGGGCGATTTGCCGGACCCCGAATTTGGGGATGCTGCCCCTTGCTCAGACTTCACTCCGCCGGCTGCAAAACTCGGTCCGCATGTAGCGCCGCTTGGACTGGAATTTTATACCAGCAAGCAGTTTCCGAAACCTTATCAGGGGCAAATTTTCGTCGCTGAGCATGGCTCCTGGAACCGCAGCGAAAAGATTGGTTACCGGGTTATGATGGCTACCCTGGAAGGCAATGAAGTCGTCAGTTACAAACCCTTCGCTGAGGGGTGGCTGGATGATGGTGATGTCTGGGGCCGGCCTGTGGACATCGAGCTGCTGCCCGATGGCTCTATGTTGGTGAGCGACGATTTCGCGGATGCGATTTACCGGATTTACTACAACCCCAAGTCATAAAGCCTTCCCGGACAGATAAAGATTGAAGAATTGCCTAAAAACCGGTAAATTACAGCTATAATCCTCAAGCCGTGACTGAATACGCTCATTTCCTGTCCCCGTTTGGCTGCCTTCGCGTAGAGGGTAGTGAAGATGGCATCAGCCTGGTGCAGATGGTGTCGACCAAGCCTTGTCCCACGGGGCCTATCCCGGCGGTCCTCAAACCCTGCATACAGCAGCTGGCGGAATACTTTCGCGGCGACCGGGATGGCTTTAACCTTAAGCTCGACTTTGGAGATGCTCCGCCTTTTCACAGAGCGGTTTGGAATGAGCTCCTGAAAATCCCCTACGGCCACACCACCACTTATCAGGCGATTGCCGAAAATCTGGGGGATAAAAAAGCCGTACGTGCGGTAGGACAGGCCAACCGGCATAATCCTATTGCCATCATCGTGCCTTGTCACCGGTGTATTGCCAAAAGCGGGGAACTGCAAGGGTACTTCTACGGGTTGGATATGAAACGGCAGTTGCTGGAATTGGAAAACCCGCTGAGCTTTGCCCGTCAGGGTAGCCTGTTTTAAGCGCGTTATAAATATGAACCCAACTTATGCTACAGAAAAAATTTAAACTTTAACCGATGGAGGTCACCACTCAAATCCCCACAACCCTGGAAGAACGCCTGAAATACGGCACAGAGCTGCGTATTGCGGCAAGCTGGGAAGACTTTTTGGAGATCCTGCCTGCCGCAGAGTACCGCGTGGAGTACTACGGTGGCGAAATTATTTCTGTTATGGGCCAAGCTTCTGATAATCATGAATTGATCGTTGCTGCAATTATCAAGTTGATCAGTAATCTTTTGGACAAAGATGATACTTATTATATCTACGGCAGCAATCTGCCCCTTTACGCAGAGGGCATAACCAAAAATTACTACAACGCGGATTGTACCGTCGTCAGGGGGAAAGCCGAGAAGAAAGAAGTGCTGCCCGGGGTAAATGCTACCACCAACCCGGTCCTGCTGGTCGAAGTACTGTCTCCTTCCACCGAGCAGGAAGACCTCTCCACCAAGCTGCACCACTACCGCGAAATGCCCTCTGTACAGCAGCTGTTGTTTATTCACAGTACGTCCATGCGGGTAACGAGCTACACCCGTGAGCCCGAGCAGGATGGATGGCTGCTGCGGGATTTTACAGCTGAATCCGAGTCTTGCCCGGTACTGGGCGAGGGAGGTTTTCTGCTGCGGGACTTATACCGGAAGGTAACGTTCTGATGCTTTTCAATGCTCAGTCTATTCCCTCTTCAGCCACAATCTGCCATCGTTTTTGCCTGTGAATATAGAACCGCCTGGCAAATCTGGTGATAAGTCCGGTAAGCCCACCACCATAGATCACGATAGTGTCTTCATAATGGGTACGGCCATCGCCCAGATCCTTTAGCGTAATTTCGTGCTTCCAAATCTTTGCCCGGTTGTCCCATTCATGGGTAGCGATTTGGTATTTGCTTTCGTCGATATTTTCAATCTTCAGATAGTGAATCCCTCCGAATGGCAGGATCCCCCAAATGCGCATTCGGGTGCTGTAAGTTTTACCGGCTTCCCATTTTTCTGGAAACCCCTCATCCATTGGATTAAAACGGATCATGCCCTTTGCTACAAATTCCAGCAATACAGGGGTTTGTACCTTAGCCCATACTTCCTCTACAGGCATTGGAATTTCAGACTGCACGCTGAGCTGCCGGGCCTTGACCATTTTGCCCTGGTAATCCGTTTGGACACGATTGATAGTTGCGCCTGGCTTCAGTATTTGGGTGCCGGCAGGCCCAGCGTTCAAAAGAAATAAGCTTAAAATCAAAACTTTCGCGTCATTGTATTTAGAGTTTTGAAAGGTTTATTGCAAAACTCGTAGCAAATGAGAAAGCATTCATTGATCCGGATCAAGAAAGATCAGGTGAGGTCAGGGTCAATAGGATCGTGGACGGAGGGTTTAATCGAATCGAGGCCCATTCGTCGCCGTTTGATCCGGCTGAGGGTCTCGGGCTTCACGTTGAGGTAAGAGGCAATCATATACTGTGGGACCCGTTGCAATAATTCAGGCTGCTCCCTCATCAGCGCATCAAAGCGGGTATCCGGATTATCGTGTAACAGCTGGTTGGCGCGTTGTACCGAGATAATGTAGGAGCGCTCTGACAGCAATCTGCCAATACGCTCCCAGCTCTTTGAGGTATTGAACAGGGCTTCAAGATCCTCCCTGAAAATACTGTAAACTACGGAGTCTTCCACAGCTTGAATGGGCCGTACGGAAGGTGTCCGGGTCAGATAGCTAAAGTAGTCAGTGACGAATTGCTGCTCGGAAAAGAACATCATGATCTTCTCGGCTCCTTCATGAAGATAAAAGAGCTTGAAAAGGCCCTTCTCAATGAAGGAGATTTTGTTGCAATACTGCTGCTCCCGGATGTAGTAGGCACCTTTCGGGTAGGTGTCTCTGATAAATACAGAGCTTGCGGCCTCCCACTCTTCTTCAGAGAGGGAGGCGACTTGCTGCAGATAGGTCTTGAAAAGCATAGCTATAGCTATTTGACTATGGAGCCGATCAAAACAGGCCCTTTACCAGCCGGTTTGGCGGTTTACAACCCTGCGTTAATCAGGAAGGTCGCCGCAAAGGCCACAATCGCGTACAGCTCGGGGAATACCGCCAGGACCATCGTTTTACCGAATACATCGTAGCCCGCGCCCACACCGGCAATACCGTTGGCACAAATCCGGCCCTGCTGCATGGCAGAAATCAGGGCAACCAGCCCCAGCGCAAAGCCTGCTGCAAAGACCGCAATACCCTGCCGCATCGTGATGGCATCCGTCAGTACGCCGGAAGCATTAATGATAAAGAAGCCGGCAAAGCCGTACAATCCCTGTGTACTGGGCAGGGCACTCAGCAGCATGTAACTGCCGAAAGCCTCTTCGTTTTTCTTCAGGGCACCCACAGTCGCATTACCGCCCATGGAAACACCAATGGCGCTGCCCACGCCCGAAAGGCCAATCATTAATCCAATCCCCAGATAAGCTATTACAATCGCACTCATGTCTTTTATTGTTTTTCTTTTGTTCGCGTTTGTGATTCCTGTTGCCGCAGCGGGTCGTAGGGTTTCCCTCCGCCCTCAAAGCCGGCATTTTTGTAAAATTCCACAAAGGTGAGGCGCATCGGGTGAACGAAGGCGCCCAAAGANGCAATCAGCAGGTTGGCGGTATGCCCGACGAGCAGGAANACCACAAACAGGATCGGGCCTACAATCTCCATAGAGCCCTTGATCTGCAGGCCAATATCATTNACGACCAGCCCGAGGATGGCGCTCGCTATACCCAGCGCGAAGAGCCGGATATAACTCAGCAGGTCCCCAAAAATGCCGGTGATGCCGTACAAAGCCCAGGCGCCGCTGCCAAGCCGGCTGAAGAGGCCGCCTTCCGGGTCGCTAAAGAGCAGGATCAGCCCTACTGCTGCCCAGGCGGCATACTGTGAATACGGCAGCAACTGTTTGGTCAGCCCAATGTCTGCCAGGCTCAGCACCAGCAGTATCCAGCCCACCGGCGCTATGCCATGCATCCAGCCGTACTGTCTGCTCTTATTAACGGCTTTCACACCCAGCCCAAAGAGAATCTGAACGACCCCCAGAATCAGGGCGAGCTGAAAAGCCTGATCACTATTCAGCATAATTTCCCGGATATTGCCCAGCCAGGCAAACTGATCCTGAAGGAGGTTCACGCCGAAGACCGTGCCTGTGAGCACCCCAAATAGTACTGTAGCCACGCCCAAAAACTGCACGAGCGTCAGCGTAGGCTTCATATCTTTTGCTGCCCTGAATTTATAGACCGTAGCGCCCAGCAACAGCACAATGCCGTAGCCCGCGTCGCCCAGGCAGAAGCCAAAGAAGAGCAGGAAGAAGGGCGCAAAATAAGGGGTCAGATCCATCTCCCCGTAGGAAGGCAGGGCAAAGAGCTTGGCAATCGGTTCAAATAACCGGCTGAAGCTCGAGTTTAGCAACAGTACCGGTGGTTGATCGGCAGGCTTGGGCTGCTCGGTCAGAAAGGGGATGCCTTGTTGTTCGCACAGGGCTTCCACTTCCTGCGTTTTAGGTTTTGGCGCATAGCCTTCCAAAAGCATTAGCTGCTCATCGGCTTCCCGCCGGGTATGTTCAATGACACTCATCAATTGCGTGGTGTCCTGCAGATCACGCAGGGCGGCCTGCAGAGCGGGTGTGCCGACTTGTGCCAGCCGGTCCAGGCGGGCATTGATATCGGCAATGGATTCGTCCAGTTCTTTTTGCCGGGCCTGAAGTTCCACTGTTCCGTTTTTGGGGTCGGGGATCATCTCCACACCAGAAATTTCAACGGGCGCTTCTGCCTTGGTAATGCCCACAAAGTAGGTGTCCGCACCGAGGTTGCGCAGGCGGGCGATAGGGTATTCCTTCGCCCAGTCCGGATTGTATTTTTTGGTGGGGCAGACCAGGAACTGCACTTCCAGCCCGGCGGCCTCCAGCTTTTTGACGGTTTCAATGGAAAAGTCGCCCCAGGGCTTTAGAATTTCAAATTCCTTGCGCACGGTGGCGCGTTCCTGCAGGAGTGGCTCGAGGCGGTCGGTCAGTGTCTCGTATTCTGCGGCTATCGTATGCCCTTCCTCCGCAGTGGCGGTGCGTTGTTCCACTTCCACTTCCCGCTTTTCCAGGGCTTTCAGCACCTTTTGGAATTGCTGCTGCAGCGCCAAACGGTCCATTAGCCCGGACGAGCGTTCGCCTTCCTGTTGCTGCACGTGCAGTACGCCCAGCTGCCGCAGCCCCTCCAGGAATGTCGTGTATTCGGAGTGGTGGACGAGGAACAGGTGTTTTTGCATCGGTACAATCATAAGGCATCGCTGTTGCTGCGCTTTTTCACAATCTTCTGGGCGGCTTTCGCCAAATTCTCTTCATCTTCCAGATAGCGCTCAATCTTTCGGATGGCATCTTCGTAACCGGGTATTTGTACTTTTTCGTAGAGGTTGACCTTTTGAGTGGTCTTTTTTCGGGCAAACTCGAGGCGGTCCATTTTCTGCAGGATGACTTTGCGGCGCAGCGCGAGCTCTATCCACTGCTTGAGCAGTTCCATCCCCGCCGGAAACCAGGCCGGCCGGTTGAACAGGCTGAACGGGTGGCGGATGAACTGTATGTCTTTAAGGACCGGAGTGGCTACGCCAGCCACTTTTTGGCTGCCTATTTCAACGGATTCCACCTCCAGCAGATTGAAATCAAATTCTTCCCAAAGCCCGGCCATACTTTCGTGCCGGTCAATCGTCTGTTCCAACTCTGCCGCCACCTGCTCCGCTTCCTTACGGGCTTTTTTGACCTCTACGCGCAGGGCTGCCTCCTTATTCTTCAGGATTGGCAGAGCATTCTCACGAATCTTGAGCTGCTTCTTGAGGTGCTGCAGGGACGTTTTGTTATATTGGAAAGCGATTGCCATAGCTCATTATTGGTTTTCAGGCCAGTATTGGTCCGTCAGGGATTGCTTGATGCCCACTTCGGCTTTTGAGAAGTGCGCGGCAAACAACTGCCAGGCCGTATCCAGCATCTTGTCCGTATCGATATTCACATCAATAGCCAGGAGTTTATCAGAATATTCCCGGGCAAACTCCAGCGTTCGTTCGTCGTAGTCGGTCAGCTCAAAGCCGTTCTCCAGCTTGGTGCGCGCATTGGCCGCATCGGCGTAGAGACGTACGGCGGCGTTCATCACCTGCGGGTGGTCTCCCCGGGTCTTCTTGCCAATCACCAGCTGCTTGAGGCGGGAGAGGCTACGGAAGGGGTCTACGATCACCTTGCCGATATCCGTATCGCGGCGCAGGAAGAGCTGCCCTTCGGTGATATATCCGGTATTATCCGGAATGGCGTGGGTAATATCTCCACCGGAAAGCGTAGTCACGGCTACAATCGTAATGGAACCACCATCGTCAAACTGCACGGCTTTTTCGTATAGCTTGGCCAGGTCACTGTAAAGGGAGCCCGGCATGCTGTCTTTGGAAGGGATTTGATCCATACGGTTGGAGACGATACTCAGGGCATCGGCGTAGAGGGTCATATCGGTGAGTAGTACCAGCACCTTTTCCTTTTTCTCCACGGCGAAGTATTCCGCAGCGGTCAGTGCCATATCGGGTACGAGCAGGCGTTCCACCGTCGGATCCTCGGTGGTATTCACGAAGCTGACGATGCGGTGGAGGGCACCGGCGTTTTCAAATACACTTTTAAAATAGAGGTAGTCATCGTTGGTCAGCCCGATACCGCCCAGCACAATACGGTCGGCAGCGGTACGCAGGGCTACGGTAGCCATCACCTGATTGAACGGTTGGTCGGGGTCGGCAAAGAAGGGGATCTTCTGCCCGGTGACCAGGGTGTTGTTGAGGTCGATACCCGCAATACCGGTGGTGATGAGCTCCGAAGGCTGCTTGCGCCGCACGGGATTTACTGATGGCCCGCCGATTTCCTGTTCTTCTCCTTCCACCTCCGGCCCGCCGTCGATGGGGTTGCCGTAGGCATTGAAGAAGCGCCCGGCAAGGGCTTCGCCAACTTTCAGGCTGGGAGCTTTGCCAAGGAAGACGACCTCTGCATCCGTAGGCACGCCTTCCGTACCCGCGAATACCTGCAGGGTGACTTCATCGCCCATAATTTTTACCACCTGCGCCAGTTGCCCGTTCACGGTGGCCAGGTCTTCGTAGCCAACGTCCGTAGCACGCACCGTGCAGGTCGCTTTGGTGATTTCCTCTACCTTGGTATATATCCGTTGAAATGCGGTAGGCATGATGATTCGTTTTTTAGTTTGCTTGTTTACGTTCGGCCAGGGTGTCTTCCAGCTCCTTCATGTTTTGATTGAAGGCCTCCGACTCGAATTCTGAGTAGTTCATTTGCTTCATGGCATTGATGACCCGCTTGAAGTAAGGGTTGATTGCCTCGTAGCCCTCAAAGCTCAGGGGCGTAGCCACCACTTCGAGCACCTTGTTGACCAGGAACTGCTGCCGGTCCATAGGTGTGCGGGCATCCACCTCGTCGAAAGCGTTTTGTTGGAGGATGATCTCATCCACTACTTCAGACCGCCAGAACACCAGGTGAGTATCAATAGACACCCCATCATCACCGAGGATGTTGATCTGCTCGGCGGCTTCCTTACCCCGGAGCAGGATATTCTTTAGCTCGTTGACCTTTTCGGTCCAGCCTTCTTCAATTTGCTCGTTCAGGACCCGCTGCAGTTCGGGGTATTCCAGGTATTTGGAATAGCTCTCGATGGGGTCAATGGCCGGGTAGCGCTTACTGTCCGCCCGGGACTGGGAAAGGGCATAGAAACAACGTGCCACTTTCTTGGTCGATTCCGTCACCGGCTCCTTGAGGTTACCACCGGCAGGGGATACTGTACCGATGAAGGTGATCGAACCGGTCTCTCCGTTATTGAGGTACACATAACCCGCCCGTGCGTAGAAGTTGGACACGATAGCCGGAAGGTCCATCGGGAAGGCATCCGGGCCTGGCAATTCCTCCATCCGGTTAGACATTTCCCGGAGCGCCTGTGCCCAGCGGGAGGTGGAGTCGGCAAGCAGTAGCACTTTCAGCCCCATTGAGCGATAGTACTCGGCAATCGACATCGCGGTGTAAACGGAAGCTTCCCGTGCCGCCACCGGCATATTGGAGGTGTTGGCAATAATGGTGGTCCGCTCCATGAGCTTACGGCCGGTCCAGGGGTCTTCCAGTTCGGGGAATTCCACGAAAAGGTCGACCACTTCGTTGGCACGCTCACCACAAGCGGCTACGATTACGATATCAGCTTCTGCCTGTTTGGAAATGGCATGCTGCAGTACGGTCTTGCCGCTGCCAAAGGGGCCCGGGATGAAGCCCGTACCACCTTCCACCATAGGATTGAGGGTGTCAATGGTGCGCACGCCGGTTTCCAGCAGTTGGAACGGGCGCGGTTTCTCCCGGTAGGCCTTGACCGCCTGTTTTACCGGAAACTTTTGGAGCATACTCACCTTGTATTCGGTCCCGCGCTCATCTTTGAGCACAGCAATGGTATCCTGCACTTTGTAGTTGCCGGCCGGCATCACTTCCTCCACGGTATAGCGCCCTTTCATTTTGAAGGGTACCATAATTTTGTGGGCAATACCGTTTTCGTCCACCTGCCCGAGCCAGTGCCCGGCGGTGGCTTCGTCCCCGGCTTTAGCCAAAGGCTCGAATGCCCATTCCTTCTCCAGGTCGAGGGCAGAGGTGTAGTCGCCCCTTTGCAGGAAAATGCCGCTCATGGTACTCAGATCGTGCATGAGGCCATCGTAGTTGCAGGAAAGAATGCCCGGGCCAAAGGTCGCCTCAAGCATGTGCCCCTCGAAGCGCACCTCCATGCCGGGCCGGAGCCCGCGGGTGCTCTCAAAAACCTGCACATAGGCTTTGTCGCCCATCACTTTAATGACCTCTGCCATCAGTGGGGTGTCGCCGTGCTGAATAAAACAGATTTCGTTTTGCCCAACCGGGCCGTCCACTTCTACGAGGACGAGGTTGGAAATAATGCCGTTGACGCGGCCGGTGGTATGTTGCTGCGTTGCCGTCATGAGCGTTCTATCTTTTGTTCCATTTCGGAAATGAAGCTGCGTACCCGTTCCTGCCCGGCCTGCGGGTCAAGAGAAAGCCACCGCCGCAGCATACGGAGCTGCAACAGGTAGCCCAGCACCACTTCTATGGTGAAGTAGTGGAAGGTCAGCTGTTCGTCTATATAATTCCACTGTACGCGGTCGATGTCCTTTTCGCGGATCATGAGGTCGTCGCGTTCCAGTTGATTGAGTAGTTTTGGTAGGTAGGGGTAATCGGTGCCCAGCCCAAAGTCGCGGGCGCGGGATTTTTTCAGCGCCTCAATGTTTTCGCCCTGACCGATCAGTTGCCCTTCGCCCTGCAGGGCATAATGGCGGATATTCCAGGCTGCGAGGATGTTGCGCAGCCCGCGCTCAAATACCAGCCAGTCGTGGAGGAAGCCTTCCGTTTGCCGGAGTGCGGCCTCGTAGTATAGCCCGGATAGCTGATTGGTCCAGCTTTGCTCCGGGTGGATGGGCTGCTCGCTTTGGTACGCCCGGTAAAACCGGTGCATGTATTCTGGTAGCCCGTTGTCTGCCTTGAGGGCTTCCTGCATTTCCGCTTTTGAAAATTGCCCCAGCGTATCCCAGTCGCCAGACTGTTCTCCCAGGAGCAGGAGCAGGTTGCGGTTGTCGTGGGGGCGCAGGAGTATGCGGACGAGTTTGAAATCATCAGGCTCAAGTGCCTCTTCCAACTGCGCCACAAAGTCCACCATGGTATAGGGCGCCCGGCTTTGGTCGAGCACCATCTCCGGTAAACTGGAGATGAGGTAGAAGTAATCGCGTTTTTGCAGTTGGCCCATGTTAAACGGTATGGTGGATGATAAAATTTAGTCCGCTCCGTAAAGCAGTTTTTTGGTCCGTGGCCGCAGGAAGTCGGCAAAGAAAGCCTGAAAATCTTCCTCCGTAAAAGACACCACATAGCTGCCATTTGCCGGGCCGATACGGAAGCCCTCTGCAAGGGAAGGCGCGGGTTTAACCACAAGGCCTTCCTTCAGGCTTTCCTGAGCCCGGGCGGAGAAGAAGTCAAAAAGCTCCTTTTTCCGCTCCGGCGAAAGGTGCAAGGCTGCACCCTGACCGTCCTGCTGCCACTGTTCGATCAGTGACTGAATCACGCCTTTGAGGAAGGCTTTATCACTAAAAGCAGCCTGCGTTGGGGCGGTTGTGGCTTTAGCAGTGATCAGTTCGGTAATGCGTTGCTGTAGGGCCTCCACGGTCTGTTCTGCCGATAGCTTCAGCTCAGAAGTGACGTTACGCTTCAGTTCCTCCGCATCCTGTTCGGCCTGCTTACGGATTTCTTCGGCACGGCGCTGCGCAGCGGTGACGATGTCCTCGGCTTTTTGCTCGGCATCGTTGATGAGGCTGTTGGCCACCTCCTGCCCTTTGTCTACGCCCTCCTGCTGAATCTTTTCGAGTAGGGATTGAAGCTTTTGTTCCATAATATTGGTTGTCTTGCCGGGTGCTATTTTTCGAGCACAGCGGCTTTGTTGTATTCAAAATTCATGCGGGCAATGTGCTCGATAGAGATCTCCTGCGGGCATTCGACCTCACAGGCTCCGGTATTGGTACAGTGCCCAAACCCTTCGGCTTCCATTTGTGCGACCATCTTTTCTGCCCGTTCGGGAGATTCCGGCTCGCCCTGTGGCAGCATAGCCAGGTGGCTGACCTTTGCGCCGGTGAAGAGGGCAGCAGAGGCATTTTTGCAAGTCGCCACACAGGCACCGCAGCCAATACAGGCGGCAGCATCAAAGGCATCCTCCGCGGTTTGGTGCCCGATTGGAATGGCATTGGCCTCTGGCGCATCACCGGTACGGGTGGAAATAAAGCCCCCGGCCTGAATGATGCGGTCAAAAGCGGAGCGGTCGATGCGCAGGTCTTTGATCACTGGAAAAGCGCTGGCCCGGAACGGCTCCACATAGATGGTATCTCCATCCTCAAAGTGCCGCATGTGCAGCTGACAAGTAGTCGTTGCTGACATTGGGCCGTGTGCCCGCCCATTGATGAAGAGCCCGCATTGCCCACAGATGCCTTCCCGGCAATCGTGGTCAAATTCTATGGGGTCATCCCCGGAGCGGATCAGTTTTTCGTTCAGGACATCAAGCATTTCGAGGAAGGACATTTCCGGGTTGACATCCGGAAGGTTGTAGTCCACCATTTTGCCTTTTGCCTGGGCGTTTTCCTGCCGCCATATTTTCAGTTGTATCTTCATTACTTGTAACTTCTTACGCTAGGTTGAATGGTTTCAAACTCCAGTTCTTCCCGGTGCAGTACCGGCTCCTGATCCGCGGCAGCATATTCCCAAACGGATACGAATTGGAATGCTTCGTCCCGACGTTCGGCTTCCCCCTCTGCCGTCTGGAACTCCTCCCGGAAGTGAGCCCCGCAAGACTCGTCCCGGGTAAGGGCATCGTAGCACATCAGCTCTGCCAGTTCCAGATAGTCGGCAACCCGGCCGGCTTTTTCCAGCTCGGTATTGACGTGTTCAGAGGTGCCGGGTACGCGTAGGTTTTCCCAAAAGTCGGCCCGTAGCGCCCGGATTTTTTCGATAGCGCTTTCCAGCCCCTCTTTCGTTCGTTGCACGCCGCACTTGTCGTACAGTAGTGCTCCGAGCTCCTTGTGGTAGTCCGTAGCGGTGCGGTTGCCTTTGATGTCGAGGAAACGTTGCAGCTGCTCCCGGACCTGCGTTTCTGCTTCCGCGAAAGCGGGATGGTCAGTGCTGATTTTACCCACCCGCAGCTCATCCGCCAGATAGTTGCCGATGGTGTACGGCAGAATAAAGTAGCCATCTACACAAGCCTGAAGCAGGGAGTTGGCTCCCAGGCGGTTGGCCCCGTGGTCGGAGAAGTTGCACTCTCCGATGGCATAGAGCCCCGGAATGCTTGTCATGAGCTCATAGTCCACCCAAAGCCCGCCCATAGAAAAGTGGGCAGCCGGGGAAATCATCATTGGCCGTTGGTAGGCGTTATGCCCGGTAATTTTCTCATACATCCGGAAGAGGTTGCCGTAGCGTTCCCGGATGGTATCTTCTCCGTACTCCTGAATGGCGTGGGCAAAGTCGAGGTAAACTGCGTTGCGCTGCGGGCCGACGCCAAATCCGGCATCGATACGTTCCTTGGCAGCACGGGAAGCGATGTCCCGTGGGGCGAGGTTGCCGAAGGCCGGGTAGCGGCGCTCCAGGTAGTAGTCGCGCTCTTCCTCAGGGATTTGCCCCGGCTCACGGGGATCATTGGCTTTTTTGGGCACCCAGATGCGGCCGTCATTTCGGAGGGATTCCGACATCAGGGTGAGTTTGGACTGATAGTCGCCTGATTGGGGCAGGCAGGTGGGGTGAATCTGTGTCCAGCTTGCGGAAGCAAACCCCGCGCCTTTTTTATGCGCCCGCCAGATGGCTGAGCCGTTGCAGCCCATAGCGAGGGTGGAGAGGTAGTAAATTTTGCCATAACCACCGGTGGCCAGCACGACCGCATGAGCAGCGTGGCGCTCGATCTCACCGGTGTCCAGGTTGCGGGCGATGATGCCCCTGGCCTTTCCATCGATGAGCACGAGCTCCAGCATTTCGTGTCGGGAGAAGAGTTCTATATTGCCCTCGGCTACCTGCCGGTTGAGGGCAGAGTAGGCCCCGAGCAGCAGTTGCTGACCAGTTTGGCCACGGGCGTAGAACGTACGCCGGACCTGCACCCCTCCAAAGGAGCGGTTGGCCAGGTACCCGCCGTACTCGCGGGCAAAAGGAACGCCCTGCGCAACGGCCTGATCGATCAGGTTGGCAGAACATTCTGCCAGGCGATAGACATTGGCTTCCCGCGCCCGGAAGTCGCCCCCCTTGAGGGTATCATAAAACATCCGGAAGGCGCTGTCGCCATCGTTCTGATAGTTCTTGGAGGCATTCACACCACCCTGTGCCGCTACCGAGTGTGCCCGGCGGGGGCTGTCCTGAAAGCAGAAAGACTTGACTTTATAGCCCATTTCCGCAAAGGAAGCGGCGGCGGAGCTGCCCGCCAGGCCGGTGCCCACGACGATGATGTCCAGTTTCTTTTTATTGTTGGGGCTCACGAGGCGGCAGGTCGCTTTGTAGCGGTTCCATTTTTCCTGTAGCGGGCCCTCTGGTATTTTCGCGTCTAATTTCATGGCAGGGGCTGGTTTTGGGTGAAGTACATGTAGATAGGGATGATGGTAAAGCCGGCGGTAATAATAAAGGTATACCCATAGCCCGCCCATTTGACCCAGCGATTGTATTTGCTGTGGTATAGCCCCAGGGTTTGAAAAGCGCTGTGGAAGCCGTGCAGCAGGTGGAAGCCCAGCACCAGCATAGCCCCAACGTAAAGGGCAACATACCATAACTGCTGATAGGCAACGGCGACTATAGTGTAGAGGTCCTTGCGCCCCTCAGCGTCCAGCGGCATTTCGGTAAACTTGTACTGAAACCAGAAGTCGCGCATGTGGATGATGATGAAGGCCAGGAGCAATACCCCCAGCACCCCCATATTGCGCACGTACCAGGGCGTAACCTGTCCCCGCTTGTCGTAGGCATAGCCCTGCGGGCCGCGTGCCTGCTTCGCCCGGAGCGTCAGGATCAGCGCATACAAGGCGTGGGCGATGATACTGGCGTACAGGGCGTAGGAAACGATCTTAATGAAAATATTGTGGGACAACAGCTCTGAATAGTGGTTGTACTGCACCTGAGCTTGTTCGGCGGGCAGGAGGAGCTGTAGGTTGCCGGCAAGGTGAATCACTAAAAACAGGCACAGGAACAGACCAGTAAGCGCCATAAGGTTTTTGCGCACGACGCTGTCCCTGAGGAATAGGCTTCGGCTCATGTTTTTGTTTGTTTTGCGATCTAGGAAAAGAGGTTTTTCGCTCTCTTTTCGTTCTGGACTTAAAACTAAGGGCCATCGCCAAAAAGGGGGGTGACAATTGTCATCGCTGAGGGGTGAGAGTTGTCAAAAATCAAAAAAAACAGGGTGTACTTATGCTGAAAATACGCTGCACTTTAGTCGTGCATGCGTTCATCTGCTCAGGCTGAGCTTTCAAGAGCCGCAAAGGCTGTACAGTGTCTAAGGGCTGAGGCTGGAAGTCTATTGTCGGGAATCAATTCAAGCGGATCCGGCACTCCGTCCAGCCATTGGGCAGGGTTTCCAGCTCACAGCGGCCACCATGCTGCCGGGCGATTTCCTTGATGAGGGTCAGCCCTATGCCCTGTCCTTCGGGCTTGGTGCTGAAGAAAGGGGACATCCATTCCTGCTCAGCACCCGGCGGCAGGCCGGGGCCATTGTCGGCTACCACGATCTGAGCGGGGTGGGCAGTGCTCATCAGCTTGATGGTGCCGCCCCCGCCGAGCGATTCCAAAGCGTTTTTGACCATGTTGACCAGGGCTTGCTCGATTTGCTCTTCGTCGATTTCGAAGCGGATAGGCTGGTCGGGTATGACCAGTTCCAGGTTGCGGCGGTCGCCGGGCAGGACCTGTTCGCGGAAGCGCAGTTCGTTGTCCAGTTTTTGCTTTTCCAGGCGGGCGATATCCAGCTGCAGTTGAGCCTGATCGACTTCCTCCGGTGTTGCGGAGCCGATTTCGCGCAGGCGCTTCGTGTCTGCCAGTTGAGCTTCCAGGCTGGAGATTTGCAGGGCTTTGATTTCGCTTTCGTAAGCCAGGTCCTGAATGTTTTTGTCGTACTCGTGCCGCAGCCGGGTGATTTTGTTCTTCTTCAGTTCCAGCTGATCGGCCAGCGATTCGTACTGCAGGCGGATGTACTCTTCATCCAGTTGGAGAATGGTATCGCCCCGCTCGACTTTATCACCCGACTGCCGGTGCACTTCCTGAATAGCAGCGGTGACAGGGGCGGTGAGTTGCTGCTCAAAGGCCGGGACGACCAGCCCGGAAGCAGTGATGGCCTCTTCGACTTTGCCCACCTCAACGGTAGCGGTTTGAAAATCTTTGCGGTCCAGCTCTTTGGTGAGCATACTGCGCAGTATAAACAGGGCGCCAACTAATACAGCAATCAGCCCGGTAATGCGGAGGGCATTTTTGCCCCGGCGGCGCTTTTTCTTGGTGTTAGATATTGGTCGGTCCATCTCTCAGGTATTGTTTTGCTGAGAGCGGTGCAGGAGTCGTGCCAAAAATGGAGGTATTGATTATCAGGTTTTTACGCTTTCGGGTTTTTGCTACCTGTTCGATATCGGACATGGGGTGTTTGGAAGTGGGCGTTGGGGGAGTTCAAACAACGTGGGATGGAAGCCTTAATTGGGTTTGCATAGCCGCCTTACCCACGCACCGTGCATCAGACCTTTCATCTTTTTGAAGCATGCATTGAAACGCTTAACCATATGCTCACTGAGAGCCTCCGGTGAGCGCTGTTGTTAGTTACCTGCCTGTTATTACCAACTTCCTCACGCCCGTCCATCCATCTACCCCTGTCACCCTGCAAAAGTAAGTCCCACTGGGTAAAACCACTGTTTCCAGTAACACGTGCTGTACGCCTTCTCCTGCTGTTTGTTGTAGTACCGGCTGACCCTGAAGGCTGTAGAGGGTGACATTTGCCCTGCCGGAAAGCGGGGTGCTGAACTCCACCGTCGTAAGCCCGGAGGTGGGGTTGGGGTAGAGGCTGAAGCCGGACCCGGCCTGTGGAGGCACCGTAGGCGTACTCACCACCGTTTCGCAGGG
>PR_CR_10_Liq_2_inCRDRAFT_1000238_pt1 | contig 15749 bp, 10 predicted proteins | sample PRCRCaboRojoPR_FD_10245 | JGI IMG/M metagenome (IMG submission 10245) | reverse complement strand
CCCGCCAGTGCCGCCAGGATGGCATCGGCGGCGGCGGCGTCGAAGGGCACCCCGGCGCGATGGCGGGTGCGCGGCGGTTGGCTGCGGGTCAGGGCGGCCTGCTGCACGTCCTTGCAGATGTCCACCACCACGGGCCCGGGGCGACCGCCCGCGGCCAGCGCGAAGGCCTCGCGCAGCATCCACTCGAGATCCGCGATGTCCTTCACCAGGTAGTTGTGCTTGGAGATGGGCCGGGTGATGCCCACGGTATCCACCTCCTGGAAGGCGTCGCTGCCGATGGCCGCGCTCGGCACCTGGCCGGTGATGAAGACCGTGGGGATGGAGTCCTTGTAGGCGTCCGCAATGGGCGTGGTGAGATTGGTGGCGCCCGGCCCCGAGGTGGCAAGCGCCACGCCGACGCGCCCGCAGGCGCGGGCATAGCCCTCCGCCGCATGGCCGGCGCCGGGCTCCTGGCGGCACATGACCACCTTGGGCACGGGCTCGCCGCGACGCAGGCGCCGGTTCAGCTCAACGTGCAGCGGGATCACCGCCCCGCCCGTGTGGGCGAAGATCACCGCCACGCCGAGCTCGCGCAGGACGTCGAACAGCACCGCGGCGCCGGTGCGGGGGGTGGATGGGTCGTGCGTCATGGTGGGGGGCTCGTGGCAGCGCCTGCTGATTCGGGCATGATACGGCCTTGCACCCGGCCCGCCATGATGCGCGCCAATTCCCCTGCCGGCCAATGCCGTCCCCGAGCACCACGACATCGCGCCCACATGAGCAATCCACTTCGCCGCTGGTGGCAGCGCCGCCGCCTGGAGCGAGCCCACGCGGACATCGACCCCGCCCTTTGGCCCGAGGTCTGCGCGGCGCTGCCGCTGCTGGACGGCTTCGACGCCCCCGCCCGCCGCCGACTCATCGACAGCGCGGCGCTGTTTCTGCACCAGAAGACCTTCGAGGCCGCCGGCGGTGCCGAGCTGTCCCTGCGCACGGGCATGGAGCTGGCCCTGCAGGCGGCGCTGCCGGTGCTGGAGCTGGGGCTCGACTGGTATCAGGGCTGGCATGCGGTGATCGTCTACCCGGACGAGTTCGTGCCGGCCCGGGAGGTGGTGGACGAGGACGGGCTGGTTTGGGTGGACGACGAGCCGAAGAGCGGCGAGGCCTGGGAACAGGGCCCCGTGATCCTGTCGCTGACCGATGCCCTGGATGGCCGCGAGCGCAGCGGTTACAACGTCGTCATCCATGAAATGGCGCACAAGCTCGACCTGTGCGACGGCGCCGCCAACGGCCATCCGCCGCTGCACCGCGGCATGGACGACACCGCCTGGGCGGGGCACATGCAGCGCGCCTACGACGACCTGTGTCGGCGCGCCGACGCGGCGCCCGAGCTGTCCCCGGCGCTGTTCATGGTGGACCCCTATGGCGCGACCTCGCCGGCGGAGTTCTTCGCGGTGACCAGCGAGCTCTTCTTCGAGCTGCCGCACCGCCTGCGGGCGGCGTACCCGGAGGTCTATGCCGAGCTCGCGGACTTTTATCGCCAGGACCCGGCGCTGCGGCTTCGGCCCGTCAGCGGCCGCTCAGCGTGAGCCGGTTTTCCTGGTCGTCGATGGTGAGCTGGTAGCGCCCGAGCACACTCATGCCGAGCAGCCCGGCGTTGCCGAGCTTGTCGTCGTCGAGGAAGGCCACGGCGACGTCCGTGACCCGCTGCGCGCCGAGCCAGACGGCATCGAGCCGGCCCGTCAGTGCCTGGGTCATCCCGTTGGCGGTCTGCACTTCGCGCTCCTGAAGACCGTCCTCGTCGAGGCCCAGGTCCTCGATGAGCGAGTCGGGCAGCACCACGGTGTCGGCGCCGGTGTCGATGAGCAGTACCCGCGCCAGGCGGCGGCCATCGGCACCCTCCAGCGCCACGCGCACCGAATGCTGGCTGCCCTGGCGGATGGTGGGCAGCTCGATGGGCGCGTCCGGCGGCGGTCCGCCATCCACGGCCACCAGCGGCTCCGCCGACGTGGCGCCGGGCGCCGTGGCGCCCATCACGATCACCCGCTCCACACCGCCGCGGCCATCCTGCACGATGATGTGGTCGAAGCCCTCCAGCAGGGTGCGCAGACGCCGCACCGGGTCTGCGACCGATTCGGCGCGCCCGGTGCTTTCGGCCAGGTGCTCGTCACCCGTGACCGTGAAGCCGTAGTCGGCGGCGAGGCGGGCAAGCTCGGCCGCCACCGCCACCTGGCGCGCCTCCGGGGTCTCGGGCGGTGCAGCGGGTGCCGGGGTGGCCGCCGGCAAGGGTGCCGACCAGCCCATGGACACGACGAACAGCAGGGCCGACAGCCGGGTCAGCCCCTGAGCCGGCAATTGAGCTGGCGACTTGGCCCGCAAGCGGGTCTGCCGCGAGCGCTGCCGGAACGAGAATCTCTGCATGACGCACCACAGGTGTTGGTGAGACGCCGCGACCCGATGCGCGGCGGGACGCTCCGGGTGCTCACCGTCGCAGCATACCAGTGCTCCCGGGTGCCAACCAGATACGGCCATTGCGCCGGCGCGTTGTTAGACTGTGCGCAACCGCACAGCTGGAGAATGACAGTGGGCCCGTTCGGGAGCGCACGCAACGGTGCGGCCGCAGATGCCGCGCCCGCCGGCGAGGAGGGCATCGCGGCGCAACTGGCGGCGCTCTTCATCGGCGCCGTTCCGTTGGCGCTGCTGGCGGTGGTCATCAATGCCGCCGTGCTGGGCTGGTTCCTCACGGGCTCCGCATCGCCTGCGACACTCGCCGTCTGGCTCATTGCCATGGGCGCGCTCAGTCTCGCCCGATACCTCGACGCCCGCGCGGCCCACGCCCGGCGCGGCGATGAGCGGGCGCTCGCGCGTCACCTGCGGCGCGCGCAGGCGGGTGTTCTGCTCTCGGGTGGCCTCTGGGGCGCCGCCAGCGTCTTCCTCTTCCCCGTGGACAACGTCGTCCATCAGGCCATGCTGACGGTGGTGCTGGCGGGCATTTCCGCGGGGTCGGTCACCACCTTTTCCGTGTGCCTGCGCGTCTGCTGGACCCTGTTGGCGCTCATGCTGCTGCCGCTGTCCGTGCGGATGCTCATGCAGCAGACCGAGGTGGGCTATGCCATCGCGCTGCTGACGCTGCTCTACTTCGTGCTCATGCTGAGCATCGCCCGGCGCTATCACGACACCGTGGTGGAGAGCCTGCGGCTTGGGTATGCCCGCGAGCGCGCCGAGGCCACTGTCGTGCAGCAGGCCTATTACGACCCGCTCACCACCCTGCCCAACCGGCGCCTGCTCTGTGACCGCCTGCAGCTCGACATCGCCCGCCATGCCCAGCAGGGCCATGTGGGTGCGCTCTTGTACCTGGACATCGATCGCTTCCGGCTCGTCAACAATTCCTGCGGACGCGAGGCCGGCAATGCCCTGCTGCGGGCCGTCGCTCAGCGCATCAACGACCTGCTGGGCGGTGCCTACAGCATCGCGCGCATCGAGAGCGACCGCTTCGCCATCGTGCTCACAGAGCTCGGCGGCACCACTCCCGCCGCCGCCGATCGTGCCCGCCAGCGGGCCGAGAACCTGCGCCGCGTGCTGGCGATGCCGATCGAGCTGGAGGGGCGTGACCTTCAGCTCAGCGCCAGTGTCGGCATCGCCCTCTTCCCCAGCGATGGCGATGCCCCGGATGACCTGCTGCGGGCGGCGGAATCGGCGCTGGCGCAGGCAAAGAGCGCGGGCCGCGATTGTGCGCGCTTCTATCTGCCGCAGATGCAGGCGGCGGCAAAGGCGCGCATGGACCTCGAGGGCGCCCTGCGCCGGGCGCTGCGCGACGGTGAGCTGACGCTCCACTACCAGCCGCAATGCGACCGCCACGGGCGCATCATCACCGTGGAGGCGCTGATCCGCTGGCCCCGCGGCGACGGCGAGATGGTTGCCAGTCCCAGCGTGTTCGTGCCCCTGGCGGAGGACAGCGGTCTCATCCACGAGCTCGGGGAATGGGTGGTGGGCCAGGCGCTGCGGGACATCCGCAGCCTGGATCGGGAAACGGGGGCCGCGCGCCCGCAGCGCATCGCCCTCAATGTGAGTCCGGCGCAATTCCGTCAGGTGGACTTCGCCGGCGGGCTTGCCAGCCGCCTGCTGACGGAGCGGCTTGACCCGCAGCGCCTGGAGCTTGAGCTCACCGAGCACGTTTTGGTGGCAGACTTCCAGGATACCGTGCGCAAGATGGACCGGCTGCGGGAGCTGGGCGTGCATTTCTCCGTGGATGACTTCGGCACCGGCTATTCGTCGCTCAGCTACCTGAAGCGGCTGCCGCTGGATGCGCTCAAGATCGACCGCTCCTTCGTCCGTGACGTGGCCAGCGACGCCTCGGACGCAACCATCGTCGAGACCATCATCGACATGGCCCACCGCCTGGGTCTGCAGGTCGTCGCCGAGGGTGTGGACAACCCCGCAGTGAAGGCCTTTTTGGAGCAGCGCGGCTGCGACCGCTACCAGGGCTTTCTGCTGTACCGGCCCCTGCCGCTGCCGACACTCGTGACCACCCTGCGCGAGCAGGTGCGCGCCGCCGGCTGACCGGGCGCCGAGGTGCCTACCGGCCAGCGCTGATTCATCGCGTCCCGTGCAGGCAGGCGCGCGCCGACGCGCACCCTGCCGCGCATGCGCTCCGCCGGTTCCATGGCCTGATCGGCCGTGCGGCCGCGCCGGGCGTCATCCTTCCACCAGACGCGGCGCTCCGACGCGAAGCTCATCGCGCCCCGAATCGCAGGTACAACGCCGGCACTACCAGCATGTTCAGCGCCGTCGAAGACAAGAGCCCCCACAGCATGACGATGGCCATGGGCGTTTGCAGCTCGCTGCCGGGCTGACCGCCGGCCAGTGCCAGCGGCACCAGGGCGAGGCCCGCCGAGAGGGCTGTCATCAGGATCGGCGCCAGGCGCTCCATCGCGCCGCGGCGGACGGCGGCGCGGAAGTCGACCATGTGCTCGTCTTCCACCAGATGACGGATATGGGTCACCAGCATGACGCCGTTGCGGGTGGCGATGCCGAAGAGCGCGATGAAGCCGACGATGGCGGCCACGGAGACGACGCCGCCGGCGGCATAGACGCCGAAGATGCCGCCCACCAGCGCCAGCGGCAGATTGAGCATGACCAGGGCTGCATCGCCCGCGGAGCGGAAGGCGACGGTGAGCAGCAGGAAGATGCCGACGACGACACCGGCGCCCAGGATCAGCAGGGTCCGGCGCGCCTGGGCGGCGCTCTGGAACTGGCCGCCGTAGGCGATGCGATAGCCCAAGGGCAATTTCACCTGCTCAGCCACGGCCCGCTGGATATTGGTCACCACCGAGCGCAGGTCCGTCCCGGCGCCGTTCGCGGCTACGTTGGCGGAGACCACGATCTTGCGCTGCACGTCTTCGCGGCTCACGGTATTCGGTCCGCGGTCGCGGCGGATGTCGGCGAGCGCGTGCAGGGGCAGCCGAGCGCCATCGGGGGTGGTGATGAGGGTCTCACGGATGCGCTGAAGGTCTTCCCGGGCGCTGTCCGGATAGCGCATGACCAGATCGAAGCTGCGCTGGCCCTCCAGCACGCGGGAGACCCGGCTGCCGTAGAAGGCGGCCTCGATGGCGCGGGAGACCTCGGCGACGCGCAGCCCGTGGCGGGCCAGCGCAGCGCGGTCGAAGTCGATGTGCACGAAGGGGATGTCCGCCTGCTGCTCGACGAACAGGTCGACGACGCCGGGCACGCCCCGCATGGCCGCTTCCACCTCGCGGGCGAGGCGCCGCAGCTCGTACAGGTCGTCGCCGAACAGCTTCACCGCCACCGCGGCGCGGGTGCCCGAGAGCATGTGATCGACCCGGTGGCTGATGGGCTGGCCGATGGTGATGGACAGGCCCGGCACCTGGGCCACGCGCTCGCGCAGGGTGGCGAGCAAATGGTCCATGTCGCGGGTGCCGCCACCCTGGCCTGTCAGGTCGAGGCTGACCTCGATCTCGGTGCTGTTCGCCTCCTGGGTGTGCTCGGCGAGCTCCGAGCGCCCGGTGCGCCGGGTGGTGCCGATGACCTCCGGCTGCTCCAGCAGGGCCGCCTCCAATTGCGAGGCCAGGGCATCGGACTGCGCCAGCGAGGTGCCGGGCGGTGTGCTGGCGAGGATGGTGAGGCTGCCCTCGTTGAAGGGCGGCAGGAAGGTCTGGCCCGCCTGGCTCAGTGCCACCAGGGCCGCGGCCAGCAGCAGAAAGGACGACCCCGCCAGCAGCTTCCAGCGCCGCAGTGTCGCATCCAGCAGCGGCCCATAGCCGGCCTTGAGCCAGCGCACCAGGGCCGGCTCGCGACCACTGCGGATGGCCCCGGAGCGCGGCAGCAGGATGCAGGACAGCACCGGCGTGACGGTGACCGCCACCAGCAGCGAGGCCGCCAGTGCTACCACGTAGGCGAGCCCCAGGGGTGCGAGCAGCCGGCCCTCCACGCCGCTCAGGAAAAACAACGGCAGGAAGACCAGGATGATGATCAGGGTCGCGAAGACGATGCTGGACTGGATCTCGTGAGTGGCGGCGTAGACGACGGCGAGGGTCGGCCGGCGCGCCTCGGCGGGCAGGGCGGCGTTCTCGCGCAGGCGCCGGGCGATGTTCTCCACGTCGATGATGGCGTCGTCCACCAGGGCGCCGACGGCGATGGCCATGCCGCCCAGGGTCATGGTGTTGATGCTGGCACCCAGGGCCTCCAGCACCAGCACCGCGGCGAGCAGGGACAGGGGGATCGCGAGCGCCGTGATGACCGTTGCGGTGGCGCTCCACAGGAACAGGAACACGATCAGCACCACCAGGATGGCGCCGTCGCGCAGGGCCGCCTCCACGTTGTCAACGGCAAGCTGGATGAAGTCCGCCTGACGGAACAACCCGGTCTCGATCTCCATGCCCGCCGGCAGGCTCCGCTGGATCTCGGCAATGCGCCGGTCCAGGCGCGAGGTCAAGGCCAGGGTGTTGGCGTCCGGCTGCTTCTGGATGGCCAGCACCACTGCCGGCGCACCGTTGGCGGAGGCCGCGCCCCGGCGCACCGCCGGGCCGATGCGCACCTCGGCGACGTCGTGGATATGCACCGGCACGCCGCCGCGCTCGGCGATGACGGTGGCGGCGATGTCCTCGGCGCCATGTACCCGGCCCAGGCCGTAGATCAGGTATTCCTGGCCGTTCTCGGCGAGGAAGCCGGCGGAGGTGTTGGTGTTGGTCTCGACGAGCGCCGCGCGCACCTGGTCGATGCCGATGCGGTAGTCGGCGAGCTTGAGCGGGTCCAGCAGTACCTGATACTGCCTTGTGTCGCCGCCCGTGGGCACGATCTGCGCCACGCCGGGCACCGCCAGCAGCTGCCGGCGCAGGGTCCAGTCGGCCTCGGTCTTGAGGGTCATGGCGTCGTGGCGGGGGCGGCCGTCGGCATCCAGCGCCGAGCGCAGCGCGATGTACATGACCTCCCCCATGATGGAGGTCACCGGCGCCAGCGTCGGCGGGGCCATGTCCGGCGGCAGCGAGGGCAGGGCGGTCTGCAGCCGCTCGGCGACGATCTGGCGAGCGCGGTAGATATCCGCGCCCCAGTCGAATTCCACGTAGACGATGGCCGCGCCGATGCTGGTGGACGAGCGGATGCGGCGCACGCCGGACGCGCCGTTCATGGCGGTTTCGATGGGGACGGTGACCAGGGTCTCCATCTCCACCGGGGCGAGCCCCGGGGCCTCCGCGAGGATGGTCACCGTGGGCGCGGTGAGGTCCGGGAAGACATCCACCGGCATCTGCAGGGCGCGATGGGTGCCGTAGCCGAGCAGCAGCACGGCGGCGGCGAGGACGAACAGCCGGTTGCGCAGGGACCAGTCGATCAGGGTGCCGATCATGCCCGCGCCCTCAGTGGTCGTGGCCGTGATGCTGGCCGGCATCGGCCTCTGCTCCGGCGGCCAGGTGCACCAGATAGGCGCCGCGGCTCACCACCCGCTCGCCCAGCCGCACGCCGTCATGGACGCCGACAAGGTCACGGTCGCGCAGCCCCGTGTGCACCAGTCGGCGCTCGAAGCGGTCGCCGCCCACCTGCACATAGACCACGTCGGCACCGGCATCATTGACCAGGGCCCCGGCGGGGACCACCAGGGTGTGCGAGGCCTCCCCGGTGTAGACCCGGGCACCGACCGACTGCCCCACCCGCAGCCGCTCGCCGTTGTCATACGCGCTGGGCGCGAATTCGAGCACCACGGGCACGGTGCGGCTCTCCGGGTCCACCATGGCGCCGTAGGTCACCAGCCGGGCGCCGGTGGCCGGTGTCAGGACGAACACCTGGCCGCCACCCGCAGCCTCGGCGCCGTGCAGGCCCCGCACTCGGAACCAGGCGCCGACGGGGGTCTGGATGCGGCCAATGTCTGCTTCCGCCACCCGTGCATCCAGCCACAGGCGCTCGGGGCTCACCAGGTGGAACAGCCGCGCGCCCTCCTCCACGAAGGCGCCGGGGGCCACCTCGACCCGGGCGACCACGCCGCCAATGGGGGCGCGCACGGGCACGCCGGCGCCTTCGCCCTCTTCGGTGCGCTGGATCTGGGCCAGTCGGCGGCGGGCCGCGGACAGCTCCGCCGCGGCCACGTCCTCGTCACCCCGGGCCTGAAGCACCTCCCGGAACGGGATCGAGCGGTCCTCCCACAGGGCATCCAGCCGCTCGCGCTCCTGGCGGGCCAGGTCCAGCGCGGTCTCGGCGCGGGTGACGGCGAGCTCCAGGCCCGCGACATCCGCCTCGCCGCTCAGGCGCGGCACCAGGTAGGCGAGGGTCTGCCCCGCCGCCACCTGCATGCCGGTGTACGGGAAGCCGCCAGCTGCCGGGCGCAGATGGGCGTCGATGGGCGCCGTGACATGGGCATCACCATCGGCGCTCGCACGCAGCACGCCGGTGGCGGGGACTGAGCCCCGCAGGAGGCGCCGCTCGACCGCGGCGGTGGCGAAGTCCGAGAGCCATTGCTGCTCCTTGGTCAGCTGAACGCTGGCGCCTGCCGCCGCGGGCTGTGCCGGGGCCGGGTGATCATGGTCCCACTGCTGATGGGAGTCGCCGGCGTGATCATGCGCTCCCGCGGGGGCGCTGTCGTGGTCATGACCGTGGTCCCGGGCATCGCCGGCCTCATGGTCATGCTCGTCGTCGTCCGCGTCCGCGTCCGCGTGCGCGTGCGCGTGCGCGTCCGCGTCCGCGTGCTCGTGCGCGTGCTCGTGCTCCGCTCGCTGGTCGTGGTCCGGCGCGTGGGTATGCCCATCGGCGTGCATGCCTCGCGTACCTGGCTGCGCCACCGATACCTTCAGGGCAAAGCGAGCCGTCGTCTCTCCGTCGGCCCAGGACAGTGCCAGCTGATGATGTCCGGCGCGGTCCGGCGTCAGCCGCAGTCGATAGACACCGGGGCGGCTCGGCTCGGCGACCTCTGCGGCAATTGCCGCGGGCTGACCCCTGGCGCTGTCATGCCCTTCCGACCCGAGCTCGGGGGTCAGGGATGCCGTGACCCTGCCACGATGCAGGGGCGAGAAGTCCGACAGCCGCGTCAGAAAGATCAGCAGCTCCGCGGACTCGCCGGCGACCAATGGCGGGTGCTCGAGGAACAGCTCGACATCCTGCGTCCAACGGGTCGCCGTCAGGATCTCCTCGGGGTCCGCGTCATGGTCGTGGTCATCCGCGTGTGGATGCTCGCCGCCGAGCGCTTCGATCAGCCAATGCTGGAGGCGATGCCACAGCGAGTCGTTCAAGTGCGCGTCCGGGGCGTGCGCGTGCTGGTGCCCGGTATCCTGGACAGCAGCCCGCCTCCCGGGTTGGTCATGGCCTTGCTGCGCGGCGGCATGGGCATGCATGTGCAGGCCCGCTGTGACGGCTGCGGTGCCTTCCGCTGCGTTCATTCCCCGGGCCGCAGTCAGGGCAGGGATCAGGACAAGGAACAGGGCGAATGTCCGCCGCGGGCGGACGACAAGCAGTTTGCGTGGCACGCTCCATCATCTCCATCGCTTTGAGAACGAATGCCGTGGGCGACGGGCAGGGCGTCGCCTCCGGGCTCGGCGTCGGGCTCAAGCGCTGGCGCGAGGTGGGCGTTCGGGCGGGGAGAGGCGCTGAGATCGCCAGGTCGCGCGATACGACACCGGATGCTGGCGGATCAGGTGGACGCCGACGGCAGGGCAGCAGCCGGGCAGGCCCGGCAGGTGGGCCCCGGCCTGGCAGGCCGGACCACAGGCGTGGTCATCAGCCTCATGGTTCTGCGACGCGGATGCGGCGGGCATGGGGCCAGAGGTCAGTGACGAGTCCCGACCCTGGTCAGCATGGGCTGAGAGGTGCGCATGGTGGCCGGCCTGTGCCTGTGATGCAACACGCCCATGTGCGGACAACGCATGCTGCGACGCGATGACAGCCGCCATGGACGGCTGCAGGAGCATTATCAGGGCTGTCAGCAGCGGGATGACCCAATCACGATGGCGCGCATTCACGGCAAAGCACCCGACTCCATCTTGCCAGAAGCGGTCCGCTGGCGGAGCCGGCACGACCTCGCAGCGTCGTATGCCGGATCAGGACTGCACTCGGCTTTCCGCCGCCCCGCAGATTGGCGCCGGCGGCAGGAGACCGCAACCCGCCCGGTCAGTCGTTCGCTGCCAGGCGTCTGCGCACGAACTCGGGCTGTGCGAGGGCCGCGGCATGGATGTCGGCGTTGTAATAGGTGGTGTCCAACAGGTTGCCTGCGTCGATGCGGCGGAAGTCCGGCAGGCGTTCCCCGGCCGCTGCCATCGTGGCGCTCCACCAGCCCGATGGGTAGATGGTCTGGGGAAAGAAGAGCGTCTGCACGGCGCCGAAGCCGGCGGCGCGCAGGTCGTCGTACATGCTGCGGATGATGTCGAGGTGATAGAGGGGCGATTCGCTCTGCTGCACCAGCAGCCCGTCATCCGCCAGCGCCCGGCGGCAGTCGCTGTAGAAATCCTCCGTGAACAGGCCCTGGGCAGGGCCCACGGGGTCCGTGCTGTCCACGATGATCACGTCGAGGCTGCCCGGCTCGGCGTCCGCCATCCAGCGGATGCCGTCGGCGAAGAGCAGTGTTGCGCGCGGGTCATCGTTGCCGGCGGTGAGCTCCGGGAAGAACTGCTCGGCGACGCGGGTGACGCGCTCGTCGATATCGATCTGGGTCACCTGCTCCACGTCAGCGTGCTTGAGCACCTCACGCAGGGTACCGCAGTCACCGCCGCCGATGATGCAGACGCGCTTGGGTGCCGGATGGGTCAGTAGCACCGGGTGGGCGAGCATCTCGTGGTAGAGGAAGTTCTCGCGCGAGGAGAGCATGGTGAAGCCGTCGATGACCATGAGATTGCCGAACTGCTCGGTCTCGTAGACCTCGATGGTCTGGTAGTCACTGCGCTCCTCGTGCAGCTTCCGGCGGATGCGCAGCGAGAAGGCGCTGCCCGCACCGTCCTGGACTTCGGTGAACCAGTGCTTGTCGTCGAGGTTGGGCATGGTGACGGGCGGCTGGGGCTTGCGTGATGGGAATTGCGGTGCCCGGGCCGCGCGCGGCGGCGGGGCCCGGGCTGGCGTCAGAGCGTGTTACGCGGCTCAGCGCGGATAGCGGTCGTCGAGGTTCGCCGGGCAGAGCACGTCGCGCATGATACCGATCAGCTCCAGCAGCTGGTGATTGCGGATCCGATAGAAGATCCGGTTCGCCTCCTTGCGTGCGACGACGATGTTCTTGTTGCGCAGCTGCTCCAGGTGCTGGGAGATGTTGCTCTGCGACGTCCCGGTGCGCTCGACGATCTCGCCGACGGAGAGCTCGCGGTCGCCCAGGGAGCAGAGGATCTTCCAGCGCAGTGGGTGCGCCATGGCCTTGAGCGCCATGGCCGTCAGAGCCGTGTCCTCCTGGGAGGGCGGCGTGGACGGATCCTGATCCGCGGGTTGTTGCTCGTTCATCGTTACGGCCATCGCTTACCTTGGGTGGGCAGGCCCGCCGTGCGCGCGGGCGCAATTGTCGTCATTGTCGTTGTCGTGGCGCGGGCGGACGGCGGTCAGCTTACCGACGCCCTGGCAGCGGACTCCTTCGTCCGGTACGCGGCCTCGTCATCGATGCGGACATAGCCGGTCATATCCTTGGCGATGCAGATGATCTCGCTGATCCGGCCGGCGTCGTCCTTGACGGCGGTGCGCGAGAACAAAATCGGCACCCGCTTGCCGTCTTTGGCGATGAAGCGCGCCTCGATCTTGGCCAGCGCCCCGGTGCGGATCAGTGCCTCCAGCCAAGTGCCCATGAAGGCGCCGGCCTCTTCGTCCCCTTCTTCCTCGAAAACGTCGCCGATGGAGAGCCCGATCAGATCCTGCTCGGCGTACTCCAGCATGGCGCAGGCGGTGGGGTTGGCCTGTTTGATGATGCCCTCCGCATCCAGCACCAGCAGCGCCTCGCCCATGTAGGTGACGATGTTCTCCAGGTACTGCCGGGCCTGCTCCAGCTCGCGGGTGCGCTCGGCGACCTTCTCTTCCAGCGCGACGTTGAGCGCGCGCTCCTTGGCGATGAGCCGGAAATAGGTGCTGATCTTGTTGATCAGCAGATTGTCGTCGATGGGCTTCAGCAGATAGTCCACGGCGCCCACGGCGAAGCCGCGCTGCTGGAACTCCTCGGACTTGAAGGCGGCCGTGAGAAAGATGATCGGGATATCACGGGTGCGCTTGCGCAGCTTCAGCAGCGAGGCGGTCTGGAAGCCGTCCATCTCCGGCATCTGCACATCGAGAATGATCAGATCGATGTCGCGGTGCTCCAGCGTCAGGTCAATGGCCTCACGCCCTGAGGACGCCTCCAGCACGGTGGCCGCGTCCAGGTGCTTCTCGATCAGCGTGCGCAGCGTATACAGGTTGTGCGCATGATCGTCCACAATCAGGATCTTGTAACCGGAGCCCTCTGTCATAGCTGCCGTCATGCCATGTCCTGTGCCGCAGCCTCGCTCTTGTCCGTTGCGGCGGGCGACAGCGCCTGCTCCAGGATGCGCGTCAGCGCGGCGCGCTCCAGCGGTTTGTCGAGAAAGCCTGCGGCGCCGGCCGCACGGCAGCGCTCGCGCTGTGCCTCGTCGAGGTTGCCGATGATGTAGATGGGCGGGATGCCCTCTGCCGTCTCGCCATTAATCCGTTTGATCCTAGCACAGCTTTCTTCTGTTGACGCCGATGCGGCAAGCAACAACAGGGCGCAGTCGTGCTCGTCCGACAGGGTCTCCAGCGCTTCGTCCGCATCGGCGGCCGTCTGCACCCGCACGCCCATGGTCTCCAGCTCCGACGTGGCCGTCACCAGGCATTGCACATCGCGCTCCACCAGCAGCACCCAGCGATCCTGGCCGAGCGCCGCCGGGGCCGCCACCTCCACCGGGGCCGGCGTCTGTGGCTTGCGGCTCGGGACGGTGTCCGCCGCCGCCGTCTTTGGGCTCAAGGCCGGACGCCCGGCCGCCGGCAGCGGTGGCTCGGCACGCTGCTCCAGGATCTCCACCGCATCCAGCTCCTCCGGGTCCAAGGCCAGGGGCAGCAGCAGCGTGAAGCGGGAGCCCTCGCCGAGCGTGCTCTCCACCTGGATTCCCCCACCCAGCAGCTGCGCCAGCTCGCGGCTGATGGAGAGTCCGAGTCCGGTGCCGCCGTAGCGCCGGCGGGTGGAGCCGTCCGCCTGCTGAAAGGCTTCGAAGATGATCTGCTCCTTGCCCGGCGGGATGCCGATGCCGGTGTCTGTCACCGCGATGGCGAGCGGCCGCTCTTCGGTGCCCGGGCGCACGGCGATGGTGACGGTGCCGGCATCGGTGAACTTCGCTGCATTGGACATGAAGTTCTTCAGGATCTGGCGCAGCTTACCGCGGTCCGTGTAGACCCGCTCCGGTGCGTCCGGGGCGATGTCCAGGTGCAGCGCCAGGCCCTTCTGTGTCATGGGCGGGCGCATCATCTCGGCGAGCTCGGCGAGCATGGACGCCAGCTCCACCCATTCCAGGCTGACGGTCACCGGTCCCGCCTCGATGCGGGAGATGTCCAGAATGTTGTCGATCATGGTGCGCAGGTCACGCCCGGCCTCATTGATGACCTGGGCCTGGCGGCGCTGCTCGTGATCGAGGCCGGACTCTTCCGCCGCGAGCATTTTCGACAACAGCAGAATGGAGTTGAGCGGCGTGCGCAGCTCGTGGCTCACATTGGCCAGAAACTCCGACTTGTAGCGGTTCGACTGCTCCAGCTCCCGCGTATGCTCGCGCTCGGTGGCGATGTGCTCGGCGTGGTTGTGCGCGAGGGCGTTCAGCTGCCGGCCGAGCTCGCGAACCTCCTGCGGCCCCTGCCAGTCGAAGCGCCGGTCCGGGCGCTGCCCCGTATCCGGCGGACTGGTGTCGCGCAGGATGGACTCGATGCCGCTGATCAGCTCCTGGCCGAAGCCCTCGGCGCGGTTCGCGAGCCAGCGCGCCATCAGCAGCACCACCAGCACCAGCACGAGGATGATGGACAGCACGCGCGCCATCAGCGCATCGCGGAACTGCTCGATGGGCGAGGGGTCCACCGGGCGTCCCACCCACAGCGGCACGCCTTCTTCGGTGAGGAACATGGGCACCCACAGGAGCGGGGGGCCGTTGGGGTTCTTCCAGAGCGCGAGCTTGCCTTCCTCGAAGATGCCGTCGAGGCCCGGGAAGTCCTCGAAGGCCGTGGCCGCGTCGCTCAGGGGCTCGCCCGGGCGCAGGTAGCTGCCGTCGTTCGTGACCCAGAGGGTGTCGCGGTAGTACTGCGCGAGGCCGCCGACGTCGATGGTCATCAGCAGCAGCCCCGGCGGCAGTGCGTTGCCGCCGCCGCGCTCCCCCACCGGGCTCGCCAGCTGCAGGGTCATGAGCTGGCGTGGGTCCTCCATGCCCGCATAGGGATTGATGCGGATGCGGCTGACGATCACCTCGCCCTGCTGCAGCTTGATGCCGGCGTTGACGAAGCCGCGGCTCGGCGGCTCCGGCGGCAACGGCGCCGGCTGCCACTCGTGGGTCTGCGGGTCGCGCCGCAGCCAGAAGCGCTCGCTGCCGGCGGCATCCACGAACAGGATCTGGATCACGTCCAGCTGGTCCGGCAGCATCTGGTTGATCCAGCCGGTGTAGCGCGCGCGGGCGCGGTCGATGGCGTCCTCACCGCCGCTTGCGCCGAGAATGACGCCGGGCTCCGGCAGCTTGGCCAGCAGACGGATCATCTCGTCGCGGCTCGCCAGGTGCTGGTCAAGGTCGCGGAAATCGGCCCGCAGGTTCTGGAGATAGGCCTTCTGGTAGAACATGGCCGTGCGGTCCAGCACCAGCGGCAGGTTGATCAGCACGGCGATGATCAACGGCGCCAGGCCGAACAGCAGCAGCAGCAGCAGGATGTAGTAGCGGAGCTTCACGCCGGGCCTCGCGTCCGTGACCAACCAGTTACGATACCCGGCCGCGACAACCGATGGAATGGGTCTTACCGCCGTTCCGCCAGGGTTTCGGCTGCGGCCCATGTCCGTCCACCGGCCTGCGACCGGGGTTGTGGGAGATGCCCATGCTGAAGGTGCTCTATCGCGATGCGCATCTGGTGGCGGTGGACAAGCCGCCGGGGCTCCTGGTGCATCGCACCCGCATCGCCGACGCCGACAGCTTCGTGCTACAACGCCTGCGCGACCAGCTGGGGCGCCGCGTGCACGCGGTGCACCGGCTCGACCGGCCCACCTCGGGCGTGCTGCTGTTCGCCCTCACCGCCGATGCGGCGCGGCGGCTGTCGGCCCAGTTCGCGACGCAGCGCGTGGCCAAGCACTATCTTGCGGTGGTGCG
>PR_CR_10_Liq_2_inCRDRAFT_1000237_pt1 | contig 15822 bp, 17 predicted proteins | sample PRCRCaboRojoPR_FD_10245 | JGI IMG/M metagenome (IMG submission 10245) | reverse complement strand
GCCGCTCGCCCCGCCGAAAGGCTAGGTTCAGATCCGCAGGAAGGGCTGTGCCAGCTTCGGGATCATGGCGTTGAACTTGAGCGGCGCATCCGTCGCGGCCAGGCAGATGCAATCCTCGCCGTCCTCCGCCACGGGCTGATGATCCAGGTCCTCGTTCGCGACCTCAACGTCACCGGCACCGAAACGGTCGGTTTCATCGCGGAACGCGCCCTGCAGCACAAGGGTCAGTTCCGTGCCCGCATGGCCATGATCGGGCACCGCGCATCCGGCGGGGATATAGAGCAGCCGTGCCGTCGCGTTCTTCGAGGTGCGCAGGATCGCCTGCCGCACGCCGCCGCCGATCTTGCGCCATTTAACGGCCTCGACATCGCCGCCCACGTATTCGCGGATCGGGCGGGGCAAAACGGCTGTCCCGGTGGTTTCGGGCGCGGCCGCCTGTTCTTCCTCGGCAGGAGCGTCGGAAATGGCAGCCAGCGTCAGGGCCAGACTGTCGGCGCTCATCTCGGCGGTCTCGCTCATGGCGACGATTTCTCCGCCCACTGCGTCGAACTCGGCCAGTCGGGCCCGGCATTCGTCGCAAAGCGACACATGCGATGCGACCACGAGGTTGAACGCCTCGGGCAAGGTGCCCGCGGAATAGCCCATGAGCAGGGCGTCGGTCAGGTGGTGCTTGATTTCTTGCGGCATAGTCAAAAACCTACTTCATCTGTCGGCGCAAGCGGTCCAGCGCCAACCTTATCCTCGATTTTATCGTCCCCAATGGCAGGCCCGTCTGTTCGGCGATTTCGCTGTGTGACAGCTCGCCGTAATAGGCCTTGAGGATCAGATCCTTCTGTTTGTCGGGCAGGTCCGCAATGGCCTTACCCAGTTTCTTCGACTCCTGCTGGAGCGTCATGACCTCTTCCTGCTCGGGCTCGGCTTCGGGCCCCCAGGGCAGATCTTCCGGTTCGGGCCTGCGTTCTTTCCGCAGGATGTCGATCTTGCGGTTTCGTGCCACGGTGAAGATCCACGTGGATACGCTGGCCTTCGCCGGATCGAACATATGCGCCTTTCGCCAGAGTGTGGCCATGACCTCCTGTGTGCATTCCTCGGCAAGATCCGGGCTTGCCCCCGATTTCATCAGGAACGCTTTCACGCGCGGGGCGAAGTATCCGAAAAGTTCCGCAAACGCGGCCTGATCTTTCCGGTCCCGTATCGCCTCGACATGGGATACCCATGCCATGCGGTCTTTCGGTCCTGACTGTGTCACCTTGGCCTTTGCCCCGTTCGAAAGTGGTGCTTTGGCGCCAGCATACTGTGCCACGCGCCGATCTGCATCCGCATTCGCAAGAGGGATTGCTTCGGTCAACATGTAATCTCTACGCCGGTCCGCCCGATATGGATCAAAAAGAATTTCACCGCGTTATTCATCCGCGTGCGGCGCACCCGCGTAACAAGAACACAAAGAAAAAAGGACCAAACAAAGATGCCATTCGAAGCAGGCCCCAGCGGCCCCAAGAAAATTGCCGTTATCGGCGCCGGAATCTCTGGCATGGGGGCCGCGCATGAACTGTCCCGGGACAACCAGGTCGTCTTGTACGAGGCCGAGCCCCGCCTCGGAGGCCATGCCCGCACTCGAATGGCCGGTCCGCGTGGTGATCAACCAGTCGATACCGGGTTCATCGTGTTCAACTATGCAAATTATCCGCATCTCGCGGCGCTCTTCGACGAACTGGACGTGCCGGTCATCAAGTCCGACATGAGCTTCGGCGCGTCCGTGAACGGTGGCCGGTTTGAATACGGACTGAAATCGCTTCAGGCATTGTTCGCGCAGCCGAGCAATGCCATTCGCCCGGCCTTCCTGCGCATGTGCCGCGATGTGATGCGGTTCAATGCGCGGGGGCTGGACCTGTCGAGCGATCCGAACCTGACTGTCGGCGGCCTGCTGGACAAGCTGGGCGCCGGGGCCTGGTTCCGGGATTACTATATCCTGCCGCTGTCGGGCGCGATCTGGTCCACGCCGAAGGAAAAGATCCTCGATTTCCCGGCTCATGCGATGATGACCTTCTTCAAGAACCACGCGCTGCTTGGCGTCTATGGCCAGCACCAGTGGTACACGGTCAAAGGGGGCAGTCAGGAATATGTCAGCCGTCTTGGCCATTCCATGGCGCAGCGCGGGGTTGCGATGCGGCTGGGTTGTCCCGTGGATGCGGTGCGCCGCACCGCCGGGGGCGTCGAGATCAAGGTCGAAGGCGCGGACTGGGAGGCCTTCGACGAGGTGGTGTTCGCCAGCCATTCCGACCAGACCTTCCGCATGCTGTCGGACCCGACCGAGGACGAGCGCAACTCGGTTGGCAATTTCCGCTATCAACCCAACAAGGTGGTTCTGCATTCCGATGAGGCTGTCATGCCCAAGCGCCGGGCGGTCTGGGCTTCCTGGAACTACACCGAGGCCCCAGACAAGCGGACGGAAAAGATCGACCTGACCTATTGGATGAACTCCCTTCAAAGCTGGTTGGAAGAGCCGCTNTTCGTCACGCTCAACTCGACCCGCCCGATCCGCGAGGACCTGATCTGGGACGAGGTGACGCTGCATCACCCGGTCTATGACCTCGCCGCACTGGAGGCGCAGCGGACCTGCGCCCGGATCAACGGCGAAAATCACACCTGGTTCTGCGGTGCGTGGATGAAAGACGGGTTCCACGAGGACGGCTTGTCTTCAGCCATGGATGTTGTTCAGCGCATCCGGGCCAGGTCCACGGCCCGCCTGGCGGCCGAGTGACCCGCGTCGACCACATATCCGGCGAGACTTGGCATGGTCGCAAAGGAGAGGTGAAGAACGCCTTTACCTATACCATCGATTATGTGCTGGTCGATGCAGAGGACGCCGACCCGGCGCATCCCGCGCTGTTCGCGCGCAACGGGCGTGGGGTGATGTCCTTGCTGGATCGCGACCATGGCGGTCCGCCGCACCAGGGCCGCGGTGCGGCATGGGTGCGGGACGTGCTGCGCGAACACGGGCTGGACCAACCGGCCAGGATCGAATTGCTGGCGCAACCAAGGGTGCTGGGCCATGTCTTCAATCCGGTGAGTTTCTGGCTGTGCCGCGACGGGCAGGGCGCCCTGACCTGCGCGATCGCCGAGGTGACCAACACGTTCGGGGACCGTCATTCCTATCTTTGTCATCATGATGACCAGCGAGAGATCCGACCAGAAGACACCCTGAGCGCACGCAAGATCTTTCACGTCTCGCCGTTTCAGGACATTGGCGGTGGCTATCGGTTCAACTTCAAGGTCCAGGAGGACCGGATCGCCATCCGGATCGACTTCACCGAGGGAGAGAACGGGCTGGTGGCCACGTTGGCAGGACCGCGCAAACCCTTGACCACGGGCACGATCCTGCGTGCGCTGGTGCGGCGGCCATTGGGGTCGCGCCGGGTACTGGCGCTGATCCATTGGCAGGCCCTCAAATTGTGGTGGAAGGGCGTGGCCTATCGCGTCCGCCCCGAGCCGCCGGCGGACGAGGTCAGCCGATGACCGCGCTGTCCCAGCGCCTGCCCGCCTACGCGGGCTTTGCCGCCGTGCTTTCGGGTGCGGGGCTGCCGATCTACATCTACGCGCCCAAATTCTATGCCGACAATTACGGTGTGAGCCTCGCGCTGCTTGGGGCCGTGCTGTTCGGGTTGCGGCTCCTGGACGTGGTGCAAGATCCGGTGCTGGGATGGGTCGGCGAACGGTTACGCCGTTTGCGCCCTGTTGCAGCCACGGTGGGTGCGGCGCTTCTGGCGGTGTCCATGCTGGGGCTTTTCGCGATGGTGCCCCCCATCGCGCCGGTCTGGTGGTTCGGTCTGACGATCACCGGGCTGTTCACGGCGTTCAGTTTCCTGACCATCATCTTCTATGCGCAGGGCGTGGCCAAGGCGGCGACGCTGAGCGGTGGCCATGTGCATCTTGCGGCCTGGCGTGAGACCGGCGCGCTGCTGGGCGTTTGCTTGGCCGCGGTTGCCCCGACCCTGCTGGCCGGGGTCGTTCTGGCGCCCTTTTCGGTCTTTGCCTGGGGTTTCGCCGCGGTAGCCCTGCTTGCGGCGCTGGCCATGTTGCCCGAATGGTCGGCTCGGGGCCATGCCGCGCCGCCGGCCCGGATCGGCACGATCCTGCAAGATCACCTGGCGCGGCGCCTGCTTATCCTTGCGCTGGTCAATGCCGCGCCGCTGGCGGTGTCCTCGACCCTGTTCCTGTTCTTCGTCGAAAGCCGCCTGGCGGCGCCGGGCTGGGAAGGTCCGCTGCTTGTGCTGTTCTTCCTGGCAGCGGCTGCCTCGGCCCCCATCTGGGGCGCTCTGGCGCGCCGGTTCGGGGCCAGGCCCGTTCTCCTGGCGGCCATGGTGCTGGCGGTTGTCTCGTTCGGGTTCACGCTGATGCTCGGGGCAGGGGACACGTTGCCCTTCGCCATCATTTGCATCGCATCGGGCGCCACCATCGGCGCCGACCTGACGCTGCTGCCGGCCATGTTCGCGCGGCGCATGGCCACCATCGCGCCCAATGCGGGGCAGGGGTTCGGCCTTTGGTCGCTGGTCAGCAAATTCACCCTCGCCCTGGCCGCCGCGGTGTTGCTTCCGCTGCTGGAATGGACCGGCTTTCGGGCCGGTGTCGCGGACCAACCCGAGTCCGCCCTCGTCATGCTGACGGTGCTTTACGCCCTCGTGCCGTCCCTTTTGAAACTCGTGGCGATTGCGCTTCTGGCCGCCACGCAACTGGAGGAAACCCAATGACGTTTTCCTACATCGTGATCGGGATGGCCGTGGTCATCGTCCTTCTGATCCTAAAATCCCGTTTTGCCAGCTTCACCGCGCAGAGCCCCAACGATTACCCGGACGGCCCGGTGTTCAACATCCAGACCGTGCTGAACGGGCCGATGGATTGCGAGGGGGTAATATATGGCCCGACCGGACGTGTCGCCTCGCGCTTCGTGGCCCGTTTCGAGGGCAGCTGGGATGGCAATGTCGGCACCCTGCGGGAAGTTTTCGACTATGACAGCGGCACACGGCAGGAACGCCAATGGTCCCTGCGCCTTGGGAATGACGGCCGGATCCAGGCGACCGCGCCCGACGTGATCGGCACCGGCGAGGGCATTCAGAACGGATCGGCCGTTCGTCTGAAATATCGGATCAAGCTGACCGAGGATGCGGGTGGACACGAGTTGGACACCGTGGACTGGATGTACCTGATGCCCAACGGGACCATCATCAACCGCAGCCAGTTCCGCAAGTTCGGGATCAAGGTGGCCGAACTGGTCGCCACCATGCGCCCTTCACGGGGCGATGCCGGAATGACACCGGGCGAGTGATATCGCCCTGAAAGGAGTGACCAAGTGAGAGAGTTCGCAGGTAAACGCTATTGGCTGGTCGGTGCAAGCGAGGGGCTGGGCCGTGCCCTGGCCCATCACCTAAGTCGTGCCGGGGCCGAATTGATCCTATCGGCCCGGTCGCGTGACGGGTTGGAGGCACTGGCGCAGGACCTGCCGGGCAAAAGCCATGTTCAGACCGTGGACATCGGCGACGATGCCAGCGTGAAAGAGGCCGCAGCGGCCGTGGGCGAGGTTGACGGGCTGGTGCTGCTGGCCGGGGTTTACTGGCCGTTCGGCGCTCAGGACTGGGAGGCCGACCGGGCCACGACCATGGCCAATGTGAATTTCACCGGGTTCGTCCGGGTGCTGGGGCAGGTCGTGCCGCAGATGGTCACGCGGGATGCCGGGCACATCGTCATAACCTCGTCGCTGACCGGGTTCCGTGGGCTGCCCGGCTCCATCGGCTATACCGCGTCGAAGGCGGGCACGATGTCTCTGGCTGAATGTATGTATGCCGACCTGCGCAGGACCGGGGTGGATGTGCAGGTGGTCAATCCGGGCTTCATCCGCACCCGCCTGACCGACAAGAACGACTTTCACATGCCTTTCCTCATGGAACCCGAGGCGGCCGGTCAGGAGATGTTCGAGCATATGCAGACCGACAATTTCAAACGCAGTTTCCCGACGGTCTTTTCCTGGCTGTTCCGCCTTTCGCAATTCCTGCCGGATTGGGCCTATTATCGCCTGTTCGGGCGCTGACCTTGTCCTGCATCAAGGTGTCGTGCCATGCTCGGGGGCAGGGTAGCCGGGTGAACAGGTAGCTGCTGCGAGAGGATGCCATGCTGAACATCACCACCGACAAGGTCGCCGAGGTCATCATCCTGGCGCGCGAAATGGACCGCGCGGAGGCGGAATTCGATGCGTTCGTCCGCGGCCTCACCGAAGAGGAAAAGGCCAGCCTCGTCGCGATCATGTGGATCGGGCGGGGGTCATACGAGGCCGAGGAACTGGCCGAGGCCGTGGAATATGCCACGGCAGAGGCCAGCACGCCGACCGAAACCTACCTCAAGGGGTCGCCCCACTTGGCAGATCATCTTGAAAACGGCCTAGATGCGCTGGGTATTTCTGCCAGCGCGGAAGAGAACGAGTTGTACTAGCCGCCGTAAGATCGAAACGTCGCTGCCGCGCGGCCCCAGACGCCCGAGTCCGGCCGATCCAGTGTCAGCAGGTGTGGAAGAAGCTGTGCCGCGAAGTCCTCGGACGATTCTCGTGGCAGCAGCGATGGCAGGTTGTCGATCGCCATGACATCGAGCGGTGGATCGTCATGGACGCGAAGGGTCGGCGCCGCCCAGGTGGTCACCTGATCATACACCGGAACAGGGTTGAAATCGCTGTCCGGGTCGCAGGCGATATCGCCGATCACCCGCAAGGCGCGGTTCCTGTGCCCCGCGTCACGGGGAACGAACACCGGCACGCCGGGGGCGGCCAGGATGCAGTTCAGGAACACCTCATGGGTCAGAACCTCGGGAAAGGGGCCGCCATGGGCCGTTTCGGGCATGTCCCATTTGGTGACCGTGACGCCAACCGCGTCGCATAGCCGGCCGCGCCGGTGCCAACACGGCCCAGCGCCCCGATGATCAGGGCAGAAGGTGACGCGCCGCCCAGCGCGCCGCGCACATCATGGGCCATGGCCTTGGCCGAGGCGTAGACATCGACAGGGCCGGTGTGCCCGGCCAGCGCCCGCAAAGTCAGGGCGGCCCCGGCATAACCGGCCCAATAGCCGAATGCTGCGACTCGCCGGCCGGTTTCGTCCACCAGATATTCAAGGTCGAGAAGGGTCCCGCCGCCTGCGCGAAACCGGTCCAGCAGCACCTGACCCGCCGGTTGGCCCTTGAAAGCGTGCCCGAACATTATGTGACGATGGCGCAGGGGCGTTCCGTCCTCGGGCAATTCCTTCAGGCCCAGGATAATCGCTTCGGGCGGCGCGTCGCGCCAGGATCCCTCTGGCGCGATCCGACACCCGACGGCCATGTATTCCGAGGCTGGAACCACGCGGGTCTTGCTGTCTTCGACCGTGACCTTATGGCCTTGGGCCAGCAATTGCGCCGCGCCATCGGGCAATAGCGCCGTGCGCCGTTCATTCGGGCGCGTTTCTGCGCGCATCCAGATATGCATGGTCCCTCCTGAAGTGAATGTCCCGACCTTGCCGGTCGGTTGGCAGAGGTCAACCAAAACAGGCAAACTGTGTGCCCACTGCCCGCGACAAAAGAGCCGTGCCCCCAATGCAACAGTCCCATTTTCCAGACTACCACCCTTGGCATGCGACGTGATATAAAGAACGGGTGACTTGCGCTGGCCACGTCTGGCTCGGCGGCTTTTTTGGGGAGTAACACAATGATTAGCAGACTTCTTCTGAGCACCGCGTTGGCCGGAGCGGCCAGCATGGCGGCAGCACAGGACTCGACGTATTACAACGGTACACTCGGGTATACGCAGTTCTCGGAAAACGGAACGACCATTACCAACGGCTTCTTCGGGTTCGAAGGTGGCGCCGAATTCGGTGATTTCATGGTGAGCGGTGCGCTTGACGTATCCCGTCTGGACTTCGGAGGCATGGGCGGTGCCGGTACGCTGTCCGGTGCTTCGCTGAGCGGCGCCTATGCGATCACGCCGAATATCGCGTTCGGGGCCAGCTTCACCCGGCTGGACTTCGATGGGTCGGATGCAACTTCGAACGAATTGTTCATGACCTTCGACGGCACCGATATGTCTGGCCCGTTCTTCGGCCGGGTGGCCTTGGGCGATGGCGACTTTTTCAGCGGACGCTATTTCGGTGTGACGGGCGGCTATGAATTCAACCCCGGTTCGGAGGCTGCTCTGAGCCTGTTCCGCTCGCTCGAAGATGGTGCCGATGAAACGCTCTACGTGCTCCAGTTCCAGCATTCCGGTGAGATGTTCGATGTCGATGGCCGCTACTTCGGTGTCAGCAACGACAACTTCAGCCAGCTGGATATCGACTTCTCCTACGCTGTGACGCCGCAGATCGACGTGCTGGCGGATATCACCTCGTTCGACAACGGAGATCTGGTCAGCTTGGGTATCGGAAGCAGCTACGAGTTCACCGACGGCATCGCGGCTTATGCCAAGCTCAACCGCCTGACCGACGGCAGCGATTCGATCAACGGGTTCGGGTTCGGCATTACCTTCGACATGGGCGAAGGATCGCTGAAGGATCAGAACACCTATGAACGGGTCTTCCGTCCGCTCTACTTCAACGAAGGCTTCCCGCCGTTCATCTGAAGCGAACGTGGATCACTGAAAAAAGGGCCGCCCGTTCGGGCGGTCCTTTGCGTTTTCCCACCCCTAAACGCGGCGGACGTTGGCAGGCCGGGAATTAAATGAACGCTTGTTCAAAAAAATTGTTTGACCTCTGACCTGACCCCGACGCAGTATTCTTTCGCACGGGGTCGAAACCCGTCATGGGAGGAAAATCGGAGGACATCCGTTGTCGGACGTATCCGCACGACAGCCGGTCAGCATACCGGACCTGTTGGATCGCAATGTTGCGCTTCACGGGGGCAAGGCGGCTTATCGCGAGAAGGAGTTCGGGATCTGGCAAAGCTGGACCTGGGCCGAGGCCGCCGAGGAAATCAATGCCTTGGCCATGGGGCTGGTAGCGCTGGGCCTGGAGGAGGGAGACAGCGTCGCCATCATCGGACGCAATCGACCGGCGCTCTATTGGTCCATGGTGGCCGCCCAGCTTTGCGGTGCGATTCCGGTGCCGCTCTACCAGGACGCCGTAGCCGAAGAGATGGCCTATGTACTGGAACATTGCGGCGCGCGATTCGTGGTCTGCGGCGACCAGGAACAAGTCGACAAGGTGATCGAGGTCCAGGAAACCGTCAGTGGCATCGACCAGATCGTCTATGTCGACAAACGGGGCCTGCGGAAATACGACCACACCCACATGAACGCATTGGAGGATGTCCAGGCCGAAGGCCGCGCCGGGCATCATCGCCTAGAGCCGATCATCGCCGAGCGCCGGGCAAAGGTCACCTATGACAGCACCTGCGTCATGCTCTATACAAGCGGCACGACCGGGCGGCCCAAGGGCGTGGTTCTGTCCAACCGCAACATCATCGAGACCTCGAAGAATTCCGCGGAGTTCGATCACCTGCGCGCGGGTGACGAGGTGCTGGCCTATCTTCCGATGGCCTGGGTCGGGGATTTCATCTTTTCCATCGGTCAGGCGATGTGGACGGGCTTCTGCGTGAATTGCCCCGAAAGCGCCGACACGATGATGACCGACTTGCGCGAGATCGGGCCGACCTATTTCTTTGCCCCGCCCCGCGTATTCGAAAGCCAGCTGACCAACGTGATGATCCGCATGGAGGACGCCGGCCGGATCAAGAAGTGGCTGTTCGATCGCTATATGAGGGTGGCGCGGGATGTCGGGCCGAAGATCCTCGATGGCGAGGCGGTCAGCGCGGGCGAGCGGTTCAGCTACTGGCTGGGCAATCTCTTTGTCTACGGCCCGCTCAAGAACACGCTGGGTCTAAGCCGCATCCGCGTGGGCTATACCGCTGGCGAGGCGATCGGGCCTGAAATCTTCGATTTCTACCGCGGGCTCGGGATCAACCTGAAACAGCTTTACGGTCAGACGGAGGCCAGCGTCTTCATCACGCAGCAACCCGATGGCGAGGTGCGCAACGACACGGTCGGGGTTCCCAGCCCCGGCGTGGAGCTCAAGATCGACGATTCCGGCGAGGTCTATTACCGCAGCCCTGGCACATTCGTTGAATATTACAAGAATGCCGAGAGCACGGCCGGAACCAAGGATCCGGAAGGTTGGGTCGCTACCGGCGATGCGGGCTTCATCGAAGAGGACACGGGCCACCTGCGCATCATCGACCGTGCCAAGGACGTGGGCAAGATGGCCGATGGCAGCCTGTTCGCCCCGAAATACGTGGAAAACAAGCTCAAGTTCTATCCCAACATCCTGGAAGCCGTAGTCTTCGGAGCAGGCAAGGATCGCTGCGTCGCCTTCATCAATATCGACCTGACGGCGGTGGGTAACTGGGCCGAACGCAACAACATCGCCTATGCCAGCTACCAGGAATTGTCCCAGCACCCGCAGGTGCTGGAGACGATCAACGCCCATGTGAACGAGGTAAATTCCAGCGTCGCGCAGGACGACATGCTGTCCGGTTGCCAGGTGCACCGGTTCCTTGTGCTGCACAAGGAGCTGGACGCGGATGATGGCGAAATGACCCGCACCCGCAAGGTGCGCCGCGCCGTGATCGCCGAGAAATTCGACGACCTTGTCGAGGCGCTCTATGCGGGCAAGGACGAGATCTACACCGAAACCGAAGTGACCTATGAGGACGGCCGCAAAGGGTCGATCAAGGCCACGCTGAAGCTGATGGACGCTGAGGTCGTGCCAGTGTCGAGCGGAAAGGTGGCCGCGGAATGAAAGACACAGTCGATCCCTACGTGACCGAGGATGGCCGCCAGATCGGCGGGGTCCTCATGGAGATGAAGAACATCACCCTGCGCTTCGGCGGGGTGGTGGCGATCAAGGATATTTCCTTCGACATCCGCGAAGGCGAGGTCCGCGCCATCATTGGCCCCAACGGGGCGGGAAAATCCTCGATGCTCAACGTCATCAGCGGGTTCTACAACCCGCAGGAAGGCGAGGTGTTCTACAAGGGTGAAAAGCGCCCGCCTATGCGGCCCTACCAGGTGGCGCGCCTTGGCATCGCCCGGACGTTCCAGAACATCGCGCTGTTCGACGGGATGAGCGTGCTCGACAACATCATGACAGGTCGGCTGAACCACATGAAGGCCGGGATGTGGAAGCAGGCGATCTGGAAGGGTGCGGCGGAACGCGAGGAAACGGAAAACCGCGAAGCGGTGGAAAAGGTCATCGACTTCCTCGAAATCCAGGCGATCCGCAAGACGCCAGTGGGCCGGCTGCCCTATGGTCTGAAAAAGCGGGTCGAACTGGCCCGTGCGCTCGCGGCCGAGCCGTCGCTGCTGCTGCTGGACGAGCCGATGGCAGGCATGAACGTCGAGGAGAAGGAGGACATGAGCCGTTTCATCCTCGATGTGAACGATGAATTCGGCACCACCATCGCGCTGATCGAACACGATATGGGCGTTGTCATGGACCTGTCCGACCGCGTGGTCGTCATGGATTACGGCAAGAAGATCGGGGACGGCACGCCCGACGAGGTGCGCAACAACCAGGAAGTCATCGACGCCTATCTGGGGGTGAGCCATGACTAGGGGGGACGGACATGCCAACTGAATTCCTTTACGGCGTCGAGGTCGTCCTGAACGGGCTGATGGCCGGGGTTCTCTATGCCCTGGTGGCGCTGGGCTTCGTGCTGATCTTCAAGGCCTCGGGCATCTTCAACTATGCGCAGGGCGTTCTGGCGCTTTTCGCGGCGCTGACGCTTGTCGGGATCATGGAGGGGCAGGTGCCATTCGCTCACCTGATCAATGCCATCTTCGGCACCGAGATACATCATTTCGGCTGGCATGTGCCTGCCGTCCTCGCGATCCTGCTGACCGCGGCGGTCATGGTGCTGCTGGCATGGTGCGTGCATAACTTCGTTTTCCGTCACCTCGTTGGGCAGGAACCCATCATCCTGTTCATGGCCACGATCGGCCTGGCCTATTTTCTGGAAGGCGTGGGTGACCTCATGTGGGGGTCCGATATCAAGACGCTGGATGTCGGGTTGCCGCAGGGGGCATCCTTCTGGCTGGAGGAAAACACCGCGTTCCTTGGCGGTGAGGATTTCTATGGATTCTTCATCGACAAGCTGGACATGGTCGCCACGCTGGTGGCGGCGCTGCTGGTCATCGCACTGGTGCTGTTCAGCCAGTATACCAAGCAGGGCCGCGCCATGCGGGCCGTGGCCGACGATCACCAGGCGGCGCTGTCGGTGGGTATCAGCCTGAACTTCATCTGGGTGCTGGTCTGGTCGCTTGCGGGGTTCGTCGCGCTGGTCGCGGGCATCATGTGGGGGGCGAAATCTGGGGTGCAGTTTTCGCTGTCTCTGATCGCGCTCAAGGCATTGCCGGTCTTGATGCTGGGCGGATTCACCTCGATCCCCGGCGCCATCGTCGGCGGGTTGATCATCGGGGTCGGCGAGAAGCTGTTCGAATTCCTGATCGGCGCGCCCTACCTGGGCGGCGCCACGGAAAACTGGTTNGCCTATGTGCTGGCACTGATCTTCCTCGTCTTCAGGCCGCAGGGTCTNTTNGGCGAAAAGATAATTGAGAGGGTGTAGCGGCATGGCCAAGCTGATCGCCATTCTGAACGTCATCGCNTGGTCGGGCTTCTGGGCCTTCGGCTATCTGGCGCTGTCGAGCGACCCCGAGAATTCCGCGCGCATGGTCATCGCGACCATCCTGGCCTTCGCCGGCGCCGCTGTCGGTGCGCTGGCCTANTTCTGGCTGGTCCGCCATGCCGAGGAAATCGGTTACGCCCCCCGACACCAGCGCAAGCTGCCCAAGAACACCGACCCCGAGGAGGAAACCGATGCTCTATCGTGAGGCAGGCGATTTCAAGACGTCCTACCAGGACGACAGCCAGACCTTTCCGATCAAGTTCGACCGGTATCGCTACTATGCCGTGCTGGCCATCGCCTTCGGGGTCATCCCTTTCCTGATCAATGATTATTGGGCCAGTTCCATCCTGGTGCCCTTTCTGATCTATTCCATCGCTGCCATCGGGCTGAACATCCTGACCGGCTATTGCGGGCAGGTCAGCCTTGGCACCGGCGGGTTCATGGCCGTTGGGGCCTATGCCTGCTACAAGTTGATGACCGCTTTTCCGGATGTATCCATCGCTATCCATGTGGTGCTGGCAGGCGGGATCACGGCGTTGGTCGGCATGGCCTTCGGCCTGCCGTCGCTGCGCATCAAGGGGTTCTATCTGGCCGTGGCGACGCTGGCGGCGCAGTTCTTCCTCGTATGGCTCTTCAACAAGGTCAGCTGGTTCTACAACTACTCGGCCTCGGGGCAGATCACCGCGCCCGACCGTTTCGTTCTTGGCTACCAGGTGACCGGTGCGGAAACCACGGCGGTGGCGAAATACATGATTTGTCTGGTCTTCCTGACCGTCTGCGCCGTGATCGCCCGCAACCTGACACGCGGCACGCTGGGACGCACCTGGATGAGCATTCGCGACATGGACATCGCGGCCGAGATCATCGGGGTGAACCCACTCAAGGCCAAGCTGACCGCCTTCGGCTGGTCGTCCTTTTTCATCGGCATCGCCGGGGCGCTGTTCTTCGCCGTCTACCTTGGCGCGGTCGAGGTCGGCGAAGCCTTCGGCATCCAGAAATCTTTCCTTGTGCTCTTCATGATCATCATCGGCGGGCTGGGCAGCATCTTCGGCAGTTTCGCGGGGGCCGCCTTCATGGTGTTGCTGCCGGTCGTGCTCAAGGTCATCGGGGTCGACCTGTTCGGGTTCCCCACCGATATCGTTGCGCATTTCCAGCTGGTGATCGTGGGGGGGCTGATCATCCTGTTCCTTGTGGCTGAACCGCATGGGCTGGCCCAACTGTGGCGCGTGGCCAAGGAGAAACTCAGACTATGGCCCTTCCCCTACTAGGGGCGGGCCGAACCAAGCGACCGGGGCGAACCCCGGCACCCAACATCGGACCAACAAACGGGAGGAGAAACCGATGAAATCGACGAAACTTGCAGCCCTGGCCCTTGCCGGCGCCGTGGCCTCGGGCCCGGCCCTGGCCGAGCTGGTCATCCCGACCTCAGCTACCGGACCGGCCCCTATGCCGCCGGCGGCATTCCGTTCTCGGATGGCTACCAGGACTATTTCACGCTGCTCAATGAACGTGACGGGGGCATCGGCGGCGAGCCGATCCGCCTGATCGAATGCGAAACCGGCTACAACACCGAAAAAGGCGTAGAATGCTACGAGTCCACCAAGGGCGAGGGCGCCCTGGTCTATCAGCCGCTGTCCACGGGCATCACCTATCAGCTGATCCCCAAGACCGAGGCCGACGGCATCCCGCTTCATACCATGGGCTATGGCCGCACCTCGGCCGCCAATGGCGCGGTGTTCCGCAACGTGTTCAACTACCCGGCCAACTACTGGGACGGGGCCAGTGTGATCGTGAACTATCTGCTGGAAGAGAACGGCGGCAGCCTTGAGGGCAAGTCCATCGCGTTGCTGTATCACAACTCCGCCTATGGCAAGGAGCCGATCCGTACGTTGGAGGCCTTGTCGGAGATCCATGGCTACGACCTCAGCCAGCTGGCCGTGGACCATCCCGGCCAGGAGCAGAAGTCGCAATGGCTTCAGATCCGCCGCGAACGCCCGGACTATGTTGTCATGTGGGGCTGGGGCGTGATGAACCAGGTCGCCGTACAGGAGGCTGCCAATATCGGCTTCCCGATGGAGAACTTCATCGGCAATTGGTGGGCCGGTGCAGAACATGACGTGACCCCCGCCGGGGCCGCGGCGGACGGCTACAAGTCGCTGAACATGAACCGCATCAACCCCGACCTGCCGGTCTTTGATGACATCCGCGAACACGTGGTCGATGCGGGATTGGCCGCTGGTGACGGGTCCAACGTGGGATCGGTTCTTTATACCCGTGGCATGTATGCCGCCATGCTGGCCGCCGAGGCGATCGAGACCGCCCAGGAGATCCACGGCGTGTCGGCTATCACCCCGGCCATGATGCGCGACGGCATGGAAGCGCTGGAAGTCACCGAGGCGACCATGGAGGAGTGGGGCGCCCCTGGTGTCGGCCCGGCCTTTGAAGTCACCTGCGCCGATCACGGCGGGTCCGGCATGGGCATCATCCAGCAATGGGATGCCGAGGCTGGCCAGTTCGTGGCGCTGACCGACTACATCGAGAGCGACAGCAGCGTCATCGACCCGCTGGTCGAGGAAGACAGTATGGCCTATGCCGCCGAGAACGGCGTCGAGCCGGGCTGCAACTGATGTAACCCGATCCGGGGGGCGGCATATCCTGCCGCCCCCCGGGCCTCTGCCCTGGACTGATTGGGGCGAACCTAGAGCTATCAACCTTAATGGAGCGTTGAGCCATGCTGGATGCCACGACCGAGACCGACACGGTCCTGGAGGTCAACAATATCGAGGTGATCTACAATCACGTGATCCTCGTGCTCAAGGGCGTGTCTCTGAGCGTGCCCAAGGGCGGTATCACGGCGCTTCTGGGCGGCAATGGCGCGGGCAAGACCACGACGCTCAAGGCGGTGTCGAACCTTCTGCATTCCGAGCGTGGTGAGGTGACCAAGGGCAATATCCGGTATAACGGCGAACGCATCCAGGATCTTGGCCCCGAGGAAGTGGTCAAGCGTGGCGTTATCCAGGTGATGGAGGGGCGCCATTGCTTCGAACACCTGACCGTTGAGGAAAACCTGTTGACCGGGGCCTACACCCGCGGCGACGGGCGTGGCGCCGTTAGTGCCGATCTGGAGATGGTCTACGACTA
>PR_CR_10_Liq_2_inCRDRAFT_1000234_pt1 | contig 15962 bp, 12 predicted proteins | sample PRCRCaboRojoPR_FD_10245 | JGI IMG/M metagenome (IMG submission 10245) | reverse complement strand
CCCGCCAGCCTTCCACGAAGTTGCGGGACTTATTGAGCTCTACGTAGCGGTCCATCATCTGCTGTATAGGCTCGTCGGCCTCAATAATGACATTCTGGGCTTGCCCGAAGCCAAGGCATCCTATCATGAAGAGGGCGGAAAACAGGACTCTGAGTAACATTATAATCGTTTTGATCATTCAATGGCCTATGCCTTTGGCAGGCTTATTCCGAAGCCGCACTAGCAGGAAATTGATGCAAATTTCCTAAAATTAAGGAATTATAACGAGGGGAAGTCATTAAAAATGACGAATACTATAGCAGCGCTGTCACGGCCAGACATTTTGAATAGTGTGGATAGAGACAAGAAGTTGCTTTGCAATTCATGCCCGTAACGGCGTGCCTAATGCGTGAAGAGTAGCACAGCCAGCCTTATCCTCCAATAATCGTAACGCCGGAAGAAGTGCCGATACGGTCAGCACCTGCTTTAATAAACTGCTCGGCCTCCCAACGGGAACGAATCCCACCAGAGGCTTTGATTTTGGCTTTGCCATCGGCAAGGCGTTTGAGCAATTCGACGACCTCAATAGTTGCGCCACCACCATTAAAACCGGTTGAAGTCTTTAGGTATTCCACTTCTTTGTCCAGGCAAATGCCAACAACCCGCTCGATTTCTTCCTGAGTGAGCAGGGCGGTTTCCAGAATAATCTTTATTTGCTTGCCTTTGAGGTGGGTGGCTGTGGTGAGGCTGTCGATATCGTTAGTGACGTAGTTCCAGTTACCGGATTTTACCGCACAGACATTAATCACCGCATCGATTTCAGACGCCCCTTCATCAATAGCTCTTTTGATCTCCTCAATTTTGGCAGGAGTGGAGGCATAGCCCATCGGAAAACCTACCACAGTTGCTACCGCAACGGTGCTATCTTCGCAGAGGTCTGCTGCCCGCTTTACATGGAAAGGAGGTACGCATACAGCGGCGAAATGATGCTGCTGTGCTTCCCGGCATAATTGCTCAATGTCTTCCGTCGTACAATCAGGTCTGAGTAATGTATGGTCAATGTAACCGCTTAGGTTCATCTTGGTATTCAGGGTTTATTCTTCAGGTATAGAATGATTAGGTGGTGCAATATATCACAAATATCTTTTTCGGGCGGCATTCCTTTCCAATTCATGTGGAGAATGATCGTCAAACCCGGCTGCCTTGTTGAAAACTACCCTGATTAGGGTAAAAAACGAAGCCCGGAATCAGAGGGGGCTGTTCCGGGCTTCGTAAGTAGGGGTTGCCCCTAATTATCTGCCATGGCAGTGCTTGTACTTCTTACCGCTGCCACAGGGGCAAGGCTCGTTTCTGCCCACTTTCTTTTCGTTGCGGACTACCGTTTGAGGCTTGGGCCGGCGGCTCACGCCCTCTGCAGCTGCCCGGGCGGCACGCTCTTCAGCAGACCGGTTAGTTTTGACCTTACTAAGGTCGGTGCGCTGCTCACGCGCCTGCTCAAGGGTACGGCCATCGGCAAAAATCAGAGTGCCTCTTGACAGGTAGGACGTCACTTGCTCGTTGATTTCGAAGATGAGCTGCTCAAACAAGTTGTACGCCTCCATCTTATAGATCACAAGCGGGTCCTTTTGCTCAAAGGAGGCAGCCTGAACAGATTCCTTTAGCTCGTCCATAGACCGCAGGTGCTCCTTCCAGCGCTCGTCGATGATGGCGAGTGTGACCGCTTTTTCAATGTCCCGGCGGATCGACTTGCCGTTGGATGTGATGGCAGATTCCAGGTCAGCAGTAACAGCCATAGGTTTTGTCCGGCCATCGCTGAATGGGATTACGATACGCTTGATCTGATTTTTTTCCTCATGTTTCTCAATGAAGAAAGGCATCAGCGCATCCGTAATCTGAGTCATCTTCCGGTCGTAGAACTCGTCGAACTGTTTTTCGAACCGGTCCTTCACTTCTGCTTCCGGAGCCTCTTTGAAATCGATGGCATCCATCTTGGGATCCATACCCAGTACACCAAGGGCGTCGCGGCGGAAGCTTTCGAAGTCACCCGTTTCCCGGTGAACAGCCACCAGGTTCTCGAGCATACTCTCAAACATATTATTGACATCCACGGAAAGGCGCTCACCGGAAAGGGCATTGTCGCGCTTCTTATAGATAGCCTCCCGCTGAATATTCATCACGTCATCGTACTCCAGCAGCCGCTTGCGGATACCGAAGTTGTTTTCTTCCACTTTTTTCTGTGCCCGCTCAATGGATTTGGTCACCATGGAGTGCTGAATGACCTCGCCCTCCTCGTGGCCCATGCGGTCCATCAGCTTGGCAATACGCTCAGACTGGAAGAGCCGCATGAGGTTGTCTTCCAGCGATACATAAAACTGTGAGCTACCGGGGTCGCCCTGACGCCCGGCACGGCCGCGCAACTGCCGGTCTACCCGCCGGGAGTCGTGGCGCTCCGTACCTATGATGGCCAAACCGCCACTGTCTTTTACTTCCTGACCAATCTTGATGTCGGTACCCCGGCCGGCCATGTTGGTGGCAATGGTTACATTGCCTGGCTTACCGGCTTCAGCAACTACTTCTGCCTCGCGCTGATGCTGCTTGGCGTTCAGTACGTTGTGGTTGATATGGCGCAGCTTCAGCATCCGGCTCAGGACCTCGGATACTTCTACAGAAGTGGTACCTACCAGAACAGGGCGCCCTTGCTCCGTCAGGTTAACAATCTCTTCAATTACGGCATTAAACTTCTCCCGGGCCGTCTTAAAGATCAGGTCTTCCCGGTCATCCCTGATAATTGGCTTATTGGTCGGTATGACGGTCACATCCAGCTTGTAAATTTCCCAAAGCTCGCTGGCTTCCGTCTCTGCCGTACCGGTCATACCGGAAAGCTTGTGGTACATCCGGAAGTAGTTCTGCAGGGTAACCGTAGCATAGGTCTGTGTGATATCGCCGATCTTTACATTCTCTTTCGCTTCCAGTGCCTGGTGCAAGCCATCAGAGTAGCGGCGGCCTTCCATCATACGGCCCGTCTGCTCGTCCACAATTTTCACCTGTCCGTCCATGACCACGTATTCCTGGTCTTTCTCGAAGAGGGTGTAGGCTTTCAGCAGCTGGCTCATGGAGTGCAGGCGCTTGGACTTCACAGAGAAGTCCTGGCTCAGCTTGGTTTTGGCTTCCTGCTTTTCCGCCTCTGTCATCGAATCGTTGTCATCGATTTCCACCATGGAGGTAGCGATGTCGGGCATCACGAAGAATTCAGGGTCAGAAGTGCCCTGGGAGAGGTACTCAGCTCCATACTCCGTTAGCTCAACGTTGCGGTTCTTCTCATCAATGGTGAAATAGAGTGGCTCATCTACAAGGTGCATGTTTTTGGACTGCTCCTGCATGTAGAAGTTCTCGGCTTTCTGCATGGCGACCTTCACACCATCCTCGCTGAGGAATTTGATCAGCGGGCGGTACTTTGGCAGGGCGCGGTAAGCGCGCAGCAGGGCCATACCGGCTTCTCCTTCCTGGTAGCCCAACTTACCTTCCTTAAATAAGCGTTTGGCCTCAGCCAGGTACTCTGTGGCTAGTTTACGCTGTGCAGTAATGAGCTTCTCCACAAAAGGCCGGAGGCTGACATACTCCTGGTCTTCACTGCCCTGAGGGACTGGTCCGGATATGATCAGCGGGGTACGGGCATCGTCAATCAGTACGGAGTCAACCTCATCGATCATGACGAAATGGTGCTTGCCCTGCACTTTCTCATCGATGGAGCGCACCATATTATCCCGCAGGTAGTCGAAGCCGAATTCGTTATTGGTACCGTAGGTAATGTCGCATTGGTAAGCTTTGATGCGCTCGTCGGAATGCGGGCGGTACTTATCAATACAGTCTACGGTAAGGAACAGGAACTCGAAAATAGGGCCCACCCATTCCTGGTCACGCCGGGCGAGGTAGTCGTTTACGGTGATGACGTGTACGCCCTGCCCGGACAAGCCGTTGAGGTAGGCAGGGAGGGTGGCTACAAGGGTCTTACCTTCACCGGTTGCCATTTCCGCGACTTTGCCATCGTGGAGGACCATACCACCGATCAGCTGTACATCGTAGTGCACCATGTTCCAGGTGATTTCACCACCGGCTGCTATCCAGCTGTTCTTCCAAACCGCCTGATCGCCTTCGATAGAGACGTAGCCTTTCTTAGGGTCTGCAGCAATATCCCGGTCGTGTTCGGTAGCCGTCACCCGGATTTCAGAAGAAGCAGAAAAACGCCGGGCGGTTTCTTTGACTACAGCAAAAGCCTCTGGCAGGATCGACTTCAGTATTTCTTCGAGGTGCTTGTCGCGGTCTTTTTTGAGCTCGTCCAGTTCCCCGAAGAGCGCTTCCTTGCGGTGCAGTTCCTCTTCCTCATTGGCTTCGGCCTGAGCTTCCGCAATATCTTTATCGATACCAGCCAGGTGTTCGGCGATGCGGGTGCGGAACTCCTGTGTTTTGTTCCGCAGCTCATCGTTGGACAGGCCAGAGAGCCCTTCGAAGATTTCGTTAACCTCTTCAACGACAGGCATGTACATGTTGACATCGCGCTCCTGCTTGGTGCCAAACACTTTTTTAATGGATTTTGCTATAGCATTAAACATATGAGAAAATTTCCAATGTTAGTCTTTTATTGTGGCGCAAAGATAAATATATTTGCGGCGTTTCGAGCATCTGCAAGGTGGGTAACCGGATGATCTTGCCGCTTCTCATGCATATATCGTACCAGTGGGCACAACTGTGCCATTTTGACACGCACAAAATAAACAGAATGAAATAATTATAGGTTGATATAAGCGTTGATAAATAGCAGACAAGCTTTGCTTTTACCGGGCTTTTCCGGTTGAAACCTGTTTCTTGCACTATGATTGATCCGAGGCTATCCATTTCAGTTCTTTTTTTTATCATTTTCGTCACCGGGCTGTCATCCTGTCGCGAAAACGGGCTTAAAGATATCCGTGACTACTATTTCCCGCTCCGGGAGCTGGAAGAAGGGCTGGTTTATGAGTATCAACCGGTTTACGTGGATTCCCTTACGCCGGCTTACTGGTATTACCGGTCCTTTATTCAGGAGGAAGGCGTATTCCTGACGGGGACTTATTATGAGTATGACCTGGTCCCTCTTCAGCTGGTGCGGGAGGAACTGGTGCGCAACGGTATGCTGGTACAGGATGTTTATCTGTACGAAGAAGAGCCTGATAGCACGGGGCAGCAAAGCCAAACGGCTGTTGAAGTCCTGGAGGGGAGCGCTTTCCCCTTTGAGGTGACAGACAGCTCGGGTGTTTTTTTATATAAAATCCGCTGGGCGCCTCCGCAGGACAGTGGGGCGGTGATCACACTGGTGAAAAACCGGCGCTACCTGAAAGACACCGTGGTACAGGCGCTGGGGTCAACCCACGATGCGGTGGTCTTTGAGGTCCGTGAGTTGCTTTCCTATGATAAGGAAGGTGTTTTTGAACAGGAATACGGCGGCCGTGAAATTTATGCAGAAGGCATAGGGCTGGTCTATTACGATAAGAAAATTGGCGGGAGCAGGGCGCTGAGCTATGCGCTTGAACGCCGGTATCCCATGAACGAACTAGAAGAACAGTATGAACAAAGAATCAGAGCAGCGCAGTAAATATGGATGGATAGCGATAATCCTTTTTCTTGGCCCCTGGGCCTCCCTTTCGGCGCAGATCGCTCCACCTGAGTTTTTGTGCGTTAGCAATGATACGCTGCGCTGGGACCTGCCGATGATCAACTGCGGCCCGGTCAACGGATACGAAGTTTATGCCAGCCAAAATGAGAACGGGCCTTACACCCTGCTGGCTTCTGTCACAGACCCTGCCATTGATTTTTTCTACCACGATTCGCCCGGGGCCGGCACTTGGTATTATTATTTGCAAACTGATGCGGACTGCCCCGGAGAACCAATGGTCACTTCTGATACCCTCGATTCGCTTATTCCACTTCCGGCCGTGCTGCAGTCGGTCTCTGTTGAGAATGGGGACGTGGTCGTCAACTGGGCGAACAGCCCGTCCCCGGAAGTAGTGGGCTACATCATTTCCCGGGAGGTAGACGGGGTCGGCTCGGTGGTCCTCGATACCGTCTTTTCCGGCAATACTTATCTGGATACCGAAGCAAGCCCGGGCGCACAACAGGAGACCTACTTCATTGAATCGATTGACCCTTGCGGCAATAAAAGTATTGTTGCAGCACCTCATTCCACCATTCTGCTGGAAGCCAGTGATTTTGATGACCCCTGCCTCCGTAATGTGACCCTTTCCTGGACACCTTATATTGGATGGAATAGCGGCGTGGCGGAATACCAGATTTACGAAGCGGGCGACAGTACTTCCTGGGCTTTGGTGGGGACTGTAGATGGTGCGGAGTCTGAATTTCAGTTTGAAACTACTGAAAATGCGCGGGAGTATTGCTTTTCTATTGTTGCCATTCAAAACAACGGAGATCAGCAAGCCCGCTCGAATACCGTCTGCGCCACTGCTATGATCAACGATCCGGTGGAAACCCTCGTGATGGCCAATGCCACCGTTATGAATGGCGAAGTACAGCTCCAATGGTTTTGGAACGATAATGCACTCATTGACAGCTACACCCTGCAGCGGGCTGGTGCCAATAGCAATTTTGCCGGTTTGCTTACGCAGCCTCCGGTTCTGCCACTCAGCAATCAGAATACATACACGGATGCGGGTATCAACCCCTCCACGGAGTCCTACTCCTATCAGGTGCTGACCACGGATGCCTGCAGTGTGGAGATGACCTCCAATACCGCTGCAACGATCTGGCTGCAGGCGGAGGGCCAGAACGGTGTGAATACTCTGGAATGGACACCTTATACTAACGGTAGAGGCACCCTTCAGGGCTACCGGGTTTTCCGGTTAGAAGCCGGTGCGCCCATAGAGCTGGGCTTCTTCGACGCCAATACCCTGACCACTACTGATGAGGTAGACCTCGGTGATCCGGATCAGGCTCAGGCCTGTTACTTTGTGGAAGCGGAAGCCATAGTTGAAATCGGTACAGATACGACGATGGCCCTGCAAAGCCGCTCGAACCTTGCCTGTGCAATACAGACGGCCAAGGTCTACGTCCCCAATGCCTTTTCTCCCAATAACGATGGCGTAAACGATATCTTTCGCCCCTACCTCCAGTTCGGTACCCCACTGGCCTACAGCCTCCGGATATTTGACCGCTGGGGCGGACTCGTCTTTGAATCCCAGGATTACGGTCAGGGCTGGGACGGGCTGCGTGGTACGGAGCCTTTAAATATCGGCGCCTACGCCTTCCAGCTCCGTATCGAGCAGGCAGACGGCACCCTTATTGAGCGTTCCGGAGAGATCTACCTCGTTCGTTAAAAAAGGAGAGCGGAAGGGAAACTTTATGGTCCGTTCCGCAGTTTTTCTAGTGTCTTCAAACAAAGGATAAAATTAGTGCCCAAAAGCTGGGTGCTTTTCAAAAAACCTTTATATTTGCAGTCCGCTAAAAATACAGCGGCAAACGGTTGGGTGGCCGAGTGGCTAGGCAGAGGTCTGCAAAACCTCGTACGGCGGTTCGAATCCGCTCCCAACCTCAAACTAAATTTCTAATAGCCTGTAGTTCAATGAATTACGGGCTATTTCTTTTTTCTGTTGTTGCCTGTGTTGTCGGTTTGATTCATTTTCATGTAATTTAGCCCCATGTTCAGGTTTTCAGCCTGTCATTCTTCATTCATCCATTCCGGTAAATTATCCCCTATTACTATTGTAGGTGGTTGCACTGCCATTATATCCCCGTCAATTTTCGCTTCTACTGCTTTCAGCTTCGGTAGTGCGAATTCCAATAACTTGAAGTAGGCGTTCACCCTATCCTTCGGTTCCAGGTGTTCCAAGTCTTCTATTATCCTATCAAAGGTGGAATCTAGCAGCATCTTCACCCGTTCCCGAAGTTCCTTCACATCTTTATTGGTTCTGCCCTTCGGCCGTCCCTTTGGGTTGCCACTTGCTCCGGGCTTAAAACGTCCGTTGTCTTTGCGCTTGGTCATATCTCAAAAGTTTAGTTAGTCCTGTATCAGCCTGTTTTTTACAGGTTAAAAGTTAAGGTTTTCCAGCCTGAAGTTCACCCCCCATGCCTATTTTTGCACGCTGTCCGCTGGGCTGAAGCGAACGATGTGGGGAAGGTAGCCTAAACCCTGAAGCTTACCCCCTATACCCTTTATTCAGACAACAGATACCAGCCGTGGGGCGAACGATGTAATGAAGTAGGGGTGAAGGATAGAATAAGCCCGTACCCCCTGTCATTTTTTTACTAAAAACATAGCGTACACTTCTGAACCGTGGGGCGGACGATGTGGGGAAGAAGTGAATAGCTATTTAGGTATGCCGTGGGGCTACTGTTCCACTTCCAGCCCGAATACTTCCACTAGCTTCACCACTTCATCTTCCTTTCCTTCTGCCATATCTGCCAGCTTCCCAGCTTCAGCTTCAGCCAGCCCCAGCCGTTTCAGTTCTGCTTTGATAGTCCGTTCCTGCTGTGGTGACTGTGGCTTCAGGTTCCAGGCAGCCGGAAGCCCGTCTTCATCTATTAGAACCTTATGCCCGTTGTCCCAGGCTTCGTACTGCCAGCCAGCAGGAAGGGCTGGTTCCTTCTTCGGGGAAGGCTGCTGTGGTGACTGTGGCTTCAGAATCCGTTCAGCCTTCAGGGCTTCACTGTATGTGATACCATGCTGCCCAGCTATATAGTAGAAGGTTGAAATTGTATATCTGTAGCCCTTACCCTTGCAGTGGTTATACTGCTTGTCTGCTTCCCGGAAGGAATACCTGGGGTAAAACTGGCTTACCCTGTGGAAGTAGTCCCTGCCATTTTCCCCGAATTCATTAGCCAGGGAACAGCCTATGGCAAACCAATCTGAATAAGGTGCTGTAATATCCAGCCCCCGCTTTTCTATCTGCTGAAGGCATAGTTCAACCTTCTTCCCTTCATCAGTATCTTCCTGGTGGAACGAAGGCTGGTAGGTTTCTTTCACTTCCCGCTTCACCCGTCTGTAGGGAACAGCTTCAGGGTTAAAGTAGGCATCTTCATCCCAGCTAAAAGCCCGAAGGCTGGCTACATTTTTGGGCGCATTGTCCAGGACAATACCCAGCTTCAGGAAGTCTTCTGCCAGTGCCCTAAACTGGGCTTTGTGCATGGTAGGATAAGCCAGTGGGATAAGCCCCCAGTAGCCGTTCCCCCCAGCCGATAAGCCACAATAAGCCACTTCAGGCAGCCGGGAAATTTGAAGCTTCAGTTCCTGGTAGTTAGTGATATTCCTGTTATCCTTGAAATCAATATCGAATTGAATCAAACCTGAATGTTCTACCAGGCAGTCTTCTTTCCGTTTTGGGCTGAAGATTCCACTGGGCGTAATACAGGGCAGCTTCTCTTTCAGGGTTTTCCGTTCTTCCTTATCTGTAGTAGCCCGAAGCTTCAGAACGGCATCTTTGTACTTATCCGAATGAAGCCAGGTGTTCAGGTTCACCAGCTTAGGTTCCGTCTGGTAGTGATTAGGGAAGCCAGAAATTTTCACATTCAGTCTATCCATTTTTTTTCTATAAATGTTTGTTTCAGCCTGCATATCCTACACTTCCTACACTTAACAAGGTGTTTCCGTCTTTATAGTGTAAGTAGTGTAGGTTATGCAGGTTCCAGAACACTTTTATTTTTTTTCTTCTGAATCCGAGAATGAAGGGTTTTTTTCACAATTCATTCACTTTGGATAAGTACACTGTCCAGCCGGAACTTCTTCGGGCGCATACATAGCCCAGCCCTTCCAGCCGTTTCCTGAAGTTCTTGCTGGCTACTGGCTTGAATCCATTATCAATGCAGTAGGAACGGTATTCCTGGAATACATACTTCAGGGCTTCATTTTCTTCAGGGCTGGGCTGGTAGTTCATTTCTTCCAGGAACATAGCTACTGAATCCGATTCCCGCTGAAAGTCGCTCAGAATCTTATCCACTTTGGGGTAGTGGGTGAATTTCTTATTCCTTAGAATCCTGTCCAGCCCTTTCAGTACCCAGTTCAGTACCCCAGGCAGTTCTTCCTTAATGATATTGTTTGCTAAATCTAAATCCCTTTCTTCTTCTGGAATGGTAACATCAAAGGGAATAATGAGGAACCGTCTGAAGTAACCGTGGGTATGTTCCACTTCAGTAGGTAGGACGTTGCAGTTGAATGCTAGTCTGGCATATTTTTCAGCTATGAAGCTATTCCCATATTTCAGCCTACACTGAACAGGTTCCCCACTGGCTAAAGTCTTCCATAGTTCAGTATCAATGTTCCCCCCTATTTCACTTCCATAGTTCAGCAGCTTATTCACTATCTGTGCCCGGTTATGTTCTTCGTTCAGGTGCTTCAGGCTGTAATTGGTTATGTTTTCCTTCCCCAGCAGTGCGTTCAGAATGTCGAAGAATACACTTTTCCCATTGGCCCCAGTACCATATAGCAGTAGTACCTTTTCAAACCTGAATACTTCCTTCATGGTGAAGATTGCAGCTATGTATTCTGCTAGGATATGTCTGGCAGGTTCATCTGGCTGAACCCTTTGCAGGTAGGTATCAAACTTCGGGCAGGTGGCTTTTGAGTTGTAGTCAAAGGGAAGGCAGTAGGTTAAAAAATCTTCTGCCCTATGTTCCCGAAGCATCACACCACTGGGCGTAATTTCCAGGGTTCCGTTGTTCAGGTTCACCAATGTAACCCCAGGTTCCGGTTCAGGTGGTGGGAAGTAGCCTACTGCTAGGAATTGATTGAACAGTTCATTCCGGTAGGTGTGGTGCTTTGTTTCCAGCAGGTGTATTTTCTTCACCTTATCGTACTTCTTCTTCCACATCTGGATAGCACATCCACCGAGGAAGTTTTTGAATTCCCTGGCTTCCACCACTTCATGGTACTTCCCATTGAAAACGTATATGAAGTCACCCTGGATAGTTAGCCCCAGCCTTTGCTGCCTGGTTATTTCCAGAATCTTATCTACAGTGGCTACAATAACGTGCTTCAGCTTGGGCTTTTCATCTTCTTCCAAATCCAGTTCTTCCCTGAAATCTACCCCAGGAACGGAAGCCAGTACCTTCAGCAGGGTTCTGTTCATAATGGCAGCCGGGGCTTCTGCTTCTTCACTGGGCAGGGAATTCAGGCTTTGCCCTACTGGTATTTGAACCGCGAATTCTGTATCTTTGATATTCATAATAATCAGTTTTTAATAGGGCAGCTTGAAGAAGGCTGCCCTTTTTGGTTAGTGAATGGGGCTAAAATGGAATGTCATCTTCTGTTTTGACATGGTAATGACTGTCAAATTTTATGTGCCAAGGGGTATAGGCATCTATAAATATTTCCAGCTCCCCAACGCCTTCAATGTCTTTTTGAATCTTATAGGAAAGTGAATCTGAAGCGATTCCTGCAATAGGAAATTCTGGGGCTTTATGCCAGGGGAAGGCTACCCTTTGCATCTTCATTTCATCCACTACAGTATCATTATTGAAGTAGGCTACCGAATTCAGGGCTTCTTCAAATGAAAGTAGTTCATTCAGGAAGCCCTGCCCAACCTGTCTTTCCCAGTCACTATAGTTATCCCAGTCGGGGAAGAAGTCTGTAGGGTTCCTGTCTTCTTTCCGGTTTACGATATAGGCCGTAGCAGGGATATTCTTCAGTTCTTCCCCTTTGAATTCAATATGATTCAGGGTAAGCTTCAGGTAGTACAAGTTCATAATAATCAGATTTGAATGTGAGAAATAAGGTTAAAGTGAAGCCAGTGCTGCCTGAACTTCTTCCCGTTTGAATCGTGGCAAACCATGTATGTATCTTTTCTGAAGGGTTCCTTCCCGGCTGTAATTATCTACGGTAGCAAGGGAACAGGATAGATAGTCAGCTACTTCCTTCCTAGTCATATATTCAGGAAGGTTCTGCTGTTCCGGCTGTGGTGGAACATACTGCTTCAGAACTGCTTCCAGGCTGCTTTGAATCAGTTCCTGAAGTTCGGCTGGCTGTATTACTATTGTCTTCATGTTGCGTTTATTTTTGCGCAATATGAAGCCCTATTTGTTTCCTAACTTTCCTAACTTTCCCATAGGAAAGAAGAAAGTTTACCCTATTAGCTTTCTGTATTCTTTTTCCAGTTCTGCCTGCCCTTTGCTCGACTCATTTGTGAAGTTTCTGGCTACATACCTTAATGAAAAACGTTCTTCGAAGAAGACTGAAAACTGTTTTTTCTTCGCTTCACCTTCTATTTTCCCTTTCAATACATTGTATAAAGCTTTGATAGGTGTGCCTACCCTTCTTATATCCTCCGTCCTACTGAACCTGTATTTCCCTTCTTCATCCAGCCAGCCGAAGTTCCCCAGCAGCATCCTACAGATAGCTTCCACTTCTTCCCAGTCGGTTTCACCAGGAAGGGCTGGGCTGTTCTTAGGAAGAAAGGTTGTGATTAGTAGCCGGGCTTGCAGCAGGTTTTTGAACTTCAGCAGGTGGAACTGTTCCCGCTGGGTATTGTCCGCTTTCCCCATGCTGGTATCTGTTGGAAAGGAATGATAGGCAGCCTGAACTTCACCTTCCAGCTTATCTATTTCAGCCTTCACTGCCTGAAGGAAATCTTCATCAGAAAGGGCTGCTTCCCGTTTCACCTGCCATGAATTCAGGAATCGGTTTGCTAGTGGGAACCACTTCACCTTCATTGTAGCATCCCCAGCAAACTGGGCTGTTTCTGGGTAGTCGGCTACTATCCCCTGAATCAGTTCCAGGCAAAGCTTCCTGTTCTGCCTGGCTTCTTCAATCTTCAGCTTCATCCATTCAGCAGCATCTTCCACTTCTTCTTCCAGGATAGCTTCAGCAGGGTTTTCCAATAGTGCCCACTGTGACGGGAAGTCTTTGGTGGAATAGTACCAATCCAGCCAGGGCTGAAAACGTGGTGGGGTTCTTCCAGTCCATTCCCGATAGAACCCAGCAGCTTCTGAATATTCCACTTCCACTTCCTTCAGCCTGTCTTCATAAGTCTGGGCAGCTTTGCGGAAGATAGGGTTCAGCCTGTCCTGAATCCCCTGCTGAATCTTCTGGAATTTCGGGGCTATCTTCTTCAGGGCTTTATCCAGCCGTTTCTGCTTATCGTCTTCCATGCTGCTATCCTTTTTTACGTTTCTTCAAAGTCTTCCCGGTTCTGGCTTCCCATGCTGCTATCCGGCAGGAATCACTACAATACTTTGCCCTACTGCTGTAGTACACAAACTTTTCCCCGCAATGCTGGCAGGGCTTAATTCTATCAGATAATTCCACTACTTCCTTCTGAATCACTACTTCGGGCTGGGCTGCTTCGGGCTGGGTGTACGCTGTTCCGTTGGTACGGTTTTCCGTTGTACGCTGTTCCGTTATGGAAGGAATCCTGAAGCCGATAGGCTGTCTAGGGGCTGAATTATCTGAAGGGCTGGGCTGCTTCGGGGCTGAATTCCTGAAGTAAGGGCTGAAGGTTTGAACGGTATCTTCTTCATCTTCTTCCCGCTTGAAGGTGTAGGTGGCTGCTACTTCATACTTCAGCCTTTTGGCTTGCCATATTAAGCCCAGTAGGAAGAAATCAGCAAGGGCTGCCAGTAGCCCCAGGACAATACCGAAGTTCAGGTTCCGGCTGGTAACTTTTTCAACTTCTGCCTGGTGGGCTGCTTCATCTTTTTCTTCCAGTGCTGCTATCCGCTGAAGCAGTAGGGCTTCAATCTTCTTCGCTTCATTAATCCCTTTGTTTGCATCCCTTGTTACCTTCCCCTTCCAGGTAGTATTCTGAAGCTTCTGGATAGTAGCCTGCTGAAGCTGAAGCTGGTGGTTCAGGCTATCTATTTTACTATTTGTCGGTGGTGGTGGGGTAGGGGCTGTTTCTGTTACCAGGTACTTCCCCCCAGTGTAGGAAGCCCCCATACTTAGGGCGAAGCATAGTGCCAGCCCTACTACAGCCAGGGCAGCTATCTTCCCGGCCGTGAAATATTCCTTTCCCAGGGAAGAAATTATTCCCCGCTTTCCCAGTTCAACGGCTACGGCTACCAGAAACAGCAGGAAGCCCAGAACTGAAGCGATAAGGGTAGAATAGGAAGAAATAAGGAATAGAATGAAGAAGGAAGCAGTAAGGGCTGAAAAGATGTTTGGTACATAACTGGCTGTCATCAGCAGCTTCACCTTCCTGCTGTTGGTTTCTGCCAGGCTACCTTCAATAAATTCAGCTTTGCATTGCTCGATAAACTTCGCTTCTTCTGAAGCTTTCAGGTTTTTCCTGTCTTTGGATAAAAATTGCATCTTTGTAAAAATTGTATTAAGCAATTCCCCAGCCCTTCTAGGTTCTAAGCTTTCGGGCTGGGGTTTTCTATTTCGCTATCTTTAGTGGTGCTTTCCCGGTAAAAAATTCATGTTCCGATAGGGTAACAGCCCGTTCTTCACTTGTCACTTTGATATACTTCATGAAGCTGGCTACTGTGGTGTGCCCGGTGAATTTCATTATATCGGCTGCTGCCATTCCCCGTTTGAAGGCATTGGTAGCAAAGCTTCGCCTGGCTGTGTGAGTAGAAATAAGTTCCCACTTTTCAACCATCTTTGAAGAATGTTGCCCAGCCCGGAATTCATTCACTTCAATCTTCTGGCTGAACCCTGCTATCTTCCCCAGTTCCTTCAGGTACTTATTCAGCTTCTGGTTTGATATAGCTGGTGGGGCTTTCATATCGTACTTTTCCAGAATAGATACCAGCATGGGGTTCACTACAGGAAGAACTACCTTCTGCTTAGTCTTCTGGGTAGTCATTACCAGGCAGGGCACTATTCTTCCCCCATGTTCCACTTCCTGAATGTTCTGGGGCTGAATTTTAGTGTAGTCTGAAAAGCGAAGCCCAGTCAGACAACCAATCACAAACAAGTCCCTAACTTTTTCCAGCCGTTCAGATAGCCCTTCCAGGCTGAATAGGTGTGCTATTTCCTTTTCCGTCAGGTAGATGTTTTCTATTTCCTTCTTAGGAATACTGAAGCGTACCTTCCCGGCTATATCCTGCTGGATTATTCCCCGCTTGAAGGCATCCTTCAGGAATGTTCGTAAGGTGCTTAGAATCTTATTCACATAGGAATCACTAAAATTCAGCCCTTCAGGGTTCTTCAGGGTGAATAGGTAGGAAAGGAAGTCATTCTTCCATTCTTCAGTTATGCTATCAAATTCCAGTACCTTCTTCTTAGCCTGACTGTAGTTCTGAAGGTGGAATAAAGCATTTTTGTAAACCTGAACTGTCCCTTTTTTGAAATTCATCTTTTCCCGTTCCTCAATAAACATCTGGGCGTATTCGATAAGGGTAGGAACAGAATCTTCCCGCTGTTCAATTTTAGCCTTCAGGGCTGCTTTGAACTTAGAAGGGCTGGGTACTATGCCTACAGTTTTGAAGCTGTAGTGAATTTCCATGCACTGGGCTTCCAGCCGATTCAGCATCGCATTGATTTTCGCACTATAGGGGAAGGCCCTGGTATTCTTCACCCGCTGCTTATTATAGTCCCAGAATTTTTGCGGAACAGATACCGAAGTAGAAAGAACTACCCGGTTCCCGGAATAGCGGAAGATTAGAAGGATAGTGCCAGGTTCACCTGGGCGAAGATTGAAACGTGGTTTACTTGCCATTTGCCGCTTCTTTTTTGATTCCCTTCAAAGGTAAAAAAAGTCGGCTGTGTTGCTGCCTATGTTGTCGCTTTTTTTAGGCTTGTTTATATCTTATTTTTCTTCATTTTTCGGAAGCCCTATATTTACTGGTGGTTTGAAGGCTAAAAAAAAGTGCTGAAGGATAGCCTAAAGTAAAGGTTCGAATCCGCTCCCAACCTCAAAGCACTCTACAGCCTCTTCGTGTTTCGCGAAGGGGCTGTTTGCATTTCAGCCGTGTCGAAAGTTCACTTTCGTAAACGTCTGAAATGCAAACAGCCCACCGCCGATAGGCGGAGGCTGTGGAGGGTTTTGAATCCCCGCCACTCGCGG
>PR_CR_10_Liq_2_inCRDRAFT_1000233_pt1 | contig 16014 bp, 16 predicted proteins | sample PRCRCaboRojoPR_FD_10245 | JGI IMG/M metagenome (IMG submission 10245) | reverse complement strand
TTGACCACCTCCGGGTCGCTCATAGCCGACTTGAAGAAGCGGTCATCTGGTTGATGGACATTTATGTTTTGGGGCATAGTACAGAGATTGCGTCTGCCCCAAAAATACAAAATTTGTTTAAATAAAATAGATTTCAACTCGAAATGTATCGAGTTGATTTATGCATCCGCCCCTTCCTTCATGCGCTCGGCATTTTCCGTCACCTTCAGCTGCTCGATGATGGGGTCGAGGTCGCCTTCGATGATGGTCTGCAATGGGAAATTTTTGTGCTCCCCCTCCAAACGGTGGTCGGTGACGCGGTTTTGCGGGTAGTTGTAGGTACGGATTTTGCCCGCCCGGTCGCCTGAGCCAACGAGAGATTTCCGCTTAGCGGCCTGCTCGGATTCGTACTCCTGCCGGCGGACTTCCATAATCTTTACGTACAGGCGGTTCAGTGCAATTTCGCGGTTCTTGATCTGGGAGCGCCCGTCCTGGCTTTCCGAGACAATACCGGTAGGCAGGTGGGTAATCCGTACCGCAGATTCTGTTTTGTTGACGTGCTGCCCACCCGCACCGCTGGAGCGGAAGGTGTCAATTTTCAGGTCCGCCTTGTTGATGTCTACATCTTCCATTTCCAGCTTGGGCATGACGGCTACCGTGGCGGCGGACGTATGCACCCGGCCCTGAGATTCTGTTTGGGGAATGCGCTGTACCCGGTGGGCACCGGATTCGAACTTCAGCAAACCGTACACATCTTCCCCGCTGACTTCCAGGACGATTTTGTTGTAGCCGCCCACGGTACCTTCGTTAACGCTAACGGTTTCTGTCTTGAGCCCTTTGGTATCAAAGTAGCGGGAATACATGCGGTAGAGGTCGCCTGCAAACAGGCTGGCTTCGTCCCCCCCGGTACCGGAGCGGATCTCGAAGATTACATCTTTGCTGTCTTCCGGGTCTTTTGGGATGAGGAGCATTTTGATTTCCTCCTCCATTTCTTCTCTTTTCGGCAGGAGCTCTTCCAATTCCATCTTAGCCATTTCCCGCATTTCGCCGTCTTCCTCCTTGATCATTTCCTGAGCCGTCTCGATATTGCCTAGCAGCTCCGCATACGCATCGTGGGCTTCCACGATGGGCTTGAGGTCTTTATATTCCTTGCCGATTTTGGTGTAGCGGTCCATATCGGAAATGACGTCCGGGTCGGCCATCTGTTCTTCCAGGTAGAGGTAACGGTCTTTTATGGCTTCGAGCTTATCCAGCATGATTGTTGTCGTTTGTTAAAGAGGATGGAAAAGATAAAAGGAGAGGGGCAGTGCAGTACACTACGCTACATGAACTGATACGGAATGCTGTTGATGAGGTTCATTCTGCTTCAATTTGGACGGCAAAGTTAACACCTGTGCCGCACAGAGAAAACAAAAAGGAGTGGAATTTAAGTTCCCTGCCCGGGCTTTCTTACTTTTGCACCTTAATATGGCTAGAATACTCCACATAGAAACGGCGACAGATATCTGCTCTATTGCAGTCAGCGATGGGTTGCAATTGCTCAGCATACAAACGGCAGACGGTGTCCGGCAGCACGCGGCGCAGATTACCCTCCTAATCCAATCGGTGCTTGGACAGGCCCGCCTCTCTCTGTCAGAATTGGATGCGGTTAGTGTGAGCAGCGGGCCGGGGTCCTATACCTCCCTGCGTGTAGGTACGTCAACTGCCAAAGGCATCTGCTACACGCTGGATAAGCCCCTGATTGCGGTAGACACTTTGCAGTCCCTCGCCCTGGCCAGCCTGAACATGGAACGGGAAGAAGGGCTCTATCTGCCCATGATTGATGCCCGCCGCATGGAGGTCTACACGGCTCGCTTTGATGCCACCAATGAACGGCTCACTGAAGCGGCCCCCCTTATCGTGGCAGCGGATACCTTTCAGGAGGAGCTGGACATGGGCATCTCATTGATCCTTTCCGGTAACGGCGCAGAAAAATGCAAAAAGATACTCCCGGCATCCGGAATCGTCTACAGCCCGGTGGTTTGCTCGGCGGCGCACCTGATCCCACTTGCCCTGCAGCGGTACGAAGCGGAACAGTTTGAAGATGTAGCCTACTATAGTCCTTTTTACCTCAAGCCGCCGAATGTCACCAAGTCGAAAAAGAAATTGCTTTAACTTACTGCTTCAGTACCCTTAACGTGCGGATTGCCCCAAGTTCATTTTGCACTCGTAGTACATACCAGCCTTCCGGCAAATGGGAGAGGTCGACCGGCATGTTCGCGGGAGCGGGTGGCTGAACGCACTGCCCCATGGCGTTGAAGATAGAAACCGTAGCCTCCAAAGGGATATTTGTCACCTGTACCTCGCCTTTCGTGGGGTTGGGGAATGCCACGATCGGGGTGGCCTCCGCTTCTGCGTCCATTGGGATCGGAGATAAAAGGTCGCTCAGCCGACCCCAGAATCCACTATTAGGGCCATCGCTCGGGATCGTTTCACCGTTGAAAGCGCCTGTATTCCCAAAGCTGCCGCCGGCATATAATTGCTGATCATCGGAGAAAGCCAGGCACTCGATCAGACCAAAGTCATTGGTGGGAAGCGTACGCAGCCACCGGGCATCGCCATCAGGTGTAAAAGCGGCAATCAGCCCCCAGATGATGCCGTCCTCGCCTACGTCAGCGCTCAGCCCATCCCAGCCAATACTGCCCTGAAAGCCGCCACCAATGACCACGAAGTCGCGTTGTACCGCGATACTTAGCCCGTCCTGCACATCGGGGCCGCCCAATGCCCGGCCCCAAAGCGGCATGCCATCAACACTGTATTTGACCAGGAAGCAGTCGTCGTTGCCATTGCTACTTTCGATGCTGATCTCCTCAGACAGGTTCATGACGCCGATGATGTTGCCGGTAGCGTATAGATTTCCGGCGGTGTCAATGGCAACGTCCTGCAGGTTGTCGTCGATTACGCCCCCCAGGTCACGTGCCCAGAGCGGTATGCCGGTAGGGGAGAAGGCGGCGAGAAACACATCCTGATTGAAAAAGCCGGCATCGAGCGTAGTCCCGGCTAGTTGAGAAACGCCATTGAAATTGCCGCCAACGCCGATTTGGCCTTCCGGGCCGACCGCCATGGCTGTAATACGCAGGTCATCTGCTCCTCCGGCCTGAGTCACCCAGCGCAGTTGTCCATCGGGAGCATAGGCTGCGACAAAAAGCGAGGTGCTGCCAGGTTCCGCTTCGGTCACAAGCGTGCTGTCTCCAAGCTCCAGCGTATTGCGGAAAAAACCGGCAATAACGATGGAGCTGTCGGGCAGGACTCCCACATCGGCTATATCTTTCAGCCCATCACCGCTCAGGCGCTTTGCCCAGACCAAATGGCCCTGTGGCGTAAACCGGGCCAGAAACAGGGACCTTACACTGCTGCCGGTTGTCAGTACGGTATCTCCAAGTGGGAGGTTGAACCAATAGCTGCCAGCTATTGCGATGTCGCCATTGGGGAGCTCGGCTAAACCGCTTATGGTTTCGTTTTCCTGCTCGCCGCCTTCCAGGAACCAGTTCAGATCGCCATTTGCATCGTAACCCGCCAAAAACAGATCTGCTTTTCCGGAACTGGGCGTGCCGTCAGGGAAGGCAGAAGAGCCAAAGTACGTCCCGGCGATGATGGTGCCCCCGTCCCGGAGTGGCAGTAAGTCATCCACGGACTCGAAGTTGTCCCCATCCACAGTCCGGAGCAGGGGCCAGGTTTGGGAAAAGGCCAGCACCGGGCCAAACAGAAGGAGAAGGCATAGCGTTTTCATGCGGAATGAAGTTTTCGTGACAACTGCGAATGCAGCATCCGTTCTTGAAGAACCGGTAAAATAACTAACTTCGCGCATCTTAATTGTAATCAACGTTACATACTTCTATGAAAGCTAAAATGATTTTCCCCTTTCTCACCCTGCTGGCGGTACTGGCGATAAATGCCTGTGGCGGCAGCGCAGAAGAGCAGGGCCAAAGTGGTGCGCCCGAGCTGGGGCAGACCGGCAACCCGACGATCGACGGCCTGACGCAGGCGATCGCTGCTGATCAGAATGATCCTGAGCTATACGTGCAGCGGGGCGATGTGTTTTATGAAAATCGCGGCTACGATGAGGCTATCCGCGACTACACCAAGGCCATTCAACTCGATACCACACAGCCTGTTTATTACCATAAGCTGGCTGATGCCCACCTGGACTACTTCAAATCGCGGCAGGCTGTTGAAATCCTTAAGCGTGCGGCGGAGCGCTTCCCGGAAGACATTCCCACCCTGCTGAAGCTGAGCGAATACCACCTCATTCTTACTCAGTATGAGGAGTCGATGAAAGCCATTGACCGGGTGCTCAAGATTGACCCGCAGAATGCGGAAGCTTACTTTATGTTCGGGATGAACTTCGAGGAACGGCAGGACACGGTGCGGGCCATCAATAGCTATCAAAAAGCAGTGGAGCTCGATGCGAACATCATTGACGGCTGGATCAACCTGGGGCAGCTTTACGCCGGGTTAGGCGATCCGCTGGCGCTGCGTTACTTTGATAATGCCACCCGGATCGCACCCAACGATATCACCGCCCTGCATGCCAAAGCAGATTACCTGACCGCAACCAATGACCTGGAAGGTGCGGTTGAGTTGTACCGTAAAATCATTACGATAGACCCGCAGTACGATGAGGCTTACTTTAATTCGGGCCTGTTGTATCTCGATATGGACTCGGTGGCCAAAGCGGAGCAGCAATTCGACCTGACCGTCAAAACATCGCCCACCCACATCCGGGGTTACTACTTTCGTGGCCTTAGCCGGGAAATGCAGGGCAAAGCTGCCGAAGCCGAAGCGGACTACGAGCAGGCCCTGCGCATGGCCCCGGACTATGAACAGGCGCAGGAACGGCTGGATGGGTTAAAGAAAGCGGGATAGATAAAAGAGATGCTGCCTCTCTAACGATTGAAGGTTTTTTTGAGTGAGGTTGTAAAAGGAGCAGTCCGAGATACATCATACTATAGGTATTGACAGGAATCGGATTTAAATAAATCTTCCTGCTGCCCACCAAAAAACCTTTATTTTGAATCTTTACCTTTGCAGCGTTGACAGAACATAAAATGAATACATGAGGCTGATAGACACACACGCGCATTTGTACTCCCGGAAATTTGATGCCGACCGGGCGGAGATGATGGAGCGGGCCATGGAGAGCGGGGTTGACCGGTTTTTTCTTCCTAATATAGACCACGCCTCTATCGAAGGCATGCTGCAAATGGAAGAAGACTATCCGGGGCAGTGTTTTGCAATGATGGGCATACATCCCTGCTCTATTAAAGAAGACTACAAGGAAGAACTGGCGGTAGTGGAAAAATGGCTGGGAGAGCGCCCGTTTTGTGCCATTGGCGAGATTGGTATTGATTTATACTGGGACAAAAGCCATTTTCGGGAGCAGCAGGAAGCCTTCCGTCAGCAAATCCAATGGGCAAAGGCGCTTGATATCCCGATCGTGATTCATTCCCGTGATGCTACGGCAGAAGTGCTGGAAATCCTGGAAGAGCAGAAGGATGAGCGACTGCGTGGCATATTTCACTGTTTCACGGGTACGTTGGAAGAAGCAAATCGTATTATTGATTTAGATTTTTATCTGGGTATTGGAGGTGTAGTGACTTTTAAGAATGGCGGCCTGGACAAAGTGATAAAGGAAATCGACCTGAAGCACCTGGTCCTGGAGACCGATGCGCCTTATCTGGCTCCGGCTCCGAAACGGGGCAAGCGCAACGAAAGTGCCTATGTGCGCCTCGTGGCGGAGAAGATCGCAGCCGTACAGCAGGTGCCCTTCAAAGAAGTCGCCCGTCAGACTACCGCGAATGCAGAAGCTCTGTTTAAGGTAGAGGAACTGGCGTCTCAGGCCCTGTTATAAATAAGGTGTAAAGCAGTTTGAATAAGCGCCGATTAGGATTTGTAATATCTTTTTACAATTTTTGTGTGCCTTGATATTGGCAAAAGGCGCTTAATAATTATATTTGCTCGTGCGCCGCTGATAGAAGCGGCGTTGAAATATTGAACGGAGAGGTGCTCGAGTGGCTGAAGAGGCACGCCTGGAAAGCGTGTATACTGTAACCCAGTATCGAGGGTTCGAATCCCTCTCTCTCCGCAAGCGCAATATCTGTAGCTGGGATTTCCGGAGCAGATTTTGTACGATTTCCAACTTTAACTGGTTTGACTAACTTTTAAAAAACAATCGAAAAAACCTTATTGACTATGCGAAAATTAATAGCACTGCTGCTGGTACTCGGCTTAGCAGTTTTCTCCGGGAATTTCGTGTATGCTCAGGATGGCGATACCGACACTACTGCAACTGAGCAAATGGAAGACACCACCACCGCCGCTGAGGCAGAAGTGGACCCCATTGAGCCTGAAGCACCTGCTGCTGATGCAGATGAAGCAGAAGCGGGCGCTGAGCAAAGCGGCTATCAAGTGCTGAAAAAGTACTTCATCGATGGTGACTGGCGCTTTATGAGCTTCGTACTCGTGTGTCTGATCCTCGGTCTTGCGTTCTGTATTGAGCGTATCATCACACTGAACATCGCAACGACCAACACCGACAAGCTGCTTGCCCGTATTGACGAGCACCTCAAGTCTGGTGACGTACAAGGCGCAATGGAAGTATGCAAGTCTACTCAGGGTCCAACAGCGAGCATCCTTTATGAAGGGCTGAAGAACGCTGATGATGGTGCTGAAGCTGTTGAAAAAGCCATCGTTTCCTACGGTAGTGTTCAGATGGGCTTGCTTGAGCGTGGTCTGGTTTGGATTTCTCTTTTCATCGCAATCGCACCGATGCTTGGCTTTATGGGTACGGTAATCGGTATGATTCAGGCATTCGACCGTATCGAAGCGGTAGGTGACCTTTCTCCTTCAGTTGTTGCTGGTGGTATTAAGGTAGCCCTTTTGACGACTGTATTCGGTCTGATCACTGCGATTATCCTGCAAATCTTCTACAACTATATCGTCTCCAAGATCGACGGTATCGTAAACAAAATGGAAGATGCATCTATCGCACTGGTAGACATCATGGCGTCAAACAACATTTTCAAGCAGTAAGAGAAACCAACTATTATGTATAAATTTCTAACCAAAAATGGCCAGACACTGGCCTTCGGTTTAGGAGTTCTGATAACTGTGGTCTTCCTGATCTCTGTAGTCTCCAATATGGGTGAATTTACAGCGATGGCGGAAGAGAAGCAGATGGAAACCACCATCTTCGACTTTGGTCTGTACGGTGCCATGGCACTAGCTGTTATTGCAGCTGCCGCAATGGTCATCTTCGGTCTGGCTCAGGTCGTTACAAGTTTCAAAAGCTCTATGAAAGGGATTTTGGGCTTCGTAGCCTTGCTGGTTGTTTTCTTTGTCTCCTATTCTATGACGGACACCGACATAAGTCCATATATTCAGGGTGCCATCGACAAGTTCGAGCAAGGTGGTGCTGAGTTCACCGAAGGGAACCTCAAATTCATCAGTGGCGGTATCTCCACAACTATCGTACTGGTAGTGGTGGCGGCGGCAGCCTTCGTTGTATCTGAGATTACTAACCTGTTCAAATAAATAAGGCATTATGGCAAAAACGAGCACCAGAGATCGGATGAGTAATGAGATCAATGCAGGCTCTATGGCCGATATTGCCTTCCTGCTCCTGATCTTCTTCCTCGTCACGACGACTATCGTAGAGGACAAGGGTATCACAGTAAAGCTGCCACCCTGGTCAGAAGAGGAGCCTGATATTACCAAGCTGAAGAAGCGGAATGTTTTTTCAGTACTGGTTAATGCGCAGGATCAGCTTTTGGTTCGTGGTGAACCGGCACGGGTTGAAGAACTACGTGAACGTGCGAAGGTCTTCATCAGTAATCCCTATCAGGATGAAACGATGGCTGAAAAGCCGACTAAGGCGATCATCTCACTCAAAAACGACCGGGGCACATCTTATGATGCTTACCTGACCGTTTACAACGAGTTGAAAGCAGCTTACTCTGAGCTGTGGGATGAGCTCAGTCAGCGTAAATACGGTATTCCATACAGCGAAGATATGCCCTTTGCGTATAAGAAAGCAATTCGGGAAGAGATACCTTTTGTACTCTCGGAAGCTGAACCAACAGCCTTCGGTGAGGAGTAGACGGTAAGGGGATAGATTTTTGTTTATCCCCTAAGTCGAAAAACTACCGCCCTATTTCTTTCACCCTTTGCCTTCGGGCAGTAAAAATTGATAACTATGGCTAAGTTTTCTAAAAAGAGAGGAAAATCTAAACCAGAAGTTTCCACGGCTTCGCTTCCGGATATCATCTTCATGCTGCTTTTCTTTTTTATGGTTGTAACCGTACTTAGAGATGCAGAACTGATGGTTAAGGTTTCTACTCCTTACGCATCGGAGCTGACTAAGCTGGAGGAGAAATCATTGGTTAATTACTTGTATATCGGTCGGCCAACGCAAAAGTACGAGAGTACTTATGGTACAAAGCCAAGACTACAGCTCGGCGATAAGTTCGCTACAATCTCCGATATCCCACTGTTTCTGGAAAAGCACAAAATTAAGGTGCCGGAAGCACGTCACGGTCAGATCACTTCTTCCCTGCGGGTGGATGGTGAAGTGACTATGGGTATCGTTACGGATGTGAAGACCCAGCTTCGTAAGTCGGGTCAGCTAAAAGTGAACTACTCCGCTAAGAAAGATCCAAACGCGAAGCAATAGATTTTTCCTGAGTGGTTTATTTCCTCATAAAAGCGCCTTTTACTGGATGATGATCTGGTAAAAGGCGCTTTGGGTTTAAAATACGATCAACGGCTATCGCAAGCGATCCATTGATTTAACAAGCTTGTCATCTTTCTTAATAAACCGGTAAGCCAGAAAGCAGAAAAACACAGCAATAATCGGGAATATTGCTCCAAAGGCAAATTCAATCGCTGCTTTGCCCGCTTCCGTCAGGTTTTGAGTGAGGTGATAAAGGGCAAAGACCAGCCCGCCAATATTCAAAATAAGTGCAGAAAGGCTCACCTTAGACTGCAGCCCCCGGTTGCGAAAAAGAAAGATCGCAATGAGGGCTAATGCCCCGGCCAGGCCAAAGAGCACAGAAAGCCCTACCTGATCATTCACATTGTATAAGGCATCTCCAAAAATCATTGAGCTTTCAATCGCTTGTGGTGTTGTGGCAAAAGGTAGCCCAAATACACCCAGCGAAGCCCCTCCTGCTAAAAACAAGAAGATAGATTGAATTCTTTGAATCATAGTCTGTTTCGGTTGTTTAGCGCGAAGATAAGGATCATTTGAAAGACTCTCATCAGCAGATCGTATATTAGCTTTCCGCTAAAACCATTGAAACATTGCCACAATCAACCTCATTGCGTTACCAGCTCAGCTACTGGGAGCATGCCTCCTTTTTCTCAGATATTGATATCATCATCATAGGTGCTGGTATCGTGGGACTGAGCGCTGCGCTGCGCGCCCGGCAAAAAGCCCCAAAAGCTAAAATTCTAATCCTGGAACGTGGCCCGTTGCCGGTGGGCGCCAGTACGCGTAATGCAGGCTTCGCTTGCTTTGGGAGTGTCTCCGAATTGCTGGACGATATGGGCGAGAGCCCGGAAGAGGAAGTTTGGGCGCTGGTGGAGCGCCGCTGGAAAGGGCTGCAACGGCTGCGGGGGCTCCTCGGTGATGCGGCTATCCGGTACGAGCCATTGGGTGGATTTGAGCTTTTTCGTGCCGAAGAAGCAGACCGCTATGAGGCTTGTGCGGACCAAATTACCACCTTCAACCGCAGGCTAAAACCCATTACCGGACTGGCTGAAACCTATCAAAGGGCGCACGAAGCGGCTGCGGGGTTTGGTCTGAAAGGCGTGCGCTACCTGATCAAAAATCAGGCAGAAGGACAACTCCATACGGGCGAGATGGTTCGTGCATTACTGGAAAAAGCCCGGGCGGCTGATATTAATATCTACACCGGCCTGGGTGTGGAAGCCCTCCACGATACGGGTACAAAGGTAGAAGTGGAAACGACCCTGGGCTGGTCCGTCAGTGCCCGTCGGGTCCTGGTTTGCACTAATGGCTTTGCCCGGCAATTGTTACCTGATTTGAAAGTCCGTCCTGCCCGCAATCAGGTGTTGATCACAGAACCTGTCAAAACGTTGAAAATCCGCGGTGCCTTTCACTACGACCGGGGCTATTTTTACTTCCGCAATATTGACAACCGCATATTGCTCGGTGGCGGCCGCAATCTTGACACAGAAGCTGAAGCGACCTCTGAATTTGGCACTACGCCGCTCATCCGGTCTGCCTTGGTCCGCTTGCTGCGGGAGGTGATCCTTCCCGGGCAAGACGTTGGAGTAGCTCACTGGTGGAGTGGGATACTGGGCGTTGGCCGACGCAAGCGACCGGTCATTCGGCACCTTTCCGACCGCGTAGTGGCGGCGGTACGCCTTGGGGGCATGGGGGTTGCTATTGGCACCCTTATCGGAGAGGAAGGAACCAATGAATTGTTAAGGTAATCACTCTGGTTTCGCAATAATCTCAAAGGGCTGTTCTAACCGGTGCCCCTCCTCATCTACGAGGGTTAGCAAATGCTTGCCGGGAGACGGATCAAGTTCTATACTGTGAAACTGAGTCGTACGCCCAATAAAAGTCTCATTCAGATGCCAGTAGATTTCCGTTTCAGGTTGACGGTGCGCTACCGTGAATACCGTACGGGACCGGCTGCCATCCAGGTCACGGGGAACCAGGATGCGGGTCGGGTATTTTGGGTAGACCAGTTCCATGGGGGTATCGCCCACCTCACCGCAGCCCGGAAGATAAGGCGGTAGCGGCTTGTGAGCAGGATTACGGCGTGCGTAGTAATGCGCTGCAGTCGGAGGTAGGACGAACCAGGGGGTGGGCTGTATCTGTTCCGGCGGATAGCAATCTGCATTGACCCGAAATTGACCGCTCTCATCCAGGGGTATAACTTCATGGAAAGGGCAGGGCTGAAGTCCGGTTGCTGTTCGGGGCACTTGTATCGTATCCCTTGGGCAGACCGGTCCGGCCTGATAACCGCTTTCCTGGCAGATTACGGTTGGTTTGAGGTTGTCATAAGGGGTAGGGAACCAATCCCCGGACGCAGGCAGCAGCTTAAAAAGATCGAACAGCACCGGGGCTGCGGCCTTTACCCCCACTAGACCGGGGCGCCCTTCACCATCGGCATTCCCAGCCCAGACGCCCACCGCAAACCGGGGCGTTACACCAATAGCCCAGGCATCCCGGAATCCAAAACTGGTACCGGTCTTCCAGGCAATCCGCCGACTGGATTCAAAAACTTTCCATCCGCCCTCACTGGCGGGGCGTTCTACCTGTTGCATCGCCTGAAACGTGAGCCAGGCCGCACCGGCACTCATGGGTTGAGGGGCATCCTGCAGAGGCACTTGTGCATCAATAGCGGGCAGGTAACGCGCAGATCGGAAATCAGCCGGGCTGTACTGGCCATTGTAATCGTAGGTGTGGCTGAGCATCCGGGCCATACTGGCATAGATGCCTGTGATCTCCCAAAGAGATCCTTCCGCACCTCCTAATACAAGCGGGAGGCCGTAGTGCCCCGGCGGATGTGCCAGCGTCGTCATTCCAATCTGCTCCAGGCGGTAGTGAAATTTCTCCAGGCCATAGGCGGATAGCAACTCCACCATCGGTACATTGAGGGAACGGGCAAGGGCTCGCTCAGCGGTGACAACCCCATCAAAATCTTCGTGGTAATTTTCCGGTTGGTACCCGCTGAGCCGCATAGGGATATCAGAAAGCAGCCGCTGCGGCGTAATGAGCCCTTCCTGCAAAGCAAAAGCGTACAAAAAGGGCTTGAGGATACTGCCTGTGCTTCTCGGCGCCGGGATAATATCCACCCACTCGTCGTGCACTGTTCCGGCACCAAGGACATTGCCTACGTACGCCAGTACATCACCGGTCTCGACATCCAGGATCAGGGCTGCGAGATTGTGGATCTGATTGCCCTTAAGCTTTGCCTGATGGGCCTGTAGCAGTTGGGTAGTTTGCTGTTGTAACTGGGCGTCAAGTGTCGTTTGCAGTCGACCGGACTGCCCGTTGTTCATCGCGCTACCCAAGAGGTGCGGGGCATGTTGGGGTAAAGGCAGGGGGGCTTCCGGCAAGGGTTCCTCCAGCGCCAATTCCAGGGTCAGGGTATCGAGATGGCCTGCTGCTCCCAGCCGGTTGAGCAGGCGGTTGCGCTTTTGAAAGAGGGCTTCCCGGTTGCGGCTGGGGTGGATGAGCCCGGGCTGATTGGGGAGTACGGCGAGCATGGCTGCCTCTGCCCAGGACAGCAGAGTAGGGGGCTTGCCAAAGTAGCGCCAGGAAGCCGCTTCAAGCCCTACGACATTGCCGCCAAAGGGGGCATGAGTGGCGTATAGCCTGAGGATTTCGGACTTGGCCAACCGGAGCTCCAGACGGGTAGCGAGGAGCATCTCCTGAAGTTTTCTTAAAAAGGTCCGGGGCGGATTGCCTTGCGCCATCCGGATGACCTGCATACTGAGGGTGGAGCCACCACTGACGATCCGCCCCGCACGCAGATTTTGCACAGTAGCGCGCCCAAGCCCAATTGGGTCAATGCCGGGATGGGTGTAAAACCTTTGGTCCTCAAAGGTAAGCAGTGCGGTCTCGAAGCGCCTGGGGATGGTATCCGGAGGAGGGAACCGCCACTGTTCGTCTGCGGCAATTCGGGCGCTAAGCAGTTGCCCGGTACGGTCTTCCAAAACCACGCTCAGCGGCGCATCAAAGAGAGGCCGGGGCAGGCAAAAGGCATACCAGATAAGGAAGATCAGACCTGCCAGAAGCAATGCCCGCTGTTTGAAGGATCGCTTTTTAGTCAACAACTTTCCAGCCGTCTTCATACCGCTCCAGCACATAGGCCTCGCTCAGCTTCTGCCGGGGATTGTTGGGGAACCATGCAAAAAGCGTAATGCTCATGCGGTCACCCCGGAAAGCCCCGCTGATATCAATTATCCCACTGTCTCTGGCTTCGCTGGGCATAAAACCTTCTTCTCCAGGCTGCACCAGATGGACCTCAAAGTCCATACCATCCAGGTCAGTATCCTGCAACTGCTTGAACAGGCGGGTAAAGTGGGGCGGGTTCGTCATGGTAATGGCACTGTGGCGCAGGTAGACTTTCTCCTGATTGGCCCACGCTGCCTCAAGGACCTCCGCAATCTCCGGATATTCGAGTGTGGCCTGAATGCATTGGGCTAGGTCAGCCTTATCCTGAGCAACAGCCAGGAAGGGGAGGGCAAGCAGGGCGAAAATGGTAAGTGTAGCTTTCATCCGTTGTTTTGATTGTTAACGTTGGCAGTAGGGCTGCCGTATTTATGGACCTGAAATTAAGCGTTTTTGTCCAGAATCAGACGCTGCCCGGCTTTTACGGCTACTGCTGAACCGATCGCCAGAAAAACCGAAGAGGGCCGTTCGGAGAGTGGAACCGCAAAAGCCTCACCGTAAAGGGCGGCCGCATCGCAATTGATCTCATAACCGACTACCAGGCGGAGTTCCCAAGAAGGGTGCACGACTTGATATTCGGTCGTTCCCTTTGTGCCCCATCGGGCATAGCCCCAGTAATGCTCTGCGATGAATTGCTCCTCGCTACCTTCCAACAGAGGTTGAGGTGCTCCCCGCGTCGTGACTTCCAAGTAGTTCCAATGACCGGCATGCCGCCACTCGTAGCGGTAGCGCTGCTGCTCCGGGCCTTCTTCCCAAAGGTGCCGCATGGGCATGGCAGCGTAACGCTCCCCGTACAACCCATTGGCTACCCAGGTGATGGCACGCTTGGGAACAATCTCACTGACGAAAACCACGCCCCGCTTCCACTCGCCTGCATCATGATAACGGACGTAAAACCGCAGGTTGACCTCTTCAAACCGTTGATGAAAAGGTATGGGCAACCCAAGTACCCGAGTCCGGTCGAATAAAAAGCCGACTAAACTGGCGTAGCAGCGCCCATTCCAGGTGTCCAGCTCAGTACCAGGTGGGACATAGGGTTGGAGCAGGGTGGGGTCGACCAGGTAGTTGGCCATAATCAGGTTGCGCCAGTGGGCGGTGAGGAAGGTTCGTGCCATGTTTTAGAAACGTTCCGGTACCAAAACATGTTGCTTAGTGCTTTAGCACAGCTTCCATTTGTCTAAGCAGGGCTTCTCCTTGTTCCGACAGCGGCCGGGCAGCGTAGTTTTTGGAGCCAGCTTTTCGCAAAACGAGCAGTACAAAGTTGTCCGCCAGTATTTCATCCGGATGGATAATGTACCCCGTATTATCGCCAACCTGCCCGAAGAAACCGGGAGCGGCTTCCGGTGGTACGCCTTGTGGCTGCACCGTGTACCCCGTGTCTGTGGGCAGCAGTGGATACAGGCGAAAGTCGATATAATCGAAATAGCGTTTGCCGGGATAGGCATCAGTGGTGTCTGCCGTGATGACGGAAATGTAGCGTTTGGCCTCCCCGGTACTGTCAGGCAGCTCAATAGCATAGTTATGGTCAATGCCATCGGGGTTGAGCAGGCGCCGTTCCAGCAGCGGGGCGGGGAAGTGCAGCGGGGCGTCGAGTTTTTGAAAACCGATCAACGCGTATAATTTGCTGCGCAATGCCGGGTTGTAGCGGGAGATAAGGTGGAACAACTCGTGCAGCATGACCGGGAGTAATGCCCGGTTGCCTTCGTACAGCTCATTTTTGGGAATGAAAACGGCTCGTTCGCGGGTAAAGTAGACGGAAGGGCCGAAGATGTCGGTTTCCATCTTGCCCAAGAGCACTGTGTCAGGCAATAAACCAGGGCTAAGCGAATCACATAAGGCATAAGCTTGCTCGAAGGTGGCTTTTAGCAGTGCCCGGTCTGTAGCCTTGAGGGGCATCGCCTGCCTTGCGAGGAAGGATAGGTAGTTTTTTTGGAGCACAGGCGCTGCAATCGTGCTATCCAGGGAGATACCCATTTGCAGCCGGATATCCAGGGGGCTTATTTTTTCGAAGAAGCCTTCTTTTTTATCCATTTGAAGCTGCTGCGCGGCCTGAATGCTATCCAGCAGGTGCACCACTTTGCCGGGAGCGGGCTCAAGGGTGCTTTCTACCTCCGGCGTCATTTGACAGCCCGGGAGCAAAACCCCAAAGGCGAAGACGACCCACCAGGAATTTATGGACTGATCGCTCATTATGGTTCAATGGTTATTCAATGCCTGTTTACTTCCGCCCGAAGTCGGCAGGGATTTCGCCCCAGCGCTCCGTATCCCACTTCATAATGGGATTGCTATAGGTATTGTTCCGCAGCCAGATTTCGGCACGGGCGATGAGCTCATGCAGCAGCTTGGTTTTGGCATTTTTGACCAGTTTGGTGTTGGCTTTTTTGCGTTTGACCCAGCCCATAGCCGTTCTGGAGTCGGTATAAATTGGCGTGTCTTTGCCTTGTTGCTGTAGTAAGGCCAGGGCATGCACGATAGCCAGGAACTCGCCGATGTTGTTGGTGCCCAAGCTAAATTTTTTGTGGAAAATCTGCGCCTCGGTCTTGGTATCAACGCCTTGGTATTCCATAACACCCGGATTGCCGCTGCAGGCGGCATCCACACTGATACTATCCCAGACAATCTCCTTCCGGGCTTCCTCTGTGACCATCGGCTTGGCTTTCCGGGTGGAAGGGCTGCCACTGGAAATATGGTCTGCAAAATTACCCCTGAAGGCTGCTTCTGCCTCCTCCCGGCTTTTAAAGGACTTGTACCGCGCATTCGGGAACCCTTTGATTTGTGCCTGACAGGCCGCCCAGGAATCATAAACCCCGGGTGTCATGCCTTCCCAAACCGTGTAGTACTTTTTCTTTTTCGCCATGTATCTTCGTTTCGCCGCCAAGATAAGGCACATCAGGGAGAATTTTCGAATTCCGGATTTTCGTGCAACCTTTATACGAGTGTAAGGTCTTTGGAAGCACAGATGATCAACTGAAAGTCATGCATGCATTAAAGTCACCCGCTGTTGATTACAAACACCTGAAATTGGATTACGCAAGTACACATCAGGATATTGTCGAGAAGTG
>PR_CR_10_Liq_2_inCRDRAFT_1000232_pt1 | contig 16016 bp, 18 predicted proteins | sample PRCRCaboRojoPR_FD_10245 | JGI IMG/M metagenome (IMG submission 10245) | reverse complement strand
CCCCAGCCACATCCGGATCAAGTACAGCAACTAGTCTGGCAGTTCAACCGAAAAAAAAAAAAAACTCAAGTTGTTGCCCACGCCTCCTGTCCCACTTATACAGGGCAGCTCCTCTCCAGCCTTTCCACCCCATTTTGCTGAGATAGAACAGGCTAAACCCCAGAAAAACACCTTTGTTCTTTCCGGAGGACTGGCGGCTCAAATTCATACCAAAGGTACGGATTGCGGCAGGGCAGGAGAGGAGCGTGCCCTGCCCGGTTTTTACCTGAGGGGGCAATATCAGCACGTATTGGGCAACGGGTTTTATGCCTTTGGTGCCGCACAGTACACGGCTCACCACAGCCGGTTAAGTACCCGGCACACCATTTCCACTAAATCCCTGAATGCCCTCAATCAGGAGGTACGCACTTCAGAAACGACGTTTTACGAGTTGTACCATCAGTACGAACGGGTAGAAGTTGGGGTTGGGTTGGGAAAAACCTGGAACCTGAAAGCGCTTACCTTCGCTGTAGAGGCAAGTGGCGGCTATTCCCAGTGGCTGAACGTGGATGGCAACTATTTGAATCAGGAAGGTGTACTGCAAACCCTGACCCTAGCGGGTGAAATACCCAGAAGCTTCGTGGGACGGGTAGATATAGCCTTACTGAAGCCCCTGTCCGAGCGTTGGACAGTTGGATTGACGATGCAGGCGCAAACGCCGATTTTAGTATCGCCAGGTGCAGGGAACTGTACGCGGCGGATGTACCCGGTGGGGTTTGGCGTGTTGATAGGGCGGCGATGGTAGTCCGTTATTTAGGCATGAAAAAAGAACCTGCTGCCGTAGGTCTTCCTCCCAGTGGAATTGTTGCAATAATAGCATAGGTTTGAGCATCAATGACCATGAAGTTTCCATCCCATTGATTAGCCACACCAATTTTTGTTCCATCAGGGGTGATACAGATTCCGGTAGGGTTTTCTCCTACTTTGATGGTGGCCTCCATCTTGTAGGTGTGGGCGTTGATCACGTTGACAGTGTCCGCAAAACAATTACTCACATAGATATTCTGCCCATCAGGGGAAACACTAATTACTATAGGTCCTAAATGCACAGGGATCGTGGCTTCTACTGTATTATTGATTGTGTTGATGATGCTGACATCATTCGAAGTTAAATTAGCCTCGTATAAGTGGTTCGTCTTGGGGTTTGCGGTGATGAAGTTGGGTTCATCGCCTACAGGTATTGTTCTTTCAACGCGCTTTGTAGACAGGTTAATGACACTCACATCATCGGAAACCGTATTTGCAACGTAACACTTTCTTCCATCTGGCGTGAGGTGAATACTGGCAGGTCTTTTTCCTACGGAGATTACATGCTCGGTCTCGCCCGTTATGGCATGAATAATGGATACAGTGTGGTCATTGGTATTTGGAACGTAGATCTTTTCATTTTGATAGTATGGAATAGCGGGGCCGTCAACTGCCTGAATAGTGGCCTCTACGGTGTTGGTTAAGGCATCAATCACGCTGATGTTATCAGAGAAAGCATTTGCGACATACACCTTTCTCTTTTCTGGAACGCACCACACTCCAAAGGGCGCTTTGCCAACGGGTATTTTCGCGATAACCCTGAGGCTATCCAGATCAATAAAGGATACATTATTATCTGAAAAATTGGGAATGTAAGCCCATTGCGCAGAAGCCGCTTGATAAGTACATACAAAGGAGAAAACAGCCACCATGAGGTAGCGGGATATTGTAATCATGGGGTTAGTTGGATTAGGAGTGGAGTTAAAAAGCCAGGTCACAGCTAGCGGCCTGGCTCCGAAAATAGATAAGTAAGTTATTCCCCCTTACTTAACTGTCGTCGTTGTGTTATTTGCCTGATCTTATGGAGTTATACTGATTTATCTTCAAGGTAGGTGTGAAGGCCCTCTCACTCCAAATTTTAAAGGCGGAATGTTCTGAATGGTAGCGCTCGTGTTCTGAATGGTAGCAATGTGAGTGTCCAGAAAAGGACGTTTGTTGAAGGCACCAACCTTTTACATAAGCTAAGCTAGCTGATTCTATTCCAGGTAGGAGGAGCTTTGCTGCCGCAAAGTGGAAAATAGGCGCTTACTTCTTCTGCTCCAGCAAATGCAGCCGGATCTTTTTCTTCTTCAGTTTTTTGTTGTCCAGCACCTTGAGCATCTTATCCACCTCACTACGGTGCACGGCGATGTAAGCGCAGTCCCGCTTGAGCTCAATGACACCCAGTTGGTCCGGTTTCAGTTCGCCCTCTTTGAGGAACAATCCGGCGATATCCCCCTTGGAAATTTTATCTTTCCGGCCGCCCAGCATATAGAGGGTTGACCATTCGCTAGGCGTAAGCTTACCGTCGCTAGTGAGCGTAATCATTTTGGCTTCGCGGGCGTAGTGGGGCAAATCCCGGTTTTGGGGCTTGATCAGGTAGGCTGCGCCCTCGCTGTGCATCCGTGCGGTGCGTCCATTGCGGTGAATGAAGGAGGCCTCATCAAAGGGAAATTCGAAGTGGATGATGTAATCCAGTTCCGGGATATCGATACCGCGTGATGCCAGGTCGGTAGACAAGAGGATACGGTGCGTGCCGTTTCGGAATTGGATCAAGGCCTGCTCGCGGTCCAGTTGATCCATGCCGCCGTAGAAGCAGGCGTGGGCTATCTTTTTCCGGTCCAGAAATACGCTTACCTGTTGTAGGGTATCTTTCAGGCTGCAAAACACAATGCCTCTGCCGGCTCCAACTTCAGCCAACAACAGTGCCAGGGTACCGTACTCATCCACTTCCCCTGCGGCAACCGCCTTGAGTGCCAGCTGCGAGGTGTCTTCCGCTTCAAACTGTAGCAGGGTCGGCGCTTTTAGCCCCACAAAATCCGGGATACTTACGCTCTGCGTAGCCGAAGTAAGGATTTTCCGGTCCAGTGAGGGTATGCTTTCAATAATAGCCCGCATCTGCTTTTCAAAGCCGGTCTCCAGCGACTTGTCAAATTCATCCAGCACCAGGGTTTTAATGTGCGCCGTCGCCAGGTTTTCCCGTTCGATATGATCGACAATCCGCCCCGGAGTGCCCACCAGAATGGCCGGCGGGTGCTTCAGGTCCTGCTTGTCCTTGTAGCCCGCCCGTCCTCCGTACACGGCATTGATCTTAAACCCGCTCCCCATATCCCGGGCAATTTGCTCAATCTGTATGGCCAGTTCCCGCGAGGGCACCAGGATAAGCGCCTGTACTTCCTCCAGTTCCGGGTCCAGGTGCTCGATAACGGGCAGGAGGAAGGTCAGGGTCTTACCGGTACCCGTTGGGGCGACCAGAATCAGTTCCGGCCCTTCTGCGAAGGCTTTATGGGCGGCCACCTGCATAGGGTTGAGCTGGCTGATCCCCAGCTTCTCTAGCATGGCTTGTTGGTCTTTTTCTTTGGACATGGGGCGAAGGTAGGGAAAAAGTGGGTGGGTTAGCGTCTTCCTGCAGATGCTGATGGGAGTGGCTTTTGCTTGGGCAAGCCCCTTGCCTTCAATGGTGGGCAATTACTGCATGGTGTAGAGCTTATACTGTGATGAATGGTGTTTTTTGGAAAACTATGGCTGGTTTGTACCTATTGGCGAAGGCTTCTTACTCCTTCAAACACCGCACATAATTCCCCCACTTCTCATTCCCCTCTTCGTATAGCGTAAGTGTGCCATCTGCCTTCAGCTCGACGGTATAAGCCGTGGAGCCGTCTGCTGCCATGCCCCACCAGGTAACAGCTTTGCCTTCGAGGGCGGACCCGCTCGTGTCGAGGTGGCCCATCATATCGGCATTGAAGCCGGAGCTGCCACCCCGCTTGAGCTTTGCACCGGCTTTATCGACGCCGCCAAGGTGATTGGCCAATGCTTCCCACTCTGCTTTGGTGGGGATGCGGTAGCCGGTTGGGCAAACCTCGCATTGTAGGATGGCGCTTTGATTGTATAGCGCACCGAACTCCAGCTCGGGCCGGTTCTGGTAGTAAGCAAAGTGAGGGGTCCCGTCTTGAAAGGTGGCGTCTTTTCCCCGCTCGCTGCCGTTGGCAAAGGTCATTTTGGCGCTGCCTTCGCAGGAGGCTTTTTCGGTATTGAGGTTTTCAGCCATCCAAACCTGAGCTCCAATCTTTACGGTCTCGTAGGAATGCCCTTCGCTGTCTTTGACCTTCCCGGTCTGGGCGGCTAGGGAAAGGGTGAAAATCAGTGCAAGCGCTGTGGTCAAAGTGAAGTGTGATCGTTTCATTGGTAAATGATGTTTGATATGGTTATAACTAAGGTGAATCGAAATTCCGGTGCCTTTATTTTGGCAGCTCAAATCCGGGCATTTATACGCATCATGAAGTATGCTACGCAATGTCGGTATAACTGCTTCGCCCAGCTGTATATTGTCAGCACTGGTCCTTTAATTCATTATATAACGGTTGGGCTGAAAATAAAATGGCCAGCCCATGGCATGATAGGCTGACCAGTGTTTTAGGTGTTTTCGGCATCGCCTTTTAGAACAGGGTTTACTTCGGGGTCTCAATGTGCGCCAAAGCTACCAACTGCTGATTCCAGTTGCCAAAGGGGAACTTGGCATAAGCCTTGCCATAGCCGCCTGGCCCATCGTAGTTGGCCGTGGTGCGGGAGGCAAAGTTGCGGGAGTTCCGACCGTGCATCATGTCGTACTTGATAACGTTGCCGACATCGTCTTTTTCTACTTTTGTTACGATGGCGATGTGCATGATTTTACCATTTGTGCCATCGTGGACGAACTTGCCGGGGTTGGTCAGCAGGTCGATGGTGATATTACTGTACTTTTCCTCGGTGCGGCCAAAGAAAACAACGGTGCCTGGGGTGATCAGGTTACGGTCGGCAATCGCATTCTGGACGATGTGAAAGTTGTTATGGTCATAATACCACTGTGCGATCTGACGGGAGTTCCGGTCTGCTGTGAAGGAGGGGTAATGAAACTTAGTCTTGTCGCCAAGTACCGACATTTTCTTTTGTACCAGGTCTTTGATCTTGTGGTAGATGCCGGAGCAGTCCTGTCCCTTACTGCTGATGTACTCCAGCTCCTAGGCTTCCAGGTCCTGGGAAATTAAATCGAGTATAATACCCAGCCTTTCTTCATTAACGGTACGTTCCGCCATCTGCCCGTCGGATTTATTGGCGTTGTTGGAGGTGTCGGTTGCATCCGGCATGTCGGGGGCCGGCTCTGTTCCGGCAGTGGCGGTAGCGGTGTCGGTAGGTTCCTCAACAGCTGTGGTGTCTTCCTCAACCGGCTCGGCTTTGGGGGTAGGCGTGACGGCAGCGGCTACGTCATTAGAAGCCTCGGCGGCTTTGCTGGTTGATCCGCCGTAGGAGGATAATCCAATACTCAATGCGAACAAAATAAGAATCGGTAGACTTGGTATTCTAGGGCGTGCCATTTGCATACAGTTTTAGGTGTGTATTTTTAATTTTTTACTGTCTCTTCTTTCGAAAGATAATTTTGGGCAGACTTTGGTAGGTAAAAAAAAGCCTAAAATGTTCTGAATGGTAGCTCTCGTGTTCTGAATGGTAGCAATGTGAGTGAAAGAAAGAGCTTTTAGAGTTGAATGACAACAATGTTTTGGTGCGTGGTAGAGGGGGCTGGTGGTTTCAGTTTTAAAGGCTATATTTATAGTGTTGAAATTGCGGATTAAAGGTCAGGTTCTCTGTTTCTTGTCTTCAAGGAGGGCGAGCACTTCCCGGCGGCGGCCACGGCTCATCGGTACCTTATATTCCTGAACATAAAGGTAATCCTGGTCCCAGCTGGAGACTTGGCTGATATTAACCGCGTAGCTGCGGTGCGTTTGTACAAATTGCCCTTCTGGCAGTTGGTCGATCATCTCTTTAAGGGTGGCCCGTTGCACTACTTCATCCTCGACTATCAGTATCCGAAATGAACTCATGGCTCAGCTCTCGTTGGTTCTTTTCTTTAAAGAATATTTTATGAACGGCACCGTCATCGTTGTGAGTGGTCAGATGTCCGTTGAGTTGGCGGACCATGCTTTTCAGCAGGTAGGACCCCAGGCCACCATTCCGCTCTCCCATAGTGCCGATGGGGAAGCCCGGGCCGTTGTCCCGGTATTCCAGACAAAAACCATCCGCGCAGGGCTGCAGGTAAATGTCAATTTCCAGCTGATGATTTGGCATGGTGCCGTATTTCAGGCTGTTGGTCATCAGTTCATTCATAATGATACCTAACGGCATCAGTGTCTCCAATGTAAGAGGGGGCGCGTCCATGTCCAGGTTGAAAACCGGGGTTTGGCCTTCAGGAGCGATCTGGCTAAAGTGCTCGCAGAGCTGTTGTGTATAGGCTGGAAAACTAATAGTTTCCGCCCCCTCTTTGCTATACAACATCTCATGCACCGCAGCCATACTGTAAATACGGTTGGACATGGACTCCAGCCGGTCAAGCGTTTTGGGGTCTTGAATTTCTTCTCTTTGGATATCTAACAGACTGATGATGACTTGTAGGTTGTTTTTTACCCGGTGGTGGATTTCCCCCTGTAGCATAATTTGTTTTTCCAGGTTCTTGCCCAACGACAGGTTTTTTTGGCTGATGAGCGCTGCCTGTTGCCGCATTTTTTTATTGATGTCGCGCAGTTTGACGTAGAAAAACAATAAGATACCGGTAAAAATCAGTGAAAGAAGGGCAATTCCAATACCCAATCGGCGCTTTACAGCCTCGTTTCTCAGCATTTCGGCCTGATCTTCGATCTTCTTTTCCTTTTGTTGATCGTGAAACTGAGCTTCAATGGTCACTACCTGTGCCCGGTTTTCTTCCTGGATGAGCTTCAGACGGCTGTCGAAGGCCAGTTGGAGATAGTAATGCGCGGAATCATAACGCTGCATGGCGCTCATGATCTCTGATCGGATTTCATAATGACTGGAGATCATCCAGGAATCGTTAATCCCTTTTTTGGGCATTTCATCCTTTGCTTTTCGGTAGGCATCGCTATACTTCAGCGCCAGCTCCAATTGTTGATGGTCTGTATATAGTGAGGCCAGGTTACAGAGCATGGCAGAGTACCCAATGTAGTTGCCGAGGCTTTCAAAAATTTCGGCTGCTTTCAGGTAGTGCTGGGCTGAGGTCTCGAAGAATTGGTCCTTCAGGAGCATGGCGGTTAGCATATGGCCATTGCCCAGAAGCTCAGTTTGCCCAAAATCCGGTGCAGTACGAATGACCTCCTTAGCATAAAACAGGGCGGTCTCAGGCTGCCCGAAAATCCGGTGGTAAGAAGACATCCGGATTGCAAAGCGGGGGTACAGGCTATCCAGCTGATGGTCTTTAATAGCTACCTGAGCCTGCTGTAGCGCCTTGTAACTATGTTCCGGGCGCTCGTGCTTTTCATGCAGGCGTGCTAAAGACAGTTGGGCGTTGGTATAGGCGGCCCATTGCTTACGGGTTTCGCAGTCATAGGCTACAGCCAGGAGTTGTTGTATGGCAGCTTCATCCTGATCTGCCTTCTCCAGCGCTTCGGCTCTTTTCAGGCGGGCCTGAGTGCCAAGAGCAGATTGCAGCTCACCGGCCGCTTCGAGTCCCAGGATAAGCTGGTCTAGCAAAACAAGGGCACTATCAAGGTTAAACGCTTCGATTTGTGTAACCGCCTCTTGGTAGCTGATCCCCGGTAAGACCGTCCGAGGGGTTTTAGATGTTGATTCGACAGGCAGGCATAGTAGGATCACACTCAATAGCCCCCCTGTTCGCAGAAACCTGGAAAAATCGTTCATAGTCAAATGGGTGTGCATAGGTATTGTACAAGGTAGATGCAATAACATTACATTTTCCACAAAACCGATCGGGGAAAATGTGTTTGTGCCTATTTGTTAAATGTGCAAAGTTCATTGGGAGCAGCCACCAGATTCCTGAAAATCCTTGTATCGGCAGACTACAATACAGTAATCTGAAGCTCAAGGCTGACAGGAGGAGGTGAGCAGAAGTCTATGATTTTTAATATGCAGCAGCTAGGTAATTAGCACCAATGAATAAAGGAAAAGTTAGATGTCTTATCTAATATCACGGTACTCCGCAGGGATTATGCATGACAATAGGATGTCAATAATGGTCAGTGTTGGGAAATAAGTTGGTCGGCTTTGAGACTTGATAGTGGATAGCTCCTTTTGGAGCGTTTTCAGAAGGATAAGGCAAAATGCACCTGTATTGATCTCAACGATTCTCCCTAACTGCTATTAAAGGTAAACAAAAAAAGTAAAAAAAGAGCGTATAACTTTTTTTGATCAGTCAGGAGCTTATTTTGACCCTGGACTGAATTTACGATTCAGGCAGGTTGAACGATTGCCTTGGCGGTCCTGGCGAATTGCTATCGGAGACAGGCTCTTAATCCTTCAAAAATATACGGGATTGCGGCATTTGGCTTCTTGCCAGGACTGAAAGCAGGAATTCCAGGGTGGCCACCGTTCCAGCGGGTAGGAGCGATAAGGTCAGGTGGTATTTTATGCCCTGCTCAGATTGGCTGCTACTTATTTTTCCCCGATAGGGAGTAAGCTATGCCAGCCGTTAGGCCAGGGCCAACGTATACATTTTGATAAGGCGCGATCACATTTTCTACCGGCAAGTGGATTTTGGTAAGCAGGCTCCATTGGTCGGTAAGGTTATAGCTCAACCCAAAAGATATAAGGTTATAAGTGGTCCCTTCAGCTCTGAAGAAGGACGTGTTTTCGTTGTTGCCTTCCAACCCCCGGAGTTGGCTGAACCACTGAACACTAAGCCAGACACCAGGCAAGGGCTTGGCCCCAACTTCTGCTCCCAGCCTCCATTGCCCGTAGTATTCTTGGGTCCGGTAGTTGTAGGTTGTGAAAAGTGAACCGTATGCCTTTCCACCCCAATACGACTGCGATGCCGCCACCGTAGCCAGAAAGTTGAGTTCCCCATCCCCTGTGGGCAGATTGATCTCTTCAATGATCCCAAAGCTGTTGGGCTCTTTTGCTGAGGCAAAAAGGTCTTTACTGCCGGTAGGGACTTCTATGCCCAGGCTAAAGCTAATGGGGCGTTTATCCTGATTGATGCCGTACTTTGCAGTAACAATGAAGTCTCCTATACTGCCTACCGCATTGGTGGTAGAGAATTGATTGATTACAACAGCCGGTAAATTGGCGATTAGGGTGAATTGGTCGGTGAAGCCATGCTCTGCGTACAAATTCAGGACCCGGGTAGAGAAAGTAGCACCTTCAGCAAAGCGCGTATTGTCGATGCTGTAGTACTCATCAGAAGAAAAGCCATAATAACTGGCCTGGGCATACAGGCCGCCTTCTGCTCTGCTCCATCCGCTCTGCCCATTTAAAGCAAACTGCAGGCCTGCGGTAAATAAAATAAAAAGCCAATATTTCATGATACTTGGTTTGGGAGCATAAAACACCCCGCCTTCCGCACAAAGCAGGAAGGAAGGGTGGTGCAAAGCTTATTCTCCAATTATAAAATAAAGGTTATTGCAATGGTGCATTGCCGAATGGGATATTGGCAGTGCCGCACCATAGGATGATGTGGGTGTATTTGCTGTCTACCCCTCCATCTATGCGATAGAAGGCCTCTCCGTTTCCGCTCACTGCGCCAACCACCATCAGGTCGGGATTGCCATTGCCCGGGTCAGGCATGAAAGTGTCAGAAGTGGACAGGTAAATGGAAACTGTACCCGTGCCCAGCTCCGTCATGAAGTCATTAGAAAACCGGAGAAAGTTCGTCCCGTCTTCATCCGTTCCAAGGGCGGCATTACCTTGGGTTGGTGTCCCGTTTTGGGTAACAAAATCGCCAGACCGGGACACCACCAGTTCACCGGTAGGCCGGCTGCTGTCAATGATTTCTACGCTGTCATCATCATTATCGCATGCTGTGAAAAGTACAAAAGAGGATGTGAGGAGTAATACCAATAAATTTTTCATAGTCAAATATTGATTTTTTGTTCGGGTACAAAATTAGAGCGGAAGGATCACGGGAATATCACAAATCTGTGGTGTGCTTATCACATGGTCCAAAGTGTTCCGGTGGCGACAAGTAGCGCAGTTTTTTGCGGGCAAAGCGTTGGGGGTGCGACAGTTATGGCGGATTGGCCAATCGCTGTGATCTTTACGTGATACTTTGAGCTTAGTTTAGTGATAAAAATCCTCCGCCTTATGAAACAAGCATTAATCATAGAAGACGACCCTAATATTGTAGGATTGTTAGAGCTCCATTTGCGGGACCAAAACTTTCAGGTAGCTACCGCCTACCTTGGGGAAGACGGACCTCGCAAAGCCCGGGAGAGCCGCTTCGACCTGATCATCCTTGACCTTATGCTCCCGGGTATGGATGGGTTAGAGGTTTGCCGCCGACTGCGCAGTGAAGGTGCAAGCACACCAATACTAATGCTTACCGCAAAATCTGAAGAAATTGATAAGGTGCTGGGGCTTGAAATCGGAGCCGATGATTACCTGACGAAGCCTTTCAGTATCCGTGAGTTTATTGCCCGGGCCAAAGCACTGGTCCGCCGGGCAGAACGGAGCGGCCCTGCCGACGGTGGGCACAATCAGGCAGTCCGCCTGCAGTATGGGCCGCTCAGTATCGACCTGGACAAGCGCCTGGTTTACCAAAATGAAGAACGGGTTGCGCTTTCCCGAAAGGAGTTCGAGCTGCTCAGTTTACTCGCGTCCAACCCCGGTAAAAGCTACGACCGAGGCAAGTTGCTCAACCTCGTTTGGGGGTATGATTTTGATGGTTTTGAACACACCGTGAATTCTCACATCAATCGGCTTAGGGGGAAAATTGAACCCGATATGTCTCAGCCCCAATACATCCTGACGACCTGGGGCATGGGGTACCGGTTTAATGAAGCACTGGCAAATACACGCTCATGAAAATCCTGAATTTTAGCATGAACGCATTGTACTGGAAGGTATCGGCAATACTCATGATGGTGTTGGCCCTGCTCGGAGTGGGGGTATTTATTCATCAGCTCTTTTACTACTCAGCGTTACTTGCAGGAAGCCAATCAGCAACTTTACGGTGATGTGGCGGGCCATATGGTCAAAGAGACACAGCCTATTGTCAATGGGAAGGTGGATACCGCCGCCACACATGACATTATGCATTCCATGATGGTCATCAACCGGAGCGTGGAGGTCTATCTGCTTGACCCGGAAGGTACCATCATTGACTATGTGGTGCCCTTCGAGACTGTTGAACAAAAAGCTGTTGACGTGAACCCTGTGAAGCAGTTCATTGCAGAAGGAGGGCAGTCTTTCATTCTCGGCGATGACCCTAAGACGACCGGGGAGCAAAAAGCCTTCTCGGCGGCGCCCATCTATGATAAGGGGCAGTTGGCAGGCTATGCCTATATCATTTTGGCTAGCGAGCAACAGGATGCGGTGCTCAGCCACATTTTTGGAAGCTATATGCTGAAAACCGGCACCTGGATGTTCTTTCTGGCTTTGATTGTTGCCCTTTCCATTGGGCTTGTGGCTATTGCCTACCTCACCCGCCACCTCAATCAGATTATTAAAACCGCCCACCGGTTTAAAGAAGGCGATTACGGCGTGCGGGTGCCCGACCATACAGATGGCGGGCTTGCCATTCTCAGGGAAGCATTCAATGAAATGGCAGCAACACTGGAATCCAATATTGAAGAATTAAAGGCAGTGGACCGGCTGCGGCAGGAGCTCATTGCCAATGTCTCCCATGATTTGCGTACACCACTTTCCCTGACTCAGGGGTATCTGGAAACCCTGACCATGAAGGAGAAGACCTTGTCCTCAGCAGACCGGCAGTCTTACCTGAAAATAGCCTATGACAGCTCTGAGCGACTGGGGCGCTTAGTGGATCAGTTGTTTGAATACTCTAAACTCGAGGCCCGGCAGGTCCACCCTGACAAGCAGCCTTTCTTGCTGGCGGAGCTGCTTCAGGATGTGTCCGTACGGTATCAAATAATAGCAGCGGAGCGTAAGCTGGACATTGCCCTGGAGGTCGAGGAAAGGGTCCCTCTGGTCTATGCCGATATCAGCCTGGTGGAGCGTGCTATTCAGAATCTGTTGGACAATGCCATCAAGTTTACGCCCGATGGTGGCCAGATCCGGATGCAATTGAGCAATCAGCCCGAAGGTGTGGAAGTCCGGATATCCGACACAGGGCCTGGTATTCCGGAACAGGAACAATCGCAGATATTTGAACGCTACCGGCAGGTGGGCAAGGAGCAGTATCAACGCAAAAAAGGAGTCGGGCTTGACCTGGCTATAGTCAAAAAGATCATGGACTTGCACGAAGCCACCATCCGGGTGCAAAGCTGGTCGGACCGGGGGACTGCCTTCTGGTTTTGTTTACCGGTTTATCAGGGGCATTGACTACGACCTGGCTTTTTTGTGGGGCAGGTTGGACGGGCTTTAAACGGTCGATATTCCTGCGAGGTTCATTTTGGGTACAGTACTTATTCTGGCATCCCGGGTTTTTCTTTTGGTCATTCAGAATCAAAAAGGTGAGGAAGCGGAGCGCCTGATCGCTGTAGCTTAGACAAAAGTTAACCCAAACTTAACCCCCCTGACTTTTCATTGAGATGCTCGGGGCTATAATTTTATAGGCTGTTTTAACAACTCAAAATTACAGTTTATGAAAAATGCTTTACTGATTGTACTATTGCTTTTTGCAGGTTTCGCTTCTAATGCTCAGGAAATCCTATTGGAAGAGACCTTTAATGATGGGACTTTGGGCAGCTTCACCGCTTATAGTGTGCTTGGTGACGGGCAGGTTTGGGAGCCCCGGGAGTTTGGGGGCAGGCAATTTGCTCAGATGAACGGTTTTGATGGGGGTATTCAGGATAATGAAGACTGGTTGATCTCTCCTGCCCTTGATATGGATGCACAGGAGGGGGAGGTCCTCACTTTCGAGAATGCCAGTAACTTTAGCGGTCCTGATCTGGAAGTATTGGTTTCCAACGATTACGATGGCAACAGCGACCCTAATACCGCCACATGGACAAACCTTAGTGATCAGGTGAACTTCTCCACGGGCAATTATGAATATGTCAATTCCGGGGCACTCGATTTATCAGCCATTTCTGGTACCGGACACATCGCCTTCAAGTACATTTCCAATACCAGTGTAGATGGGAAGCTTTGGCAAATAGACAGTGTCGTAGTTAGCGCAGAAATGCCAAGCAACCTTGAGGAACCCACAACAGACCTGATCCGCGCACCTATAGTACGTAACGGGCAGCTTCAGTTTGAACTAACTGGGCTAACCGGGCAGGCAAATTGTACATTGTATGATATGACAGGACGTTTTGTTCTGGGCCAAGCGGCGGCTTCAGCTGGCCTGATTACTATGCCGGTTCGTCAGCTTTCCTCAGGAATTTACTTGCTTACCGTCCAAACTCAAGGCACCATGCAGGGGCATAAGATCTTTATTCCTTAAAAGTGCTAAAACGAAAAAGGTTGCAGCAATAAATCTTGCTGCAACCTCTTTATCCTGTTTGGAGTTAATTCACATCCGGTTAAACACCATTCTGCCCTCTGGCCCGCTCCGGCCGGGGCATTCATCTTTAACGGCTAGCATGGTTAGTTGGTCGCCTTCAACGGTAAACTTGTAAATACCTTTGCCATTGCAATCGGATCCTTTGAGGTCCTGCACAGTCACCTGATCGCCTTCGATATCGTAAGAGCCTTCTATTTCGGTAGTGCCATCAGCATTGAAATCGACAGCATAGGTGTTGTCCGCTTTCATTTCAACCTGCATTTTCCAAGTTTGCCCTTCCTGATCTGTGAAGGAGGTAAGCCAATTGCCGGTAAAATCAGATTGTGCAGCAAGATTGGATACGCCCAGGCAAAGCCCAGGCAGGTAAGCCATAAATACTTCATCGGTTATATGGGTTTTAGGTGTTATGAATTCCTAAAGCTAACCTTTCTTTTTTATTTTGGCTTAAATAATTGGAATGCAATTACTTAGAAATTGACGATTTTAAGGGTGTTCACTGCTTTTTGGCTTCCGGCTTCCCATTCCAACCGGCAAAGATAGAGACCGGGCCCGCCTGAAAGCTTAAGGGCAATATCATGGGTGCCGGCCGGATAACCCGTGGTGGGAATAGAGCTTACCTCCTGCCCCTGTGCCCCGAACAGCCTGACGGAAAGCCGGCCGGCCTCGGGTAGGGTGATCTGTATTTGGGCCTGTCCATATGCGGGTTGAGGATAGACATGGGCATCGAGCGTAATGGCGTGTGCTGATTCGGTACTCACCGGAGGCGTACACGGCGGAATAACCCCCTCGCAGTAACATCGGTCTGCTACTGTACAGTCCAATACAAAGGGGTTCGCTTTGCCTTCCTGATAAGGGGCAATGGCATGGGTGCGGTCCCATTCTTTTTCGCTCACCGGGTCGGAATAATGCCATTGGCACAAAGTGGTGCGCTGCTGTTCGAAGAAATCCGGATCGGCTGCATCGGCTTCCTGCTGGTAGACCGTATAAAAGTAGAACATCGCCCGGGCCACATCGCCCTTATGGTCGTCGCGGGGTTCAAAGACCTGGTCGCCTACCCGACTGTATAGCGCGATATTGCTGCCCGGGGTATTGCTTTGCTGCTGATCGAGATAATACCAGCTGTTGACCTGGCTGGGGGGGATATCGGCAAAGGGGAAGCTCCCCCTCGCCGCATTAACAGCTACCCTCGTGGGGAAAAGGTGGTGCATATCGGCTTCGGGAGTGGGAGCCTGAGCACCCTTTGATCTGGGATAGGTATGCTCGGTATTGATACCGGTGCCATTCTCAAAAGCTGCTGTTGTTGGGTCTTCCCCGGGCGGCAGATAAACGGAGTAGCCGGTGTAAACGCAGTAGAGGGTATCATTCCTGGCGTCTACATTCCGGTACATAGTATCGCGGGCATTGCCATAATCCAGCAGTCCATTGGGGCGGTACTGGTCTTGCAGGGCTTGGATCAGGGCGCCCCCTTCCAGATTAGGCAACACCGGGTGGTGCAGCTGAGCCATGCTCAGCGTTGAACAAAAAGACAGTAGGGCAAGGCATAAATATCTTAGCATAGTTGCAGTTTTCACTAGGTAAGCAGTCGGGTTATCCAACCACAAATTTGCAAAAATCCCAGACGACTAGGCGGCTCTCCTCTGTATAGTGTAGCCCGGCTTGCAACCTTTTTTGATGCAGGCCGAGTAAGCCCTCCTCCTTTGCCATCATTTTGTAGAGGGTTTGCGTGACTTTAGCATAGCGCTCCAGGTCATTGGTTTCGGGCAGTTGGGTGCTGCCCAGTTTTTCCAGCATGCTCCGGAATGCATCCGCCTCATAGTAGGCATAACGGTCAGGATACCGAAACGCCAGATAGAGCGACACCATCTGATAGTTATCGTCGTGGTAGTGGTTGTTGTCAATGGAGCGCGGGTTGTTGTCCTTGTACTCCTGCAGCAGCATATCGCAGTAGTAGACAAAGCGGCCGGCACGCCCTTCCAGGCTCTTCTCCTCATTGAAGAGGTCAATGAACATATGCCGGGTGAAATCGAGCTGCATACGCATCAGCTCCAGCATCATGCGCTTGGGCTCGTAGGCTTCCCGCTTCCACAGGCGTTTGGTGGTGGAGTTTTGAAGGCTTCGGTCGTACATCCCGGGCCAGTCTTCCGCATCCATATCCCAGTTGTCCTGAAAAACCCGCTGGGACTCCCAGATTGGGAGGCGCTCGGTTTGGGCCGGGCGGGACTTGAGGTAGCTCTGGTATTGCCCAAAGTATTCTTGTATCCGTTTCAGTTGCATAGCAGTAAAATGTGCCGCAAAGATAGGCGAGCCTTTCGGCAAAGTCCAAGCCAATGGCAGCCGATTTTGTGCAAGACATGAATCTGCGTAATTTGGAGGGCGTTTTGCCGTTTCGAAGCGCTGCTTAATGGACCGATTATGCGAAACCTTTTCTTTCTGTTTGCCCTGCTCAACCTTGGCTATGCAGGCCTGGCGCAGTCTGATGTGGCTGCCCTGCACAACCAATTGCAAGCAGCAACGGCAGATACCGCCCGCCTGCCGCTAATGCTGGAGCTGTCCAATTACTACCGGCTGC